>Ga0302123_10002580_pt1 | contig 12296 bp, 12 predicted proteins | sample CB21_321_MG_FD_203109 | JGI IMG/M metagenome (GOLD analysis project Ga0302123, IMG submission 203109) | Marine microbial communities from Western Arctic Ocean, Canada - CB21_32.1 | ecosystem: Environmental > Aquatic > Marine > Oceanic | place: Canada: Western Arctic Ocean | collected 2017-09-28 | reverse complement strand
GACTAAAACGAGGGTAAAGGGGATGGAGGGCATTATACTTTGGGTACATTCAGTTGCCTTCAAGGTCGACTGATTCCCGTGTTCCTCCTTTGCCGTTAGTGGCTACTGGTGGGTTCTTTTAGGGTCGCGGCTGCGCGGCGAACCAGGTTGCCGAGATCATTGAGTATCAGGTAGCCGGCTGGTACTACGAGCAATGTTACGACTGTCGCGAACATCACCCCGAAGGATAGTGACACGGCCATGGGTACGAGGAATTGCGCCTGTACGCTCTTGTTGAGCATCAGCGGTAACAAACCAACAAATGTCGTTATTGACGTCAGTATAATTGGTCGACATCGAGAGACCGCAGCATTCAAAATGGCCTCATGCATTGAATCACCGATAGATCGACGGAAGTTCACACTGTGGATCAGCACCAGACTGGAGTTAACCACGACACCGGAGGCTGCAGTAAAGCCCAGTACCGACATCATGGCGAGTCCGGATACAAACCCCAGGTTTTTCATAATCAGGTGGCCCCAGATCGTGCCAACAAAAGCAAAGGGGATCACGCTCATGATGATGAGTGGCTGTACGTAGGACTTCAGCGGAATCGCCAGGAGTGCAAAGATCACGAACAAGGCGACAATTGTTGTAGGTATAAGGCTGTTGGCGGATTCACTCTGGTCCGCCTGGGCACCTTCCAGCCGATAAGAAACTCGAGGATAAGGTTTCATCAAGGCCTGAATGGGCCCAGCGTTGAGATTGGCGATGACCACGTTGGCCGTTATTTGGGTTCTGTCTACGTCAGCAACAACATTCACGACGCGTCTGCTGTCTGCTCTCTTGATGCTGGAAAAGCCTCTTCCAAGATCAGCTTGTGCCACGGTTGCGAAGGGTACTTCAGACCCATCCGGTGTTCTGATTCTCATGGAGTCCAGAGCCGCCAGTGATCGCCGCTCTTCCTCTGTATAGCGAACCATGACCCTAACGTCGTCTCTGCCGCGCTGGATGCGTTGCGCCTCTTCTCCGTAGAAGGCTTGCCTCACCTGCCGTGCCAGACTTCCAAGGCTAAGCCCGAGGGATTCACCTGAGGGCAGGATAGACAGTTTCAGTTCCTGTTTCCCGGAACGGAACGAATCCGTAATGTCGAGAACACCAGGATACTCGGCAAGTTTGTAACGGAGCTTCTCCGCTACTATACGAAGTTCATCAACGTTGTCCCCTTCAAGCTGAATATCGATGTCGTTACCCGCAGAGAAAAGAGACGAATTGAATTTCAGCTCAACGGTATCGGCGATTGGACCGTTTGCTTGCCGCCAGATATCAGCCACTTCCCTGGTTTTGAGACTGCGTGTCTGGCTTGGTGTTAGTTGCAGGAAGACTTCGCCCAGGTGACCGTTTGCAGTTCCGCCGGCAGGCGCTGAGGAGCCTGGAGGGCCGATGGAACCCCCTAACTGACTGCCGATCACTGATAGCACGTGCATGATCGGAGGCGCGTCCGGATACTCTTTGTTCAGGCGTTTCTTGACGAGGCCTGCCGATAATTCGAGCTGGCGTATACCCGCCTGGGTAACTTCTGCGCTGGTGCCGAGTGGCATGGTCATCTTGGCAATGACCTGATCTGAAGCCAGCGGCGGGAAGAAAGAAAATGGCAGCCGGCCACTGGCAAGGATGGCGATGGCAGACATAAATGCGACCAGTGCAATGGCTGCAGTAACATACCTGGCTTTAGTCGCTGCACGGACGGCGGCTCGAAACTGGTTGTCGATAAAGTGTTCAAGTCCGTTGGCGAACCTGGATTGGAAACGAATCACTTTCTCTGCAAAGCCAGAAAAGTAACCTGCAACATGAATGGCAAAAATAATGCTCGCGATGCCAATAGACATAGCGATATAGGTACGCATGTCGGGGGCGAAACCGACAAGGATGATCCCGATGATGGGAACGAGCAGCATGCCAACTTCTCCTGCCGGCGACTGAACACTGGAGTGTCCAAGGTGAGCAGGCAAAACCATCTGTGATTCAATCAGGGAGAAAACAAGGCAGCAGATTACTGTCGTTGCTATCACTGCCATGATCTGACCCATGAAACCAACTACAAACAATAGTGGTAAAAACGCTGCGACGGTTGTTAACACTCCGAAGGTGACAGGAATTGTGACACGCTGGGCACCCTCGATCGCGCCTGCCAGTTGCCCGGCACCCTCCTGGTGTCTGGAGTGAATGCTCTCTCCGACGACGATAGCGTCATCGACCAGAATCCCTAGTACAAGAATGAACCCGAACAGTGAAATGGCGTTGATTGACATACCAACGGCATTGGTCAGGAAGATAGCCCCAAGGAAGGCGACAGGTACACCCAGGCTAACCCAGAAAGCCAGGCGTGGTCGGAGGAATAAAGCGAGCAGTATAAGAACCATGAAAAATCCCTGGCGGCCGCTATTCATAAGGGTTTCCAGTCTGTCCTCAAGGATTGTAGAGTCGTCATTCCAGACCGTCAGCTCGACGCCCTCAGGCAGAGTTGGCCCCGCATCGATCACATATTGCTTTACTGTCCGCGCGATGTGCTGCAGGTCCTGCTCTCCCATCCTGGCCACCCTAATCAGGGCCGCGGGCTTGTCGTTGAACCTGAGTGATTGTTCTGTGTCAGCGAATCCATCAACAATTGTCGCCACATCCCTAAGGTACAGCCGGGTGCCATCTGATCTGGTGGTGACCACCAGGTCTTCAAATTCCCTGCCCCAGTAGGCCTGGCCCTTGGTCCTCAGGAGAATTTCACCAGCGCTGGTTTTTATTGAGCCGCCGGGTAAATCCAGGGAGCCGCTTCTTACCGCATCCGCTACCTGGTCAAAGCTGAGTCCGTTTCGTCGAAGTGATTGTTCAGACACCTCGATGGAGATTTCGTACGGCCGGGTGTTGGAGACCGTAGCCTGGGTAACGCCCGGTAACTGGGTGATGTCATCACGTACCTGTTGTGCGAGCTCTTTCAGTGTGCGTTCGTCTTCTGGTCCGGTGATAGTGATGTCCAGGACGTTCCTGATCGGTGTGATCAGATTGGTAATTGGTTTTTCTGTTTCCTCCGGGAACGTGTCGATCGAATCGACACGGTTCTTCACCTCATCCAGCGCCTTTGCCTGATCTGTGTTCTCATATAGTTCGACTGAGACGGTGCACATGCCTTCGTTGGCGTTTGAGCGAATCTGCTTCACACCTTCGATACCTTCAAGTTCTTCCTCGATCCGGATACACACACCTTCCTCAACTTCTTCTGGCGCTGCCCCCAGGTAGGGAACAGTAATGCTGATAACAGGTATATCAACATCCGGGAAAGACTTACGTTGCATTTGCGGAAGTGTCACCAGCCCGGCAAGGACGATAAGCACCATAAGAAGGTTGGCGGCGACATGATTGGCGGCGAACCAGGCGATAATCGGTTTCATGATGGATCGATTCCGGCTTTGTCGATGGGACGAACGAGCATCCCCTCAATAGCATTGTTAACCGTTGACAGGCTGATTGTTTCGCCACGCTTAAGACCACCGGTAATGTAGACATCCTCGCCAACTTCCCGAATGATCTCTACTTCCCGGAACGACAGCCGGTTTTCATCGGTCATTACATAAACCTGCTCGTTGGCCTGCAGGGCTGATCTGGGGAGAACGAATACGTTGTCGACACGTTTGCCGATAATCTCTGCTTCAACGAACAGGCCCACAGCAAGAGGTGGCCTTGAGCCCGATCGTTCATAGGGCGATTGCACCTGAGCGACAATATTAATCATCCGGGTTTTGGGATCCAGTTCGCCTTCGGTTCTGACAATACGACCTTGCCAGGTGTGTTCTTCTCCGGCGAAGCGCGCCCGAAGAATCACGGTGGGCATGTGCTGGTCTGTCTGCCCAGAGAGCGGGAGCTGTAGATAAGCCAGTTCTTCATCCTGTATGGGTAATCGAACCTCAGCGACATCCGTGGCGTATAGACTGGCAATAGGGGCGCCGCGGGTAACGAACTGGCCTATGTCGACTCGCTCGGTTCTAACCCTGCCGTCATACGGTGCGGTAACGGTGGTGCGGGTAATGTCTCGTTCTGCCTTCGAAAGTCTAGCCGTTGCTTCGCGAATCGATGCCTGAGCGAATCTTAATCTGTTGAGCGCGTCATCTTGCTGGGATTGGCTGGCAGATTGGCGTTTTGCTAGATCCAGCAATCGATTGTGGGCTTTTGTAGCGTTGGTGAATTCACTCCTGGCTGATGCCAGTGAGGCACGCGCTTGTTCGAGCGCTACTTCGTAGTCTAGTGGGTCTATCTTCAGCAGAACATCGCCTTTCTTGAAGAATCCGCCCGACACCACGACGGGTGACATTTCGATAATTCGACCTGAAACTTCCGGAATTAGCTCACTTTCCGTGCGAGGAAGAACACTTCCATGCGTAATGGAGGTCATTTGTACCGTTTGGACATCAGCTACCCAGGTTCGAACCAGGGGTGCGCTCGATGGAGGGGGCTGTTGCTCGAGTTTGGGGCCGGTCGCAATGATCAAGCCGGCCAACCCGAGGCCCGCAACAACGATAGCGATGGGGAATAGAATACGCTTAATCATGTCTTTGCCTTTCATTCGGTTGTGCTAATCCAGCTTCAGCGTAATCGATCATCCGGTCGATGCCGGAAATGAAGGTAGAACGGCTAGATTCAGTTCCAAGTGGCGCATTGAACTGAAGTAAGTGGAGCATGGATCCGACCATGAAATGGAACCTCCAGCTCAGTTCCTCGGCAGGTACATCAGGAAATACCGCTGCGATCGCCAGCTGGTAGCGCGTAGCAATTTCGCCAAATTCCTGTTCCAGGATCGGTTTTGTCAACGATTCTGGTTCGGCATAAATTCGTCCGATCAGGGCAGGTACCCGATGGCTTTTGTATACTGCTTTTACCAACGGACTGAAAAAAGATTCCAGCACCGATCTGGCAGTTAGTGGGCGCTCACTCTCTGTTAGCTGCCGTAGTAGAAAGAGCCTTTCCTTGTTGATCGGTTGAACACAACGATGGCAAACCGAGGCGAATAGCCCCTTTTTGGACCCAAAATGATAGTTAGTGGCCGCAAGATTAACCCCGGCCGCAGAGGCGATTGCTCGTAGCGAGGTAGCTGCATAGCCATGCTCCACAAACAAGCATTCGGCCGCATCCAAAATTTTTACCTGGGTGTCGGTTGGCGCTGTGTCCGCGGTATTGTCTGTCATCATATAAAACAAACGATCGTTTGAATCAAGCAATGTATACACTGCTAACATCTAACGCAAGTTTTTTCGGGACAGAATGGTTTCGGAGAAAGGCCAGTTTAGGGGTCCAGTCGGGTAGCACTTTCCTGATATGGTATTGGTCATACGTTGAAGCTGGAGAAAAAGATGGCCAAGAAGCAGCTGGTTCTTGTGTTGACCGAACCGACTGAGGGAGAGGCGGACGAATTTAACCGATACTATGAAAACCTGCATCTTGATGAGGTCCTGCAAACAACCGGATGGAAGACGGCGCAGCGCTACCAATTGGTCGAGCAGGCAGGCCAGGAGTGTCCACTCCCTTACCTGGCTGTTTATGAGGCGGAATCTGTTGAGGGGAAATCTGCTATCGCCAGGATGAATGAAACCCGGTCGCAGCGACAGCAAAGTGGAGCACTAAACCGGCGGACTGCTGGCGCCTGGATATTCGAGGCCATTGGCCCGGAACATAAAAAAGAGCGTTAAATGTCAAATATGAAAAATGGACGATGGTTGGTTAAGTCCTACCCGGAAGATGAGGTTAGTGTTGATAATTTCGAGCTTGTCTATGCGGAGGTCCCTGAGCCAGGTGAGGGTGAGGTTCTTATCCAGACGACTTATCTGGTCATGTCTCCGCCACTTCGGATGGCGATTGGAACCGGAGGGATCACGGGAAATCGTGTGAAGATTGGGGCCATGATGAGGGGGTCGGGACAGGGTGTTGTGGTGAAATCCCGACATCCCGATTTTACAGAAGGTGATCTGGTCTCCGGCGCCATGGGTTGGCAGGAATATGCCGTGACTGATGGTGAGCGACCCTTCCCGCTGGAAAAAATCTCCCCCAGGGCCGGGCAACCGATTACCGCCAACCTGCATGTCATGGGTGCTAGTGGTGCGACCGCTTATGTTGGCCTTTACGACATTGCAAAACCTAAAGTGGGTGATGTCATATTGGTGTCCGCGGCCGCAGGTAGCGTTGGCGCACTGGTGTGCCAACTGGGCAAGTTTTCGGGTTGTCGTGTAATAGGAATTGCCGGAAACGAAAAAAAATGTCGTTGGCTGAAAGATGACCTTGGCCTGAACGAAGTGATCAACTACAAAACCGAGAATGTGGCAGAACGCCTACGGGAGGTTTGCCCCAACGGCGTCGATATCTATTTTGACAATGTCGGTGGTGAAATCCTGGATACGGCGCTGGGGCAGATCGCCCATGGGGCAAGGATAGTGCTGTGTGGTGCTACATCCCAATATGAAGGTGACGCGAACTGGTATGGGCCGAGTAATTATTTCAACCTGGTATACAAGGAAGCAACCATGCAGGGGTTTTATATCTTCAGCTATGCGCATCGATTCAAGGAAGCCCATCGACGACTGGGTGAGCTGATCGCCAACGGTAACCTTGTATACAATGAGGATGTTCTCGAGGGCGTTGAACAGTTGCCAGCGGGGCTTATGAGGGTGTTATCGGGCAAAAATTTCGGCACCCAGTTAGTCAGGCTATCCTGATCATATCCCCGGGGCCTTGTCCCAGGAGCATCGCCTGAGACAATGCCCTAAGACAATAGCCTAAGCCAGGAGAGCTGGCGCCAGCGCATCATGTGATCCCGCCGCAAACTCCGTTAGCTGGACTCGACTGATCCCAAGGTCGTTTAGTGATTCCAGGGCGAAAGCCACATCGGCGGGGTGACCCATAAAGTTTCCCAGGAAACCGTTACCCATCATAGCCTTCATGCCGTTAACGGCTTTGTTGTCGCCGGCTGCTGTCAGGATGAAAATGCCGATAGGGATATCGTTATTGATTTTTCGTACACGCTCGATGTTTCGCTTCACCTCGTCTTCCGTGACGGTTGCCATGATCCCAAGGTCAATAGCACCTCCCCTGGTAGAGCGAGCGCTAGCCTTGACTTCGATTCGATCAACCAGTGGCGTTATTTCCCGAATGCCCCTTGGGCCACCTGCAGAACCGATCAGCGCTGGTGGGTTCTCTAGTCTGGGACCCACAAAGTTGTCTCCTGAAATCTCTATCTGGTAGTAATCACCGGAAAACTGACATTGGTTGGTCTTGATAATCTGGCCCGCGATGTTCATTGCTTCTATATACATACCAATGCGTTCTGCCGGCTCGGGGTAGGGTATACCAATGGCCTTCATTTCTGCTTCTGCCCATCCGGCGCCGAGCCCGGCTTCAAATCTCCCCTGGGCTGCCTGTTGCACAGACAACGCACCCTGGGCGAACTCAACCGGCGATCTGAACAGATTGTTACAAAATGAACTGGTGATTTTTATCTTGCTCGTACTGCAGGCCATCTGTGTTGCCGCGACGAACACGTGGGGATAAGGATGATCCGTTACCCAAAAGTGGTCAGATGCGCAGACGCCCTGCCAGCCTGCATCTTCCATCTCTCTTGCCCAGGCACCAGGTTCGTTGAAACGGCTACCTGGCATGTTGACGAAATATTCCAAGTGAAACTCCTGATTTGCCCCATTGGGGTAGTTAAAGGATGATGTTACAACTTTTTGTTACGAAACAGTTTCTATGTTGGTTCCAACGATTGACCTTAAAGCAGCCGAAAAAGATGTCACCGCCCTCAAGCCTTTGGATGCAGCCTGCCGTGACCACGGGTTTTTCCTGTTGCGTAATCACGGCATGGATGCGGCAGTTGAACAGATGTGGCGATCCGCATCGGGCTTCTTCGACCAGCCCTCAGACGCTAAACGCGAGGTCTTACGCACAGACAGTATTCCGCTGGGGTATTTCGATCGGGAACTGACCAAACGTAAACGTGACCTGAAGGAAGTGTTTGATTACATGCAGCCACGTGCTGATGGGTCAGACCTTAATCAATGGCCCGCAGGCCAACCCGAGTTTTATAAGGCGATGAATCGGTTTTTTACCGAGGCAAGTACTATTGCAGAGCGAACCCTTAGTCTTGTCTATCGTGCACTTGCCGGCGATGGAATCAGTCGCCTGTCGATGCCGGAAGGTGATCCCAGAACGAGTACCGTTCGGCTTAACTATTACCCGGTTGATGATCCTCTGTCCGATGATGAACAATCAACTGTGGCTGGTCTTGGAGATATGGCCCTGCATCATCACACAGACCCTGGAGTATTAACGTTACTGCTGCAGGACATGACCGGTGGGCTTCAGACGCTTTCTAAACAAGATGGCTGGATCGATGTGACGCCAGAGGAAAGTACCATCGTGGTCAACCTCGGGGATTCGCTACAGGTCTGGAGTAATGACAACTATCGAGCAGCGGTTCATCGCGTGGTGCCGATGGCAACGCTGAAAAATGGCAGCGGCGGGCGGTTCAGTACACCCTACTTTTACAATCCCAAAAGTGATGCGGTACTCGAACCATTAAGTGAATTGTCGGGTGATGCGCCCCTGTATCGCAGTTTTACCTGGCGCGAGTACATCAAGGGCAGGGTAGACGATAATTATGCTGACCTGGGTGAAGACGATATCCAGATCGCCCAATATAGAGCCTGAAGTGTCCTGACACCTCTTACTGGTGCGAAAGATAAATCTCTAACAGTTCGGTGGTAACTGCCGGCTCGAACATCTCCAGTAGCTCAGGTGAGGATTTGTCGTATCCCAGAGCTTCCTTGCAGATGAGATGCAGGTCATCTCTGCTACACAGTGCTTGAGCAAGAATGTCCTTGCCTGGAAATATCATCGCGCCCCTGAGTCGCTTCACAATTGCCGACGTTTTGTCCTTTGAAACATCGCCAACTTCCTCAATATCCCAGTCCGGAGAATTGAGCCTGGATCTCTCCTGAAGCTCAGGCGCGGCACGGTAGCCCCTGCCAAGAACCTCCAGATTACAACTGGCGGCTGCCATTACCGGTAAGCCAACAAGGTTCATAACTGCAAAAGGTCCAAGACCGATGCCCAGTCGGTTTTTGACAACGGAGTCAACTTCACCCGGAGATGCAATGTTCAAGCACCGGGAGGCCTCGTTAATGTACGGTAACGACTGGCGGTTTAGGATAAAGCAGGGTGTGTCTTTACATTTCACCGCTAGCTTTTCTGCGGATTTCATCCACTTAAGGATAGCGTCTGTATAGTGTGTCTCCGTATGATCGCTGGGAATAACCTCGACGACCGGATTCATATCAGCTGGATTGTTATAGTGCACCCCTATAAATCTGTTGGGGTTGGTAACAGCCTTCTCCAGATCCCCTATGAGTAGCGAACTGGTGTTCGATGCAATCAGGCAGTCAGGTGAGACTGCTGAAGAGATTTGACTGAGCACCTGGCGTTTTACATCCAGATCTTCGAACACTGCCTCAATGACATAATCGGCCGCGTTGATGACGGTCATGTCAGACGTGTATTGCAGGGCCGAATTTTCGTTGACTCGCGCCGCTCGTGCCAGTTGTTCCTCGTTGTTATCAACCAGGGTCACCTGGATACCATGGCTTGCCATGTGTCTGGCAATGCCTGAACCCATTAGTCCTGCGCCGACTACCGCTGCCTTGTTGATCATCATACTTACCAGCCCGGCTTTATTGAGAGACCACAATCCACTGCCAGCACGGTTCCTGATATAGACGAGGACATTGGGCTGGCAAGGAATACGCAGGTGTTTGCTATATCAAATGGGTCTACCAGTCTGCCGAGTGGCGCAGCCGCTTTCCAGGCAGCAACACCTTCAGGCCAGCCTTCTTCAATGCCGGCGCGATTAATCAAACCTGGCGCGATGGCGTTGACACGAATTCCACGGGGCCCGAACTCCAGCGCTGAGGCTTTAGTGAGCATTTCTAATGCCGCTTTTGAGGTGGCGTAATGACTATGTCCTGGCGCCGGGCGAGATCCCTCGATGGACGAAATGTTGATGATGGACCCTCCGCCTTTCTTGCCTAGTGCTTCTTGAGCGGAGAACAATTGGGTCAGTCGCATTGGTGCGTCCACGTTAGTCGTCATAGTGCTAGACCAGAGGCCCTCTGAAATATTCGGTAGATCAGAAACGCCCTGAGATTGCGTGGCCGCACAGTTAACGAGTATGTCGATTGGGCCAAGAGCTTCTACCGCCTTATTGAACAGCAGGGTTACATCTTCCAGGTCGTCCAGATTTGCTTGAATAACAACCGACGAATGTAAGAGTCGACTGGACAGTTCGTCTGCGCCGCTCTTGTTGCCATGGTAGTGAACAGCAACCGAAGCCCCGGCCGCATCGAGTGCTTCGGCCAGAAAAGTGCCTAGGCCGCTGCTGGCGCCTGTAACCAGTGCCTTGCAACCGTCGAGTGAAAGTGTGATGCCGCCCATGTAAACCCCTAACGTCTTTTGATGTCGGAGCATATCATTGTTAGTGTGTCAGCAAAGGAGCTGCCTTCTTTAAAACCACACGGGCTCTAAACTAATGGGCAAACCACATTGACGGACTACTTTGTAAAGAGTGATGGGGCCGCAGAGTTCTGGACAGATGAACGTTGTTTTATCACGGAGCTGTGTAACACCGGTTATGCGCCGGGCGGTTCACTTGCGATCGCTCGAGTGGAACCTGGTGTGACGACACAACTACATTCCCTGACCGGATTGACCGAGACCTACGTCGTGATTGAGGGCAGTGGCCTGATGGAAGTTGATGGAAACCGGTTTAATATTGCCGCGGGCGACCAGGTGGTGATTCCGCCGGGAGTATCCCAGCGGGTGACTGCGCTGGGTGAGTCTGATTTCAGGTTTTATTGTCTGTGCACGCCACGCTTTTGCGCCGACAGTTACGTAAACCTGGAATAGAGAATCCGCATGGGTATGGTCGAGAATCTGGAAAAAATGCTGGCGAAGGGTCGTGATGATGCGATGCTTCGTTTCGGGCTCGGCAGTGCCTACTTCAATGACGGTAAATTTTCCCTGGCTGTGACGCATCTAGAGGCATGCATTGCCCAGAATGACAGTTACTCTGCTGCCTACAAGCTTCTTGGCAGGGCGTACCTGGAGCAAGGGGAGCCCGGGAAAGCGATCAGCACGTTTGAGGCGGGCATGCCCATCGCCGAGGGGCAGGGTGACAAGCAATCCCGGAAGGAAATGCAGGTGTTTCTGGGTAAAGCACACAAGGAGATGGACAATGGCCAAGCTGACCTTTGAGTACGGAAACGGCGTCTTTCGTCCTGCCGGGATTTCGGTAGATCATCCTTGATAACTCAGTTTGAGCTTGGCCAGCCTGGCTGGGCTACGGAAGAATTAGAACAGCTGCCTGAATATCTTCCTGATATTCAGGGCCGTATGGATGCGGTGATCAGGTTTTCCCGCTTGAATATTGAGTTCGGGACCGGCGGGCCGTTCGCCGCGGGTGTTTTTGAAACGCTATCCGGACGTCTGGTAACCATTGGCGTTAATCGGGTTGTTCATCATCAGTGTTCTTCAGCTCATGCGGAGGTTATGGCGCTTTCCCTGGCGCAGCAGATACTGGGAAGTTATGACCTGGGTGCAGATGACATGGCGGAACACCAATTGGTTGTTAACTGGCGCCCATGCGCGATGTGTTATGGCGCACTGGTCTGGTCAGGCGTCCGTTCACTTGTTGTGGCCGGAAGTGGTCCAGAGTTGGAAGAGATCACGGGATTTGACGAGGGTCCGATCCACCCCGACTGGATGGGTCAGCTGGAACACCGGGGGATAGTCGTCACCGATGGTGTTAGGACTGATGCAGCGATTCAGGTATTTGAACAGTTTCGCGATAGCGGGGCGCTGGTATACAACGCAAGACAGGGAGACAGTATTGTCTGAGTTTGAACGGGACACGCATGTTGAACGAATTGATGATCATCGCTTTAAAGGGCTGGTTGATGCGGGCTGGAATATTAGCGTTAATCCTAACGGTGGTTATCTGCTGTCGATTGCCAGTGCCGCGATAGCGGAATCGGTGGATCATCCAGACCCGCTTTCATTCACTGCACATTATCTGCGGCCTGGTGTTCCGGGAGTCGAGTGTGAGGTGATTGTAGATGTTGTCCGGCAGGGCCGGACACTATCGACGGTTCGGGCCTCGCTTTGGCAGGAGGGCAAGCAAAGGGTCGAGATAATTGCGGCTTATGGCGATCTTTCCAACCCCGTTGGTATCG
>Ga0302123_10002577_pt1 | contig 12314 bp, 13 predicted proteins | sample CB21_321_MG_FD_203109 | JGI IMG/M metagenome (GOLD analysis project Ga0302123, IMG submission 203109) | Marine microbial communities from Western Arctic Ocean, Canada - CB21_32.1 | ecosystem: Environmental > Aquatic > Marine > Oceanic | place: Canada: Western Arctic Ocean | collected 2017-09-28 | reverse complement strand
ATGGCCCGTCTTCTGATATACGGCTCCGCTATTGTCGACATGCTGATTGCGGTCTGTGTACGCACCTCAAGCCCGTTACGCTCAAGCGCATCTTGAACTGCCAGGGCGTTGATGATGGTGGCGAGCATGCCCGCGTTGTCGGCTGTGGCACGATCCATGCCGACTGATTCATAGTCAGCACCGCGCCATATGTTTCCGCCGCCAACGACGATACCAATCTGAAGGCCGGTTTCAGCGGCCTCCGTCACTTGATCGGCAACGTATTTGAGGGCATCCGGGTCAAGACCGAATTCACGATCCCCTTTGAGCGATTCACCGCTCAACTTGAGCAGGACACGTTTGTACGTGGTCACTGGCTGCTCCCGGATAGGTGCCTGGGTAACGTTGTTTGGCAAGCCCAATTGGGCGATTGCCGGGTTTACTCTCCGAGTTCGTAGCGGGCGAATCTGCCCACGTGAACGTTCTCTCCGGTCTTTCCGGCCAGGACTTTAACCAGATCCCCGACAGTCTGTCCGGGGTCACGAATGTATGCCTGCTCCATCAGCAACTCATCGTCGCCAACTTCGCCGGCGTCTTCCGGAACAGAGTCCCGGTCGACATATTTCGGGTTCATTGCCGCCACCTGCATGGCGAGCTCACGGGCGAGTTCTGAGAACTCGTCTGTGCGCGCAACGAAATCGGTCTCTGACGAGAGTTGTACCAGTGCGCCTACGCGTCCACCACTGTGAATGTAGCTCTCGATAACACCCTCTGAGGTTGCCCGTCCGGCACGCTTGGCGGCGGAGGCCAGGCCCTTCTCTCGGAGAATGTCGACGGCTTTCGCTTCGTCGCCATCCACCTCTTCAAGAGCGCGTTTGGAGTCCATGATCCCTGCCCCGGTCTTCTCCCGGAGCGATTTGACCATTGCGGCTGTAATGTCCACGTGACCTGTGTCCTGTATTAGCTATAGACCACCCGCGCTCCGGTAATACGGAGCGCGGAGTTTATTTCGATAGTTACTCGGCCGTCTTATCGACGGCCGTGTCCGTTGCTTCCGGCGCAGCTTCCCCTGCAGCTTCGGCGGCAGGCGCTTCAGTTGCTTCCGGTGCAGCTTCGGCGGCAGGCGCTTCAGTTGCTTCCGGTGCAGCTTCGGCGGCAGGCGCTTCGGTTGCTTCCGCTGCAGCTTCGGCAGCAGGCGCTTCGGTTGCTTCCGCTGCAGCTTCGGCAGCAGGCGCTTCGGTTGCTTCCGCTGCAGCTTCGGCGGCGGCGGCAGCATCTGCGGATGCCTTTGCGGCGGCGACGGCTTCAGCCTCGCGCCGGGCGGCTTCCGCTATTGCCTGTCGTGCGGCGGCTTCTTCCTGAGCGACACGGCGGGCGGATTCTTCCTGTTCTTCTATCTCGGCGTTGAGGGCCATCTGCTGCGCGACACGCGCCTGTCGCGCTTCAGTGCCGTCTGTGATTGCCTTACCGATTCGCTCGGTAATGAGTCTAACGCTACGAATTGCATCATCGTTTGCCGGAATCGGGTAATCGATTCCGGTCGGGTCGCAGTTTGTATCGACGATTGCTACGACCGGAATTCCGAGTCGTTTCGCTTCAGCGACTGCGATTTTTTCTTTGCCGATGTCAACGATAAAGAGTACCTGCGGCAGCGTGGTCATCTGTTTGATGCCACCCAGGAACTTGTTGAGTCGGATGACCTCAGTGGCCGCTCGCTGCGCTTCTCGCTTGGTTGCAGCCTGGAGAGTTCCGCGTGCGATCTCGTCTTCGAGACGCACGACGTACTCGATCCGTTTCTGGATGGTCTGGAAGTTGGTCAACATTCCGCCAAGCCAGCGTTGGTTTACATAGAGCGCGTGAGTCTGCTGCCCTATATCTGAAATTGCTTCCTGGGCCTGTTTCTTAGTTCCGACGAGCATTACCTGCCCGCCATCCCCAACGGCCTTCTCAACAAAATCGGCGGCCTTCTCAAGCTTCTCTATGGTCTTCGCAAGATCGAAAACGTGGATCTTGTTGCGAGACGTGAAGATGAATGGCTTCATCTTCGGGTGCCATCGCTTGGTGGGGTGGCCGAAGTGGGCGCCGGCTTCAAACAGCCCGCGCAGGGTGATTGGCGGGCTCTGATCCGCCGGAGCCTGTGTAGTCGTCATCGGTAAGTTTGCTACTCCGCAGCATTTTTGTGTATTTGTGAAACGCCAGAGGGCGCGCACAAAACGACCGGGACGATTACCTACGCAATTCGCTCCTGGAAGTGATGCTAAATCATAGCACGAGCGACAGCGGGATAAGCTTCAGGCCGATATCGATTTTAGTCTTCCCGTAACCACCCGTACTCAAGCGCCATCGTCGCAGCCTGCGCTCGACTGCGTGTGCCCATCTTCTCAAACACCATTGACAGGTAGTTTTTCACGGTCTGTTCTGACAACGTGAGTCGCACCGCAATTTCACGGTTTGTGACGCCTTCTGACACCATCCTCAACATACGAGCTTCGCGATCGTTGAGTGGGCTTGGTGGGCTTGAGGCCGGGTTTCGACTCCATGCTTCACGCAGCATCGCAAGGATTGAGAACGCAGCGCCCGTCCGATCAGCGACGGCTTTGAACAGGGGGCTGCGGCCTTCCGAAACTTCTCGTACCGCATCTGCCAGTGCGACGTGGGCGTCCTCTTCCAGAACGGCGGCCCATGCCCCGGCGGCGGCGGCCGAAGCCAGGGACTCATCGCTATCGTCGGGCACAATGGCGATGAGCCGTGCGCCTGAGGTCTGAAGTATGTCGAACGGGATTTCAGTGTCGGACGGCGATCCGACGCGTGCGACTATCGGTTCATCATGCTTAATGTCTTCAACGACAACGGGCCAGACCGGGTCTATCGCGCATGCGTGGAGGTGGGCGGAGAGCCCCCAGGTGCGTTCGGAATCAAGCGCCAGATGCGCTCGGATCAGTACGCGTGCGCCACTTTGCTTCTCGGGCATTCCCGGGAGCATGGGCGCGGTTTGAGCACTCCGTTTTGCAGGCACCTTGTCCGTGACCTTGAGTCCCGCTTTTCTAGCGTTCCCGCGGCTGAAAGGAATCCACGACGCGTCGATCCCAATCACTTCCGCATCTGAAAGACACGAGGATCAACTGGAATGCGTACGCCGCTTCGAACACGCAGATTCGTAAGTCTGCCGTCCCGATTATGCGATTTCCCGCATTTTTGATGCATCTCGATCTACGGTTTCAGACGTAGGAACCTTAGATCGTAGAATAGAAAACAATCATGACGTGGTGAAACAGGCCAGTCGGTAGGTCTCACCACACGGAAATATTTGAAAACTCTATGGAAACCACTGCAATCAACCAGCCCCCAATGTGGAAGGGCTATGTCTGGCCGATACTGCTTGCGGCCGCCGTTCTTGGATTTACGGCTGTCGCGGGTTTCATCTGGCGGGACGGAGGGTTTGTCACCTCCAATGTGCTCAATCTCCAGGGTCAGTCAGAGGGTCAGGTGGACAGCCTGAGTAGTCTATTGCCGCTAGGTTTCGCGTTCACCGTGGGCATGGTCGCCACGGTTAATCCCTGCGGGTTCGTAATGCTCCCCGCTTATCTGGGCCTGTATATAGGAACCAACAACGGGGACGAGTCGGTGCGGCTGGACCGACGTTTGGCCCGGGCGGGGACGGTGAGTATCTCCGTCGGCCTCGGTTTCATTATTTTGTTTGGCATTGTCGGCGTCGTGGTCACGTCCGTGACGTCATCGATCGTGCAGTATTTCGATTGGATCGGACTGGGCGTGGGAGTCGTCATGGGTTTCACGGCCGTGTATGTCCTAGCTGGCGGCAAACTTTACAATAACTTCGCCCAGAACACCGGCGCTAATATCGGCGATCCCAGGGATACGACGCTGATCGGTTACTTCCTTTTTGGCGTCAGTTATGCCGTGGCATCGCTGGGCTGCACGCTGCCGCTCTTCCTTGCGGTGGTCGCAAGTTCAGCCACAGGCAGTTTCCTGTTCGGTGCATCACAGTTCATCTCGTACGCGCTGGGAATGGCGTTCCTGTTTGCGGCGTTGACCCTGAGCGTGGCGCTGTTCCAGGGTGCAATGCTCAAGTGGGTGCGAAAGGCGACACCCTACATCCAACCGGCTTCGGCGGTGCTCTTACTACTGTCAGGCGCGTACCTGATCTTCTACTGGCTAACAGTCGGAGGACTGGCGGACACGATCGCCTCTTAAAGACTGTTCTGAGTAAATGAAAAGGCCGCTCCGGGTTTCCGGAGCGGCCTTTTCGCGTGTCTTATTTTTCGCTCATGACGGGCGATCACGGGCTAGTCAGAAATCGTGTTTTGGAGTTCTCCGAGCCCTTGAATCGCAGTTACAAGGACTTCACCGACTCGCAAACGTGAGGTGACCCCGGATGTGCCGGTGAAGACGATGTCTCCCGGCTCCAGGGTGTTGGTCTGCGAAATGAAGGAGAGGCATTCCTGCGTGTTGAAGATCATCTCTTCCGTGTTGCAGTTCTGGACCTCTTCGCCGTCCACGGTCACGACGATGTTCTTGTCGTGGGGGTCATAGTCGGTCTCGATGAACGGTCCGATGGGCGAGAAGGTGTCGCTGCCCTTTGCGCGCCACCATGAGGAGTCACCCGCCTGCCACTCACGTGCGCTGATGTCGTGGCCGATCGTGTACCCAAGCACGTAGCTCAGGGCATCGTCGGCAGAAACCTTGCGCATGCGTCGCCCGATGACGACGACCATCTCGCCCTCTTCGTCCACTTTGCCTGCGTTGGCGGGGAGGACGATGGCGGAGTCAGGGCCGCAGATGGAGCTACTTGGCTTGAGGAACGGTGCGGGATACGTCGGCGCAGGCGCTCCACCCGTGTGCGACTTGAAGTTCACGGCCATGGCGTAGACGTCGCCAGGAATGATCGGGGCGAGCAACTGGACGTCGGAGAGGGGCGCGGTTGCTCCGGTCTCGGTAAATCGGCCGGTCGGCGGGCCGGAGATTTCCTGAACCGTGTCTCCGTCAAGGATTCCGTAGGTGGCGTGGCCTCCGGCCGAGTACCTGACAAACTTCATTCGTATTCTCCCACCCCCAGTGGGGGCATTATTTTGGAAACGTGGTTGGGTTGCGATATGTAAATGGGCGGCACGAGTGTACTTCGGTGGCCGGTACGTCGCCAGCAATCGGCCCTACACTGGCCGCCAGATCATTTACTTGCACGAAACTCAGGGACGGTGAATCTGCCTCGGCGCTTTAAACGCCGTTAACGAACGCCACTCCGAGTCGCCCCTTGAGATGAAACCCCTCTGAAGATGAAACCAGGGAATACGAATGTTTGACCTGTTGATCAAGAACGGAACCGTTGTCGATGGAACCGGTGCGCCCGGATACGCCGCCGATATCGGGATTACGGGCGACAGCATCACGGTGGTCGGTAATTTCGATGGCGAGGCAGCTAAAACCATTGACGCCACCGGTCGTGTCGTGACGCCCGGATTCATCGACCTCCACTGCCACAGTGACATGTCGTTTCTGATAGACCCGATTGCCGATTCGAAGCTAACGCAGGGCGTGACGCTTGAGTTGAACGGCAACTGCGGCATGAGCCCGTGCGCCCCACTGCAGTCGGAAGCCGCCAGAGAAGCGTTGGAGAGTCGGTTCTTCACCGCTGGAGCCGAGTTCACGGCCGACTGGACGGACTTCGCCGGGTACCTGGATGCGCAGGAAAGGGCGAAGGGCGTCATCAACCAGGCGTTTCAGGTGGGCCACGGCACGGTGCGTACAAACGTGCTTGGTATGGACGCCCGTGCGCCTTCACTTGAAGAGCTTGAGCACATGAAGCGGCTCGTTGCGGAGAGCATCGAGGCGGGTGCGATGGGTTTCGCTACGGGGTTGTTCTACGCCCCGGGGAGCTATTCGCTCACCGACGAGGTCGTGCAGATTGCGCAGGAGGCCGCCGACCGGGGCGTGTTGTACTCCAGCCACATCCGGTCCGAGTCCAACGACAGTGTCGGCTTGCACGTCGCCGTCAACGAGGCGATCGAGGTGGGTCGGCGCACTGGCGCGCGCATCCAGATGTCGCACGTAAAGACCAAGGGGCCGACCACGTGGGGGCGGGCCGAGGAGATTCTGGAGTTCCAGGCTCGTGCGCGTCGCGAGGGGATTGACGTTGCGGGCGATCAGTACCCCTATATCGCTTCCAGCACGTCGCTCACAGGCGGCGTGTTTCCTCGCTGGGCGCTGGCCGGAGGGCGTGCGGCCACGCTGGAAATGATGGACGACTCCGATTTGCGCGCCCGATTACGGACCGATATCGATTGGAACATCAAGAGTTTCATGGGCTCGGCCGACCGCGTCTTGATGGCAGCGTACGGGCCGGATCACAGCCGAGAGGGACAGAGACTGGACGAGATCGCGGACGATATGGGTGTCGAGCCGGCCGAGGCGGCGATCAAGCTGTACGAAGGCGGCGACGCGTCGATTGTCCAGTTCTCTCTGCGGGAAGACGACGTAGATTTGATTGCGCGGGACCCGTTTATCGCGGTCGCTTCGGACGGCAACTCGGTCCGATCAGACGGCCCGTTGTCAGGCGGCAAACCTCACCCGCGGTCGTACGGAACGTTCACCCGGTTCCTGTCAGAGATGCGACGTGACAAGAAACTTGTGTCACTTGAAGAGGCGGTACGCAAGATGTGCGCCCTGCCCGCTTCACGATTGCAGTTGACGCGTCGCGGTCGGGTCGCTCCGGGTTGTTTCGCTGACGTGGTGGTGTTCAATCCGGATACGGTGCAGGACACGGCCACTTTTACGGATCCTCACCAGTACAGCACCGGCATCAACACGGTGGTGGTCAACGGGCAGGTGGCACTTGAGAACGGTTCGCCAACCGGCGTGCGGGCCGGCCGGGTGGTACGTTCGGTGGAAGGCTAACCAGAGATCGTTATTGGGCTAGCGCCGCCCAGGTCTCTGCCCATGGCGTGGCGGGGTCCAGAACGCTCGCCTCTGGCTGATTCGTTCCGACATAGTCTCGCTGCCGTCGCGGCTGAGACGGATGAAATAGTTCTCGCCGATGAAGATCACTTCACCGTTGTTGATGATGGGGCCATTGTCACTCCCATGTGGAAATCGTGACGAACATATCAAAAGAGTTTGTTGCAGGTTGCCGGTGCGAACGAGTGGGCCGATGATAGTAGGCACTGCTAACACGGGCATATCTTAAAACCGCGGGGATCCAACCGCTTTAGGCCAGATATTTCAAGCATTTCGGGCGTATTGCCAGTTCAGAAAGATCCTTTTGACCTACGACCTTGTTATCAAGAACGGGACCGTTGTCGATCCATCTCAGGATCTGCACGCCCGGCGTGATATCGCTATCGCCGGGGGCCGGATCGTTGCCATTGAGGAGCATGTCTCAGACAACGATACCCACGACGTAATCGAGGCGGACGGACTGCTGGTATTACCGGGGCTGGTGGACCTTCACGTACATGTTTGGTGGGGTGTAGCCCATCTCGCTATCGACGCCGACGCACACTCACTGTCACGCGGTGCGACGACGATTGTTGATGCGGGTTCGGCCGGTGCAAACACCATGGCGGGGTTCCGGCGTTACGTGATCGACCGGGTCGATGCCCGAACGCTGGCCTTTTTGCATATTTCAGGTATGGGTCAGCTTGATAACGAGATCGGCGAGCTAGAGGACATCCGCTGGGCTCGGGTCGATAAGGCCGTAGAGACGGCAAAGCTTCACCCGGATGTAATTGTCGGGGTGAAGGTCCGGTTGACCGAGGGGATCGTCGGAAAGAACGACCTGGTGGCGCTTGATCGTGCTATCGAGGCCGCCGAATACCTGGATAAGCCGGTCATGATCCACATAGGCGGAACAAGCCACGAGGTCGAAGAGATCCTTGGGAAGCTGCGTGGCGGCGATATCGTCACACACAGTTTCACGGCGAATCCCCCGGGCATCATTAACGACGCCGGAGCGGTGGTTCCGGCTGCGCTTGAGGCACGAGCGCGTGGCGTGAGCTTTGATGTTGGACACGGTGCGGGCAGCTTCGGGTTCAAAGTGGCCGAGGCGGCGATGTCACATGGGTTTACGCCAGCCACGGTGTCTTCCGATGTTCATCGATACAACCTGCGCGGCCCGGTGTACGACCTGGCGACCACGCTCTCCAAGTTCTTGCACCTGGGTCTTTCTCTGGATGAGGTGGTCCGACTTGCGACGTCTGCGCCTGCGAAGGCGGTCGGTCGTGAGGGCCAGTTCGGTACGTTGAAGGTTGGCGCAGAGGCAGACGTCAGTGTGATGCGGCTGGAAGAGGGGAAGTTCAAGTTCACGGACGCCCCCGGCGACGTTCGTATCGGCGATAAGTTGCTCGTTCCGGTCGTCACGCTTCGTGCGGGGATGCGACACATGCCCACGTACGGCGTGCACCCAGATTTACTTGACCATCACCATCACCCGACCGCATGACCATCCCCACTCAGGAGACTCCAGAAGTCCAGACTAAGGGCACGCTTGCCCCAGCCATAGAGGCGACACGCGTCGAGAAATCGTTCGGTAACGCCGCAGTGTTGCGCGGGCTGGACATGACGGTTCGTGACGGCGAAGTGGTCGCGATTTTCGGAGCGAACGGGGTCGGTAAGTCGACCTTGTTGCGAGTGCTGGCGACCCTGACACGCGCTGACCACGGGTCGATTTCTATTTATGGAAGTGATTTGGGTAAGCAGGCGGAGGTCGCCCGGCTGTCTCTTGGAGCTGTTCTGCACTCGCCGATGCTTTACGGCGATCTGACCGTGAAGGAGAACCTGACCTTCTTCGGCAAGATGTTCCGTGTTCCGGACCTGGACGAACGCGTCCTCGCTTTGGCCTCAAGGATGGGTGTGACGCAGCGGATGGATCAACGAGTACGCGAGCTGTCGCACGGGTATCAGAAGCGTGCGGCGTTGGCGCGGGCGCTGCTGCACCGGCCCAGGATTTTACTGCTGGACGAGGCCGAGACGGGGCTGGACGAGCCCGCGCGGGTGATTCTGGATGGGGTGATTTCCGAGCATCGGGCCTCAGGGCACGCGGTGGTTATGACGACGCACTCGATCGAACGAGGGGTTGCCGAGTCCGACCGCGTGATGGTGCTCTCTGGCGGTCGGATCGCGTTGGATCAACCGTCTTCGCAGGTAACGCCGGACGATGTCACGAGCCTGTATATCGATTCGAGCGACGGCTGATGGGTGCATCACTGGCGACGGTATGGACGCTGGCCCGAAAGGACCTGCTGCTTGAGCTGAGGTCGCGAGACATCGTGCTTGCGATCATCGTGTTCGGCCTGCTGGTGATAACGATCTTCACGTTCGCTATCGAACTCACGCCGTCCCGATCAAAAGACGTTGGGCCGGGCGTCCTGTGGGCCGCCGTGGCGTTCGCCGGGGTGCTGGGGCTTAATCGCTCGTTTGCGATGGAGTCTGAGGGCGACACGCTGGACGGATTGATGCTGACGCCGGTGAGCCGTGAATTGATCTTCTTCGGCAAGGTTCTTGGCAACTTCATATTCATCACCATCGCCGAGATCGTGATCTTCCCGGTGTTTGAGGCGCTGTTCAACATCAGCGTGCTTCAGATAGAGACGATCGTTATCGCGCTGCTTGCGAGCATCGGTTTCTCTGCAGTGGGGACGGCGTTTGCTGCGGTGTCGGTACGAGTTCGCTCCCGCGAAATCATGCTGCCGCTATTGTTCCTCCCGACATCGGTTCCTCTAATCATGGCGGCGGTGGAATCAACGTCTGTAGTGGTGAACGGCGGAAGCTGGGCGGACTTCAGCGACTGGCTACAGTTGGCGATCGCTTTCGACGTGATCTTCGTAATCGCATCAGCAGTACTGTTCCAGTTCGTACTTGAAGAGTAGGCCCTGCTGGGCGGCTATTTGGATAGTCTTCAAGATACGCCGTTAGTTGTCTTGGTTAGATAGCGCAGACGGTCTAAATAATCACGCCTTTACGATGGTGTGGTAGCGCGCTCGTGATAGACTGCACACAGTCCTAGCCGATCCACGGCGGAGCAAAATCGAACGATGGCTGCCCTTCGTAACATACGTTTAATCTGGCTCGTACTATTTGCGGGTCTGTCGGTCTTTATCAACAATGTCTGGGTCCGCATTAGCGTTACCGCAGCCCTGATGGCCCTTACCCTCTGGATGATCTTCCTCTGGGTGCCGACCGAGATTAACCAGGGCAACATCCAGCGGGCCCTTTACTTCCACGTACCGGTCGCCTGGACTGCGATGGTCGCCATCGTCCTCGTAGCCGTCGCCAGTGTTCTCTATCTGAAGACGCGTGACGAAAAGTGGGATCGGCTGGCCGTTGCTGGTGCCGAGACCGGCGTGATTTTTGCGGCTCTGATGCTCATCACCGGCATGGTGTGGGCGAAGCCGGTGTGGGGAGTCTGGTGGACCGGAGAGGCAAAGTTGACCACCACCCTTATCCTGTTCTTCATCTACGTGGCCTACCTTATGTTCCGCTCCTACTTCCCGGCCGGCGAACAACGAAGGCGGCTGGCAGCGATCATCGGCCTTATGGGAGCTGTGGACACGCCGATCATCTACTACGGGGCGCAGCTCTGGGAGCGCGCTCACCCGTCGGCAGTGGTTGGACCTCTGTCGGACTCCGACAGCAGTGTGGATGGGCCAATTGGCACGACCTTGATGGTCGCCACGTTGGCGTTCTCCGTACTGTTCGTTTACGTGGCCAGCGAGAGGTACCGACTACGAAAACAGGAGGATGAGGTAATGGCGCTTCGCAGGGTTATCTCACTCCAGCCTTCCCGACCAGGTTCGTTCCCCAAAACAACTAGCGGCGCCCCGTCCGGAAGCGCTTAACAAACAATGCGTAAATTTATTGCCACTTTACTCGTAGTCCTGACAGCCCTCGCCGTACCGAGTGTTGCGTTGGCGCAATCCTCCGCATCGACAAGCGCGGCGGCCGACGGCAACTCCAGCGGGGTGATTACAGCCATCCAGGTGGATGAGGACACGCGGCTGGTGGGCTTCCTTCTCTCGACAAAGTACGGCCTGCTTGTAGAGGTCTCCGTCGGCGATGCCACAAAGTTCGGTCTGGAGAACGCGTCGGGTGATCGCTGGGTTGCGGACCTGGGCGAAGACCCGGATGAAGCACTACGCCGTATCACCGACCAGCGCGAACGGTTTGCTCCGGTGACGGTAACTGTCACGAACGGCGTGGCAAGCGCAGTTGTGGACCGTGATCAGGGCGATCTTGAACGAAACCTCGGATACCTGTTCGCCATATATCTCGTGACATGGGCAGGGTTCTTTGCATACATATTCATCATGTCTCGCAAACAGGGCGACCTGGCACGTGAGATCAACGCCTTGAAGGCGAAGATTCAGTAGAGTCCTATAAATGAACAAGTACAACGATCCGATCTCGGACGAGCAAGCGGTAGATATAACTCCGCAAGAGTCGGCAACGGCTACGACGCTGTTCACGCCCCGCGTGAAGGTATTTGTGGCGCTTGCCCTTTTCGTTGGAGCGCTTGGTTATTTTGTGTTCACGACCTTCGATAACGCGACGGTCTACTACATGTCGGTTTCCGAGATCGAAGCTGGCGGCCCGACGGAACCGGACAAGTTGATCCGGCTTTCCGGGAAGTTGGTGGAAGAGTCGTTTGTCAGGCAGCCTAACGGGCTGGACGCCAGCTTTGAGATCCGCGACGACGCGGGCGACGTTCTTGGCGTGGACTACTCCGGCGAGATTGGCCAGGTTTTCTTCAATCCGCACTCAGTGATTGACCTTGAAGGTCAGTACTCTGATGAGGGCGTGTTTGTTACCGAACACTTGGTGATTAAATGCCCGTCCAAGTTCCTTACCGAGGCCGAACGTGAAGAGCTTGAGGGTGGCACAGGAACAGCGCCTTATCAGGTGGTCACGGACGCTTAGGAGCTGACGCGTCTCTCGCTCTGGAGAAGCGATGTGCGAACATTCGTGACGGACCAGCGGCCGATATATATACTCCGATTCTTATGAATGACACCCTGACAATCGCCGATCTGGTCCTTGCGGCCAGCGCCGCTTTCTTTCTGGGATCCATCCCTATCGCTTGGATGGTCTCCCGATCGCGCGGCGTCAGGATTTTTTCCGTAGGGACTCGCCAGGCCGGTGCTACGAATGTATTCCGAGAAGTCGGTGCGCTTCCCGCCCTTGTAGTGGGCCTTGTAGACGCCGGCAAAGGCGCACTGTCGATTGTTATCGCTATGTGGGCCGGGCTTGAGGGAAGCTGGCTGTTACTACCGGCTGTTGCCGCGGTGATGGGTCACTGGAACTCGCCGTTGACGCGCTTCCGCGGTGGC
>Ga0302123_10002576_pt1 | contig 12319 bp, 9 predicted proteins | sample CB21_321_MG_FD_203109 | JGI IMG/M metagenome (GOLD analysis project Ga0302123, IMG submission 203109) | Marine microbial communities from Western Arctic Ocean, Canada - CB21_32.1 | ecosystem: Environmental > Aquatic > Marine > Oceanic | place: Canada: Western Arctic Ocean | collected 2017-09-28 | reverse complement strand
TAAGAACTGGGTAAAACTCACACATTTAATTATTGATCATGGTCGTGCTGTATGTATCGCCCGGCGACCCAAATGTGGGGCCTGTGTGATTAATGAATTATGTCCATCTGCTGTAATTTAGAAAAAAATTGATTAATATGTAAAAAAGTGTTTGGTTCTGGTTGGTCCTATTCTATAAACTTGATCCCACGTTATTTCTATGCAGATAACGGTTTGATAGAATAAAGAATGAATAATCAAATATCAATCGAACAGAATAGAAGCAGCCAGATCGGTGTCCTTAATTTGGATATTGAATCGTTGCGAATCAATTCGCTCCTGATTGACCTTCTTATTCTATTGATTATTGGACTCGCCGTCCAAGTCGCCTGACCGAATAGTACAAAACGGTAGGTGAAGATGACGGCGGGAAAAACATCCCACCCCTCTTTAACCCTACTAATTTAAATATCCGGTCTTGTCGGGCTTGTTGAGTCCATAGAATATGAAAAATGAAAGAATAAATGCGATCGGATACCATAAAAAAAGGATTTGAACATGCACCCCACCGGAGTTTACTCCGGGCCACAGGTGTGATTCAGACGGAATCAGATTTTGATAAGCCATTTATTGGTGTAGCCAATTCCTACACTGATCTGATTCCCGGCCATGCGCACTTACAGGAATTTGGTAAGGTGGCGAAACAAGCCATTCGGGAAGCAGGCGGCGTCCCCTTTGAATTCAATACGATCGGGGTAGATGACGGTATTGCCATGGGGCATATCGGCATGCGCTATTCCCTCGCCAGCCGCGAACTGATTGCAGACAGCGTGGAAACGGTGGTGGAAGCCCATCGGCTTGATGGTCTCATGTGCATCACCAATTGTGACAAGATTGTTCCCGGAATGCTCATGGCAGCAGCGCGAATAAATATCCCCACTATTTTTGTGTCCGGTGGCCCCATGAAAGCTGGAAATATTGATGGTGAAAAAGTTGATTTGATTTCTGTTTTTGAAGGTGTAGGTCAAGTGAAAGCAGGTGTTATTTCTGAGGAGAAGCTTATCGCTATAGAAAAAGAAGCATGTCCCACCTGCGGTTCCTGTTCCGGAATGTTCACAGCAAATTCTATGAATTGCCTCATGGAAGCATTGGGCATCGCCCTGCCGGGAAATGGATCCATATTGGCCGTAGATGATGGACGATTGGATTTGGTAAGACAAGCAGGAGAGAGAATTGTTGATCTAATTGCAAAAAATATTAAGCCCAAAGATTTGATTACGCCCGAATCCATACGAAATGCTTTTGCCTTGGATATGGCCATGGGCGGCAGTACTAATACAGTTTTACATATATTGGCCATTGCCATTGAAGCGGGACTTGATTTTGACTTAAAAGAATTGAACCAAATCGCCAAAAAAACACCTTATATCTGTAAGGTGAGTCCCGCCACCAAAGATGTTCATATGGAAGACGTAGATCGAGCGGGCGGCATCTCAGCTATTTTATCTGAATTATCGAAGAAGAAAGGCACCCTTGATTTAACCCGACCGACAGTAACAGGGAAAACATTGGGTGAAAATATTGATGGTGCAACTTCTCAGGATAAACGTGTCATTCGAACGGTTACAGATCCTTATTCCCTTGAGGGTGGATTGGCCATTTTGTTTGGAAATATAGCGCCGGAAGGATCGGTGGTAAAAACGGCTGCTGTAGATGAAAGAATGTTAGTCCATAAAGGTCCAGCACGAATATATGGCTCCCAGGAAGAAGCATTGTCAGGCATCATGGGCAAAGAAGTACAGCCGGGAGATGTGGTTGTAATTCGATATGAAGGTCCCAAAGGTGGGCCAGGCATGCCGGAAATGTTATCACCCACCAGTGCCATTATGGGGATGGGATTGGGAGATAAAGTGGCATTAATTACAGACGGCAGATTTTCTGGAGGAACCCGTGGTGCATGTATTGGTCACATTTCACCGGAAGCAGCAGATCGCGGTCCTATTGCCGCTATAAAGGAAGGGGATTTGATTCATATTAATATTCCAGAAAAAAGTTTAAATGTTGAATTATCAGATGAAGAAATTAAATCACGTTTAGATAAGCTACCCGAATTCGAACCCAAAATCAAAAATGGATACTTAGGAAGGTATGCCCGCATGGTGACATCAGCAAATACGGGTGCTGTATTAAAGTAGGAACCATGGTTAAAAATGAGTAAAAGAATATTAACTGGTGCAGAAATTATTTGGGAATGTATTGTCAGGGAGGGGGTAGATGTTGTTTTCGGATATCCAGGCGGAGCCATCCTTCCAACCTACGATGCACTGAATAAGTATCGTAACAAGATTCACCATGTATTGGTACGCCATGAGCAGGGGGCTACCCATATGGCAGATGGATATGCCCGAGCCAGTGGTAAGGTAGGTGTAGCCATGGCCACATCCGGCCCGGGAGCAACAAACATGATTACAGGAATGGCTACTGCCATGATGGATTCTGTGCCCATTATATGTATCACAGGACAAGTTCCTTCACCGGTCATTGGGACAGATGCTTTTCAAGAGATTGATATTGTCGGTGCTTCTATTACTATTACTAAACACAACTACCTTGTTTTGGATATCAATGAATTAGCAGAAACGATTAAAGAAGCATTTCATGTGGCCAGAACCGGCCGTCCCGGTCCTGTGTTGGTTGATATTCCAAAGGATATCCAAATTCAATCCACTGATTTTACCTATCCAACTGGAAAGGTTGAATTACCAGGTTTAATTGAACCGCAAGGGGTGGATGGATTACAAATTCAGAAATTTGCAGAAATGATTGCAGAATCTGAACGCGCCATTATTCTTGCAGGCCATGGTGTAATCTTATCTAACGCTACCCAGGAAGTATTGGATTTAGCAAATTTAGCTCAAATTCCGATTGGGACCACCCTACTTGGGATTGGCGGCGTTCCTGCCAGTCATCCTCTTGTGTTGGGTATGATGGGAATGCATGGTGAATCTTGGGTAAACCGAGCAATCCAGGAATCGGATTTACTCATTGCTTGTGGTATGCGGTTTGATGACCGGGTTACAGGGAAACTCAAGACCTATTCCCCAAATTCTAAAAAAATACATATTGAAATTGATCCATCTGAAATCAATAAAAATATTCCCGTTGATTTACCGATTCACGGAGACCTAAAAACAATATTAAACCAAGTTTTACCCGTTTGTTCAAAGAAAGATAATCATTCTTGGATAAATAAAATTAATGGTTGGCAAAAAGATTCTCAAAGAAAAGATATTATTCATCAGGAAACGGAAGTGCTTATGGGTGCCCATGTGCTTCGAAAAATTTGGGAAGGGACTAAAGGGGACGCATTGGTTATCACCGATGTGGGACAGCATCAGATGTTGGAAGCACAATATTATGAACATGAAGACCCCAGATCCTTAATTACCTCCGGTGGATTGGGCACAATGGGATTCAGTTTACCTGCGGGAATTGGAGCCAGTTTTTATGAAAAAGATCGGGAAATCTGGATTATAGTTGGAGATGGGAGCTTTCAAATGACCATGACAGAATTAGGGACAGCCGTCCAGGAAAACCGGAATATCAATATTGCCATTATCAATAATGGATATCTGGGGATGGTGCGGCAATGGCAGGAAATGTTTTATGAAGCTCGCTACATGGAAACGCCCATTTTAAGTCCAGACTATATAAAATTAGCAGCAGCTTACGGCATCGAGGCATTTCGGGTTGAAGTTTTAGATGAGGTTATTCCAACCATGAGAAAAGTTCAAAAACACAAAGGCCCCTCTTTGATTGAGTTTGTTGTGGAAAAACATGATATGGTTTATCCAATAGTACCGTCAGGGGCAGATTTACATGAAATGATTGAACGGCCCGTCCAATCAAAAAATGGGAATGTGAATTCTCAAAAAGAGGGATTAAAAAAATGAAGCAAACATTAATTACATTGGTGGAAGATAAACCGGGTGTATTGAATCGGATCGCCAGTTTATTTCGCCGCCGAAATTACAATATAGACAGCTTAGTCGTAGGTAAAAGTGAAAAACCCGGTGTAAGCCGAATGACAATTATGACAAACGAGGAGGATCAGCGCAAACGGGGCCATATATATTTTAATCTGTTAAACCTTGTCAATGTTATTGCGGTTAAAGATGTTTCAAATTTGGAATGCTTGACGCGGGAATTTATTTTAATCAAAATACAGTCAGGACCTGATCAATTGAATGAAGTGAAAGCAGTAGTGAATAACCATGGGGCACGCATTGTTGATTTGGGCAAAGAAACAGTTATCATAGAAGCGACTGAACGGGAAAAAGAAATTGATAGACTTGTGGAAGATTTAACAAAATTTAATATTACAGAAATCACCCGTACCGGAAAAATTGCCATGCGCAAGGGGAAAACCCATAAAGTATCATCAGAAAAAATTAATGCTCAGGCTACCGATGTCAGTTGGGTACCCGAGAATATTCATACCTATCATAAATAAAAGGAATCTATCACCCATGAAAGAGATAAATATAAATGGACATATCGAAACAATTATAGAGCGTTCCGATTGTCCTCTTGAAAAATGTAAAGAAATTTTAGATAAAGAAGTGACAGCTATACTGGGATATGGTCCTCAAGGTCGAGGCCAGGGTTTGAATATGCGTGACCAAGGGTTCAATGTCATTTTGGGCCTGCGTAGGGGAAAAAGCTGGGACAATGCATTGGAAGATGGATGGAAAGAAGGAGAAAACTTATTTGAATTAGATGAAGCAGCAAAACGTGGAACCATTATTCAATTTTTAATTTCGGATGCAGCTCAAATTCAATTGTGGCCCATGGTGAAAGACAATTTAAATGATGGAGATGCGATTTATTTTTCTCACGGTTTTGGCGTGGTATTTCATAAGGATACACATATTATTCCACCTGAAAATGTAGATGTCATTTTGGTGGCGCCAAAAGGTAGCGGACTGACAGTACGAAACCATTTTTTAGATGGCCGTGGTATTAATGCTTCCTATGCAATTCATCAGGATTATACAGGAAGTGCAAAGGACCGTTGTGTGGCCACTGCATTTGCCTTCGGTTCTGGACATTTGTTTGAAACCACATTTGAGAAAGAAGTAAATAGTGATCTCACAGGAGAAAGGTGTGTTCTCATGGGACTATTGCAAGGTGCTTTCCTGGCGCAGTATGAAGTACTCCGGGAGCATGGACATTCACCCTCAGAAGCCTACAACGAAACCATTGAAGAAGCACTCCAAAGTCTATATCCATTGGTGGCTGAGAAGGGCATGGATTGGATGTACGCTAACTGTTCCACTACCGCCCAGCGCGGTGCCTTGGATTGGGCGCCAAAGTTTAAAGATTCACTTAAACCCGTCATTGAAGAATGTTATCAAAGTGTACTCAGTGGCGATGAAGCCAGGATCTCAATCGAAACCAATTCCAAACCGGATTATCGGGAGCAATTGGAAAAAGAACTTTCAGAAATTAACAATCAGGAAATGTGGCAGGCCGGTAAACAGCTTCGCCCATTGAGACCGGAAAATATAAAATAAGGGCAGTCTTTATGAAATCCTATCATTTAACCATTTTGCCCGGTGACGGTATTGGACCGGAAATTATGGATGCGGCACTTCGCGTATTAGATTTGGTCGGCCAGAAATTCAACGTTCAATTTGATTATGAAGAAGCACTTATGGGTGGGATATCCATCGAAAAGGATGGTGTTCCCATCACAGATAAGACGATTAAAAAGTGTCAAGAATCGGATGCTGTATTGCTTGGGGCGGTGGGCGGACCAAAATGGGACAACCAACCTCATGAGAATAAACCTGAACAAGGATTGCTAAAACTACGGGCATCATTAGGTCTATATGCAAACCTGAGACCTGCTACCATATATAATGCATTGATAGATGCATCTTCATTAAAACCCAGTGTTTTACGTAAAGCTGATATTATGGTGGTCCGAGAATTGACCGGTGGCATCTATTTTGGTTCTCCCCGAGGTATGGATAAAGACAAAGGATGGAATACATTAATATACACGAAGGAAGAGGTGGAACGGATTGCAAGATATGCATTCGAATTAGCCCGGAAACGAAAAAATCGTGTTACATCCGTTCATAAAGCCAATGTGTTAGAAAGTTCTCAATTCTGGCGTGAGGTGATTGAAAGTGTACATAAAGAATTCCCAGATGTTTTTCTGAATGAAATGTATGTAGATAATGCTGCCATGCAATTGGTTCGAGATCCGAAGCAATTTGACGTCATCGTAACCCAAAACATGTTCGGAGATATACTTAGCGATATTTCAGCAATGATTACGGGCAGTCTTGGGATGTTGCCCTCTGCCAGTCTAGGCGAAAAGCACGCCCTCTATGAACCAGTACACGGCACTGCACCGGAGATCGCTGGCCAAAATAAAGCCAATCCTTTGGCCATGATTGGATCGGTAGCCATGATGCTTGATTATACTTTTGGATTGGCAGATTCTGCCAACATGATCTACGATGCCATTAATGAGGTCCTTGAACTTGGTTTTCGTACTGAGGATATTGCATCACAGAATACAAGTGTGGTGAGTACAACAGAAATGTGTGATTTAGTTTTGGAGAAATGTGCAGATAAATCGGATACAATTATAGAAATGGTAAGAATGTCTTATGAAGGATAAAATAGTCATATTTGATACAACGCTTCGTGATGGAGAACAGGCGCCCGGTGCATCATTAAACATGATAGAAAAAATAGAAATTGCTAAACAATTAAATAGGTTGAATGTGGATGTGATTGAGGCAGGGTTCCCTGTTTCATCTAAGGTGCAGTTTGATTCTGTTCAGCGAATTGCGGATGCGGTGGATACAGTTGTAGCCGGTTTGGCTCGAACAGTTGATAAGGATATTAAAGCAGCTTACGATGCCTTAAAACATGCGGAAACATTCCGTATTCATACGTTTGCCGGCACATCAGATATACACATGCTGGGAAAATTTGGAAGTGATCGCTATGGGAAAACGTTGAAAGAAAAACGAAAAAATATTCTTGAGATGTCCTGTGAAGCGGTTGCATTAGCAAAAACATTTACAGACGATGTTGAATTTTCTCCCGAAGATGCTGGACGTACCGATATTGGTTATCTATCTGAAATTGTAGAAGCGGTTATTGCTGCGGGGGCCTCTACTGTTAATATTCCCGATACAACTGGATATACAATGCCATTAGAATTTGGTCAGAAAATTGCAGCACTCAAAGAACGGGTGAGTAATATAGATCAAGCAGTGATTAGTGTTCACTGTCATAATGATCTTGGGTTGGCGGTGGCCAATTCACTTTCGGCAGTAACCAATGGTGCCCGTCAAGTAGAGTGTACTATCAATGGTATCGGCGAACGGGCTGGGAATGCATCTTTGGAAGAAATTGCCATGGCCATCGCTGTTCGGGAAGACTTATGGGATGTTGAGACAGAGATCAATACTTCTGAAATTTTTAATGCGAGCAGAATGGTATCATCTTTCACGGGAATGATTGTTCAGCCGAATAAAGCGATTGTTGGTGAAAATGCATTTGCTCATGAATCGGGCATTCATCAGGATGGGATGCTGAAAGATAATAAAACTTATGAAATTATGAGCCCGGAACAAGTGGGCGTCACTGCATCCAAGATTGTATTGGGCCGTCATTCTGGCCGTCATGGATTAGTGTCACGATTGATAGCTCTTGGGTTTAATCCTGCCGAAGATGAATTGAATACAGTCTATCAAAAATTCTTGGATTTGGCTGATAAGAAAAAGGAAGTATTTGACGATGATTTACGGATGCTTATGGGTCAGGAAGTTACTATGAAGGATTATAGCCATCATTTGGATTATCTCCATGTGAATTTGGGAACCACAACCATTCCCACCGCCACTGTTCGCATAAAAACAGATGAAAAAATGGTGGAAGAATCTGCCACAGGAGATGGTCCTGTTGATGCTTGTTTTAATGCCATCGATCGGGCATTAAACTCAAAATTCCATATTGAATCCTATCAGGTTCGTTCAGTGACCGTGGGACGGTCTGCCCAAGGTGAAGCGCATCTTAAGCTGAAAAGCGGAGAAAAAACATTTTCTGGTCGCGGCGTTTCCACCGATATTGTAGAAGCCAGTGCGAAAGCGTATATTCAAGCTATTAATGAATATAGTGTACAAAATGAGGTGAATGAACTCTTGCAGGCTGTAACGGCACCATAAATTTGAGTTCCAAAACATTATACGATAAACTATGGGAATCTCATTTGGTTCATGAAGATAAAAATGGGAATGGGCTATTATACATTGATCGTCAGTTAATCCATGAGGTAACCTCCCCTCAAGCTTTTGAAGGGTTACGCCAAGCAAATCGAAAACCCTGGCGGGCGTCGGCCAATCTGGCTGTAGCAGACCATAATATCCCAACCGAGAATCGCGATCAGGGGATAGCCGATCCCGTTTCTGCCCTCCAGGTGGAAACATTAGTCAACAATTGTGAAGTATTTGGTATCCCCTACATTCCCATGGATGATGAACGCCAGGGGATTGTCCATGTGGTTGGACCTGAGCAGGGTGCCACCTTACCCGGCATGACCGTTGTTTGTGGTGATTCACATACAGCCACCCATGGTGCATTGGGCGCATTGGCTTTCGGCATTGGAACTTCCGAAGTTGAACATGGCCTGGCGACCCAATGTCTGATACAGACAAAATCTAAAAATATGTGCGTGAGAGTGGAAGGCCAATTACAAAAAGGTGTAACCGCCAAGGATTTAGTTTTGGAAGTCATCAAGGAGATTGGTACCGCAGGTGGAACGGGTCACACAATAGAATTTGCAGGTGAGGCAATTGAATCAATGTCCATTGAAGAACGGATGACCGTTTGCAATATGGCCATTGAAGCTGGGGCCCGGGCAGGGCTCATTGCAGTGGATCAAAAAACAATCGATTATGTAAAAGGTCGACCATTTGCTCCCAAAGGAGAGATGTGGGAAAAGGCAGTCCTGTATTGGCAAACACTTTTGTCTGATTCTGATGCTACATTTGATAAGGAAGTCATATTTGATGCGAACAATATTACGCCACAGATTACCTGGGGAACGTCACCTGAAATGGGTTTGAATGTTGGGCAACCCATACCCATGACGGGGAAAGATGGCATTGAGAATGCGTTGGGTTATATGGGTTTTAATGATGGTGGATCTCTTTCGGATTTTCCATTAGATAAAATATTTATCGGGTCATGTACCAATTCCAGGATTGAAGATTTACGTGCCGCAGCCGAAATCGTTAAGGGGAAACAAGTGGCGGATACGATTAAACAAGCCATGGTGGTTCCTGGATCGGGTGAAGTTAAAAATCAGGCTGAATCAGAAGGTTTAGACAAAATATTTATTGAAGCAGGATTTGAATGGCGAGAACCGGGATGTTCTATGTGTCTCGCCATGAATGCAGACCGGCTTGAACCAGGTGAACGCTGCGCATCTACATCTAATCGAAATTTTGAAGGTCGTCAAGGGCAGGGTGGGCGTACCCATTTGGTGAGCCCCATTATGGCCGCTGCGGCTGCAATTCATGGATATTTTGTTGACGTACGTGAAATAATTGGAAAAGAATAATTGATGGAGAAATTTTCAAATTTTAATGGATTGGTAGCACCCCTAGATCGAGCCAATGTGGATACAGACGCCATTATTCCAAAACAATTTTTAAAATCCATCAAACGGTCAGGATTTGGGCCGAATCTTTTTGATGAATGGCGATACTTGGATAAAGGTGAACCGGGTATGTCATGTGAAAACAGACCGCTCAATTCGGATTTTGTATTAAACCAGCATCAATATAAAAGTGCTTCCATTCTTTTGACTCAGAAAAATTTTGGTTGTGGTTCCAGCCGGGAGCATGCACCATGGGCGATTAAGGATTTTGGTTTTCGGGTATTGATTTCACCCAGTTTTGCAGACATTTTTTATAACAACTGTTTTAAAAATGGCCTGCTCCCCATTGTTTTAGATGAATCCATAATTGATGATTTATTTGAATATGTCCACGGGACGACAGGATTTGAAATGGAGATTGATTTGGAAAATCAAATCATCCATTTATCAAATGGTGAAACTATTTTTTTCGATATAGATGTTTATAAAAAATCCTTTCTGATAAATGGGTTAGATGAAATTGGTCAAACCATGGAGAAAAAAGAAATGATTCAATCATTTGAGGAGCAGCATAAAAAGCGGTATCCTTGGATATTTGATGAATTGGCGGTTTAAATGAATCGCACGCCCATCGAAATATTGGATACCACGTTACGAGATGGAACCCAAGGTGAGGGGGTTACACTTTCTGTTAAGGATAAAGTAAGGATTGCTCTCCGTTTGGATGAGTTTGGGATAGATTATATTGAAGGTGGATGGCCTGGAAGCAATCCAAAAGACGAATCTTTTTTTAAAGAAATTCGAAAAGAGAAATTGCATCATTCACGGATTTGTGCTTTTGGCGCCACTGCCCGATTTCCAGACAAGGTGATGTCCGATGCAAATTTAAATGCTATACTGGCTGCGGAAACATCTGTGGTGACCATTTTTGGAAAGACTTGGAAACTTCATTCAAAAATGGGATTAGAATTAGATGCGTCTGAAAATGAAGCCTTAATTTATGAATCGATCCGATATTTAAAGTCCGAAGGCCGCCATGTCATTTTTGATGCGGAACATTTTTTTGATGGGTATAAAGATGATCCTGAGTTTGCTTTGAAAATGATTCAAGCAGCGGAGAAAGCGAATGTGGATACAATTGTATTATGTGAGACAAATGGGGGGTCATTGCCATCAGAGATAACTGAAATCGTCACCACAGTCCAGCAAGCTATCAACGCGCCTTTGGGCGTTCATGCCCATAATGATAGTGAACTTGCTGTATCTAATACGATTGCTGCGGTTGAAGCAGGTGTGGCCCATGTTCAGGGAACCATTAATGGCGTGGGTGAACGCTGTGGTAATGCGAACTTGATAAGCATAATCCCGAATATCATACTCAAGTTGGGTATGAAAACAGTTCAGGAATTAGATTTGACACAATTATCCTCCTTATCCCATTTTGTATCGGAAGTGATGAATTTTGCACCGGACCAACGGGCAGCTTTTGTTGGGCGATCTGCCTTTGCTCATAAGGGTGGTATTCATGTGAGTGCTGTTTTGAAAAACAGCGCCATGTATGAACATATTGTACCGGAGATGGTGGGGGCCGAACGCCGCGTTTTGGTTTCTGATTTATCAGGCCAAAGCAATATCCGATATAAAGCATCAGAAATGGATGTGAGATTAAATGGAAATAAAGCCCTGACAAAAAAGGTCGTTGATCGTATCAAAGATATGGAGTACGCGGGATACCAGTTTGATGGTGCAGAAGCATCTTTTGAATTGATTCTGCAGGAAGAGCTGGGTGCATTTCAGCCATTCTTTGATTTATTGGATTCACGAATTAATGTGAATTATGGAGAGGATGGCCACACACATGCAGATGCCATGTTGAAAGTGAGTGTGGATGGAGAGGTTGAACATACCATCGCTGATGGTGTGGGGCCGGTAAATGCTTTAAACCTGGCATTGAAAAAAGCATTGGTTCGATTCTATCCAGAAATAAAAGACGTAAAGCTTGTGGATTATAAAGTCCGTGTTTTGGAAGAACGGGCTGGCACAGAATCAAGAGTTCGTGTTTTAATTGAAAGTCGTGATAACGAAGAGTCTTGGTCCACCGTTGGTGTTTCTGAAAATATTATTGAAGCCAGTTGGCAGGCATTAAGCGATAGTTTTAATTATCAACTATATAGAACAAGGAAAAGAAGACCCACTTCAGAAAAGTGAAAGGATTGGGCTTGCCATTTTAATGGTTCAATCTATTTGAGCTATTTTTCTTTTAGAATGTCGCCGGAATCATTTTGTCACTGTCGACCAATTGTTTAAATTACCTATCCAATTATGCTTGCAGCATACAAATAAAATGAACAACCCCTATTTGACCAAAACTTTTTACTTTAATGCGGCCCATCAATACGGTCATAAAGACTGGACTGAGCAAAAAAACAAAGAAGTCTTTGGCTCGGATGCGAGAGTCCACGGCCATAATTATACACTGGAAGTTATGGTGACGGGTGAGATCAATCCGGAGACTGGATTTCTCGTAGATTTAGGCCATTTGAAAAACACTGTTAAAACCCATGTGATCGATATTATTGATCATAGTCAAATTGAAAAAGAAGTGGATTGGTTTCAAGGGAAACAGCCCAGTACCGAAAATTTAGTCCA
>Ga0302123_10002575_pt1 | contig 12319 bp, 12 predicted proteins | sample CB21_321_MG_FD_203109 | JGI IMG/M metagenome (GOLD analysis project Ga0302123, IMG submission 203109) | Marine microbial communities from Western Arctic Ocean, Canada - CB21_32.1 | ecosystem: Environmental > Aquatic > Marine > Oceanic | place: Canada: Western Arctic Ocean | collected 2017-09-28 | reverse complement strand
ATGGAGATGCAGATGATGGTCACGACCATGATGCCGGCTGCGATGGATCTGGCGGTACCGCTGCTGGTCGAGGCCAAGACGGGCCCGACGTGGGGCGATATGGATTCGGTTTAGTAGGGGCTGGTGACTACTCCTTCTCCATGGGGAGAAGGCTGGGATGAGGGAGAAGTTTTCACTGGCAGTACGCGTCAGACGCCCTACGCCCAAGACGCTTTCTCCCTCACCTAAATCCTCTCCCCATGGAGAGGACTTCATACGAGGATTGACCCGTGCCTGAACTGCCTGAAGTTGAATCTTTGCGTCGGTACCTTGTTCGTGAAGGGGTCGTTGGACGCGTGATCGAGCGGGTTGATGTTGAGTCGAATCAGAGTCCAGAGAAGGGCACCGGGGCGATCTCCGGGATCGATAATATTCGGGGGCGTACGATCAGGAGTCTTGAGCGGCGCGGCAAGCAGATTGCGGTGGTTCTTGATGAGGGTGTGCTCGGTTTGCACATGGGGATGACTGGTCGGATCGACGTCCTTTCGCCTGACGAGGCGGTGCCACGATTCACACGGGTCGAGTTTCTACTTGTGAACGGTGATGACCGCCTTCGGGTGGTGCTTGCCGATCCTCGTCGGTGGGGGATGGTTCAGCATTTCGAGAGTCTCGACGAGATTTTTGCCGGGATGGGCCCTGACGCCCTCGACCCTGATCTCACCGCCGAGTGGTTTTCGGAGGCTGTGAGTGAAAGAAAATCACCTATCAAGCCACTATTGCTGAATCAGTCGTTGATAGCCGGAGTCGGCAACATTTATGCCGACGAGGCACTTCATAGAGTGGAGATTTCACCTTCACGCAGGGCGAATCGAATTTCGGGCAAGAATCTGTCGGCTTTGTTCGGGGCGATTCGAGAATCGCTGGAGCACACGCTTGAGTTCATTCAGAACCACCCTGACGAGCGCGGGCGACCGTACATCGTGGATGCGCACGACGATCGGATGCGTCTTGTTCGCAAGCCTGGATCGTTCTGCCCACGTTGCGAGATTCCGCTGCGCACACTGAAGCTTGGCGGCCGGACGGCGTACTTTTGTGGGCGGTGTCAGCGGTAGGTGAAGTCCTGTCATTGCGAGGACGGAGGACGTGACAATCAGTGGTCGTTTGGAGCAGGTGGTCGAGTCGGTCGCACACATATTAGCGAGGATGTTTGGAGTGACAGCTGATCCGCGCCCTCGCAAAGGCCATGATTCAACACAGCCAGCGAGTGATCATGATTGCCACGTCGTCGAACTCCTCGCAATGACAAAGGGACGTGAATCCCGCACCGCTATCTAGTTGAAACCTACGTCGTCGAGGTCGTCTGTCTTACGGGCTCGTAGTCGATCTCGTAGTGCGACCCAGAAAAGTATGAGCACCCCGACAGCTGCGATAGCGTATCCGGCGGCATAGAGAACCCAGGAATCCTCGGTGACTATCAGTACCACTATGCCAACGATGGCGATCACAATCCCGGCAACAACAGTCCACATTCCCGACCATTCAAGAAGTTGTTTCACGGTCTCTCTCCTAACTGGTTACTGGCCGGTTTCTGGCTGGCCACCGGTGAATTAAAGAACGAATTCACGATGATGCCTACGAGGTATTCCGACGGCCGCACAGCGGAATTTTCGTCCTCTAAATACAGTATCGACTGTCTGGACGCTCCAAACCAGATTGGATCGCTGTTGAATTTATGGTGTTTGACCATTTCAGATAAGTCGAACTTGCTATTAGACTTATCTACTGTGCGGTTTCATCCCGCAGCGTTGACACCTCTGCGGAGGGGTGGCAGAGTGGTTGAATGCGCTTGTCTTGAAAACAAGTGTCGTCGTAAGGCGACCGCAGGTTCGAATCCTGTCCCCTCCGCCATTTTTTGTTTTGCCCTGCGTTTTGCTCTGGCGCCCTCGGACGACTTGTCGCTTGCGGCAGGCTCGTCGCTATGGCCCGTAGCCTCTTCCCGAAGGAATGGGAACAGGACGCGAGCACTCTTGGGACGACCGGTCCCGCTGGATGTGTGACGTAGATGGGGTTTTCTGGGGAAGTACTTGTCGGTTACGAGCGGGACGACTCGATCGATTCTGTAATTTTCTTGGCGGGTGCAGCGACATTATCTGGAACCACCATTCCCTTGGTGGCACGCGGCAACTCAACTCGAATTGTGCTTCCGACACCCGGTTCACTCGTCACGGAAACGGTCCCGTCGTGCAGTTCCGCTATTTTCTTGACGATCGCTAGTCCCAGTCCAGTACCTACCTGCGCTTGCGTGAACTCATCAGATGAGCGGAAGAACGGTGTGAACATGTTCTCCAGAATTGTGGAGTCCATTCCGATGCCGGAGTCGGTAACTGAGAGCACCAGAATATCGTCATCAACCGAGATCCCCACTTCGATTTCGGTTCCGTTCTGAGACTACTTCGAGGCATTGCTCATCAGATTTGTGAGCAACTGAGCGATCCGGTCTCGATCGGCCAGGATGACCGTGTCTACCGTGGTGCCAGTGTCACTGAATGAGGATGACTGGTTTTTGGGTTCTAAAATCGGGACGAACGCCATTCGTATTTCGTCTGTCACGCCGACTCGTCACGCCTGTATATCATAGACACTGCCCATTGCCCTCCGTACGATGATTCGCGGCTCTACGCAATAAGGGCACACCCGCGTAGAACTATTTCAGCAACGTTAGCGGGTTCACGACACAAAAAAGCGAGTATCTAATCGTGAATATCCACGAGTACCAGGCGAAAGAAATCCTCGACAGGTTCGGTGTACCAACACCTCGAGCCGAGGTAGCGTCGACAGCCGCGGAAGCAAAAGAAATTGCGACCCGCATCGGTGGCCGAGTTGTGGTCAAAGCGCAGGTCCATGCTGGCGGTCGAGGCAAGGTTGGCGGGGTGAAACTCGTTGGGTCGCCTGAAGAGGCGGAACAGGTTGCCGCAGGATTATTGGGCACTCGGTTGGTTACCAATCAAACGGGCGCCAACGGTGTTCCGGTCGAGAAGGTGATGATCGCTGAGACTCTCGATATCAAGGACGAGCTCTACATCTCTGTCGTTATAGATGGCGATATTGGTGCGCCAGTTGTGATGGCAAGCACCGAGGGCGGCATGGATATCGAGGAAGTGGCTGAATCGAGCCCGGAAAAGATTTTCCGTGTGGCTGGCGATCCGCTACTTGGCCTGACTACTTATCACGCACGTGATATCGCTCTCGCGCTGAAGGTGCCTGCAAAGTCGGTACGGGCCACAACCAAGCTAATCACGGATCTCTACAGGGTGTTCATAGATAATGACTGCTCGCTCGTCGAGATCAACCCGCTGGTCGTCACAGAAGACGATCAGGTGATCGCTCTCGATGCCAAGATAAATCTCGAAGATGATGCCCTTTTCCGTCACCCAGATCTCGCAAAACTGCGTGACTCCAATCAGCAGGACCCGCTGGAGAAGCGGGCCGACGAGGCTGACCTGGCGTACGTGAAGCTCGAAGGCGGCCGAGTCGGTTGTATGGTGAATGGTGCTGGGCTTGCGATGGCCACCATGGATATTGCTAACGCTGCCGGTGCGCCGCCTGCCAACTTCCTCGATATTGGGGGAAGTGCGGATCAGGGAAGGATCGAAGAGGCGTTCAAGATCATCATGGCCGATGAGGACGTCGAGTTGATCCTCGTGAACCTTTTTGCAGGAATCGCTCGATCGGACATCGTCGCACAGGGTATTGTCGCGGCGGCAAAAGAGACTAACGACCAACTGCCGATGGTAGTTGCAATGCGCGGGACGAACGCTGAAGAGGGAATAAAGATTCTGGCCGATTCCGGGTTGAACATCACCGGGGCCCCAGATCTAGCAGGAGCGGCGGTAGCAATAAAAACCAAATTACAGGAACTGGAGGGGTCTAACTAATGTCTATTCTCGTTGGACCCGACACACGCCTGCTTGTTCAAGGACTTGGACGCGACGGAAGCTTCCAGGCGAATCGAACCCGGGATTACGGCACCGACATGGTCGCTGCTGTTCACCCCGGTCGAGACGGCCAGAAGTTCGAGGACGAGGTTCCTTACTTCTCTTCGGTAGCCAGAGCGGTTGAAGAGACCGGTGCAAACACTGGAATCATCTTTGTTCCCGCCCCTTTTGCGATGGACGCTATCATCGAGCAGGTCGATGCAGGAATCGAGCTCGTCGTGTGCATAACCGAGGGTGTTCCAGTTCTCGATATGGTCAAAGTCATGGCGTACATCAAGGATAAGTCAACTCGATTGCTGGGGTCGAACTGCCCGGGTGTGCTCAGTCCCGCTTCGAAGGCGAAGGTCGGGATTATTCCTGGCAATATTGTGCAACCCGGCAACGTGGGGGTTGTCTCACGATCAGGGACGCTCACTTACGAGGCGATTGCTCAACTCGTGCAGCACGGAATGGGTCAGTCGACCTGTGTAGGCATTGGTGGCGATCCGGTGCACGGAACCACATTCACTGATGTGCTTGAACTGTTCGAGGCTGACGATGAGACCGAGGCGATCGTGTTGATCGGTGAAATCGGTGGCATCCGTGAACAGCTTGCCGCTGAATACATCAGGGATCATGTAACCAAGCCGGTTGTTGCGGCGATTGCTGGCCAGTCGGCTCCTGCCGGAAAGCGCATGGGCCACGCCGGGGCGATCGTTACGGGCAAGGCTGCGCTGGCTTCGGAAAAGAATAAAGCACTCACCGAGGTAGGTGTCCACGTAGTGGAATCTCCGGCTTACATCGGCGCAAAGATGAAGGAAGTGCTCAGCTAGCCTGAGCCCCTCGCACGACATGACGTTTACCGAAAGCTTCGTTCATACCGGCCAGATCGCACTGAACGTGGCGGAGTGGGACGCGCCGTCGCCCGATTCTCCGAGGATGATCCTGGTTCACGGCTACGGTTCGAACTGGCACACGTGGGGCCGGGTGGTCGACAAGTTGTCGGCAACATTTCACCTGTTCGCACTCGACCTTCGTGCGATGGGGAGGTCGGGTCGCCTTTTACCGGCTTCAGAGCGCCAGACATCGGCCGACGATGTGACTGCGGTCATTTCCATTCTCAGTGATCGTCCAGTGTTTCTCGTCGGTCACTCGTATGGAGGGTGGATAACCGCGGCAGTTGCGGCCCAACACCCCGAGCTTGTGGCGAAAATAGTGCTGGTCGAGCCATACACGGGTGCGGAATCCGAAGTTCGGAAGCAAGAGCGAATGGAACGCCACGAGAAGCGTGTCGAGCGCGCTGGCCAGATAAAAGCCGCCAGAACTCCCGAGAATCTGATTCCGATGGTCGAGGCGCGTTACGGCGGTGCTTCGGAGGACAGCATCAGGCGAATTGCGCGGATGTATTTCGAGCTCGATCCGGTTATGGAGGCGGGTCGGCCGAATCCAAGGGAAGACAACGATACGTTCGACGGGATTTTCACGGTGATTGGGTGCCCGACGCTGCTCATTCGAGGTGCTGTGGAGAATGGCGGGATCATGTCGGACGAGGAGGCGGAACGGGTCATGGGTCTAATCCCCAATTCACGAGAATTGAGTTGGCCTAGAGTGGGTCACTCGCCACACATCGCCCGCAATCACGATTTCATACGAGCAATGAAGCGCTTCTGGGCCGAGTAAGTGGTGCCGTGGGCACGTTTTCTGCGGCGGGGTTGGTAGTGGTTGAGTCGGAATGCACTAGCCGCCGTTGAGTTGCATGTCGCTTCTCCATTCGCTCTCTCCAGTAGCACCTGACTGGTAACCTCTTGCCGATGATTAAGTACTCAGAACAGAAATACGCCGCCAACACGATCGAAGTGAACTATGTTGAGGGGCCAGACAACGGGCCTCCAATGGTGTTGATTCATGGACTCGGGAGTCGATGGACGGCCTGGGATCCGGTGATAGACCAGTTCGCTGAGAAGTGGCATGTGTATGCCGTTGATCTTCGGGGTCATGGTGATTCGGGGCGCGTTCCCGGCGGCTACGGATTCGTTGATTACCCGACGGACATACTGGATTTCTTGCGAGATGTTGTCGGACAGCCTGCTTATCTCGTTGGGCACTCATTGGGCGCGATAACAAGTGTTGGCATCTGTGCGGTGGCTCCAGATCTGGTCGCCGCGGCTGCACTCGAAGATCCGCCGCTGCATGTCGATGTCGCTCCGCAATTTCAGATAGTGCTCGACATTCGTAACAAAAACCTCAACGTGAACGACACGGCGGTTGAGCTACGAAAAGCCGATGCCGAAGCTTCCGACAGTGCGATCGCAAGGCGGGCGATTGCAGTGACGAAGGCTGATTCCGGAGTTTGGGAATCAGCTGTTGCCGGGCGGCTCGCAAGGGGCTGGGATCCGGAAGTGGTGCTCGCTGCCGCAGATGTACCGATGCTCCTATTGCAGGCCAGTCCCGACATGGGTGGGGTTCTAGCTGATACCGATGCGACCCGTGCGGCTGATCTGCTTCCGAAGGGTCGATATGTTAGGTGGGACGACGTTGGGCACGGTATGCACGATGCACAGCCGGAGAGGTTCCTTCAGTTGGTGAACGCTTTCTTCGGGAAGGTTTTGCGGCCGCGCTGAGGTCGCTGGCGACTGTGGTTGTCATTACCGGACCGTCGCTGTATTTTCCTCGTCTCGACCGAAGTGGAGAGATGCAAGGTCATTAGCGAATGTGCACGATCCCTCCGCGCTGATCGGGATGAGGTGGAGCGGTGGTCGGGAGTGAGGGTAAGCGCTGGTTCGGTATGAGGGTGGGCTGCTGGGATGTGGGGACGCGTGGTGCTACGTGAAGAAAATCAGCCGAACTGCGTTTAAGACGATCGCTCCGATTATTCCTGCGGCGATATCGTCGAACATGATGCCCCATCCGCCGGGCCATGCCTCGATTCTTCGAACGCCCAGCGGCTTCAGAATGTCCAGCGCCCTGAACACGAAGAACCCGGCGATCATCCACGGCCATGTAACCGGCAAGAACAGCACGGTTACCCATACGCCAACCCACTCGTCGATCACCCCTCGCTTTGGGTCGTGATCATCTTGATTGTCGATGTAATCGGTTGACCAAACTCCTGCGGCAGTCGTGGCTGCGATCAGCACGAAGAACCACACTGAATCGCCTTGACCGCCGTTTAGAGCGATATCCAGTAACCAGTAGACGACTAGAGCGGCAAATGTCCCCACGGTCGCTGGAGCCACGAACGGCCAGCGTCCTGAGCCAAAGCCTGTGGCAATGGTCTCGGCTATAAACGAGATGATCGGATTTTTCGACGTGGATTTGGGAGTGGTCAACGAATTATCCGGTGTTCTTCAGTCCGGCGGCGACGCCGTTGATCGACAACAACAGCGCCCGTTCGACAGATGGGTCGTTGCCGTCAGACGAGCGTCGTCTTGCCAGCAGCGAAACCTGCAGGTAGTTGAGCGGATCGACGTAGTACTCTCGCACGGCGAGGGTTCGCTTAAGCACGGGTTGGTGATCGAGGAGATTTTCCTGCCCGGTGATGCGAATCAACTCCCGAACAGCCCGGTTGCGCTCTCCTTTAATGCCTTCGAATATGTGGTGAAGACTTGGATCGACCAGCGTTGCAACGTAGCGACCTGCGATCTCCATGCTCGATTTCACGAGGGTCATTTCCACGTTCGAAATAAAGGTGTTGAAGAAGGGCCATTCTTCGTACATTTCTGCGAGTACGGCTTCCATACCCGCTTCTCGAGCATCAGCTAAGGCTCGCCCGACGCCGAAGTAGCCCGGGACGATCTGGCGGCTCTGCATCCATCCGAAGACCCAGGGAATGGCTCGAAGGTCGTCGATGCTGCGTGAGCCGCCTGCAGAGGCACGTCGTGCGGGTCGAGAACCGATGTTCATCCCGGCGAGTTCTTCTACTGGAGTCGAATCCATGAAGTAGTCCACGAAGCCGTCTGTCTCAATCAGACTGCGATATTTATTGAACGCCTTTTCTGAGAGCCAGTCCATCGCCGTGAACCACTCGTCGAGCTTTTCGTCGGTGTGGTGCGGCTCGGCGTGGAGCAGTGAAGCCTCGATCACCGCTGCGACTGATAGTTCGAGATGATTACGAGCCAGTTCGGGCAGCCCATACTTGTCGGAAATTACCTCGCCCTGCTCCGTGATTTTGATTCGACCATCTACTGTTGCGTGCGGCTGAGCCATGATCGCATCGTTGGTCGGGCCACCACCTCGGCCGACGCTTCCGCCTCTGCCGTGGAACAGCCGAATCGCTACGCCGTGTTTCTGACCCACGGTTCGTAGTTCTCGTTGGGCTTTGTAAAGCTCCCACTGCGAGGTCATGATGCCGCCGTCTTTGTTCGAATCGGAGTAGCCGAGCATGACTTCTACGATGCCACCTGATTGTTCAACCAGGGACTTTATTTCAGGAATCGACAGGTAGGCGTCCATCACTTCGTGACTGCGCCTGAGGTCTTCGATTTCTTCAAATAACGGGACTATCGAAATTCGTGAAATGCCTTCTTCGGATACGACAAGCCCGGCTTCTTTTGCCAGGACCAGTACAGCGAGAAGATCGTCGATGTCGCGAGTCATTGCGACGATCCAGCTTTCGATCACCTGAATGCCGTAATCGTCCTGGGCCTGTCGAACCGTTTCGACGAGGTCGAGAATTTCGGTTGTAGCCGGAGAGAACGCGGCCGCTCTCGAACTCAAAACACGTTTCGACTTCAGTTCTTCGACCAGCCTCGACGAGCGCTCTTCCATCGACAGGCTCCCGAACCCGCCTTTTATGGCGTCGACCCTGTCGATAAGTTCGTTCACTGCGCCGCCTGTCACATCGGCATGCTGGCGGATGTCCATCGTTGCAAGGGTCATTCCGAACGCTGATATGCGCTGCATCAGGCGTCGGACAGATCCGTTAGCCGAGGCGGTGCTTTCGTTTGCTCCGAGTGAATCGAGCATCAATTGAAGATCGGCGAGAAGCGGTTCAACACCCGAGTATCTGGGTTCGTCTTTACCAGAGTTTTCCGCAGCGGCGATGCCGTTTAGAAGTCGTTCGTATATGAAGGCACACTTCAGGCGGTACGGCTCATCCTCGTCGAGGTTCCAGAACTCGTCCCAGACTTTCGGAAGCTCTGAGCGGTCTTTTTCAAGTGATTTCGACAGCTCGTCGCTTATCTCGACGATTCTTCTGGATTGGCTCAGGGTCTGCGCCAGTGCAGCGACCGCTGGAGCAAACATTTTCAGTGATCGTTCGTGTTGTAGATACAGAATTTTGCGAGTTAGATCGTGGGTGACGTTGGGGTTTCCGTCACGGTCGCCGCCTACCCAGGTGCCGAATCGAAGCGAGCGGGTGGTTGGCGATTTCGATATGCCAAACGTTTCGAGCTGGTCGTCGAGTGCCTCTTCTACCTCGGCTATGGCGAATTCGAACATGTCTTCCATGTAGTACATGATGTTTCGGGCTTCATCGACCGGCTGCGGACGCGTGTGTCGTAGTTCGTCTGTCTGGAGAATCTCCTCGACAACTTCAGAAAGTCGTCGGTCGATCCTGCGTAACTCCGACTCGAGCAATCTAGGGTTCGAGCGTTCATTTAGCAGCTCTCCAACACGCTTGAGCTTGTTCAGAATCGAGCGCCTTGCTGCCTCGGTTGGGTGAGCCGTGTAGACCGGCCGAACTTCGAGTCGTTCGATCACATCGCTTATTTCGGATGCGGGAATTTTCGCCTCTCGAATCCGATTGAATGCCTCTTCGAGCCACTCTCGTCTTGCACCGTTTACACCCTTGAACTCGATGCGATGGTGCTGTTCCGCCACGTTGGCGAGGTGAAAGTAGCTGGTGAACGCTCGAACTGTTCGAATGACCATCCAGAGATCGGATTCATCGAGTTTCTTGATTAGCTGCTCGCGAAGTTCTGGATCGGGTGATTCCCGGAGTGTTCGAGTCGAAACGCGAACGTACTCGACCAGATCAAACAGATCTTCACCCCAAAGGTTCCGCAGGGTTTGGCCCAGCATGTCTCCCATACGTCGGATATCTGCTCGTAGATCAGCATCTTCGCTATCGAATGGGGCTATGTCTTGAGTGCTCAAATTCCGACCTCAGAATTGCTTCGTAAACTTTCGACAACGTCTAGAGCCAGGCAGAAGCCCAGCCCAATGTCTGTTCGGTATTTCCGCTGGGATTGTACTCACAGCCGACCCAGCCTTCGTAACCTATATCGTCCAAATGCTGCAAAAGATGGTTGTAGTTGATCTCCCCAGTGCCGGGTTCATGGCGGCCGGGATTATCGGCAAGCTGCATGTGCTTGATCGATGACAGGTTTTCTTTGATCGTGAGGGTGAGATCGCCTTCCATGATTTGCATGTGGTAGAAGTCGTACAGAACCGCCAGGTTCGGGTGATCGACTTCGGCAATAGCGTCGAGCGCTTGTTTGGTGGTGTTGATGAAAAAGCCCGGTCGATCCCGGGTGTTGATCGCTTCTACCAGTCCTATGACGCCGACTTTGGCAAGCTCCTCGGCGGCGTGCCGCATGTTGGCTATCAGGGTTACACGTGCTTCGTCTGGATCGAAATCGTCGATCTCGCCGCAACCAATGTTCACACCTATGCAGCCAAGTCCAGCGGCGTACTCTGCAGCCTGCGCTGTTCGTTCTTTATAAAGATCGACTCGATCGGCACGAAGCGAGATGTTGAGTCGGCCGGTGTCGGGATCGGCAGATGGCGAGTTGATGATTACGTGTTTCAAGTTATTGCGTTCGAGTCGTTCGACTATCTGTGGGATAGGCAGCGAGTAGGGAGCCTGAAGCTCGACACCCTTGAAGCCAGCTCGTGCAGCAGCGTCGTACCTGTCGATCAGGTCGTACTCGTTGAACATAAACTGCAAATTAGCTTCGAGCTTCGGCATCTTTAGTCCTTTTGGCCTTTTGGTCGTTTATTGACCGTGATCACGTGATTCTGGGATCTGAGGCGCATAAATTGAACGTCTTGTGCAAACGCAAATCGCCAACCCCCTCCAGCATCACCTTTTGGCTAGCTGTGGCCGACGTTGACTACTCACTGAGTCGGTTGTCTGTACGAAATACTAGAGGTACTTCGCAGCCCAGCCCAGACCGGCGACGGTGTCTCCAGCCGGCGCGTATTCACAACCGACCCAGCCATCGTAACCGTTCGAGTCGATGTGGGACAGCAGGAAGTCGTAGTTGATCTCGCCGGTGCCGGGTTCGTGGCGACCCGGGTTGTCGGCGAGTTGGAAGTGCCCAATGACGTCCATGTTGGCGTCGATCGCACGTGTCACATCGCCCTCCATGATCTGCATGTGGTAGATGTCGTACTGCACCTTGACATTGTCGGCCTCGGCGGCTTCGACGGCCGCCCTGCTCATGCTCGTCCGGAACACTGAGTATCCGGGGATATCGATCGTGTTGATCGCTTCGAGCAGAACAACAGCGTTCGTGTCTGCGACAGCCTTCGAAGCGAACTTCAAGTTGTCGATCAGTGTCTGCTGCATCGTGATGGCGCTCACCCCGGACGTTGCTTTTCCAGCGAGAACCGTAAGTCGGTCGCACCCAAGCACTTTGGCGTATTCGACTGCTTTGCCGACACCATCCTGGAATTCACCGACGCGATCGGGGAACGATGCGCAGCCGCGATCACCGGCGTCCCAGTCGCCTGCAGGGAAGTCGAAAAGCACCTGTGTGAGATTGTTTTGATCGAGTTTTTCTTTGATCTGTTCCGCCGGGTAGTCGTAGGGGAAAAGATATTCGACGCCCTTGAATCCGGCTTTCGCCGCCGCCTCGAATCGATCGAGGAAATCGACTTCGTTGAACATCATCGAAAGGTTGGCGGCTAGCTTGGTCATTTGGTGTGAGTCTTTCTATCTGATCGTGAAACACGCTGAAAAAACAGGTGAATCGTTCCTCGATTGGTGGCGTATGTTCCTGCGCAATTCGGGGCACTCAATTCAGGAGCGTATCTCGTGAGCGGAATAATCATACTTGTTGACCAGCTTTCAGATACGCAAGCCGCTGTATTCTGGCGGCTCAGTAGTGAATCGCTGTGCCGACTCCGCCCCCGGCTGCGATTCCGTCGCCGTTGATGGCGATTGAGAGCGGGGATGCCAGCATTGCTACGACGTAGGCGATATCTGAGGCGTCGATGATGGTGCGTGACGAGTTGCCCTGCGCTATCTGCTTTTCAATTTCGTCTTCGGACACCCCTGCCGCTTCCGCTTGACCGGCGATGACACCCGCGGTGGCTTCGGTTCGGGTTAGACCTGGGTGGATCACCGTGACGTTTATGCCTTTCGGGCCCAGTTCGTCGGCGAGGTTCTTGGTCATTGCTGAGACGGCCACATTTCGCAT
>Ga0302123_10002570_pt1 | contig 12339 bp, 10 predicted proteins | sample CB21_321_MG_FD_203109 | JGI IMG/M metagenome (GOLD analysis project Ga0302123, IMG submission 203109) | Marine microbial communities from Western Arctic Ocean, Canada - CB21_32.1 | ecosystem: Environmental > Aquatic > Marine > Oceanic | place: Canada: Western Arctic Ocean | collected 2017-09-28 | reverse complement strand
GCCGATGCCCCGTAAGGATCGCAGCCGATTACGCAGACCTGTGACGTGTCGTCCCTCAGAGCCTCGATCGCTTCCGCTGCGGCTGATGCACCCAGTCCGTAGGTATCTCCAAGAAGCAGCGCCCGTTCCTCGATAGCTGCGGTTGGAACCTTAATCAGGGAGTTATTCGCATCGGGAACTCGGACAAACAACGCCTGTCCGCCGTCCAGTCCGTTCCAACCAAACCCCAGACGTTCTTTCGCCGTCTCAGAGACGTCAAAAACGCCAAGCACGGTCACAAGGTCGCCGAGATCAATTGCCGATACATCGCCGCCCACTTCATCCACGATACCGCAGAACTCTGCTCCGGGGATCGTGTCAGAAGAAGGAACATACCCGGCATACCGGGCAAGATCACGCGGTCCGATGGCGGTCGTGGTCATGCGAACGATCACATCGGCATCGTCCACGATACGCGGCGCACGGCGGTCTACCAGCTCGACCCGTTCGGGGCCGGTAAAACTCAGAGCGAACATCGGGCGCCAGGATTATCTTTTTCCGAGTTCACGTGAAGAGGGTGCAGGTCAGACATTCTCTTTGACGCGCTCCGCAAGCTTGCGTGTCATTCCGGGGGAAGCAGCGAGATCGTCGAGCGACGCTTCACGTATCCCTTTGAGCGAACCGAACTGTCGTACGAGCTGCCGCTTTCGCTTGGGGCCGATCCCCGGCACAAGGTCCAGTGCGGACTGGCGTGCGCTCTTTGACCTAAGGTTGCGATGGAACGTAATTGCGAAACGATGCGCCTCGTCACGAATTCGCTGAACTAGAAACAGACCCTGCGATCCACGGGTGAGGATGTAGGGTTCAGGTGAATCCGGGATGAATATCTCTTCTTCCTGCTTGGCGAGGCTGGCCAGTGGAACGCCCTCTATTCCCAGTTCGAGCATTACCTGCAACACGGAACTCAGCTGGCCCTTGCCGCCATCGATAAGCACCAGGTCGGGGACGATGCCGAAAGAGTCGTTTTTGCCCGGGCTTTCTGGATTATCTGGGTTCTTTGGGCCCTCTGAACTCTCTCCGGAGTTCCTGGCCTCGACCGCCTTCTGGAGTCGAGAGAATCGTCTTCGGAGCACTTCACGCATCGATGCGAAATCGTCGTTCTTGTCGTGAGATTTGATCTTGAAGCGTCGGTAATCGGACGTCTTCGGTTTGCCGTCCTCGAACACCACCATCGATGCGACGGTGTTTGTACCCTGGATGTGCGATATGTCGTAGCACTCTATGCGTTGTGGGAGCCGGGGGAGGCTTAGCTCCTCCTGAAGTTGCTGCATTGCCGACTCCATGACGTCTGAGTCGGACAGCCACTTCAGCTTGAGCTGCTCAAGTCCTTCGGCAGCGTTCTGGGCGACCATATCCAGCAGCCGTCGCTTCTCGCCGCGCTTCGGGACAGACAGGTTTACGGGGCCGTCTCGGCGTTCCGACAACCAGGATTCGATTATCTCTGTGTCTTCAACTTCTTCCGGCACCAGCACACGGCGCGGTACGTGCGATGCGGAGTCGTAGAACTGTTTGATGAACTGGGTAAGGATGCCGGACGTGTCTTCGTCACGGGTGCCGGACATGATGTAGTGATCCCGTCCGATCAGATTGCCACGGCGAACGAAGAACACCTCAACCCATGCCTCATCCCGATCGCCGGCCAGAGCGATAACGTCCAGATTCTCTCCGGTCATGGTGAGAACCTTCTGGCCCTCATATACGCGCTCGATCGCTTTTAGCTGGTCACGGAGTGCCCCGGCGCGCTCGAACTCCAGCGCGTCCGATGCCACCATCATCTCGCTACCGAGTCCTTTGACGATAGTTTTTGTATCGCCCTCCAGGAACATGACGACCTGATTGATGACGTTCATGTATTCGTCGCCGTCGACTGCTCCGATGCAGGGGCCAACGCAACGCTTGATGTGAAAGTCCAGGCACGGGCGATCGTCTGTGCCGGTGATGGCTTTTGTGCAAGATCGATAGGGGAACAGTCGTTTGAGCAGGGCAAGGGTCTTTCGAACGCTGCCTGCGCTGGCGAACGGGCCGAAATAACGAGCGCCGTCGTTGGCGGTGCGCCGGGTGACGTACACCTGCGGGAACGGTTCGTTGACGTCGATCTTGATGTAGGGGTAGGTCTTATCGTCTTTCAGCCTGATGTTGTAGCGGGGCTTGTGCTGTTTTATCAGGCTATTTTCGAGGAGAAGGGCTTCCTGCTCAGACTCGGTAACGATGTACTCAAAGTCAGCGATACGGGCCACAAGGTTGCGTGTTTTATTGTCGTGGCCGGAGTTACTGCCGAAGTAGGAGCGCAGGCGATTGCGCAATACGGACGCTTTGCCGACGTAGATGATCTCGCCGGACTCGGCCCGCATGAGGTAGACGCCCGGCGAAAGTGGGACGGCTGAGAGTCGTCTGGAAAAACGGCGCTTACGGACCGCTGGTTTCTCCGATGTCTTGGCGTCGGTGGTTGACATTACGTCTAGCCTAGCCGAATTCTTGAAATGCCGGGTACAGGGAAACACCGCCTACGGGGGAACGCTCAGGAAAGGTCTGTTGTCAGGCGGGGATCCGGGAGGGTACCTGTTTATTAAGGGCGTCTAGCCCAGAACCACGGTCAGCACGGCCAGGATTGCCACGGTTCCGCCGGCCATCACGCTGAGCTTCTTCAGCTCCTTGGGAAGGTTCTGGGAGAACACTGCGGACCGGTTTCGTGCGCCTGCACCACGTCGAGCCCGTGCGGCACGTCGTCGTTCGGCTCTTCGTCCACGAGCGCTGCCGGCTGCCGGGACATCGTCTTCGGAAGACTCGTCGTCGTCGTCCGCCAGGTCTTCGACATCCAGCAGGAGGTCATCATCTTCCGGATCACCGTCTTCCGGGATGGGGCCCATAAACACGTTCGGCTGTCGTTCACGACGACCACTGAGTCGGTTCTGTGTCTGGGAAGTACGACGGTTTCGACGTGGCATTGGCTGTTAGATGACCCGATGAGAGCGAAGGGTTAATAACTTGTAGATGGCAAGACGACTAACCTAGCGCCCTGCCTCCGAGAGCTCGCGAAGCATCAATGATCCGGGCTGCTGCCCATTCGTCGCTGACTTCGGAAAGATTCCACATGACATGATACAGGAACGGATCGAGCGGATTCGTGCCAAATGCCCGCTCGAAATAGCGAGCTTGAGCCGCATCTGATCGTGAGACGTACTGTTCGGCCTGTTCAACGCTCTCAAACTGGAATCGACGGAGTATGCGTCTGGCTCGATCGTCCTCGTTGGCAACCAACCCGACTCTCAGCACGTCCGTCCGGTCTTTGAGTATGGCAGCGCCACCCCGGCTGACTATCACCGCGTTGTCTGCCTCCGCCACGTCACGAATTACCTCTGCGGTGGTGCTGATGAAGTGTTGTTCATCCAACTCCTGACCGGACGTGACGGGTGAATCGGCCATCTCGGCATATGAGCGGTCGATAAGGGTGTCGACGCCGAGGCCATAATAGGGATCGCCGGTGGCGCCAGCGACGGATGAGCTCTCAAGCATCCGTTGGACCAAGCCTATGATGCGTTCGCCCCGGCCGGGAGTACGCAGGGTTGTGTCGTGGACCGCTTCAACCGTCGCCCCGACTCTACGTGCGATTTCAGCTAGCAGAAGCCGATCCACGAAGTCCAGGTCAAGTTCACGCGCAACGACGCGGGCGACGTCTACAACGCCCGAACCGACTCCGCCTTCGATTGCGATTACAGTCAACTTTGTCCCTCAAGCTCCGACAGGCGTGATAGCGCTAGGCAACAACGTTCGGCGCGTCCAGTGATGTAGAGAACGGCAGTCTAGCGTAGTCCAAGCGCGCTCTGAACTCCCGGGAATTTCTGGAAAATCAAGCTCGGGGGAATGCCCGGTCGTACTCTTCCCGTACGTGCTCGGACGTCAGGTGGGTGTAGATCTGTGTGGTAGCAATGCTGGCATGGCCGAGCATTTCTTGCACGTGGCGAAGGGACGCACCGCCCCGGAGCATGTGGGTGGCGAATGAATGGCGCAGGGTGTGGGGCGTTATGTGGTCTGAGATCCCGGCAGCCCGGGCGGCCCGTTTCAGGCGTAGCCAGAATGCCTGTCGGGTGATACGTCGTCCGTTCCGGTTCAGAAACAACGCTTGCTCCTGTGCCTGCCGCTCGCGGACGGGCCGTATCGTCTCCAGATAAGTGCCCACGGACTCGATCGCGTGGGCATGTAGCGGCACAACGCGCTCCTTGGAGCCCTTGCCGATACACCGTACGGACCCGGACTCCAGGTCAAGATCACGCAGGTCCAGCCCCACAAGCTCACTCACACGTAGCCCGGCGCCGTACAGCACCTCAAACATCGCTGCGTCCCGAGCGCCCTCAGGGGTATCGTCCTTGTAGACGGCCCCCAGCAAGAGATCCACTTGTTCGATAGAGAGCGCCTTGGGAAGGGTGCGGCCGGGGCGAGGGGCGCGAAGCTGTTCCGTGGGGTTTTCATCGACGAGGCCTTCTTCGCGCAGGAATCTGAACATCGACTTCAATGCAGCGATCTTCCGGGCGCGAGTGCTGCGAGCATATCCGCGCTCATCAAGATCGTCGACGAAGGCTGATATGTCGGACTCACCAACGTTTGTCCAACTGCGTGGGCCGTTAGATCCCTCGAAGAACTCGACCAACTGGCTCAGGTCGTTGAAGTAGGCGTCGAGCGTATTCGACGACAAGCCCCGCTCGACGGCGAGGAAGTTGAGGAAGGAGTCGATCTGTTCTTGCACGGATTTGACGTTAGCACTCTCCTTGCAACGCACGCCCGAAGGACGATGCTCGGGTAACCGGGAATATGTGAACGTGAGGGTTATGTAACCGGGTTCTTGCGATTGACCCTCTGCCGGGGTCTACCTAGACTCGTTCTAAGCCGGATCTCCAGTGGAGTCAAAGGACTCCTCTGGGAATATATCTGGATTCAAGTGGTTGGGTCCGATGTCGGTCATTCGTCGTAGATAGAGCTGTCCCGGTCGGAGCCTCGGCAACTATGCGTTCACGCAGCCAGGTTCTCTTAAATAAAACAGAGCACAACAGACACAGAAAGATCAGATGCTTCCTCTTCTAGAGATCGAAATCCCGTTCGATCCCAACATCATCGACTCCGGTAGTTTTGTACTCGCATGGCACGGACTGCTCAGCTTCGTTGGCGTCGCCACGGCGGTGTGGCTGGTCGCTCGCTGGGCACGCCAGGAGAGGCTTGATCCGGACATGGTTTACAACACCGCCATATGGGCCATTCTGGGCGGAATTGCTGGTGCGCGTGTTGTACACGTGGCGGACAACTGGGGCAGCGTTTACGGCTTCGACGACCCGCTACAGCTGGTAGCGGTGTGGAGCGGTGGCATCGGGTTGTGGGGCGCGATCCTTGGTGGTTGGATCGCCGGGATGGTCTACGCCAGAATCTCAAAGTACCCGGTCGGTAAATTGATGGATCTGGCTGCGCCGGCATTGTTAGTGGCGCAGTCGATAGGCCGTGTCGGCGACATTATGAACGGAGAGCACTGGAGTAAGAACACCGATTTGTTCTTTGGCTGGGTCTTCACGCACGCAAGCAGTCCCGGCGCAAGGCCTCCGAGTCGCCTGGCTGACGAGTTTGACCCCACCTCTGGAAGTCACCCGACTGTGGTGTACGAGATCATCTGGAACATGCTCGTACTTGCCGGTATCTGGCGTTTCCGGAAAAAGTTCAAACCGGACGGCTCTCTATGGATGATTTACCTTGGCCTTTACGCATTCGGGCGCTTCTGGATCCAGTTCCTGCGATTGGACGAAGAGAAGTTCTGGAACCTGCAAGAGGCGCACCTGATCGCGCTGGGAGTCATGGTTCTATCGGTGGGCTTCGTCATCTGGAAGGTGCGATTCAGGGGCAATGACGACGATCCGGAAGGGCAGTCGACGCCGGAACGCGTCTCCAGGGGACGGCTGCGGCGGGCCAGGCAGAGGAGCTAGAGCCCTTCGGCAGAGGGTCGGATGTCCAGCAGGTGCAACTCCCGCTTCGTTCGGCCCCGCCAGGTGTTGGTCCGAAGTGAGTAGATCGCATCGACCGTGTCGCTGCCGAGTGGAGCTTTGCCCAGCCCGAACCCGATAGCGTCCCAGGTCTCGGAGTCGTCGCCGAGTACCACTCTGAGGTGTCGTCCTCCTGCGCCCATGGTCCGTACCTGGATTGGGCTCAGGTTGCGGGTGACGAACACCGGTGTCGGGTTTTCCTCACCGTAGGGGCCGAGAGCCTTGATGAAGTTCCAAGTTGATGGCCCGAGATCGGAAAGGCTGACCTCTGCGTCCGCCAGTATCGGCGGTGCGTCACCAGGATCCTTGCCTGCCGCAGCTACGCCTTCCTGGATTGCGGCCAACACCTCATCCAGATGTTCGTTTGCGACCGTGAATCCGGCCGCACGGGCGTGCCCTCCCCATTGCTCAAATCGATCCGAAACGGTTGCGAGAACGGCGTGAATATCGACCGATTCGGGGCTCCTCGCGGATGCGCGTGCGTGTGTCTCTCCTAAGGCGAGTGCTATCGCCGGTTTGCCGTGTTCGCCGCTTAACCGTCCGGCGAGAGGGCCGAGTATGCCCGTCCTGAACTCCGGGGACTTCACGATCAACGCCGGGGGCAGAGGACCGTTGCCCAGTTCCAGACGGGCTGCGTCCCATGCCTCCTGGCTGAGTCGTCGTCGTTCGGTGTTCATATCGTCTACCTGCCGGGCCAGCATCATGGCCTCGGTCGGGTCGTTTGCCGTCAGCAGATTCAGGCTGGGCCCGGCCTCTCCCAATCGACCGGGGGCGTTCAGACGCGGGATTACGTTGAACGACAGGGCTTCTGTATCGAGATCTCCACCGTTTGGATGGGTTATGGAAAGCAACGCGGAGATACCAGCGTGGCCAGTATCTTGAAGCTGGCGCAAACCCTCGGCAACTATTATCCGGTTCTCGCCCTTGAGCGGGCCGACGTCGGCGACTGTGCCGAGCGCCGCCAACGCTATGACGTGGCCGGGCCAGTGTTGGTCAGATCTTGAGTAAAGGGCCTGAGCGAGTTTGAACGCCACTCCTGCACCGGTAAGACCTTCACCGGCCCCGTGTTTGCTCAGGTGCGGGTTCACGAGCGCCAGGGGGCGTTGTAGCCCCGGTTCGACGATGTGGTGGTCCGTGACGATGACGTCGATGCCGATCGTCCCTGCGAACGACACTTCTTCCTCGTCGTTGGATCCTGTGTCTACCGTAATGACAAGCGACACGCCGTCGTCAGCAAGTCCGCCCAGCGCATCGATGTCCAATCCGTGGCCTGAACCGTCTCGTCCTGGGATATGTGCGACGGCCGTTCCAGTCAAATCTCGGATTGCGTGTAGGAGCAGCGCGGTGGCGGAGAGACCGTCGACGTCGAAGTCGCCATATACGGCGATCGTTTCCCGGTTGCCAATCGCCCTGAAGATCCGGTCCACCGCTGCTTCCATGTCTGGAAGCTCAAATGGGTCTCCAAGTCCGGTCAGCTCTGCCTTCAGGAAGGTAATTGCGTCATCGGAGTTTCGGAATCCGCGATTGTGGAGCAACCGAGCCCCCAGTTCACCCGACCGCGAGGCGGCCCGTAGAAGTTCGGAAACCGCCTGCGGTTCAGGCTCCGGGGTGATCGTCCAGCGACGACCGGTCAATTTACTGTCCGCCTGCGTTGCGGGCCTCTTACGTTACAAGTGTGATCATGAAGGGCAGGGCGTTCTAACCCGAAAGCGTGCGAAGGGTGGATGTCCTAGTCCTCGAACGCTTTGAATACGAGGCTTGCGTTGTGACCACCGAAACCCAGCGAGTTGGACATGGTTGTTCGGACCACACCTCTTCTGACAATATTCGGCGTGTAGTCCAGGTCGCAGTCCGGGTCCGGATTCTTGAGGTTGATCGTGGGCGGGATCGCTGACTTGGCGATGGCCATTACCGATACGGCGGCTTCAACCCCGCCCGCGGCGCCCAGCAGGTGCCCGGTCATCGACTTCGTGGAACTTACCGGGATCCCGGTGATTGCGTCGCCAAACGCGGCCTTCATCGCCTCAGTTTCGGTCTTGTCGTTCAGAGGCGTTGAGGTGCCGTGGGCGTTGATGTAATCCACTTCATTGGGAGATATCTTTGCCTGCTTCATTGCGATAGACATCGCCCGGGCTGCTCCCTCGCCGCCGGGACCCGGCTGCGTCACGTGGTATGCATCGGACGTAGCGCCGTATCCGGCAAGCTCCGCCAGCACATCCGCGTTGCGCGCCCTGGCGTGTTCGATCGATTCCAGCACAAGCAACCCTGCGCCTTCGCCCAGTACAAAGCCATCGCGATCGGCGTCGAAAGGCCGCGAAGCGCCCTGAGGGTCATCATTGTTCTTGGAAAGCGCCATGCAGGCGTTGAAGCCGGCAACCGCGATCTCGCAGACACCTGCTTCGGTGCCACCTGCGATCGCTACATCGATGTCGCCACGTTCGATCATCGCCTTGGCCTCGCCGATAGAGTCAGCCCCGGTGGCACATGCTGACACAGTTGCGAAGTTGGGTCCCTTTGCACCTATCAACATCGAGACCTGGCCACCGGCGAGGTCTGTCAACATCATCGGGATAAGGAATGGATTGACCCGTGTCGGGCCTTTCTCTCGCATCACATCAAACTGCTCGGACAGCGTCTGGATGCCGCCGACGCCGCTGCCGATCAATACGCCGACGCGTGTGGCGTCTTCCTTTTCCATGTCTATGCCCGCGTGGTCCAACGCCTCAAGGCTGGCGACGCAAGCGAACTGGGCGAAGCGATCCAGCCGACGCGATGCCTTGCGCTCCAGGCGCTCCAGAGGGTCGAACTCGGGTATCTCGCCAGCTATGCGGCTCTCGAAGCCTTCGGCGTCAAACGACTCGATGTAGTCGATGCCGGACTTCCCGTCCACGAGATTGCCCCAAGTGGTTGCGCTGTTGGCGCCGACGGGAGTGATCAGGCCCACGCCCGTAACCACGACACGTTCGGTCATGCGGAGATGCCTTCCTTGCCTCGGGCTGGCAATCAGGCCCAAGTCATGGAACCTGGGGCATCGCCAGACATCTGAGGAGTCATTTTCAGGAGAGTGTTGTATTTGATCGTCGGACGAAAGTCGCTCGACGTACCGCAGGATTATAGGGCCAGCAGGCTGCGCACAGAACGAATTCTGCGAGTATATGACCCTCATACAGGACCCGGATAGACGACGGTCCTCTATGTCCCAGCTACGGAATCGGCCCGATAATGGATTTTCCGAAACCGTCTCTTAAGGTCTTAACATTGCAACAACCCTCAAAAACAATTCTCGTGAATCCCCAGATTTCCCAATGAGTTCCAAACACCAACTGCCTGAGCTTCGATTAATCGACGACCCTTCATACGGCGCCGTCAGTACGCCCAAGCACGCGCCGCTGGTGATGATCGAGACGCACGGTTGCAAGTTGAATATGGCGGACAGTCAACGAATGGCCCGGGAGTTTGTCTCGGCCGGATATGCCATGGCGCAGGACGGTGACACTCCCGACGTATTCGTTCTGGACAGTTGCACCGTCACCCACGTGGCGGACCGTAAGGCACGGCAGGCGCTATCAAGGGCGCGCAGGGCATTCCCGAACGCACTCATCGTTGCCACGGGTTGTATGGCTCAACGTGACGCCGTAGAAGTGGATGCGCTGGACTTCGTGGACCTGGTTGTCACGAACCAGCAGAAGCGTTATCTCACACAAACAGTGACTGACCAACTCGACGTGCCTCTAACGCCGTGCGCCGACGGCGCACTGCCGATAGAAGCGCTACTGGGCCGCTCGAGGGTCTCGCTGAAGATCCAGGAAGGCTGTGACCAAGTTTGCGCCTACTGCATAGTGCCTCGTGTCAGGGGCCGTGAGAGTAGCGTGCCTGATGAGATGTTGGTGCAGCAGGTGGCCCGGCTGGTTGATGAAGGCGCACGAGAGGTTGTCTTAACCGGCACGCAGCTCGGGAGTTATGGATTCGACCTGCCAGATACGGACCTTGCGACGATGTTGCGAAGGGTACTTTCTGAGACGGGGATTGAGCGCTTACGGGTGTCATCTTTGCAGCCGGCAGAGATCACAGATGACCTCCTAGCTGTCTGGTCTGAGGCTGATAAGGGGCGACTGTGCCCACATTTCCATATGGCATTGCAGTCTGGGAGCGACGCTATTCTGGAAAGGATGCGGCGGAGGTACACGGGCGATGAGTTTGTACTGGCGGCTGAGCGGGTTCGATCAGCTGTCCCGGGGGCAACGATAACTGGCGACGCTATTGCCGGGTTCCCGGGTGAGACCGAGAACGATCACCGATCGACCCTGAAGGTGATCAAGGATGTCGGGTTTGCCGATCTACATGTTTTTCCGTACTCGGAACGACCCGGAACCAGTGCCGCACATTTCAACGATCATGTAGATCACCCGATTCGAGCGCGTCGGGCCGCGGAGATTCGTGAACTGGGCGCTCGATTATCTGCAAATTTTCGGCAGTCCGTCGTTGGCACGGTCCGACCGGTGCTGTGGGAAAACGATTCGCCGACAATGGGACTGACCGACACCTACCTGCGGGTCCGGCGGATTGAAGCGCCCGGACTGACCGACAACGACGCAACGTCTGAGCGGCTTGAGAACGTGATCGAGAGGGTCAAACTGACCCGTGTCGATGGCGGCGTACTGATAGGGGAGCCCGTCTAAGTCGATTTGTCGTTTCCTGATATCAGCCTGATTTCAAGTTGATCTGATTAGGGAGACTTCAGAACGGCCGCAGACGCGAAACAGCCGCCCGGCGGAGGGCGGCTGTTTCGCGTCTGGATGGGTAGTAATGGAAGCTACTTAAACGGTGAGGACAGGCCTCAAGCAGAGCTGGTCTCGTCGCTGTTCCAGATACGCGGCCACGTGTGTGTAACCGTGCGAGAACACCATGAGCCAACCTTCGGCCGCAATTTGTTCCAAGAAGTTTCGCTTCTGTTCCAATGTCGAATCCGGTCGGCGATCGTACGCCGTGATATACGGAAGGTTAATGTGCGATGGGGTCGGTACAAGGTCGCTCAAGTAAGCGATCTTTTCCGATCCGAGATCGATCAGTACGGACTGATGTCCGTCGGCAGGTCCATCGGTAACAACCGTGCGGATGCCGGGTGCGATCTCGGTGTCTCCGTCAAGAAGAACGAGCTTGTCGTTGCCCTCGATCAGCTCAAAATCGTCCTCGGCGGTGTAACCGGTGGAGACGATCGTGCGCTCGTTCGGGGACTTCAGACGCTCGAAAGCCGAGCGCTGCACCAAAATGTCGGCGTTGGGGAAGGTCGGAATGACGTTTCCCTGTCGGTCGAGTCTTGTGATGCCACCAGCGTGATCAAAGTGCAAACAGGTGAGGACCACCGTGTCGATGTCCCGGACGGTAAGTCCGTTTGCGCGCAGGTTTCGGAGAAGCTTGGACGAGCTGAGCCCGTACAGTTCCTTGTTGCGCTCGGGGTGGCGTGCGCCAACACCCGTGTCTATCAAGATGTTTCGGTCTGGTGTCTGGATGAGCAGACAGTTCAGACCCAGCCGGACACGGTTCTTCCGGTCTGGCTTTGAGTCTTTTTCCCACTGCACTTTTGGAATCTGACCGTAGACCAGACCTCCATCAAGTAGGTAAGACCCGTCTGAGATAACTCGTACCTGAATATTTCCTAGCTGCATGATGCCCCCCTTGGCTAAGCAACCCGTTGCGGTTCGCCTCCCGCATATGACCCTGGACCGACCCCCCGGTCGCTCCATGCCGGATCCGGCATGCCACCGTCCTGACTGTCATCCCGAGCCATTTCTGGCTGGGAAAACCGGTCGAAGTTGGTGACGTAAGGGGCACGCTAACGGCGTGTGTTGATTATTACTAGATTACTTTCGTACTTAGAAATTAATTTAATACTTATATTGAACATAGTACATGAACTACAAACGTTTGACCGTTATACCTCGGGGCAAACCAACTGGTGGCGTCTTGTTACACGGTGGGAAATATCTGGTAGGAGGTGGCCGGAAGGAGGCCATGCGCCGGCGTATACGGAATACGAAGGAAGATCGCGACTACAATGACGCCGCCTCGCGCCCGCGTGTCCCGTTTTTATTTTGTCCTCTCTTCATGGAGTCCGTTCTGGCGGGTCTGCTCTGAACTTTTTTGGACATATGGAAATCGGGCATGGGCAGTAATTTGAAATATCACCGGCTTTTTATCTGATCTCAGCAGTAAAGGAACTCCAATGGAACTCTCCGTTGTCACGGGCGATATCACCGCACAGGCGGTAAACGCCATAGTCGTC
>Ga0302123_10002565_pt1 | contig 12351 bp, 9 predicted proteins | sample CB21_321_MG_FD_203109 | JGI IMG/M metagenome (GOLD analysis project Ga0302123, IMG submission 203109) | Marine microbial communities from Western Arctic Ocean, Canada - CB21_32.1 | ecosystem: Environmental > Aquatic > Marine > Oceanic | place: Canada: Western Arctic Ocean | collected 2017-09-28 | reverse complement strand
GAGATGCCAAGTCTCCAGGTACGCACACATTGCGCCCTTGCGTTTACCACCTTGATTGACTGCAACGGCAGTATCGTTGGCAACTTTGAGGAACGGAATTACGCCCTGGCTCTCGCCATTCGTACCTTTGATATAGGAACCCGTGGCACGGACGTTACTCCAGTCGTTGCCGAGGCCGCCGGCCCACTTAGACAGGCGCGCATCGTCCGACACAACTTTGAAGATGTGTTCGAGGTCGTCATTAATCGTCGACAGATAGCAGGAACTCAGCTGCTGATGCAGTGTGCCGCAGTTGAACAGCGTCGGCGTCGATGATACAAAATGGAACGACGACATGACGTTATAGAATTCGATGGCGCGCGCTTCCTTGTCTTCCTCGCGGACTGCCAGGCCCATGGCGACTCGCATCCAGAAGTACTGCGGTGTCTCGATACGACGTCCCTCGATATGAATCAAGTAGCGGTCGTAGATGGTCTGTAATCCGAGGTAGGTAAACTTGTGGTCCCGCTGCAGCTCGATAGCGCCGGCGATACGGCCGAGGTCGTAGTCGAGAAGATCGGCAGACAAACGGTCGGCCTGGATGCCCGTTTCGAGATACGCCTTGAAGTTGCGGCGATGCACAACGTCGAGCTCTAACGGATCGCATTCGACACCAAGCGCCTCGCGATATGTGATTTGCAGCAGGATCCGCGCCGCGACAAAGGAATATCCCGGTTCGATTTCGATGCGGGACTTGGCGACGAGGATCAGTGCCTTATCAATTTCTTCCGTCGTGATGCCGTCGTACAGCATCCGCATGACTTCAACATTAAGATCTTGCGCGGAGCAGTTATCTATACCTTTACAAGCTTCGTATATGATCGCCCGGATACGCTCGGGGTCGAGGGTCTCGATGGCCCCATTCGATTTCGTCACCGTTATCGTGACCGGCTGATTGGTGCCCGGATCGCCTGATTGCAGGGCGCGTGCTTTCTTGCGTTCTTCGCGGTACAGGATGTAACAGCGTGCGACTGCGTAGAACCCGGCCTTCATCAATTGTTTCTCGACCGCGTCCTGGATCCATTCGACATCGAGATTGGCACCACGCACGGTGCGACCGATGACGTCCTGAACGACCGCTTCGGCAATGATTTCCGCACTGTTTTGTGTCGCTTCCGGCAAGGCGGCAGTTTCCGGCAGGTCGGTGTCTGCCTTGAACGCCTTTTCTATTGCATTGTAAATACGGCTGCTTTCGAAGATATCCACGCGCCCGTTGCGCTTACGGATCTTAAATTCTTGGTTCTGGAGAGGATCGAGGCCGGCTAAGGGAAGCTGGACATCGGACTGGGACTTAATCATTTCAGGCCCTCAAAAGGATTCAAACTACGTTTTTGGCTGGCGCGATGCTCCGTTTCATGCGGTGCACTGTACACTAATATTCGAACCTGCAGACACGATGTTCTGTCGAGCGGGACCTCAGACGGGAGTCTGAAGACCGTTTACTAAAGCACCAGAGCCGAGACATCCCCAGGATAAAATAGCTGATACCAGGGAGCGGACTGTTTGACGGCTTTGCGACTGAGCGTGGCTATCGGTCCATGCCCTTTAGCATGCTACAATTAGCCGCTAAGGACAAAACAATATAGGAAGCGGCGCGGCGTCCCACAAGCTTTCTGCCTATTTTTTCTCAAAGTTTTGTTTCGATTTCGCTAACCAGCGCATTGTAAAGTGGTTATGTATCGTCCCGATTCTGACATTTCTCAGTCCCGGCCCGAAACCCCGATTCGACCGTCGAGCGGATTTGTAATTAATTTTCAATACGCGCTTTGTGACTTTTGGTTAGGGGCAGGCTGCCGCGGAGAAGCCGCCGCGCTCCGCGAAAACCGGCGGAAAGTCGCCGATAAATCGCCGACAATTTCGATTTGTTCGGAAAATCCGTTTGTTAGGTCGCTGTTCGCTTCGGAAAAATCGCAATGTTGCCGGAATTTTCGCCATCCTGAAAGTTCTAAAGGTTTGTTTCTACGCGAGTTCGAATCCGGCATATGCCCCTCGTGAAAAGGCGGTATTCGGCGACTGTCAATACCGCCTGATAATCGCCGGACAAACATGAACTATTCCCGTTGGAATGTAATATATTTCGTATGAATAAAATACATATTTCGTGGGTGATTTCGCCGGATTGCGTACGATTTTGGCCATCAGGCTCCGTGCGCCCACAGGCGAACAGTCACAGCATGCCGTCACTCCAATCCCGGCAGCATCCGATCGTCGCGTTCGTCCGGCTCCGGGTCCAGGCACAGCGGTGAGTTGTGCCGTGGCGAATTGACCAGGCGCGACACCGCATACGCTGCCAGCGCTCCGGAATACGGCTGCAATACCTGCAGCGCTTCATGCTGATCGTAGCGCTCCGTGTATAGCCACTTTTCGATGCCGTCACAGTCAAGGATCACTGGCATGCGGTCGTGAACCTGCGCGACATCTGCTGAAGGTTCGCAGGTGATGATCGTGTATGTATCGAAGCGCTCTTCGTCAGGGGAAAGCCACGAGCTGTGCAGGCCTGCCGCCAACATGATTGCGGAGTCTACAGAGTGGATGTAATACGGCGTTTTCCCGTCGCCCGTTTTCTTCCACTCATAGTAGCCGTTGATCGGTACGACGCAGCGCTTCTTTGCGATCAGGCTGCGGAATGCCGGCTTTTCCGCCAACGTCTCGGCACGCGCGTTGATCATGCGATTTCCGATCGCCAGCTCCTTCGCCCAATGCGGTACCAGTCCCCACCGCCGCAACTGCGCATCGGGGCGCTCGCCGCCGCTGATCGTGGGAGTAGATATCGTCGGCGCCACGTTGTAGCTCGGCTGAAACGCTGCGACAACCGACCAGTCCGCGACGTCAAGCGCATCGAGGCTGTCGATGATCTTTGTCGGCGTGTCATGTAGTGTAAAGCGTCCGCACATGTAGCTTCGTTCTCCAGACCGAAGACAGTTCGACAGGTATAACTCAATATATTAGCGTGACGGGCACGGATATGTTGAATCGTACAGCTCGCAGATTTTTCGGCTTGGAGGACAAAGCTACACGAGAGCTGCCCGTATCCGCTCGAGCGCCTCTTGCAGAGCCGCTCGAGGGCATCCGAAATTGAGTCGCATATAGCCTGTGCCGCCGAACCAACGGCCGTCGGATAATCCGACACCGGCGTTCTCGAAAAAGGTTAAGGGATCTTCTAGTTCGAGCTCGCGCACGTCGAGCCAGGCCAAGTATGTTGCTTCAATATGGCCGACGGAAACACCCGGTAATTCATCTCCGATAAACGATGCGAGCAGATCCCGGTTGCCGCGGAGATAGTCGACGAGCTCACGCCGCCACGGCTCGCCGTGGGTGTATGCAGCAGCGCAACCGGCATAGGCATAGGCATTCATCTCCGGCATGATCCCCTGCATGTGACGCTTGAACCGATGTCGCAGCTTGTTGTCCGAGATAATCGCGAAAGCACAGCAAAGTCCGGGCAGGTTGTACGTCTTGCTCGGCGCCATCAGCGTTATCGTGCGTGCTGCAATCTCCGGTGCCAGCGTCGCGATCGGAACGTGATCGATATCGTCAAGAATCAGCTGGCAGTGTACTTCGTCTGAGCAAATGACCAGGTCGTGATCTTCGCAGAATTGCGCCAGCGGCTCGATCTCCTTGCGGCGGAAAGCGCGGCCAACCGGATTATACGGGTTACACACGATCAGTAGCCGTGTCGTCGGAGTGACGGCTGCACGCATGGCGTCGAGGTCGAATCGCCAAGTGCCGTCATCGTTGGCGAGGGGAACGGTAATCAGCTTACGCTCTGAAAACTTGGGTGCCTGCAGAAACGGCGGATAGATCGGTGTCGTTGTCATTACTGCCTGGTCGCTTTCGCAATAGGCCCGGCACGCTAGGTTCAACGCTGGTACCAGACCGGGCATCCACACCAGCCACTGCGGGTCGATGTGCCAGTTGTACTCGCGAGCGAGCATCGCGACGATCGCATCGACAGCGCCGTCTGGTGGTACAACGTAGCCGAACACGCCGCGGTCCGTAATCTCGTTGAGTGCAGTTACGACCTCCGGTGGCGCCCGAAAGTCCATATCTGCCACCCACATCGGAATGACGTCACGGCCGCGGTATTTATCCCACTTGTAGCTGGCGTGATCGCGGCGGTCAACAACGGTATCAAATTTGCAGGGCATAGGTGTCTCCAACGAATACTGTGCTATAGCGCTATGGGGCTGGATAGCCACGAGCTGCGCCCGCGCGCCGCCCGCGCAGCCGAATTCTCACACCGTGCGTGGCGGCTTGCAGTCATTTCAGTCGCTGGCGACTGACGCGACCACTCGCTCCCTCGGCCCTACGCTTTCACCGAGCGGATCGATGCCTATGTCTTCGCATTCGTTTTTTCTCATCAGTGTCTGCTGTCGCCTGTCAGATCGTGATTCAGGTTAATCCGTAATAAGCGCGTTCGGAAATCTCAGCCCAGCTGTTGACAGCTTTCTGAAATTTCTTGAACGAATCGTAGACTTCTGCGCTGAGCGGGTCGCTGGCGCAGATTTCTTCGATCGTCTCTTGTGAGTACACTTTCAGCTTCGCTAAGACATCGTCCGGGAATTTGCGTAATTGCACATCATGTTCGTTGATGAGCTTGTCGAGGTACATGTTGTTTTTTGACTCAAATTCTGAGAGCATCCACATATTCGATCGGTACGTTGCGGTGCGGACTATTTCTTGAAGGTCGGCTGGCAGTTCTTCGAACGCTTCGCGATTGACGAACAGCTCAAGTACTGTGCCAGGTTCATGCCAACCCGGATAATAATAGTATTTCGCGACTCGGTGGAAGCCCATGTGATAGTCGTGGTATGGTCCGATCCATTCCGTCGCGTCGATCAACCCGCGTTCGAGACTGGTGTAGATTTCGCCACCTGGTTTGAGCACTGCGGCGCCGCCGGCCTTCGCGAGAACCTTGCCGCCGAGTCCTGGAATTCGCATCTTCATACCTTTGAAGTCGTCGATGGAGTTAATCTCGCGATTGAACCAACCGCCCATCTGGACGCCAGTGTTGCCCGCTGGCATGGGTAGCAGCCCGAACGGCTTGTACACCTTTTCCCAAAGCTCGAGCCCGCCGCCGCTATATATCCAGGCATTCATTTGTTGGGCGTTCATGCCGAATGGCACCGCAGCAAAGAACTGTGCGGCCTGGCTGCTGCCCGCCCAATAGTAGGAGGCGCCGTGCCCCATTTGTGCTGCTCCCTGGCTGACGGCTTCAAATATTCCCAGCGCGGGGACCAACTCGCCGGCACCGTACACCTTGATTTGCAGTCGTCCCTGAGACATCGTCTCGATCCAACCTGCCAAGAGTTTTGCGCCTTCGCCCAACACCTTCAGCGTGCTTGGCCAGGTCGTGACCATCTTCCATTTGAAAGTCTTGTCCGTATTGATGTTCGGTGTCGAGCCACCGCCTGACGTCGAGTCCTGGCAGCCGGCCAGAAGCGCTGCACTGCCTGCCGCCACCGAGGCGCTAGCGGCCTGTTTGACGAATTGTCGGCGACTGATTTCTGAAGTGGGTTCTTTTGGCATTCTGGATCCTTCCTGCATGCGTCTACCTTGTGCGCAACTGCATGCGTCTACCTTGTTTACCTTGCGCGCAACTGCGGCGCTACCGTCTGTCGTCTGATGCCATTGCTGATACAATACCGTAGACGATCTGAAGGGCAAGCTGAGAGTGCGTGTTGTATCCGGATATCCTGTCTTCTCAGAGAAGTATTATTGTAGACACCCATAAATACGGAGCGGGAGATATATCGCAATCGCGTCAAACGGGAACCTGTGGAGCGTACGCTCTACCTTATTACGAACCGGATCACCGGTGGCAGCATGATCTTTGGCGATCAGGAGAAGGAAAGCCTCAGACGCCTGATGTCCGAGGGGGAGAAACGCTGCGGATACGAGATATGGGACTATATCATCATGGGGAATCACTACCACGTGTTGATCTATATTCCGAACGCGGAATCGATGTCGCAGGCAGAAGTGCTGCGGCGATGCCAGGAGGTGCAGCTGGCCGTAAATCGCTCAGTGCAGGACGACCCAGGCGCGGAACTACGCCGGCGGCGCATCGAGAGCGAATTCCCGATATTAGCGTCATCGCGGGTAACTTTTAGCAACGCTTCACGCAGTGGTATAGCAAAGGCAACGATCGATGGTGTAAGCTGTACGGCGGTCACTTTGACAGTGTGTTGCTTGACGAAAACGGGCCAATTTCTCCCTTTTAAGGAATCCTGATTCCCAGGTGAAGGGCTCCTTCCAAGGGGGAAATTGATTCTGTGTTTCAGGAGTTTAACTTGCAAAAAATCGTGCGAAACACTGGGTGGAAAGCAAAACGGGACATTTTCAGAGAAAATAAGCTACCGTCGCAAATATAAGGCACATGAGGCGCGGGCCTGGGACGAGGTCTATTGCCTGAAAAAGTATCGGAAATGGAGCGGATGAGTAATTGGTCAGATATTCGATACGATCACGCGCCTGGCGGTATCGATATCGTCTGCGATCTGGTTGCACAGGGCATCGACGTTGTCGAATTTGCGATCGGCGCGGATATGCTGTCGGTATACTATTTCGAGCCGCTGATTGTAAATGTTCTCAGCGAAGTCGAAAATATGCATCTCGACTTTGGGCCGGGGCAGCGACGTGTCGCCAAAAGTTGGTGAGGCACCTTGATACAGGATGCCTGGATGTTCGACGAAGGTGTGATCATCGCTGTAGATCCGCGCGATGGCAGCGTAGATGCCGTCTGGCGGAAATACGTCGTTACCCGCATCGACGTTGGCGGTGGGGTAGTTGAGTTTGGTCGCGATGCCCTTACCGCTCCGCACAACACCAAAGACAGAGAATGATCGGCCCAGCATTTCTGCCGCTGCGTCGAGATCTCCTTTAGTCACTGCCTGGCGGATGCGCGTACTGCTGATTGTACCGGAATCCTGCACTTCCGGCACCGCGATCACGCGGATGTTGCGGACTCCGCACAATTTATCGAGTAGATCCGTAGAGCCACGGCCTCCCTGACCGAATCGCCACTTGGTCCCGACACAGATAGCCGTAAGCTCAACGTCGCTGTTGCACAATACTGATTCGATAAAGATCTCCGCTGCGGTCTCGGCCAACTCACGAGTAAACGGCAGCAATACAGTGGCGTCGACGTTGCGTTGCGCCAGCAGAAGCTGCTTGTGTGCAGTTGACAATAACAACCGGGCAGGGCGATCGGGCGTCAGGATATTCTGCGGGTGTGGATCGAAGGTCAGCACGACGGGTGTTGCGTTTGTTGCGACGGCGACTTCGTTCAGGGTGTCCAGGATTTTGTGATGGCCGCGGTGAAGTCCATCGAATACACCGCACGCGATCGCGACTCGACGAACGCCGTGGGTTGCCAGTTCCTGGAGGGATGAAACGCTGAGCATGCGGTCACGGAAGTTTCAGTGTTCAGAAATACGCCATCACTGATGCGAGGGGGATCATCTTTTCGAGCAATGTTTCGCGGTCCCAGGTCTTGATCGTTTCCATGTCTGTGGCGTCGACAACATTGAGCCGACCGCTGACAGTACGGCGGAGCGTCTTGACGTGGGCACCGCTGCCGAGTTTATCACCAATATCGGTACACAGGGTGCGCACATACGTTCCTTTCGAACACTTTGCGGTGATGGATATATCCGGCAGAGCAATAGCTGTCACGTCCAGGGAGTGGATCACGATCTGACGGGCGGGACGTTCGACTACCTGTCCTTTGCGCGCCAGTTTGTAGAGCTCTTGGCCGCCGACCTTGACGGCTGAATACATAGGTGGCATTTGCATTTGCTCGCCGACGAAATCGGCGCATACTTCGGTGATTTGTTCGGCCGTTACATGGGACCAGTCGCGGGTTTGGACGACTTCACCTTCAGCATCCTGTGTGTCTGTATCGATGCCGATAGTCATCGTGCCTTCATAAACTTTGTCGTGCTGCGTGAATTTGTCCGCCAGCTTGGTAGCTCGTCCCAGAACAATTACCAGCAATCCGGTAGCGTTGGGGTCCAACGTTCCGCAGTGCCCGACTTTCTTGATCCCGAATCGGCGGAGGTACCCGACGACGTCGTGGCTCGTCCAGCCGGTTGGTTTGTCGACCAAGAGCACGCCGCTTTCCTGGATTGTTTTGTCGTCAATCGTAGACATGGCGTGATTGGTAATTTGTTATTGGTGATTGAGGCGAATCAAACTGCTACGCCGGCGGACGCGTCTTTTTAATTTTAATCCGCACGGGGCTAACCCGTGCGGCCTCGACTGCGCGTCATGCACCACCACGTCATTTTAATATTTCGCCGACGTATTCGAGAAGTTTTTTTTCGGCTTCTTCGGGTGACATTTTTGCGGTTGCCCCGGCGGCGAGCATGTGACCGCCGCCGCCCAATTTGTGGGCGATCGGCAGGATCGGCAAATCCGGGTTTTGCGAACGCAGCGAGAAACGCATGATATCGTCGACCTGTTGCATACGGCACGTAATCTCGACGCCGCGAATAACGCGGACGCTGTCGATCAGGTCTTCTGCCATATCGGATGTGACGCCGAATTCGTCCATCAGTTCGGGGGTCAACACGAACCAGGCAAAACGGCCATCATAGGCGAAATTCACGGTGTTATAAACTTCACCTTTGAGCTTGAGCAACTGCATCGGTTCATTGAAGAACATTTCTTTCATGACGAGATCGTAGTTGGCACCCAGATCGACCAACTCGGCCGCGCAACGCAAACTGCAGGCGGTCGTATTGTTGAACCGGAACCCGCCTGTATCCATGACCAACCCGAGCATCAGCGCAGTCGCGGCGTTGCTAGGGATCTGGACGTCGTAACGTTTGAATAGGGTTGCCAGTAATTCGGTTGTCGATGCGGACTCCGCATGGATGACGTTGACTTCCCCGAACCGCGAGTTGTCGATGTGGTGGTCGATGTTGCAAACGGGTATGCTGATATCCGCGAAACCGTCTGCGGGCAGAGCGAGTCGCTCTTCATTGGCGCAGTCGAGGCATAGCATACCGTCAAACTCGCTGAGGTCGATGGACGCATTGCACCTGAGTCCAGAAACGGAAAACCGCTTGTACTCGACGGGTACAGTTTCCATCACGTAGGGGGTGCAGTCGATTCCATAGGTACGCAGGCATTCTGTGGCCGCGAATAGGGAGCCGAGGGCGTCGCCGTCCGGTCGCATATGCGTAACAACAAGGAGTTGTCGGCGTGTGAATAGCCAGTCGCGGGCGTCGGCGACGTCTTGTTCGAATGTCTCAGGATTGTATTTCATTGTCCTCGTCAACGTCCAGCCCCTCCAGTAATTTCATGATGCGGTCGGCTTCGTCCAGTTTGCCGTCGAGATGGAATTGCAGGACCGGCGTGTATTTGATTTTGACATGACGTGACATTTCATTCTGAATGTCGCGGCGCTTCTTATGCAGGAGTTTAAGGACGGAGTAGCTTTGTTCCTTGCTGCCGTAAACACTTACGTAAACCTGGGCTTGGTGCAGGTCGGGCGAAGTTTTAACTTCGGTTATTGTGATCAGGCAGTCTATAGCGGTGCAAACGCGCCGCTTGAAGATGTCGCCCAACTCCCGCTTCAGCAATTCATTGATGCGCGCCATGCGGTCCATGCAACGTCTCGGTCAAGGTTTGTGGTACAGATTCAGGTTTCCTGCCGCGCGCCCAACTTGACACCGGAACCCTCACTTCATAAAAAGGGCGACTGCCGATTGGAGTCGCCCTGGAATTCATCGTTTGCCAGATAGTATCAGAGTGTCGCGCGACTTTCCTTGTACTCATAGACCTCGATCTGGTCATCGACATTAAACTCTGTGAAGTTGTCCAGGCGGATGCCGCATTCGAAGCCCTGGCGCACTTCCTTGACGTCGTCCTGAAACCGTCGCAGTGAACTGATCGTGCCGTTGTAGATCAATTCGTTATTGCGATGGACTCGGGCGTGCGCACCTACGCGGACCATGCCTTTGGTAACATTGCAGCCACAAATCCGGCCCTGGCGCGATAAATTGAACATTTGGAGAATCTCAGCGCGGCCGAGGTCTTCTTCGCGCACGACAGGATCAAGCATGCCTTCAAGGGCATCGTGGATCTGTTCGACAAGCTCGTAGATGACACTGAACAACTTGATCGTCACGCCTTCACGCTCTGCAAGCGCGTTTACGCCAGGATTGACCCGGACATGGAAGCCAATGATCATCGCACTCGAAGCGGCGGCCAGGAGTACATCATTTTCCGTAATCGCACCGACACCGCTGAGCACCACGTCGACATCGATCTTGTCGGACTCGAGTTTTTCCAAGGCCTGAATAATTGCTTCGCAGGTGCCCTGAACATCGGTCTTGATGATCGCTTTGAGTTCCTTGCGGCTTTCTTCTTCGATCTGCTGGAAAAGGTCTTCGATGCTGCTGCTGCGAGTGCTCGACAGTTGCTCCTTGCGGGCGTCTTCTTCGCGACCCGCGGTCAGCTTGCGGGCCTGCCGCTCATTCTTGCACCCGGCCAGGATTGCCCCTGACTCCGGCACGCCCGAGAGGCCTACTAGTTTGACAGGCATGCTGGGACCGGCTGTCTTGATGCGGTCGCCGCGGCAGTCGAACAGTGCTTTTACCTTTCCGTAGCACTGGCCTGCAATGACGATATCGCCGACGCTTACCGTACCATTTTTTACGAGAATATTTACCGTTGGGCCGAGGTTCGACTCAAGCTGCGACTCCAGTACAACTGCGCGTACCGGCAACTTGTTGTTGCATTTGAGTTCCATCATCTCCGATTCGAGGCAGACACGCTCGAGCAGCTCGTCGATGCCGTCACCGGTTTCCGCAGAGACGTTACACACGCCGACGTCGCCGCCCCACGGCTCCGGTTGCAGCTCGTTATGCTGCATCTGCGTCAGGACGCGATCGGGATTGGCGTTTGGCAGATCCATCTTATTACAAGCGATGATCAGCGTCACGTCTGCGGCGCGGGCATGGTTGAGCGCTTCAATGGTCTGTGGCATGAAGCCGTCATCGGCAGCGACAACGAGCACGACGATGTCAGTCGTGTTTGCGCCACGGGCGCGCATTGAGGTAAATGCCTCGTGGCCAGGCGTGTCGATCATCGTGATCTTGTGCCCTTGCCATTCAATATTCGTTGCACCAATGTGCTGGGTGATGCCGCCAGCTTCGCCGTCGGTGACGTTGGACTTGCGGATGAAGTCCTGCAGGGAGGTCTTGCCATGGTCGACATGACCAAGGAATGCGACGACTGGGGGACGCGATTCAATAGCGTCGTCTTCAAAGACCGCCTCTTCCGGCGCTTCCTCTTCACGTTTCGGTGCGGTAGCCGACTTCTGCCGCTTGTCGGTGATCAGCTTGTAGCCATGCTTGTCTGCTACACGCTGCGCTACAGCAGTGTCCAAGGTTTGATTAATGCTGGCAAACACGTTCATCGTCAGCAATTCACGAATCAGATCAGCGGGCTTCAAATCAACCGCATCTGCAAAATCTTTGACGATGATCGGTGGCTTGAGATGGAGTTCCTGGCCCTGGCCGGTGCGTTGTGGGGTCGGCGCAGTGAACTTGCGTTGCTTGCGATTGTCGCGACCCTTGTCACGCCGTTTGTCGCGACTGCCGCCGCCAGCGGCCGGTGCAGTCTCACCACGACCTTTCTTCTCGCCGCGGCTCTCATGCTCGGCACGTCGCAGCGCGCGTTCTTCCAAAACATCTTCCGGACCCGCGATCACTTCCGGAACCACTGGTATGGCCACCTCTTCGAATTCCTCGACTTCGGCTTCCGGAGCGGCTTCGGGTTCTGCTGCAACCGCTGGAGCGGGTTTGGTGGCCTTTTTTGCCTTTGCCTTTTTCGGCTTCGCTTTTGCTGTAGGTGTTGGCGGGGCTGCGGTAGCAGTTGCGGCCGCGCCGTTGCCCAGCTTCTTCCGCATTTCGTCGGCTACGCTGCCTTCGATGCCTGTCAGATGGGACTTCACCTCATGACCAGCATCGCGGAGGATGCTGACCAATTCTTTGTTTGGGACGCCTAACTCTTTCGCCAAGGCATGAACTCTAACTTTGTCACTCATATTATCGGAGCAGTTTGGTTTGGTATTTTTCGGCTGGTACCGCCATTCTTCCGGGCGGCGGATACAGTCTAAGTTTTTGCTGGTTCGTCTGCTTCTGCAGTGGCAGCGGTGGCCTCTGCTTCTTCGGCAGCGGGATCATCAGGGGTTACGGCAGCCGGTTCTTCGGCAGCAGCCGGTTCTTCGGCAGCAACTGGTTCTTCGGCAGCAACTGGTTCTTCGGCAGCAGCTGGTTCTTCGGCAGCAGCTGGTTC
>Ga0302123_10002558_pt1 | contig 12377 bp, 10 predicted proteins | sample CB21_321_MG_FD_203109 | JGI IMG/M metagenome (GOLD analysis project Ga0302123, IMG submission 203109) | Marine microbial communities from Western Arctic Ocean, Canada - CB21_32.1 | ecosystem: Environmental > Aquatic > Marine > Oceanic | place: Canada: Western Arctic Ocean | collected 2017-09-28 | reverse complement strand
TCTTCGTTGAGTATTAGTGTCATGTCGCTATTCCGGCAATCCAAGCACACGCTTGGTAATAATGTTGAGCTGAATTTCAGAAGTGCCGCCCAGAATTGTCGAGGCGCGCGAGTACAGCCATTCGCGAGTTGATTCTTTGGCTTCCGGATGGAATTCATCGCCATCCCATATCAAGCCATCAGCCCCATTAAGTCGTTGCCGAAGATCTGCGCTGCGTTGTCCCAGCTCGCTAAGGTAGAGCTTAAACATGGAGCCTTCCGGGCCCATGCCTTTCCCGGCTTTGGCGGCATCCTGGACCTTTTGCAAGGTTGCGGCGTAGCACATCTGATCCATTTCGGTTTGCGCAATCTCGGCTCGAACAGCTTTGTCCGGCAATGGACCGGTAGGAGCGTTCATTGAATCGCGTGCAACTTCCAGCAATGTGCGTTTTTGGTCACCAGTCGAGGCTCGACCAGGGCCGCCTGCCAACATGGTTCGTTCGTGGAGCAGTAACGCCTTGGCGACGGACCAGCCTTTGTTTTCCTCGTGAACCCTGTTGGCGATAGGTACTCGAACACCATCAAAAAATGTTTCACAAAAAGGTGATGCGCCCGATAACAATACGATAGGGCGTGCCGAGACGCCCTCAGATTCCATGTCGATTAGTAGAAAGCTGATGCCTTCATGCTTCGGAGCATCTGAGTCTGTTCGTACCAAACAAAAAATCCAGTCAGATACATCAGCAGTGGAGGTCCAGACCTTTTGACCAGTGACGACATAATCATCACCGTCTTTAACTGCTTTGCATTGCAAGCTTGCGAGGTCTGATCCAGAACCCGGTTCGCTGTATCCCTGGCACCAGCGAATTTCACCGCTGGCGATCCTGGGTAAGTGTTCGCGTTTTTGTTCTTCGGTCGCGTATTCCAGGAGTGCAGGCCCAAGCATGCTAATGCCAAATGAGTAGAGCGGCGAGTGGGTGCGGATAGCGCTCATCTCTTCGGCCAGTACTTTGCTCTCATCAGCAGAAAGACCACCACCGCCATATTCTTTCGGCCAGCCAGGAATTGTCCAACCTTGCGCAACAAGGCGATCCATCCAAAGCTGGACGTCTGGCTCGGCTATTTTTTGACGTCTGCCACCCCACAATATGTCAGGGAGAATATTGTTGTCACCCTGACACGATGCAGGGCAGTTTTCGTTCAGCCAAGCGCGTGTTTCCTGGCGGAATGTATTTAAGTCACTCATAGAGAATCCGTAAACATTAGAAGAATCAGCAGTGGGGTTATTATGAAAGGTGTTCTTTTGTATGACAAGACAGTCATAAGGAGTATGTATCTACACCGATGGGCCCAAATGGGGGCTTGGCCTCTAGTCATCTCGACCGGAGCCGAAGGTGAAGCGGAGAGATCTAACAGGCATCGTAAGAAAACCTCTGACCCTAATTTGCCCCTACGGTTGCACGGCGAAGCATTAAGGCTGACTTAATGTTCGGTTCCCATCCACGGTTCGGTAACGTCGATCCTCGTGCTCTGGCAATCGGCGCCGCCCATTTCGAATTCACGGCAGATCGTGGGTCGAACAAGATATTGATCGCACAGAAAAGTGTTGCGGTTCAATGCTTCACACCATCCGTCATCTAGCCTTCGCATAGATTGAACACCGCTGCCGTCCGTTTCAATAAAGCGCTCTGGCATGCCGGTGTCATCGATGATCATGACCTGCATTCGGCAACATGCTGCCTGACAGGTTGAGCAATGAATTGTGGCGGGCAACACCGGTTTGGGTATATCGCTCATCGACCTATTAGCTATTCAGTGTAGTGAGATCAAAACAGGCGAAATATCTGATGATACGATTTTCATCATCTGTCTTTATCAAACCTTCGGCCAGAGCTTTGCTCAAGGTCATTTTCCCTCCGAGTATTTCAGCCCAGTGTTCGTGGCTGATCGTCATGGACACAGTGGCATTCTCCCCACTTGAAGGCACAGCAACACAGTGGCGAAGGGCCAGACCGGCATTGCTGCCGTCAGAGAAAGTCACAATGATTTCATCTTCCACTTCATTCGCCCTTTCCGGCACGAGCAGGACGCGCAATAGCGCGAGGGATTCGCTGGCAGGACGGTTTAATACTTCCCGTTTGTGAAATCGATGGACACGAAAGCGCTCCAGGCTGATCGTGCCATCTAATTCCAGAGCACGTGTTATGCACCAGTTTCTGATATTGGCGGATGTTGTTGACTGGGCAACGCCGCGCAATGCCTGGGCAAGTCGTACGCGGTCTTCGCTCTCTCCGGCATCTGCTCTGCCGGTCTCGTTGACTTCGGATCTTACCAGCCAGGATGATACTTCTATGGCCCAGCGGAAATCCTTCGCCGCAAGTGCCTCATCTATTTCGTCACGGACCCTGCTGATACCGCCAAATCCGTTGATAAGCTTCTGCGCACGCTGGGGTGCCGGTGTGGGAAACAGGTTCGCTTCGTCTTCATCAAACCATCCAAACAGGCCAGTGTAGATCTGACGAATGTGATGTTCTACGACGCCATAAAATTGTTGGGTAGTGTAGTGTTTTTTGAAATATGTCGGCAGGCGAACAGCGGCAATAGTCTCATTGAGCGTCAGGCCCAAGTTGGCGCAGCGCACGGTCTGGTCCCACATAAACTGTATTGAATCGCGGTAATCGCGGGTGCGTTCCGCGATGTTTGCTGTACCTGATAACGGCGAACCGTGAGCGCCAATCAGGTCGTCGGCGCCAAGTCCGGCAAGTTCATCCAAGCCTTTCAGTAGTATCCTGGGGTCACGGTATTCCTCGCCGCGAATCGCGAACACGTTGAAAAGCGTTGGCCATAGGAGATTGTTGACTGCGAGCTTCAATGCCGGAAACCAGATGGTCACAGAATCTGTTGCGTCAGAGGGTGCCGGATAAAATTCAACGTCCAGCCCGGCGATTGACGCTTTTGTTGGCTTGTCGAAAGTATGCTGGGCCGGAATGTGGCCACCGGTAAAGGGCGCATGCGCCGGGTTTCGATAGAAATTACCCAGCCCAACATTTACCACACCATCAGCTCCTTCATTCGGCATCATGATGGCAAACTGATGCACCAGTCCTCTTGTCACTCTTGGTGCAACCTCTCCCCCAAAACGCTTTAGGTTAGCCTGAATACCACTATGCCCCCAGATTGGAAGGTCGGGGTTTTCGGCCAGGAGCGCTTCTGTACCGCCAACGTAGTGAAAGTGGGTATAAATGCATGCCGCCAGGGGCGCATCGGTTTCCTTTCTTATCTCTTCCAGCGCCGCTGACATTTCTTCGATACATTCACCGGTGTCGATGACAATAAGCCCTTCCGGTCCCTCTACAAAAGACTGGTTTGAGAGGCCGTTGCCAACGAGTGACCATGCTTTGTCGCCAACCTTGTAAAGTTTTCTGACCAGGCGCTTGCTATGCGCGATGGCGGCAGGGTGTGCCAATTGGCCACTGTCCCCGGTTGCTACTTCACCGGGGGAGAATGATTCTGGAGTCTGCATTGTGTTGCTCTTTTCTGGGCTGGATTATCAGTGTAACGAATTGGATCGATGATTAGGTGATTGGGTGATTGGGTGATTGGGTTGCCGAAAAGCTTAGGGGTTTTAATCCGCGATACACTTAGCGCCGCGAGGCCCACATAACTCGCGTAAAGAACGACAGCAAAGAGTTGGTCACGAAAAATGCCTTGGAAGAAAAATATGAAAACGAGAATAATATTGTTGTTGGGGAATGTTATGTTGTCAGCGTTGCGGTCCTGGTGTTGGAAAGTTGTTAAATGGAAGTTGCCCGCTTACCTGGAAATGGATTTTGAAGGCGGATTAACGCAAGACTGCCACCCCGGGGTTCGATATGCCGAATCCGAACCATGAGCACAGAGATCCTCATCGAAGCCTGCTAATCGACGCCAACTAATTGACATAAACAGAGGATGACCAGTGAATAGATGGGAATTATTGGACACGGCTGATATTCCGCGTAATGGCGGTCAGTTGCGTCTGCTTAGACGCGCCAATGAATTTTCCATCCGGATTTCTGGGTCGCAGGGTGATCTGATGAACTCTCGTACACACGGGTCGGAAGACGCTTTAGGCGAATTAGCCTGTGCTCATTGTAGGACTGCGGAATCGGCCAGGGTACTTATTGGCGGTTTAGGTATGGGATTCACACTTGCAGCCGCTTTGGATAGCTTACCGACAGACGCGACGATTGAGGTAGCAGAACTCGTTCCGGCTGTTTTGAAATGGAACCGCGAGATTCTTGGTGTATGCGCGGGAGAACCTCTCCTCGACAAACGGGTGCAGGTTACCATTGCAGACGTGGCTGACCTGATCAATCGTGCTTCGGGTGAATACGATGCAATACTATTAGATGTTGATAATGGACCTGAAGGGTTAACTCACCCTGAAAACGACGACCTTTATTCACTTCAGGGACTAGAGACGGCTTACCGTGCGCTTCGCAAATCAGGTGTGCTCGCCGTTTGGTCCGCGACATCTGCACCGCGATTTACGGCGCTGTTAAAGAAGGCCGGCTTCCGGGTTAACGAACAGCGCGTTCGTGCGCACAAGGGGAAAGGGTCGCGGCATGTGATTTGGCTGGCCTCTAGGGCCTAGTTGCCGCTGCGTGTCGCTCGGTATATTCGAAACATAAGAAATGAGGTAAAGGTAAAGGTAAAAGTAAAAGTAAAAGTAAAAGTAAAAGTAAAGGGTGAGCCTAATAAGGCGATATCCCGGATATCCGGGTATGACATAAATTATATTGATACCTGCAGATGCTGCTCGTCAACGTCGTACGTATCAAGTCTTCCGACAGGCATAATTCTTTTCTTTTTTCAAAGAAACCTGTAAATGAGTAAGTTACTGACGCCCCTTGAGTTTCAACGCGGCCGCCCGATGAAAAACCGTTTCATGCTGGCACCCCTGACGAACTGGCAGAGCCACGAGGACGGTATCCTGTCGGATGAAGAGTTCCAATGGTTAACGAAGCGGGCAGAAGGTGGCTTTGGCCTGACCATGACCTGCGCTGCCCATGTGCAGGAAACAGGCAAGGGGTTCCCCGGCCAACTTGGTGCTTTCGGCGACCAGCATATTGAAGGCCTGAGCCGATTGGCAGAGGCCATCAAGTCACAAGGTAGCCTGGCGAATGCGCAGCTGCACCATGCGGGCATGCGATCGCCAGAAGATATCATCGGACAAGCACCTGTTAGTGCCTCCGATGATGAAGAAACCGGTGCCCCTGCCCGTCACGAGGGACTATCTAGCGCATGCAGGAACAGGTTTGACTTGCACTTGTGAGATTGATGCTGGTTGTGATGTTACTGAAGCGGGTCTAACGTTGGCCCATATTTTTGATTATTTAAAAGGGTATGCAGATGGGTAGAGTCGAAGACAAAGTTTGCCTGGTGACCGGTGGTGGTTCGGGGCTGGGGCGTGCCGATGCGATAGCGTTGGCGAAAGAGGGCGCAAAGGTTGTCATTACTGATATCAACAAGGGAAATGGGGAGGAAGCGGCTCATGCCGCAGGTAACGGCGCTATTTTTCTGGAGCACGACGTAGCTGAAGAGGATCAGTGGCAGCTTGTGATCAAGCAAACCCTGGATCATTTTGATGAGCTAAATGTTGTGGTTAATAATGCGGGCATGTTTATACCGGGTACGGTCGAAGAGGTGACCTGGGATCAATATCGAATCCATCAGCGCATCCACATGGACGGTGCATTTTTTGGGATTAAGTATGGTATTGAGACGATCAAGGCCAATGGTAAGTTGGGCGCGATTGTCAATATTGCTTCTACAACAGCATTACTGGGATACCACACCAGCTTTGCCTATGGGGCCTGCAAGGGTGCAATCCGAACGATGACTTCGCATGCCGCTATTCACTGTCAACAACTTCGTTACAACATCAGGGTCAATTGTATTTTCCCAAGTGTGATCCAGACACCATTGATCGAAAAATTGTATGCCGATGCAGCCGCCGCAGCTGAAGCGCGTGGTGTTAAACGACCCGCTCCAGTACCGCCAGAACAACGAATACCAAGTCCGGGTATGGGTGAGCCGATGGACGTAGGTTATGCCGTGCTGTTTCTCGCTTCAGATGAGGCTAAGTTCATCAATGGTGCGGAACTGCGGGTTGATAATGGTAGCGTGATTAACCCTGCTGTTTTGTAGCCATATTTGTAGATTCTTTTTTAGAGATGGATGTAGCGGCCCGGGAGAGAACGCCTGTAAATTGTCAGTACCGCAACGGAATTCGAGAGGCTTATTAGCCAGGGCCTGCGACGACGACAAATAAATACAGGCATTTCTTTTTTGGGTCTATACGTGCCACCATATCGGGTATTCGGTTTTTTTAAGGGATTGTGATGGGTGAAGTGACAACAACAGATTCAGGATTGCAGTACGAAATATTGGCCAGTGGGTCGGGTGCGACACCCGGGCCGACTGACACGGTCAGTGCGCATTACCATGGCACATTTGAAGACGGCAGAGTATTCGATAGTTCTGTGGACCGTGGCGAGCCGATAGATCTTCCCGTGAACGGTGTCATTGCCGGTTGGACTGAAGCACTACAGATGATGAAAGAGGGCGACAAATGGCGGCTGATTGTCCCACCGGAGCTAGGATACGGCGCCAATGGAGTTGGGCCTATACCCGGCAATACGACGCTGGTGTTTGAGGTGGAATTACTGGTTGTTCGTTAATGCAGGGATACCTGGGGCAAGTCAACGTTGGTCTGTGATTTAGCGGGTGGTTTGGTTACGCAACCGTCACCCGAAAGGCCTGAATTTGTGGATGGGTAATAAACCGTGTGGCGGCTACTTGAGCTATTTTTTTTACCCGGCAGTACTCGATTGATCTGGGCCTTCAAGAAACTCTGCACTGAGCATGTTCGCCGTACCATTAAGCCCAAGCCATCGTCGCGTTAGCGGGGACAAATTGCGTTGGGTCGTTTCCGCTAACAAGACATTCCAGTTTACCTGCGGACGAAGAAACGCCGCCGAGTAGTAACCAAAGACGATTGCGCGTTCCTCGTTTTCTGTCACATTTTCGCCGGATGTGTGCCACAACCTGCCATCCATGATGATAATTGAGCCTGCTTTTGCATTAAACGACAGCATATTGTCGAGCATGTCGTTCGGGACATCTTTTGCAGACGTTATTTTATGACTGTTGGGTAGATATCGGGTCGCGCCATTGTCATGGTGAACGTCGTCGAGACACCACAAAACATTCATTGACCAGGGTTTAAGCCATGGCCCAGGGAAAACGATACCCAGGTCCGAGTGTGCATGCATCGACTGCGCGCCCGGACGGGCTATGTTCGCCGTGAAGTTTGAAACGATAAAATCATCACCGACCAGTATTTTTACAAATTCGATCGCCTCGGGCCGTTCCATCAACGCCAGGAAAACAGGATCCAGATCCAGTAGATTGAAAACTCGAACGTTTGCGTCATTCGGGTCCAGGCTTGGGATATGGGTAGGTACACCGCGACGATTGCTTTCAATTGCAGCATCCAGCAGTTTTTTCCGTATGCCAGACACTTCAGCGGCAGTGAGTACATTTTCGACGACACAGAAGCCATTGGCTTCTAGATCGTCAAAGTGCTTACCGAGTGCCTTATCATCAACCAATGATCGCTTAATGCCTGTCGAGATAGGCTTCTCCATCCGGAAGGTTGTGGGTAGTTGTCGCGCCAGAAATAAAATCGTCAACCATTTTGTGGAAGTGGCGTAATCGAATTTCCTGCTCACATAAGTTCATGCCCTTAAATGAATCAGACTTAACGCCATCCTGCATAGTGGTCATGTTGGATCCATCCTGGGACAGGACGTTGGCGAGTACGGGGTCAAAGGTACCCCCAAAGGCCTCGGCGTAATCGATGCCATCGATGTGTCGGTGGACCTTGTTTTCGGGACGTTCTTGCGTCGGAGTGCCTGGTGGCAGATGCTGCATGATAAAAAAGTCGTAGTAACAGATGTTTGGGTCTGTGGCATGAGGACGGTATCTGAATACCGCGCCGGCCTCTGGCGTTTGGGTAAAGGTCGCGCTGGGGAAGAAACTATAGTGATACTGATGAACGAGTTGTTCGTCATTCATCTGTTCAAAGGGTAGATAGGTTTCATCTTCAATAGCTCGACGTCGTCGAATTTCTTCGAGGTGCACGTCTTTTGCGGCGCCGGAGTAACCTTTAGTTCCGTTCTTTCGCCACCCCTCTTGATCACCCAGCATCATGCGTTGCCGAAGAGGGGTGATGGTATCCTGATCGTCGACGATTTCGCTGACGGTCCGATTGAAATTGATCATGCGTGAATGAACGCCCAATAGCTCAATGGGTATGTCATGACCTTCACCGAATTCGATCATGTCCGGATGCAGCTCACCAAAATGATAGCTTTCGTTAAAAGCATCCCATGCATGCTTCCAGTTGCCATTCCATTCAAACGTCTGGTAGTTCACCAGATGAAATTTTTCAAACTCGTAGGTCTCTAGTTGTACACCGGCTTCACCCAGATATTCCTGTAGTGGGCAAGCGTCGTGATCCATGTTGAACCAGACCCAGCCTCCCCAGAATTCCACTTTCACGGGTGTTAGGCCCAGGTCCTCGGTTGGAATTCCCGCATCAAACTGACGGAAAAATTGCGGGTCGGCGACCTGCTTTAGGGTGCCGTCAGTGTTCCACTTCCAACCATGAAACGGGCAGGTAAACGTGTCCATGATACCAAGGTCAGATTGGCAGAGGCGATTACCCCGGTGTTGGCAGACGTTGTAAAAGCCACGTATTTGCTGATCATCACCCATCACAAAGATGAAAGATTCTTTACCCAGCTCGTGCACGTAGAAGGCGCCGGGTTCTGTAAATTCGTCGATGCGAGCCGCGAGTTGCCAGGTTTTGGTCCAGATTTTGTCCCACTCTGCCTTCATAAAAGCCGGTGAAAAATATCGTTCGCCATCAAGCTTCTCAAGGCCAAGGTCAGCGTTTTTAACACGCGGGATAAATGGAGGGGCCTTGAATGCTCTTTCGGTGGGTTCTGTGCGTTCAAGAATTTCACGTTCAATTTGTGCCATTTTTTTGCCTTTGTAGCTTCGTATGAAGTGAGGTAAAGGGGCTAAAGCAACAATACCCGCACGCCGTAGGTTTTGGAGTTAATGGTCGGTACCTGCTGATTGTGTGTCTTAATTTTTATTAGCGTGAACCAACTGCTGGCAGAGTAAAATCAATATACACGCATTGTTTTCTGTAGGTCAAATTTCTGGGGTTAGAAAAAGCGTGAGCTAAATACCCGATAAACCCCTTGAGCTGCAATTTTTGGTACCCCCACTTGTCGTGGAAATATTTTCCCGCATTTCCCTGCAGCTATATTGAGGGGAAATCTTCGGAGGCCTGTAGGCTGAAGATTGCTAATGCAATCGAGCTACATTTTAAAGTTAAGATTCCAGATTATTAGCTAACAAGATTCGATCCACAACGAACATTGATTATTTTGCATTTGCAGAGAACTGTGAGTTATTGTCTTGGTCCGCTGCTGTAGTCGCTGATCCGATGGTTTTTTGTAAAATCAGTATCAGTTTTTTTGCAGTAACACTTTAAATCGGACGACTCAGGGCAGTTCTTTATTTTCGCCTGACTAGTTGTAACTAAGTAAGGGGAAAAGCTGTGACTATACCGGCGGCTGGAACGTTAACCTGGCGAGTGCGACTTATGTTCGCTGTGGGACAAATACCTGAGGGCGTGCAGTCAACGTCTTTTGGGTTTTTCCTGCTGTTTTTCTACAATCAGGTATTGGGTTTGTCCGGGTTTCTGGCCAGTCTGGCGATTGTTATCGCGCTTTTGGTCGATGCGGTGAGTGATCCAGTCATTGGCTCGTGGTCGGATGGCATCCGCCATCGTTGGGGTCGTCGGCATCCGTTTATGTATGCCGCCGCGGCGCCCTTTGCGATCTGTTTCTACTTTTTGTTTTCGCCGCCTGCGGGACTTACCGAAACACAGGTTTTTATCTGGTTGGTCGTGTTCTCAGTACTGACTCGAACGACCCAGTCAGTCTATTCAATTCCACATACTTCGCTTACAGCCGAACTTTCTACCGATTACCACGAGCGGACATTGTTGTCTTCACTTCGATCATTGTTGCAGTCTGTTGGTACCTTGATGGTATTTCTGATCGGTTTGCAGATATTTTTCGGAGCGACGCCTGAATACCCGAATGGCCAATTAAACCCAGCGGCCTATCCAAGATTCGCGGGAATGTTCTCTGTTGTTATTTTCGTCGGTGTTCTTTTGACCGCGTATGGAACACATAGCCACATTCCGTATTTGCCCCAGGCTAACCCTAATGGTCATCGCTTTAGTTTGCAGCAGGTGATGCGTGAGGCAAGTATGGCTTTCGGGTTGCGTTCGTTTAAGGCCGTGGTACTAACCGCTGTGCTTTTTGGTATGACCATGGGTATGGTTTCGGCCTTGTCAATTTATCTGGGCACTCTTTACTTTCAATTCAGTCTGGAGCTGATAGGGCTTAGTTTTCCAGCTTCTGTCCTGGGCAGTTTTCTGGGTGCGGGGCTGGCAGCGCCATTGGGACGTATCTTTCAGGAAAAGAAAACTTTGCTGATGGGAGGGCTCATCTGGTATGCCCTCTGGAATACTTTGCCTATTATCCTGAGTCTGTTGGGGCTCTTCCCGAAACCGGGTGACCCTTTATTGTTTTATCTGGTGATGACGTCCAACGCTATTTGCAGCATGGGTATTGGTGTTCTGACGGTAATGATCGGTTCGATGATCGCTGATATTACCGACCAGCATGAAGAGAAACACGGCAGTAGAAGCGAAGGCATCTATTATGCTGCTTCATCGTTCGCGGCGAAGGCGATTGGCGGATTTGGTATTGTGATCTCCGGGGTTGTAGTTGATCTGGCAGGCATTCAACGCAATGCAACAGTGGAGACGATTAATCCCGAGTCTCTGCGGACCCTGGCCATGGCGATGGGGCCTGGCGTTCTAATAATGATCGGCGTCACTGTAGTCGCCGCAAGTTTTTACGACCTTACACGTGCAGAGCACAGTCGGATTCGCGCAGCAATCCTGGCTGAGGGTCGACAGCCCTGAGCTGAGGTTCGACAGCCCTGAGTTAGAAGCAGTGAGTTAGTAGGTTAGAAAGTCAGTTGCCAGCACCACCTGCACATTGCCGAGGGTGTAGATCGGAAACTCCTTACCTGCAAACGGTAGCATGCCTTCTTTTCTTTCGCCCCCGAGGATGCGGCGCACAATGGTTAATCGCTGGCCTTCCTGCATTGCCTCGATGAGTTGAGCGCCGTGGGAGGCATAGTGCCAGCGTACCTGCAGAGAACTGATCCGGCCCAAATCCTGCGCGAGTAGGCTCATGTCGCGAGTCATATAGAAGCCGCCGCCAAACGTATCTCCACCAAAGAACACCTGGTTTGCCTCGTCGTATAGTGCCAGGCCGTCGGGTGAATGTGATGTAGTGTGGATGACTCGGAACTGACGGTCTCCTAAGTCAACAACATCGCCATCTGCTAGAAAGCGCACGCGCTGCAGCGGGAATGGTGGAATCGAAAAAGTTTCGGGATCAAAATTTTCGGGGACTTCGATACCTTCGTGTGGTGTCAGTTCGGCCCAGTACCCGGTGAACCCTTCTGACAGGCCGCCGGTAAGTTTCTGTATTGCCCACTCGTCCTGGATTATCCAGGCTTCATCGAAGTCGTTATTGCCGCCGTTATGGTCCAGATGATTGTGGCTGTTGATCACCATCAAGGGGTGGTGTTCCCGGTGGAGCACCGCCCGCAGTTCAATGACCGCTTGGCCGATACTGGCGATTCCCATGCCTGTGTCGTACAGCACGTCTTTGTCTGTGCCAATAATCAGATAAGAATTGACCTTCTCAGCGTGACCGGGCTCCCACAGCGCGTAGACATCATTAGGGAGTGAAATAATTTCGAACCATTTGCTTGAGTTGGGTATTCGCCGCGCGGTTTTTAGAAGTTCGGTAAGTTGGTCAATACTCTGAGTTTCAGCCGAAGATTCAAGAGGCTGGTTGGCATCTGGGTAGGCCGCGGACTGGGCTTTGTCAGATAGTGACCTTTCGTCTCCATTCGGGTTCTCAGAGCAGGCGGCGAGTGTAAAGAGTATCAAAGGTAAGCATAACCGGATGACGGTTTTTGCCGTCCGCGAATTCAACATGATCATTCTTTTCTCAAATTTAATTGCCAGTGGGGTGGATGAAGATAGGGGTGGCGGCCTGACGTTGGTCTTGGGTTACTCACCAGACTTTACTTCAGTATTAATCATCGACCTTAACTTCTGATTACTTACCGATCAACATTGCTGGCCGAGTCTGGATGCGCCTGCCAGGTTTACTATAA
>Ga0302123_10002557_pt1 | contig 12378 bp, 11 predicted proteins | sample CB21_321_MG_FD_203109 | JGI IMG/M metagenome (GOLD analysis project Ga0302123, IMG submission 203109) | Marine microbial communities from Western Arctic Ocean, Canada - CB21_32.1 | ecosystem: Environmental > Aquatic > Marine > Oceanic | place: Canada: Western Arctic Ocean | collected 2017-09-28 | reverse complement strand
GGGAGCACATCACCCCGTTCTTCGCCTATCCACCCGAGATCCGGAAGGTGATTTACACGACAAACGCCATCGAATCAATGAATGCATCACTTAGAAAAGTCACCAAAAATAGGGGCGCGTTCCCCAGCGACCAGGCAGCAATAAAGCTTTTGTACCTGGCCATCCGAAACATCTCCAAACGATGGACTCGGCCACTGAACGACTGGAATGCAGCCATCAATAGGTTCTCCATTATGTTTGAAGATCGAGTTCCGCTCAGATAATCCGTGTCATCGGTTACACAAATTACTGGACACACACCCCTGAAGGGGCACCCCATCTTAGCCAGGGGTTCTTGAACCCCTGGACCTTCCCCTCCCACACGAACACCTCGTCTACCACCTTGCCCAAATCCATCTCTCCATCTGTCTCGCTCCACATTCCCGCTTTAGTGCCCTGAAGGGGCACCCCACCTTAGCCAGGGGTTCTTGAACCCCTGGACCTCTCCTCTCACACGAACCCCTCGTCTACCACCTTGCCCAAATCCATCTCTCCATCTGTCTCGCTTCACACTCCCGCTTTAGTGCCCTGAAAGGGCACCGCATCTTAGCCAGGGGTTCTTGAACCCCTGGTTGATCCTTGGTCACCCCCCTAACTCCATCCACCTTATCCTACCCCTTCCTCTTTACGTTCCCCTCTAACCCTCCCACTTGGCTCGCAAACCATCCGCGTAATCCAAAAACAAATCACCGATCCCCGCGGAAACAGTATCCCCCGAATGCACGATCACTCGCCACCTGAACGTCATCTTCTCGTCCTCTGCCAGGACATGGTCTGGTTTGAACATCCAGCAATTGGGTGCGAACAGACCATATCCCCTTGCGTGCCATGTCGTCGGGTACCGGAAGTTCTCCGGATGATCAAAAACCGCGAAACCGGCGATCTCCTCACCAACGGGACCAAAGTAATCCATCCAGTGCGCCGGCTTGGACCAGCAGCCCACTTCATCTGTCGCTCCGTATGCATTTCGCATCTGACCACCCGCGGCGGCATTCATGGAAGGATTTACACGGATCCCCAGAAAACCCGCCTCTTTTGTCCCGCCAATGGTCACCTGACCGAAGACCGCTTGCAGAGTAATGGAAATGTCCAGCACCGCAGCTTTCCGGTCCGTATCGAAAAGCCGGTAGCTTCGGCAGTCACGCATAAGAGGCCGATCCCCCTCATACCAGGTGTTGTCCGAAGCGATCAACAAAGATTGGGGACCTGCAGTGACAGCCATTTCATCTTGTTCCGTCCTGCCGAAACCTGGCTTTTCGGCCTCATTCCAGCAATCCACGCCATTGATTGCGCCTTGCATCAGCGTCAGCCCCCGCTGCCACGGATGCTCCCCTTCTGAATACGCTGGCATCGGCTCCCTCAGCATATTCACGCCGCCCGGTGTCAGGATCGGATTGATGAACGGTTTGGGATTGGAACCATCGTGGTGAAAGGTAAAGAACGGCGATCCCTTCAGCGAAACATCGACTCCATTCGCATGCTCGGAAAAGGTGATGCCCACCGCCTTCTCGCTGCTGCCATCAGTCGAGACATCGAACACCAGGGAGTCACCTGCTTCCGCACCGGGCAGTTTCACGTGATAGACGGATGAGGACGGATCCCGTTCGGCAATCAGCCGTTTTCCATCACGCTCCAGCACCAGATACTGAGAATCCAGACCGTCCGGTCCCTCAAATCCTGCAATATGTTCACCCCTTGTCCGAGGCACATCCAACACCACCTTCATGTCCACCTCCCATCATTCATGCGGTTGCTGCTAGGTGTCGCATCAGCGCTGAGGAAACCGTCACTTTGGTACTTGCCATCAGCCTCTGCCTAAATATTGCTGTTCCACAGGCAGTACGATAGCTTCCAGCATATTGACATGAGCGGGCAGGGTGGCCATCAACACAGCCGCCTCTGCAAGTTCATCCACACTCATCATCGGTTCCTCGTCTGAGTCCGATCCCGAATCCACTCGTCGCTCAACCAGCGTATTGCCGGGATGGAGACAACTGCACGCTATCCCGTGCGCCCGTCCCTCGAGCGCTGTGCTCTGGGTCAACCCCCAGATTCCGAACTTGCTCGTACTGTACGGGGAGGAATTCATTCGAACTCGCTGGGCGGAAATACTTCCGATGTTGATAATTCGCCCACCGCCTTGCGGTTTCATAATGCGGAAGGCCGCGCGCGTGCATAAAAAAGGTGCTCGCAGGTTCACCGCCATCACATGATCCCAGGCGTCTGCGGAAAGGTCTTCGATCGGACCGCCGTCGAATGCGCCTGCATTGTTCACAAGGATGTCCAGCCGGCCGAACTGTTCGATAGCCTCGGAGAACAGCGCTTCCACCTGAATTTCATCGCTCACATCCGTAGGAACGCCAATAACCTTGTTCCCGCTGCCCCCGAGTTCCCTGGCCGTATTTTCGAGCGCTTCCTGATCCCGTGACGCCAGAACGAGGTCTGCTCCCTCGGCGGCCAGCCCCCGGGCAATTCCCTTCCCGATCCCGCGGCTGCCGCCGGTCACAAGTGCTACTTTCCCATCTAATTTTCCCATTTCGTCTCTCCTGAAATCGGGTTTTCAACAATCGGTATCAATAGAAAGTAATTTGCGGATCCGGGTAAATGGTGACAGTCACGTCCGCAGCTATTCCTTGATCGGAATCAGATTGAGCTCCGCTTCGAGATTGTCCTGGATGTCGGATGGGTCCATCAGCAGCGGATGAAATGCGTCTGCCAACCAGAGCGCCGTGTGATCTCCATAGTGTGCGCTTGCCGGATGACCGGATTGGCCGCCGGTGGTAACCGACCAGGACCGTGCCGGATCCCCCAGATCAACAACCATTCTGTATGAGGACAGCCCGGTCACCTCAAAAGGTCTGCCGAGCCCGTAACCCGCTGCCCGAACAGTACCGTTTCCACCAGAAGTCTCATAGGGTCCGAGATCCAGAAGTGCCTCCAGTGCCTCACTGCTGCTCGCCGGATGGGCGAATCGAACGCGGTGCACCCGTCCCCAGCGCCATTGAGAGCGCCTGGGTCCCAATTTTTCACGCAGCCAATCAAGTGCATCCGAAAGCGTCTGCCGAACGACCTTCCCAATGTCCTGAGTGTTTGGAAACCAGTTCACATCATCACCCAGAAGGATTCTCCTGGCTGCGCCTCCCGCTCTCCCGGAGACCAGCGGCACGACCCGTTCCGGAAAGCGCTCGCTGGACACACGCACCAGCCATCGCTCCCAGAACGCCGTAAATATTGTCGGCGCCACCGAATCCGTGTCATACGCGCCGTCCCACGCCGCCAGCAAATCCCCTAATTCCCGAATCCGCCTGCTGCGTCCACCTCTTGCGAACTCGGCAACGATCGGGGCAAGTTCGATCGCGCGGCCGTGAGACACATCTGCCTGGATCGCACCCACTTCTTCAGGTGTGTGTGTCTGTTTGGACTGGATGCGCTCGCGGATCCTTCTGTATCTGAATCCATCAGACCAGTTTCCCAGACTCATATAGGGACCACGTCCTCCCCAGGGCGGATTATTCGCGGTGGCCACCCAATCCGCTTCCGGGTCGACCAGATGGGGCTGCTCTTCGAAGGGGAAATACCCATCCCATATGTGGGCAGCGTCATCGGCCGGCCGAAAACCGTGCCAGGTCACCGGACGCTTCGGGATATGCCCCACGGCATGGTATCCGATCCTGCCGGTGGAATCCGCGAAAACCATATTCAGCGCCGGGCAGGGCCAGTGCTCCAGAGCACGAAGTACATCGGACACGCTTTGAGAACGGTGCAGGGCCAGCATGGATTCGAAACCTGAAAACGGCTCGGACCCTACCCATTTCAGAGAAAGGGGCGGGGTCTCCAAATCGTCAACTGGAGCGATGAACGCATTGACCACAGGACCCCGAACCGTACTGCGCACGGTCAGAATCTCCGGGGCTTGTCCGCGCACCTTGATCTCTTCCTCCTCGATATCGAATGGCCGCCAGTCACCTGCCTCCCGATACACCTCCGGATTGTCCTGGGGAACAGATTCAACGTAGAGGTCGCGCATCGAAGCCGTGTGATTGGTCACTCCCCAGGCTGTATTTCTGGTGTGGCCAATGTAGATGCCGGGCGTCCCCGTGAAGATCGCACCAATGGCATCCATACCCGGAGCGGTCAACTGGGCTTGGTACCATTGACTGGGATGCCAGACCGGATTGTGAGGATCCGACGCGAGGATCGGTTTCCCCGTGGCGCTTCTGCTGGATCCAACAGCCCAGTTGTTGCTTCCTTCCACCGTATCGAACCCGCCGACCTCGGCTTCACCTTCACCTGGAACAATGGTCTCTTCGCAGGCCTCTATGGACATGAACATTTCGAATAGATCGGGTGGGAGGTGCCGCCTTGCCGCCTCACTAACGGCAATATTGTTCAGCCGTCCGGTGAGCATCCACCAGCGCCATTTCCAGACCGAAATCGAATCTGCGGGGGACCATGGCTCGGGTTCATACCCCAGCAGATCGAACTCCAGAGGCAGGGGATGATTGGTTTCCATCCAGGCATTGATGCCGTCCGACATGGCGTTCAATACCATTTCTGCCTCATCCGACAATTCCGTTGTCTCTGCAGATCTGGCCAGACCCACGGTACGATGCAGCCGGTCTGCGTTGAGATGACCGGGACCCAGAATTTCGGACAATCTTCCCTGTGCCTGCCTGCGGTGGAAGTCCAGATGCCACAGCCTGTCCTGCGCCATGGCATAGCCCAGAGCCACGTAGCAGTCTGCAATAGCGTTGGCCGAAATATGGACGATGCCCCACTTGTCGCGGGCAACGTGGACAGGCCCATCCAGTGGGGCGTGGACCTCCCCTCCCGGGTCGGGCAATTTGCTCTTCAAATACCGTTGCTTCAGAGCACCAATTGCACGTTTGGAAATACCCAGCTGCTCAGCACCGGCCTCCGGAGTCATGCTTCCCTTCAGAACCGAAAGGATAACCTCCTGTTGAGTTGATGAAATGCGTCGTCTCATATTCTTTATCTCGTTAATGGGCGTTGATCAGACCTTCAGCCCGGCTTCGCCTCCATGGATCGAAGCCAGCACCCAGGGGTCATCAGTGTCCATCCGGAACTGTTTGACTTTCTGTCGCATCTCCTCTGCAACGACCTGTAGGTCAGGGTCATCGATAAGATTATTGCTCTCGCTCGGATCCGCCTCGATATCATACAACGCCTCGGCATCCTGATAAAGGAATCTGTCCGTGGGTCTTTTTCCCATCATTTCGAGACCATCCGACAGAACGGCCTGCCACGTGGGTGAGGCCCAGAGGTCGCTTGGAAGCGGTGTCGTCAATTCTGGGTAGAGATTCCGTACGTATTTGTATTTCCGACCTCTCAGCACCCGGTAGGGATAGTAATTCGTCACCTCGTGAAAGGTGTGGGAGTAAAACGTTTCATCCCACCCGTCAGGATCGGACACGTCCAGAATGGGCAGCAGGGATCGCTCTGGAAGTCCATCCGGATGATCCACACCGCACCAGTCCAGAACCGTGGGCATCAAATTACACCAGTTCACCAGCGCGTTGCAGACGCCTGCGGATGCATCTGGCCGAACGATAATCAACGGACAATGGTGCCCGGAGTCGAACGAAGACCCCTTGGCCCCGGGAAACGGCATACCGTGATCACTCATCACCACAATCATGGTGTCATCCGCGCGTCCACTCGCTTCGAGCGCCTGCACCGCCATCCCGATTCCGGCGTCCAGCCGTGAGACAGCCCGGTAGTACTCAGCCAACTCCTTGCGCACATCAGGATGATCAGGAAGAAAATCAGGTACGATCACCTCTTCTGGTGAATAGGTCACCTCGTCCACGCCTTCATAGGTCCCCTGATTTCCAAAATCCCTGTGGGGATCACCAAATCCCATATGCAAATAAAAGGGCCTGTCCCCGATACCCACGAAAAATTCTGCCGCCTGCTCCGCCATTCCAGACACATTACGTGTGCCGCCCGGGACACGCTGGCCATCATATTCCCAGGGGTAGACTTCAGCTGGCTGAACGTGCAGCTTTCCCACAATTCCTGTTGCGATTCCAGCTTTGCCTAGGCAGGCGGGAATCGATGGCATCGAAGACTGAGTATGAAAATTGTGGATGGAATGCGAATGACCGTATTGTCCGTGAGTATGACTGTAATTTCCGGTTAGAATCGATGCCCTGCTTGCAGCGCACGAAGGTGTCGTGCAAAAGGCCTGCGGGAACCGGGTGCCGCGATCCGCAAGCGCATCCACATTCGGCATCTTGATGATCGAATTTCCATAGCAGCCGGCAATGGGGCTCCAGTCGTCGGCAATCAGCAATAATACGTTTTTGACATCAGACACAGTTGCTCCTGATTCATGTTGAAGTGAACTGCAAAAACCTATATTTTCTCATCCGCCGGAATTGGGTCACCGGGCGATCCGAGAATTATGCCTCTGAACCTCGACTTCGAACGCCCCAACAACTTCAATACCCATCCGGCGGCAAGCGCCCCGGCAGCATCGAACAGCACATCCGACCAGATGCCCTGACGCTCCGGCACATAGCTCTGATGTAATTCATCGGTAATCGCATACAGAATGGACAGGCCAACGGACCTGCCGATAGAGACATTCAGCCGATCTTCCCTGAGCCAGATCGACCTGAGCCAGAGATAGGTGAGGATGGCGAATTCACCGAAATGTGCAGACTTTCGGACAATATAGTTGAACAGCCCGAAGACTTCTTCGGTACCATCGGCAGACATCCAGAATGCCAAATATCCGCTTGAGGCCAGAAAAATCATCGTCATCCACAAAACCAGGGCAATCCGCCAGCGATCTATCGTCAACCAAGCCTCCCTTTCTGGTAATATCGGAATCGGCGTCTAAGATCGCCCATACCCAAAAAACCGTCAAGCACAATTACCCCCTATCTTCTCTTCGAACCACCAACCTTTTCACCTGCTGTCTGATCTGATCATCAAATAAAGGAGATGCCGCCATGCAAGATTATCAGAGAGAATTCACTGAATTCCTGGTCCGGACAGGGGCGCTTAAATTCGGAGAATTTACACTGAAAAGTGGAAGACTTTCACCATATTTTTTCAACGCGGGGCAATTCAACAGAGGGGCCGATGTAGAAAAGCTGGGCTATTATTACGCCTGCGCGGTCAAGGACATGGGCGATGTCCCTTCGATCATTTTTGGACCCGCTTACAAGGGCGTAACGCTTTGCATCGCAACAGCCATTGCGCTGAGACAGCACTTCGACATCGACACGTACTACAGCTTCGATCGGAAAGAAATCAAGGAGCACGGCGAGGGTGGATGGCTGGTAGGGAAAGAACCCGGTCCGGGTGACCACGTAATGATGGTGGACGATGTAATCACGGATGGCGCCACAAAGGTGACGATGATAAAACGCCTTCAGGAAGCGACTTCTGCAGTGGTTACAGGGCTGGTCATCGCATTGGACAGAAAAGAGCGGAATACCCAGGGCGGAAACTCCATATCCTCACTCGAAGCCACCACCGGAGTTACGGTAAGCTCGATCATCACGATCCACGATATTATGGAGCACCTGCCGGGCCGCGCCATCGATGGAGAAGTCTATTTGACCACCGAGATGCAGAAAAGGATACAAGATTACCTCTCAGAACATGGAATCGCTTGATCTCGTTCCCTAGAAAGGGAACATATCTTAGCCCTGGGTTCTTGACCTCGTTCCCTGAAAGGGAACCGCATCTTAGCCAGGGGTTCTTAAACCCCTGGTCCCTTCGCTCGTAGCGCGCCACCCATCCCTACACACCTACCCTTGTCCACCCTGGGAGATATCCATCCCGCTCTTGACCTCGTTCCCTGAAAGGGAACCGCATCTTAGCCAGGGGTTCTTGAACCCCTGGTCCCTTCGCTCGTAGCGCTCCCCCCATCCCAACACACCTACTCTTGTCCACCCTGGGAGATATCCATCCCGTCTTTGATCTCGTTCCCTGAAAGGGAACCGCATCTTAGCCAGGGGTTCTTGAACCCCTGGTCCCCTTCGTCATATTTCGCCCACCCATCCCTACACACCTACTCTTGACCACCCGCGCAATAACCCACCGCCGTCAACGCATACACTTTCGCCACACGAACCAATTCGTCGATACTCACCTCTTCATTCAATGTGTGCGCTCCCTTCGCCGCTGGGCCGTGGGTTAAGGGGGGGATGCCGCCCAGGGCCGAAAAAGTGTTTCCGTCATCCACGAAGGGCTTTCCGCCAAACGGCAGGGGCGAACCCGTGACCGCCGTATGCGCCTCCTGAAAAGCTTCTACAATAGGATCAGTTTCTGAAACCTGAAACGCGTCCCCCTGGATCGAAATGTCCACATTAATTCGAATGTCTCCGGTTCCGGTCACCTGACTGACAGTATCGCGGATCTCCTTTTCCATATCTTCGGCCGAACCCGGGGTCACCCACCTGCGCGTACCGTTCACCTTGCACGTTGTTGGATATTGATTGTAGATCTCACCCGAGGCCATCTGTCCTACGAAAACGGAATCCCTGCCTGTAAGGGCGTGTGTGTTTTTCATAAGCGCCTTGTCCATATCCTGGAACGCGCAAACCAACTCGGCCCCGGCGCTCAGTACATCCGGCAGGTCTGGATCCCGCAGTACTTCGTGAACGGGCGCTCCATCCCGATCCAGCGTGATCTCGAAAATTGCCATCCCTCTGCCCGCAATGGGCAGCCGATCCGCCAGATACTCGGGGAGCAGTACCGCATCACCTTTGTATCCTGCCTTGATCAGCGCCTTGAGCTGTCTCCTGTCCCCCCACGGGCCTTCATGGTGGTCGTGAGCGGTCAAGAGAACGCCGCCGCCTTCCAGGGCTTCCGATTCACGAAGTACGCGCAGCGCCTCCACAAAGGCGGCTATACCGCCCTTCATATCCGAACAGCCCGAGCCATAAAGGATGCCATCTTCTACCCTGGGCGGAACAAAAGGGAGATGAACGGTATCCAGATGTCCGTCGAATTGCAGGGTTCTGCCTGATTTTCCCGTATCGAATCGAACGACCACAGCTGGCGCGGTCGGCCAATCAGCCTCCGGTCGTTCCACCTTGAACCCATCCGCAGTCAGAATTTCATCCAGCCTGTTCGCCACATCACCAGCGCTCCGGGTTGGGCTCGGGACCTCTACAAGAGCTACTGCTGTATCCAAAAGCCGGTTTGCGTCAACACTCGTCAGTATACTTTCAACTACCGATTCCTTCAGATTCATAAGGCGTACTCCTCCTGGAGAGAGACCATCCGGTGAGCTCCGGACGTGCGGATCCAAAAATCACATATTGCCTCCGGCACCGAAACAGACTTATCTTTTCAGGAAGGCATCAGCCAGAAGCGCTTGATCCACAACATTTCCAGTTGAGATGATCCGATGGCAGACGACGAAATATTAGACGAGGGAGAAGACGAAGAACTTAATTTTGTGGCGATATTCATCGCCGCAGCAGTTGTTCTGGCACTGATCGGTGGTTTGGCCTGGTACTTCTTCATTCGGGAAGTTCCGGAAGAGGAAAAAAATCAGATGCCCCAATGGGAAGCCCCTGAAGAACTGGGACAGGAATACATTTCTGATCTTCTTCCCGAAATGATCATCAATCCCGCCGACAGCAATGGGCGCTATTTCCTGATCGTAAAGATCGATGTGGGAGTGAACGATAAGGACATCATATTTGAGGAAGTGCTTTCGAAGAAATGGCGCATTCCGGAAATCCGAAACATCATAATCGACGTCATCAGCACATACACCATGGACGAATTGAAAACGCCCAAATACAAGAATGAAGTGCGACAGTTGATCGTCGACAAACTCAATGAACTTGCCGGGTGGACAAGCGATATGGCCATATCGGACGATGGCGAAGAAGTCCTCCCGCCAGTGAGAGACATCTACTTTTCGAAATACATCCTCCAGTAAATCAGTTGTCTGTGTCTGCTCCCGCCTTGTGCTTCTTCCCATCTGGCTTCTTGACCGTGTTCAGAACCTCGATAACATCATCGGTCATGTCCATCACATGTGCACCGGCAGGGACCACGAAGTCGAAGATTTGATCATCGAGTTTCGGGTTGATAACGACCTCGAGGAACTCCTGGGAGAACAACTCGTTCCCATTCGCACCAAAGTAACGGGCAACACGCAACAGGCCATCCGATGGGTTGATCCAGAGTTTGACCTTCACAGGTGCTTCAGGCAATTCCGCGTGCAGCATGGTCGGCTCGGGGATCGCCTCGAAAACGCGATGGTCCGTACCGCGTACGGCTTCGGTACCAGAATACCGGATGGAAGTCCATTCCAGCGTACGAAAGGGCCGGGTCAGATCGGGCAGGTCGGCGTCTGCTTCCATCTTGGTGGTCCGGAAAACGCGCCCCATATTCACTCTTGAAACCAGCTTCTCCTCAGGATCATACCGCCACATTAGACTTCCGTCACACACAATGGTCTGATGGATCAGTCCTGCGAGCACACGAGCCACATGAGTCTTCCCCGGAACCCGAATATACAGATCGTCCAGGATTTCGAATTGCTCTCCTTCAAACGCCAGCAGCGACTTCACCCGGGCGCGACAGGAACGCACCGTTTTGGATTTCTCCTGTAGCTCCACCATAATGCCGTCGGTCTTGATATCCCCCGTCGAAAGCTTGTCTCCGGCCCACGCACCCGGCATCACTCCGCACACCAGGATCACGATTTGAATCAAGGATCTTACGCCCATCTACGGCTCCTTTTTCTGAAGGGTGGAGAATGAGAGAATTCATACTCCGGGCTCGCAAGGGTCCAACCACTCCCGATTTCTCATTGGACGATCTGAGCCGGTCCGGCCATATGGAAATCGTGGCGCACTGTGTGGCCAATGCGCTGTTTTTTTCCCAGCAGATTCGTCCAGACGTTCTGATACATGTGGTTCTCGATGGCCCCGGCGATCCGCCCAAGACCGTCCGCTTTGATAGTCGAACGCTTGGGAGCCTCGATGGGTTCGATGAGCGTTCCATATGTACGGCCGTCAGGGATGCGCTTGGGGCGGGTCGAAAGCTCTCGCTAGGCGATGAAATCGAGGCCGCGGACGGGATCTTTGTCTCAAAAAAGGGACTTGAGCGCCTGGTTCAGGAAAAGGCGACCTCATCGAATCTCTTCTGTATGGATAAGAAGGGCGAGGACATCAGGGATATCGACTTCCCTTCAGACACGACCTTTGTCTTTACAGATCATCTCTCCATGCCAAAAAAGACAGGAAAATATCTCCTGCGCCTCGGCGCTCGTCCCATCAGCGTGGGACCCAAAACACTCTTTGCCTCGCAGTGCATCGTCCTGGCCCATAACGAACTGGATCGGTCGCAGTAGGATTGCTCCAGGACCGGATTCACCGGTCAAACCCGATAATTCGGAACGGATTTGTTGGGTTTTGGACGGTTTAGGGGACAGGCAGCAGGACAGTCCTCCACGCAGTCCGTCCTGGGACCCGAATCCAGTTTTCCCCACACATAGTTGAGTGCCTGATCTGCATTCGAAAAGAAATGATCACCACCCAGCAAATCTCTGAACCCGGTCTGTTCCAGGGCATCCAGAATCTGTTTCTTTGCGTGTGTAAAAATGACCTCCACGCCCGCTTCCTTCAGCCGCCTCACCACGCCAAGCAGCATTTCCTCGCCTGTCACATCGATCTGATTGATACCCTCCGCGTCTACAATTAGATATTTGAGCCGGGAATCGGAAGAGGCCTTCTCCAGAACACGATCCTCGAAATATCCTGCACTTCCGAAATACAGCGACCCATCAAAACGCACGACGGATACAGTCGCACAGGTCTCGAGTTCATATACAGTAGCATCCCTCAGCATGCCGTCCGGATGACGGGCAAGAAATGCCACCCTCGGTTTCATGGTTCGATACAGATAGAGAATCAACGACAAACCAACGCCAAAGACCAGGCCCCGGTCGAGATGAGGCGCAGACAACAGCGTCATAACAAAGGTCGCCATCGCAACCAGACCGTCATGCCGGTGAACGTGCCATGCGCGTGTAATGGGCTCTACCTGGACCAGCGAGGAAACGGCAACGATGATGATTGCCGCCAGTGTAGCGAGTGGAAGGTGGTAAAGCAAAGGGGTAAGCCACAACAGCGCTGCAAGCACAACCCCACCTGCGATCACAGAGGAGAAGCCTGTAACGGCTCCTGCCTGGAGATTCACCGATGATCTTGCGAAAGATCCCGAAACCGGGTGACTCAGAAAGAAACTGCCCACGATATTGCTCAGACCCTGTCCCACCAGTTCTCTGTTCGCCCCAATCCGCTGCCTTGTCTGCGCAGCAATCGCCTTGGC
>Ga0302123_10002556_pt1 | contig 12378 bp, 12 predicted proteins | sample CB21_321_MG_FD_203109 | JGI IMG/M metagenome (GOLD analysis project Ga0302123, IMG submission 203109) | Marine microbial communities from Western Arctic Ocean, Canada - CB21_32.1 | ecosystem: Environmental > Aquatic > Marine > Oceanic | place: Canada: Western Arctic Ocean | collected 2017-09-28 | reverse complement strand
CCGGTCCATCCGCTTCCATGCGAATTTCCATCGAGACTCCTTTCCCGGTCCGACTTCAACCATCAACCGGAAGGGAGTCTCGATATTTTCCCGATTCCCCAACACCCACGTTTTGGGATCACGCCCCACTGCAGTCCGAAATGTCTGAGCCGATTCGCCATGCAATTGAGACGGCTGCGCACGCATTGAATTCACCGCCCGTGCATGAGATTGACTGCTTTCAGAATTCTGCTGTCGAGACGCTTCTGGCGATGGGCGAAGTGATCGAGTTCGCAGGGGGAATGGCGTCGCCATTGCTCGACCAGCAGGATCGGTTACTGCCTATTGCCACGTGGTTGACAGCGATTCCAACCTCTTCATTTCGGACGGTCAGAGTCTATGCCGACCGTGAATTTCGTCAGGCAGGAGAAGTCCTAACCAAGAAGTACAAGTCGCAACTGTCTACAGCAAAAGCCGCATGGGTGGAATTTTGGGACGGGCTTCTTTCGTTTCGCGGACTCTCAGAGATGATCCTCAATCAGAGAATCGAGCAACAGTCTACCGCCTGCGAACAGCTCGAAGTTCCGCGCACGAGATTGCACCCACGTGAATCCGAAGAACACGGGGAATCGTGGCCGTTGATGGGAACTTCAGATGCGGCACATGCGATTGAAAAGGACCCGACGACTGTCAGAACGTGGGCAGATAAGCACCCCGATCGGCTGGTCAAGAAGGCCAGAGGCCAGTTTCACGTGAATCCCACGTGGATGACTTCTGATGGAAAAGCCAAGTGGTCTGCCCCCCAAGAGGGGACTAAACCTGCAGTCTTCGGGTGCGGATCGGGAGTTATCGGGGAAGTTCGGGAGCGAGTAGACGCCGTATCTTTTCAGTGAAGCGTGGCCGCTTATTCTCGGGACATGGGTTGAAACCACATGTCTTCGAGGGTTTTGCGATGACGATCAACGCGTTCACAGAAAATGTAATGAAGCTGTCAGAGGCCGGGCGGACGTGCCCGGGCCGCTCCGTCAGTCCTCCGACGGTCTACCGCTGGGTAAACCGTGGCATTGCTGGGGTGAAGCTCGAAACGCTGAATGTCGGTGGCGTGACGATGACGTCCCCCGAAGCCCTCCAGCGATTCTTTGAGGCCGTGACCGAGGCCAAACAGGCACAAGCTGAAGCTGAGCTTGAGGACTTGTGCGAGGACGCCGGTCGACCTGACAGCACCACGCAGGCTCTCGGAGCCGCTGGCCTGCTCTAACCACGCGTAGGCAAGCCCCGGCCGAGTGGGATCAGCGCGGGGCTCAGTTCGTCGGCTCTGGCGAGTGACAAACGGGAGCTTAATTATGGCCATCGGACCGGCCGATCACAACATCTTTGCGGTGGTCAAATCCGCAGCACGCGGACTCTGGGTATCGATCATTCTGGCTTTGACTGAGATCGATCCGTTGGCACTAACCGGCCAACACCACCCATGTCCAAAGTGCGGTGGTAAAGATCGATACCGGGCGTTTGACGACATCGCCGAAACAGGCGGTGCGATCTGCAATCAGTGTGGATCGTTCGCGGACGGCATCGCGACGATCGCATGGCTGCGCGGACTCAGTCAGATCGAATCTGCGCGCGCCATCGCCAGCCATCTAAACTTGGACGTTGGTAGCAAACCGCTTTGGGATGCCACTGCCACGAAGCCCGATGCCGTCACTGCCGACCAGGAACTTCGGGACCGCGTCTATCGTGCGCTGCTGGAGCTATGTCCTCTGAGCGATGTCGACCACGCAAACCTGCAACAGCGTGGTCTGAGTGGCGAGGCTATTGGCCGACTCGGGTACGGCACGCTCAATGGTCGTGGTGAAGAACTGGCGCGTCTTCTATTGCAAAGTCTCAGTCTCACCGTTGACGAGCTTACGTCGGTCCCCGGCTTTGTTCGGCAGGGCAACTCATTGACCCTGACTGTGTGGCTGGGACCGGGGACTCTCGTTCCTTTGCGGGCAACTGACGGTCGGATCCAATCACTGAAGACCCGTCGGCGGAATCCGGAGCCGGGACAATCTCGATACGTGTCACTGAGCGGTGGCCGCAAACACGGCCAGAATGCTGGGGCTCATTGTCATGTGCCAGTCGGCACGCTTTCTGTTTGCGTCGTCCTCCGCGTGACCGAAGGGGAGATCAAAGCCGACATCACGTTTGAGCTGACCACGGTACCAACAGTCAGCGTACCAGGGATCGGTCAATGGCGATCCGCGTTGCCCGTGATCGAGCAGCTCGGAGTCCGGCATGTGATCATTGCCTATGACGCACCTGAATACACCGATAGAAGCAAACCAACGGCGAAACACGCTGTGGCATTCGCACGCGAGCTACCGAGCCTCGGCATCGAGGTCGAAATTGAGACGTGGCCAGCCGAGGCCGGCAAAGGAATCGACGACGTCATTGCTGGCGGTAATGAGACGTCCGTGATGACGCTGGATGGCCTTCTGGCGATGCGGCCAGACCTGACTGAGGATCACGCGCCTCCAAAGGCCATTACAACTGCCAGTCCCGTCCACGGGTCAACGGCAGAACTGCTGCCAGGGATGAAGGTCAAGGCCCACGATCGCAACAACTTTGGCACGATTCTTGAGGACAATGGCGAATCGTGTCTCGTTTATTTCGTCTCGCCGGATGGGACTCCGGCGACAGTCGACTTGCCGAAATCTCAGCTGAGCGATGCGAATGGTCGGCCGCTTGTCCCCAGCGATTTCAAGCTGAAGCTTCTCCGGTCCGACGAGTTTGATCGGGCCGACTTCAGGCAGAACTATCTCGTGAAGGGTGTTCTGGTCGAAGGCCAACCAGGCGTTGTCGGCGGACCGAAAAAGTGCCTGAAAACTGGCATCATGCTGGACCTTGCCGCATCCCTCGGGACTGGCACACCGTTCCTGTCGCATCCTGCCTTCCTCGTCCCGAAGCGGGTCAACACTGCCGTCCTCAGTGGCGAGTCCGGCGGGTACGTCCTCCGGGAAACTGCCCGCCGAATCCTCAGCGACAGGAACCGGCTGCTGAGTACCGCCGATGTGCTTTGGGGGTTGGATTTGCCCCAACTCGGCAACCCTGGACACCTTGAGGTCGTGGAGAGTGCCATTCGAGACGAGGGAATTCGAGTGCTCATGATCGATCCGGCGTACCTGTGCCTTCTCTCCGGCACATCAGGAGTCAATCCTGGCAACGTGTTCGAAATGGGTTCGCTACTGAAAGAGGTTGGTGACCTCGGGGCACAGACTGGCTGCACGATCGTGATCGCCCACCACACTCGGAAGACCGACCGAAAGGACCGTCATAAACCAACGGACCTTGAGGACCTGGCGATGTCCGGGTTCGCGGAATGGGCTCGGCAGTGGCTCCTCCTCGCGCGTCGTACGGAATACGACGGAGATGGTCGGCATGACCTCTGGCTAAACGTCGGCGGGTCTGCGGGGCACTCCGGTTGCTACGCACTATCCGTCAATGAAGGAGATGTCGACGACGAGGGCAACGGACGTGTTTGGTCAGTCAACGTTAGCAAGGCATCCGAAGCGATCGACCGGGCAAAGGCCGCAGCGGAGACACGGAAGGTGGAAGAGTCAGAAACGCGCCGTCTCGGAATGCTGGAGCAGCTCAATGAGTTGATCGGCCAGGCCGAGGATGGCGAAACCAAGAGTCGTTTGCGCGACCAGATGAAACCCAAGCCATCCGCCTCCGAGTTCGATGATCTCATCGACGATCTGATTTCGAGAGATGCAGTCGAGCGGTGCGACCTCGTCAAGAATGGACGTCCGGAGAAAGGATTTCGACGACGAAAGACAGTGAACAAAGATGTCGGGTCGGACGGTCAGCTACGGTCAGCTAGCTGACCATCCAGCCGACCGTTGCCGGTTGGTCAGACGGTCGGTCGGCTAGGGGGGGTATGTAATACCCCCCTAGGCTGACCGACCGACCGGCATGCCGCCGGCCGAGCATGGAACAATTGAATGACGCCAGCCGACCGACCGTCGGAACGCAGAAGGGGGAGTTGATGAACCAGCCACAACCGATCGGGCCAGTAATCCTGCGACAGGCTGGCAGCCTTCGATGTGTTCGTCCCGTCAGCGGTCATGTCTGGATCGAATGCGGCGGCATCCGAATCGATGACCCTGACAGCGTCGCGGCCACGCTGCACCGCCGTTTTCATCTGGCAGCGGACCTGGCCGATGACGTTGCGGCTGGTCACGTGCTGGATGCGGAGGAACTGCAGCGGCTCGTTGCGGCTGGTGGGTGATTCAAGGGGCCAGTTTCCGCCGTCGCCATGTACCGTCCCGTGCCGGCCTTCCAATTTCCTTTCGGAATGGAGTCTTTCAGATGGTTGATCGAAATGATTCGTTCAGCAGGTCCGTCAACAATTGCGACGCATACGACGGGGGGCCAGTCTTTCCCGTGCCCATGTCCGACGACGAGGTGCGGTACGTCGGGCTGACCAAGCTCGACTTTTACGCAGGTTTAGCAATGGCCGCGCGGCTGGTCGGGGGAGACGATCGCGGGCAGCCGCAATCTGCCAGGGAAGACTTCGATATCGCTCAGGCAATGGTTCAGGAGTGTCTCCGTCGCGGCCAGTAGGTGGTCGCACGCTTCATAGCTCAGCATCCCGTGGGGCCATTGGTCCTGCGCCAGCGAATGCCCGTCACGTCACGTGCAAAGGACGCACCCATGAGTGCCCACATGGATTTCCGACCGTTGATCGACAGTCTGGCAGAACAGGTCGCCGACGTGGTCATGAAGCGGCTGGCGGAACGAGAAGCGGAGTCCGTCTCTGCGACGGCGCTGATCGACGAGCCAACGATGGCCGGGCAACTTCAGGTTTCGCAGCAAACATTGCAGCGGATGCGAGTCTCCGGTGAGATACCGCACGTTCGATTGGGGCGTCGTGTGCTGTATCGGCCGTCTGACGTACTGGCGGCAATCACTGACGCGTCGTGAACTCACGCAGGTGTCAATTGACAGCGAGTGAGGAACGGATACTCTGTGACTGTCAATTGGCAAATATGGAAACACTATGGGTGACAGCAGCCGCAAGAAACCTGAACGGGACGTCGTGAGTCGCCGTGAGGCATTCCGCAGATTCGTAAATCGAGCAAAGAAGGCGGACGACGATCAACTTGCAGCGATACGGTCGGTCGTCAGCCGGAAGCATCCGCTCGACGATCAGCTCCGGTTCGCCATCGCCATGTCTGAGATGACCCAGTACAGGCTGTCAGCGGCAACCGGAATCGACAGCGCCGTGCTCAGCCGATTCATGGGCTTCGAACGCGATATTCGGCTCGAAACAGCCGCAAAACTGGCTGCAGCGCTGGAAGTCTCTCTGCAGCCGCAAATCTGAATCAACCGGTCCGGAACTGGAGGCGCGGCGGATGGCAAGCATCAGGAAAGAAACCGGGCGAAACGGCTACCGGGTGTCGTTCTACGGTCTGGACAAACGCAAGCGGTCCCTCTGGCTGGGTGGCTTCTCGAAGCGACAGGCCGAAACCGTCAAGTCGCACATCGAACAACTGCTTTCCGCATTGGGGGCGGGTGTCGCGCCGGACGTCCACACGGCGCAGTGGCTTGGGGGCATCGGCCCTGAGCTGCGCGGGAAGCTGCTCAAAGCCGACTTGATTGAGCCAACCGCAGACGACAAGGGGCCGGTTACGCTGGGGCCGTTTCTGGCCGATTATGTGTCCCGCCGAACCGACGTGAAGGAGTCGACGCAGAAGTGCTATCGTCGCACCGTCAACTGCCTGGTGCAGTTCTTCGGTTCCGAGTGTCGGCTGGATTCCATCACAGCGGCGGATGCGGAGCTGTGGCGAGTCTGGCTCGCGACCGAAGGTAACCAGCGGGACAAGGGGACTGTTGAAGTATTCGGAAGCGTGATCTGAGATTTCGAATTCGTGACCTCTTCTCGCGATTTGGTGTCATGAAATCGACGAGAGGTGCAAATTCAAAATCGCAAATTGCACAAAACTTGAGTTCATCCGAATACTTCAACAGTCCCCAAGGATCGTGGTGAAACGGCCGACAACACTGTCCGAAGACGGACGGGACGCGTGCGGCAGTTCTTCGGCCATGCGGTCAAACGCAAACTGATCACGGAAAACCCGTTCGATGGACTGGCGGCATCCGTGCATGGCAACACAAGTCGTCAGCACTTCGTTGAACGATCGGACGTCTTGCTGGCACTGGATGCGGCAACATGCCCGGAACTACGCGCTGTCATCGCTTTGAGTCGTTTCGGTGGGCTCCGAGTTCCCAGCGAGGTGATACGGCTGACGTGGCAGGACGTGGATCTTGAGGCTGGCCGGTTGACGGTCAACGCTCCGAAGACAGAGCATCACGAAGACGGCGGGCTGCGGTTCGTTCCGATCTTCCCGGAGCTGAAGCCGTATCTGCAGGAGCTGTACGACCGTGCGAATCCCGGTATCGACTGCCCGCTGAGTTCACCGGTCATCACCCGGTGGCAGTCCGGGGACCAGAACATCCGGACGGCATTTCAGAAACTGCTGACGCGGGTGGGTGTAAAAGCGTGGCCGAAGCTGTTCCACAACATGCGAGCCAGTCGGCAAACGGAACTACTGGCAGAGTTCCCGATGAAGGACGTGTGCGACTGGCTGGGCAACTCACAGGCCGTGGCGATGAGGCATTATGCGATGGCAACGGCAGACTCATTCCGCCGCGCGGTTTGTGGTTCTACTGGTGGTTCTATCTCTGCAAATCAGGACCTGTCACCAGACCTCAGCCGAACCAGCAATCCCCTTGAAAATACGGGTCTTGATGACTCCGGTGACATACTAATATCTTGTTCAGTAGCCGAGGCGGGACTCGAACCCGCACGCCCCTGTCGGGACCCGGGATTTTAAGTCCCGTGCGTCTGCCAATTTCGCCACTCGGCCGTATTTCGCACTTATAGAGGAGTCTGCGCGACTCGCAAAGGAAGTTTCGGAGGACCAGGCCCGTTCATTCACTCGCAGTGCGAAATACTGCGGGAGCGAGTCCTCGCAAGGCCGGCAACCAGACCACGGGAACGACACAAGAGTCTCCCCCTCGTTCCGTATGCGAAGCCGAAGGTGAGATGGACCATGACGATTCATCGGCCACGGTGGGATGGGCGTGGTGCTCAAGACGTGGGAGCCATCGCTGCGCCGCGTTGTTGCCATCAATACCCTGAGCCATTGACGATTCGCCCGACTCGTGGGAGTCGTTCTGCTCGAATGGGCATGACTCTTCGGACCTGAGGCCGTTGGATGAGTCGTCTCATGGCGATGCGCAAGACGCCGTGATGAGCAGTCGCACCACCCGTGATGTGTTACCCTCGGCCAGAAGCTCCGTGCGGAGCTCATCCTGAGACAGGCCGATTGAGGCCATCCGAAAGGGCACTGATGACGCGCTCCATAACCACAGCCATTTTGGGTTGCTGTCTCCTGGCCACATCCGCAGATCTGCGGGCTGATGGCGCGACGTATCGACTGAACCAGGGAATCAGCTTGTATGTGGACAATCCCGATGGCCGTGAATTCACGGTCGGGCTTGATGTTCGTGACCTCAACATCTTCGCCAACGGCCCCAGGGAGATTCTCTTCAAAGTCTACGACCCTGACGGTCAACCGGTTGTCCGTGAGTACATTCCGGACGACGGCGTTGTGTCCACACATTATTTGCCACGGATCGGGGGCTGGGATCACGAACTCGAGTATTACGAGTTATGCCGATCCAAGGGCACGCAGCCGATGGGGCGATGGAGTGCATGGTCAGATCCCGCACGTCTGAAAACTCTGACGGCCAGGACTTTTCAGCGGACAATAGAAGGCGGCAAGAAGGGTGTGTACCGGGTCGTACTGGTCGGAGATCGTGACCACTATGTCACAGTGGCAGTCGATCCAGAACTGCCGTACGGAGTGTGTGGACACACGACATGGCTGCACGGTCACCACGACATGTGGAAGCAGGGCTTCATGTATGTGCCGAAAGGAGCGACAGGCATGCATGTGGCTCTGGCCGAACCGGACACGCCACGTACGCGCCGTCTTACTATCACCGCGCCCGACGGCAAGGTGCTGTTCGATACGACGGCTCCTGGCGGATTCACAGAGACACACCTGGCCTTCCCGGCGGGTCAGTACGATGACAAGGTTCTGCGCGTCAACGTCTCCGACGGCGATGGTGACTACCTGCTGCGGGCGTCGTTGAAGTATCCAGGTGGCGGTTACGGTGGCACGGGTTCGCCTGCCGTTCTGTGTCCCGATCAGAAAACGGCCCAGGCCCTGAAAGGTGGAGCCATCTATGCCAACGGAAAAGTCTACTGGCATCCATGGCAAGTGCGCTTTGACAACTGGCTTGATTCCAGCAAAGCCGACGCCGCATTGACCACGACGCTGCGTCAGTTACAGCCGTACTTCCATCGCATCGGTCCGAGCGACGGTCGTGATGCCTCAGGCTGGGTCAACTGGGCGTATGCCATGGGCTATTACGGCTTCAAGATCTGGCGGCCGTGCTGGCTGCTGAGTAAGGACACCTCGACTCCACCCGAGCTGATGTCGATCATTCGCGAGTGCTGCGTAATGACAGCCGATCGACTGAGTTTCGCGCTCGATATGGAACGCGTGAATGGCAATGCGTTCGCTCAGATTCCGGTCCATTTGTGGTATGCCCAGGCCATCACCGGCGACAAGCTGCTGAAAGAGCGCTACGACGTGTGGTTCGAACGCTGGCGCAACGAAGGCTGGGGCGAAGGCGCCGGAATCAGCAGATCGGGCGATTCGCAGGAGCACTTTGCGCACGATGCCGACTATGGCTCGTACATCATCGACAACTGGCTCGGCAAATCCGGCGGCGGCGGTACCTGGGTGCAGCACGGCATTCTGGCTGATACCGATGACCCCAGATTCCAGCAGGTCTTCGACCGGATGATGAATCTCTTCAGTCACGTCTGGTGTCGGGACGCGCTGGCGTATCCGTGGAATTCTCGCATCAACGGTCGCATGAACGGTGCGGCCGGGAAGATGGTCGAGGGTAAGTACGGGTGGAAAGGCAATCCCGGTCCAGACCTGACGGTCAGCGTGAATGACGGCAATGAGTGGTTTGCTGCCCGCCGCCCCAATTATTACATGGTGACGTTTCACGGACGTCTCGCTCCACGGTGGTTGACGGAAACATTCTGGGGCCAGATCGGCTTTGGTGGTGGCTGTATCGCGCAATTGACCGTGCCCGGAAAAGGCACGGTTCTGAATTCGAATCCGTCCGGCCAGTATGGAAAGCAGATGCATGTATCCAACTGGCGGCGCTACCACATCCACGGCACGGTAGGTGAGATGTGGGACGGTACGCCCTTTGCCTCAGGAATCAGCGAGCACGATGATGCTCAACTGAACGGGAACACCGTGACCAGTTCGGGCAATGTTCGCGACCGACACCTGCGGTCGATCCGCAAGTACACATTCGAACCGGATGCGATCAATTGCGAGGTCAAACTGGGCCGCCCGCAGTATCAGGACATCATGACACTGTGGAGTAAGGATCGACCATACGCACACGTCCGACTGGCCTACGAGATGATTCCATATGCAGGTGGTAAACCAACACTGCTCGATGCCGCCGGGCAGTCTCTCGGTGAGCTTTCGAACGAAGCGACAGTAGCTTCCACCGTGATCGTCGATCGTGGCGGTTATGGTGTGAAGATCGAACTGGCAAAGCCTCTTCGCGTCCTGCAGGGAGCCAACAAGACCATCCTCGTCGAACTTGTCGCTCCTGCCGAAAAAGACGCAACGCCAGCTGAAGACGTCGCATTGACCTACCGGCTTGTGCCGTACATCAGCGCGCCGTAGCTCAGCACTCGCGGCATTCCGAAGTGTGCACATTTCGCTGCAGCCACATTTCACACAGTCTTGACAACAAACTGTCAATTGAAGGCCTGTCATGGACTATTGGAAACATCATCTTCTGGTAGCACTCACACTCGTGGGCTTCTCCACTGATCCCCATTCCCGCGCCGATGACTCCCTCTTCACGGCCGACTTCAATTCACCGGACCAGGACGCCGAAGTCCAGAAAGGATTCTCGCGTACAGACAAGAACGGCAAGCCGCTTGATAGTGGCGGTGTCGAGCGAGCGCTGGTGATTCGCAAAGGCCAGTGGGAAACGCCACCCATTGCAGTCAAGCCGTTCGAGTTCTATCGCATTCAGTGCCGCACGAAAGGTGCCGAGTCCTGCTTTGTGTCGGTGACGTTCTTTGACAGCGACGACGCACCACATGTCGCGGACGTCTACGACCTGCTCGATGTGTCGGAAGATTGGGCGCCGTACGAACTGTGCGTGCGTGGACGAGTCAATTCCGTCCGCATGCGAGTGCGATTCCATGTTGGAAATCGTCCATTGTCTCTCGACGACGTGCGTGTCGAACCGGTCTCCGCCACGGCAGTCGCGACATGGGCGGACACGCTGGCCTCGCAGGTTCCCGTCCTGAGATACCGGCCACCGACAACTCGTGGCTCGCTCCTGCCAAAGACAATGACGCGCTTGCGAGAGGGCGGCCGACTGCGGATCGTGATCCTCGGCGACAGCATCTGCAACGACACGTCCAACTCAAACTTCGAAGCGCTTCTGCAGCGGGCGTATCCACGATCACAGATCGAAATCGTTACCTCAGTGCTCGGAAACACTGGTTGCCAGTACTACAAAGAAGACGACCGCGTGGAGCAGTTTGCCCTGCGATTCAAACCCGACCTGTTAGCAATTGGCGGCATCAGTCACAGGTTCGATGTCGAGGCCATCCGCAGCGTGATTCGTCAGGTGCGCGCCGGCTCGGACTGTGAAGTGATGGTGATGTCCGGACCGGTAACGCCACACGAAATCGTCGAATCATTCGCCTATCGGGCGCATCGCGGACCACGGAGTGAACTGTTGCGGCGCATGGAGACGTTTCCCGATGACTTGCGCCGCATGACCAGCGATGAGAAAGTCGAATTCCTCGACATGCTCGCGGCGTGGGATGACTACATGCTGCGATCCTATCGTCCGCAGGAATGGTTTCTGCGTGACATTATTCACGCGAACAGCCGCGGAAAGCAGGTGCTCGGACGAATCCTGTCACGGTATCTCGCGCCTTGATTGCGGACACACCTGTGGTGGAACGGATTCATTCGCCAGCAGAGCGCGTCATAGTTTCTTCAGACGGTCACCGACCCGCACAACGCCCGCCTGTATCACGGTCGCGTAGACGCCCCTCAGTCGAAGTTTCTTTCCGGCTTCCGAGTTGGCGAACTTCACTGCGTCTGCTCCAAAACGCTCGGTGAATTTCGCGCACGCGTTGTGCGGGACGTCGGTGATCCGCAGCTCAGCCGATCCGACAGACAACCGCTGTCCGCACGGCAGATTGTCGCGACTCAGGTCGAGGTCTGCGAAAAACTGATCACCCGCCAGTGACCACCGCGATTCGGACTGAGCCATCAATCGAATCGCTCGTGTATTCATGATGGTAAACTGGACATCCGGATCAGGACGCCCGTCCGGAAGCGACTTCCAGCACCCGTTCGCCCATGCGTCGCCGTGTACGCCGCCCTCTGGACTGACCTCGGCGTCGGATAGCGTCCTCCGGCGATCTTCCAGCGGACGAATGACGAGCTTCTCCAGAATGCCGCTGTCTTTCGGCGACTCTCTGATTACCGCAAGCCCGGATTCCAGCTCTTCAATGGTCAAGTGGTTGAACATATCACCGCTCGTCTCTGCTACGGCTTTTGAGTGACGACGGAAACCGTCGAGTAATGCAAAGCCCAGTGGGGAGCACGTCAGTCGCCGAATCGTCATCCGGAAGCGGTGTCAGGTCTGGTTCGACAAATTCGGCCTTTGCCTGAAGAGTCATGATCCGTTCCCTGGAATAGAAACGACGCAGAAGGAGCTTATCGAGTAACTCGGGGTGAGCCGCGCAGAATTCTGCCGACGATTCGTGAGGCCCCGTCAGCCGGTTTGCCGCATAAACAAGCCGCATGAAGGCCTGAAGTGATCGTTTCGTGATAACCACTGTCCAGGGCCTCAGGAACATCACGGGCTTTGCCGTACGCCTTAATGCCCGATCGCATTCGACTGATACCTTCGGCCAGCTCAAGTCGCGTGGCATACATGCTGGCAACTCGGATGTGAGCACGGTGATCCCACAAATCTTCAGGCAACGAACAGTCCTCAAACCCCTGCAGGAGATCTGCGTCATTCATTCGTGCTTGCCCGTCCATTCGAGCCATCGCTGGTATTGGATCGCCGGATTCCGGGGCGTGATCCCAAAACGTGGGTGTTGGGGAATCGGGAAAATATCGAGACTCCCTTCCGGTTGATGGTTGAAGTCGGACCGGGAAAGGAGTCTCGATGGAAATTCGCATGGAAGCGGATGGACCG
>Ga0302123_10002553_pt1 | contig 12383 bp, 14 predicted proteins | sample CB21_321_MG_FD_203109 | JGI IMG/M metagenome (GOLD analysis project Ga0302123, IMG submission 203109) | Marine microbial communities from Western Arctic Ocean, Canada - CB21_32.1 | ecosystem: Environmental > Aquatic > Marine > Oceanic | place: Canada: Western Arctic Ocean | collected 2017-09-28 | reverse complement strand
AATCGTCTATTTCAATGGTGGTTGAGCTTAGATCTGGGGAAGTTGCCATTGACTGCTCCTGGATTCGCATCGTAAAAAAATAAAACCGCCCCTCTCAAAAAATGAACGGAGCGGAATTGTCTGGGCGATGGTTATTAATTAGCCTGGGTGGTTTCGGATTCCCGAAGTTGGGCAACGATCAGTTCAACTGCCTCTTTGGCCACGGCGCGTACCGTGTCGGGATCAACATACTCGGTGAGCTCAGTCTTGGGCAGAACTACCATGGGCGCATCGGGCACGCCATTGCCACGCATGGACGCTTTGGCCAGGGTGGTGAACCGCTCGGTCACCAGCACCACAGATGGCATCCCGCTCTTAATCAGCTTGACGCTGTCGTGGACACTCCACGCTGTACAGGAGCCTCAATTTGCCAGGCCGACAATAGCCAACTGAGCCCGTGCTTCAACCTCGTCAAAGGTCTCCTGCGGCGCCGCTGAAGCCAGAGGAATCAGCTTCTCAAAGACCTCAGCTACCCCGTATTGTTCCTTCAGGATGATACCGATCTGCTCCGAGATGATATTCATGCTGGTCCAGCGGTTGTTCAAGATGGCAACCGTGGCGCCCTTGAGGTCGGCGATGTGAGGCACATCGTTCTGCATGGGGCGCCACGCCTCCGCCGCCGGGCTGAGAATAGACATTGTGGTGGCCATTTTGATTCTCCTTAGCCAGTTCGCCGAATGGCTTAGCTTTTAACGGCTACGCCTTTCTCAGGGTCGTAAACCGGGCGGACCATCTCGTAGCGGTCGTTGGTGCGACAGTACATGTTGCCGGCCATGCGTCCGGTGGCCATCAGTTTCGCTTGGTCGATGCGGTGACCGTCGATAATGTCGTCGCGGACGTGCATGAGCAGAATCGTGCCAATGACCAGCCCGTGCTCATGGGCTCCATCTCCGATCTTGATGATCTGGTCCAGCTTGCACTCGATATTCACCGGGGACTCGGCGACTCTGGGCGGTTTAACTATCTGAGACTGAGCGTGGGTGAGTCCAACAATCCCGAATTCGTCTTCGCCCTCGGGGAACTCGGCAGCAGTGCCGTTCATCGCTTCAGCGATGGAGTCGACCACGATGTTGATTACAAACTCGCCGGTCTCTTCAATGTTCCTCAGAGTGTCTTTGCTCTTGTTGCCCACATTGCGGGAAGACGAGAACACAACGTTCTGATAAGAGATAGCGTTGAAGAACGAGTAGGGGGCCAGGTTGACTTCGCCGGCCGGGGACACAGTGGATACGAAGGCGATTGGCCTGGGCACAACCACGCCAGTTAGCACTGCGTTAAATCTCTCAAAGGTCTTTGGGTCGATTATCAATTCATTTCCTCCGACGCCTTAAACTTACCTGAAACTTGATCAGTTCATACTCAAATGATTGGGGGCATTATATCCTGCCACAGATGAGCCGCCAATAGAGTGGGAGCCAAGTTTTGACAATCCAAAGTGCCACTGTTATGTTGGTAGCCGCTCACGCCTGAGTCGAACCTAGGATTACGGATAAAATGGCCCATTACAAGGGCCGGAATTGGAGACACAAAAATGAACTGGGCGGAACAAATCGTGAAGACACTCAAGGACTGGGACACGTCCATGATTGTCTACGTGCCAGACATATCAATCCATCAGGTCACCAGCCTGATTGATGCAGACCCGTTTTTTAGACTGGTCTCAGCCACCAGAGAAGAAGAAGCCATTGGCATTGCGGTAGGCGCATATGCCACCGGCAAGAATACCGCAGTGTTCATGCAATCCAGCGGCTTTGGCAACAGCATCAATGCGCTGGCCAGCCTGTGCATCCCTGCAAGGACACCCATACCGATCTTCATTAACTTGCGCGGCGGACTGGGCGAGTTCAACATTGCCCAGGTGCCCATGGGTCGCGCAGTGATCCCGATTCTGGACCAACTGGGGCTGCCCCATTACACGTTAGAGGACGATGGCAACATGGAACAGTCATTGGACGGAGCGATGAAGCTCTGTTACTCCAACCGGCAGCCGTTAGGCATCTGCCTAACCACGGCGCTGCACGGAGGCAAAGTTGCGTAGATTTGAAGCCACACAACTAGTATCACGCCTAGCCGGTGAATCCCCCATCGTCAGCAATTTGGGCCCCACATCCAGCGACCTCTGGCATTCTGGACACCGTGACCGCAATTTTTACACCTATGGCAACATGGGTCTCTGCTCGTCCATCGCGTTGGGCATGGCCATGGGCACCGATGAGCAGGTCATATCTCTGGACGGCGATGGATCGCTTTTGATGAACCTGGGCACCGTGGCTTCTATTGGCCGGGAGCAACCCAAGAACCTCACGGTCATAGTCTGGGACAATGAGAAGTGGGGGCAGACAGGTGGGCAGACCAGCCACACCGGCACGGGCACTGACCTGGAAAAGGTCGCCCAAAGCTGCGGAATCAGCCACACCAAGACAGTCACGGATCTAGAAGATTTTGAAGCCGCAGTTTCGGAAGCTTTGGCATCTTCAGATGGGCCACACTTCATAGTGGCCAAGATTGAAGAATCAGGGGGGACCACATCTGTTGCCCCCGTTGAGCCGGAGCTAACGTTGTACCGGTTCCGTGACACCTTCGTGGAGCCTCGCAAACCTGGCGACTAGGATTTAGCTTCTGGCCTCGCGCATGGGTAGGTACCCGCATTCCGTCTTTCCAGTGCAGGCTGGAATCCACGATGGACAGATGCCTGCTGGTTTGCTCACGGTGACGGTGGTGGTTGGCGGTCATTTGCCCCCACCCTAACCCTCCCCCTCTCCAAGGGGAGGGGATTGTGGGAACCAAACACCGTCATTTCGCGGAAGGACGGGCCTTTTCATTTGAATGGTGATTGGGCTAGCTGATTTTTACTGTGGCTTCCATACGCTGAATTGCTTCGTCCAACTCGTCTAGGTCAAATAGGTGGGGGCCCGCGCCGCCGTGGTAGTAGACATTGCCATCTTTTCCTATCAAGTACAAGCGTTCTGGTGCCGCGCCGTAGGCCTCATCAATGGCGTTGTCCATCTCTTCTACCAACGTTGGAATGGAGATGTGCAGGTCAATGCTGCAGGTCTGGGCCGCTTCTTCGCGCTCGTCAAAGCTCTGGTGCTGACGGAGCAACACGCCCTCGGCCACGTTGGAGTCAGTCTGCCAGCCGTCCGTTGGGTGGGCTTCCTGAACGTAGACCGCAAAGAACTCGACCTGGTCTTGGAACTGCCCGTAGAGTTTTTCCATGTGCTCAACTTGAGCACGGAATGGGGGTCAAGTATAGCTGCCAAAAATCAAGGCCACCGCTTTTTGACCCTTGAAGCTAGATAGCCGGACTCGTTCTTCGGAGCCCATGCGTTTCAGATTGAAATCTGGTGGAACTGTTCCCACATGAGGGCCCATCTCGTCCCTGGCAACCACGGCTTCCATAGCTTCCAGCAAAGTGGGAGTCAGGTCCGAGCCAACGGCATCCAACATCTCTCGCGCTGGCATCCCGCCCATGGGCTTCTGCTCGGTTGAGGTTGATTTGCGCTTCGCTTGGTAATCGTTAATGAACTTCCTGAAGTTTGACCGGTCATCGTCCTGTAGGTTCCCCAGTACCTGGTCTCTGTCCGCTTTCAGCATCCTCAATCACTCCCGGCTTATCGTCTGGCCGTGGCTGGAATACGGGCAATTGGATTCGTCATGCCTAATGTTAACAAGCATGTGCATCTGATTACGCAGACTGGGTAGTTTGGGATGCACTGCGGTCGAAGGTACCAGGGACTAAAAAATCCTTCCGGGGATTGACTCCCCGGAAGGATTACTCGTTAGCGAGTTAGAACCTTTGGGTTACTTGACGTTTGCGTCGAAGAAGCCCAAGGTGCGAGTGAAGGCGTCCGTGGCAGCCGACTCGTTGTAGCTACCACGGTCGTCACAGTTGAAGCCGTGACCGGCGCCGGGATACGACTTGAAGTCGTGGGTGACGCCGGCAGCTGTCAGCGCATCGTCGATGGTTTTCACATCAGCGGGTGACGGATTATCATCCGTATCGCCGAAGTTACCCATCACGGGGATGCTGATGTTGCTGGTCAGGTCAATCGGGGCTGGACCGTCGCCAAACGGCACCAGAATCCGTCCACCGTAGTAGACCGAAGCGGCGCTTAGGCCTGGGCAGCTGGTGGCTGCCAGGTAGGCGATGCGTCCGCCGACGCAATAGCCCACGATTCCAATCTTTTGGCCAGCGGTGCGTGGGTATTTGTTGTTCAGATAGTCGATCGCTACGTTTACGTCTTCGATCAGTTCGTTGTCGCGTAGCTCTCCCATGTAGCCCTGAACCGCAGGCATCTCATCGTATCCCAGTTTGGGATTGGGATGCTGGCGGTGGTACAACGCAGGGGCAATTGCTACGTAGCCATTGGCGGCGTATTGGTCACAAACCTTTTCGATGTGGCTGGTGACACCGAATGCTTCCATGATCACGATAACTGCCGGGAAGCTGTTGCCTTCGGATGGCGAGGGATGACTGACATAAGTTGCCATGTCCTGGCCTTGGGCACCGTGTAGATCGTCCATTTCCCGCTCGCCGGGAAATCTCAGATTCTCCCAAAATGATGGCATAAAGATACCTCCTAAACCGTTCAGAACTCATGCCCTGTTAGTTCTAAGAATCCTTGCGAACGAGGCCTTGCGAAGGTCTTTGTTCCTAAAGCAGCCTAAATCGTCGAACTATCGAGGGTCGAGAAGAGTCTAGCAGAGGGCATACTGGCGCACAAGCGTGAATTTTCCATTGAGATTATTCGTGGCGGCAAAGAGAGTCAGCGTAGACCAGTACTCGGTGTGGCTATATCATTGGGTCAACGACGCTCAGGGCTACCGATTAGGCTCAAAATCAGAGCTGTGCCGCGGAGACGAGCCGGTGGGTTAAACCTGTTTTAGAAACGGCGCTACCAAGGTGAGATTGACCAGGTAGGTTGCGGCAGTCGCCATACAAGAAAGAGGTATTCATGGGGAAAGTGAGCATCCTAGACGTAGCTGATATGGAATCGCGCGGCGAAAAGATAGCGATGATTACCACCTACGGCTACACAACGGCATAGTTGACAGACCAAGCTGGTATACCCCTGGTGTTGGTGGGAGATAGCCCGGGTATGGTGGTGCTTGGCTACGATTCCACCATACCCGTAACCATGGAAGACACTCTGCACCACGCCAAAGCAGTAGCCAGGGGTGTCAGTGTCTGATTGTCGTAGACCTGCCGTTCATGAGTTACCAAGTTGATGCAGCACAGGCTCTGGCCAACGCTGGACGGCTGATGCAAGAGGGCGGCGCGCACTCCGTTACGTTGGAAGGCGGTGAGAGAATCTCGTCCACAGTGGCACGCATCGTCGAAGCGGGTATCCCCGTCATGGGACACATAGGGCTAACTCCCCAGTCGGTGCATGGATTGGGCGGCTATAGAGTCCAGGGCCGACAGCGGGAGCAAGCAGAGCAACTGATCAAAGACGCTCATGCCCTGGAGGATGCTGGCGCGTACTCCGTGGTGCTGGAAGTAGTTCCGACCGGGTTGGCTGGATTGATAACCAGACAATTGAAGATTCCAACCATTGGGATTGGGCCGGGCCAGATTGCGACGGCCAAGTTCAGGTGTGCCATGACCTTTTAGGGGCGTTCACTGATTTTGTGCCCAAATATGTGAAACGTTCCGCCACTTTGGCTGACACCACCCAGGTCGCATTCACTCAGTATCTTGGGGATGTTAGACAGGGCTTGTTTCCCACCAAGGCACATTCCATTTCCATGGATAAATCGGTCATCGCTAGTCTGGAAACCCCACAGTAAGCCCACACTCGCCCGAGCGTCCGGCCAAGGGGAAGAACCGGAGCAGTTAGTGATAGAATTTAAACCATGTAATAAGGGAAGCAGATAGTCCGCGCTTATCACTGGCCCAGCCGAGTCCGGCAAACGCAGCCTTGAGGTGAAGCAATGGAATTTTCCCAGCTAGAGGCATTCTTGGAAGCCGCTGGCCGCGGCAGTTTTCGGCGCGCGGCAGATGCCCTGTACATCTCTCAACCATCCGTGAGTGCGCGGGTGCAGACTCTTGAAGATGAAGTTGGGGTTGTCTTGTTTCACCGCACCGCCCGCGGCGTTCGGCTGACAGACATGGGGCGAACGTTTTTGCCATTTGCCCAACGTTCTATGGAAACGCTCCGCCGTGGTCGAGAAGTTCTAGAGAGCGTGCGCCAGACCTCTGCGGGAATTCTGAACATAGCCACGGCACGGGTAATCGGGACCTACGTTTTGCCCCAAACCCTGCGCGATTTTCACCTTGAAAACCCGGACACCAACCTACACATAAAGGTGGGCGGCTCGTCCGACGTACTGCAGATGGTGGTGGATGAAGAGGTACAACTGGGCTTGGCCCGCTTTATGCAGCATCCAGATGTTGATGCTCTACATCTTTATGATGAACAGGCAGTGTTGGTCGCCCACCCGGAACACCAATTTGCCAAGACTGGGGTGGCGGCGATGTCCCAGGTGGCCCAGGAGCGGCTCATTGTTTATGACCCTGGCGACCCTGGTTCCTCGTATTTCCAGTTCATCAACCGGGTCTGCCGCGACGCCGGTGTGACCGCCAAAGTAGAGATGAACTTGGACAGCGTCGAGGCGGCGAAGAACATGGTTGAGTTGGATCTTGGCATATCATTCTTGCCCCGTAGCGCAGTGCGACGGGAACTGGAATCAGGCACATTGACCTCAATCTCACTGGCGGAGCAGCCTCCGGTGTTGCTGCCAACCTACGTGCTGCTACGCCGGGGGCAACAGCATGGCCCGGTAGTTGTCGAATTCCTGAAGCTGTTACAAAGGACCTATAATGTCAAAATACCCATTCCCTTAGGGGATGAGTAGGATTTTCAAAGTTCTGTCAATTACAAAAAAGCTCCGGCGATGATTTGCCGGAGCTTTTTTAGTGTTCTGTACTAAGCGCTCAAATAGTGCCATCTTCAGACCCAGTTAAATAGTCCGCGGAAACCCTAGGGATCACCTTTTTGAGGGCTGCTTCCAGTTCATCCATTGTGGCAAAGCCTTCAAAGCGGTCATCTATCTGCCCGTCTGCGTCCAGGATAAATGTCCAGCTTTCATTGAAGTAGTCTTCAATGGCCGTTAGACCCCAATCGTCCGCCACGCTGGAAATTTCAGCTCGATCCAGGTTGCCTTGAATCTCTGCCGGGTTGTCGTAGATCTCCACGTGGATGTAATTAGCTTGGTCGGGGTGTTTCTCTCGAAGTTCGCTGACCGCGTCCACCTGAGGTCCGCAGGTTGGACTAGTGCAGAATGCCGGGCTGGCAAAGACGATCACCGATGGTAGGTCATTTTCCACAGCGTCTTTGATGGTCAATCGATACAGGGCCGGATCGGGCGAGTAATCAGTGGTTATTTCGTCGATAGATTCATAGTCGGCCAGTATCTTGGAATCGCTTAGTATGGCTCTGCTGCCCAGGGCCGGCACCGGTGATTTTCCCAATACTTCGACTTCAATCTGCACTTCGTTGACGCCATTGGGGTTGTCCACTTGAACGTCCAGACGCCATCGTCCGGTCCGGTCGAAGTTGGCATAGGTGCTGTAGGAACCGCGGATTCCGTAGGGCCAGAGGTTGAATTGGGCTTCCATAGTCGGACTGGCCGCGCCCTCGCCGTCTAGGTAGACCGGTGTGACCATCGCGGTGGGAGTCTTGATCAGTCCCTTGGTGGTGGTCAGCAAGAAGGCGATCCTCTGTTCCCCAACCTCCAAAACAGTGGTGGCCAGCACGGGAGTTATGGCGGTGGGGTCTGCAGGTACCGAAGTGGGCTGGGGCGCCGCGGTGGGCGTGGCCGAGGAACTGCAGGCGACCGCCACGGCAATAGCCAAGGTGGCGAACGCGAGAACTAGCAGCCGGGTTTTACGGGCTCTAGAAGCAACTCTTTCTATCATCTTGTTCATGGTCCTGTCTCGTAGACGCCGAATGTGAAGGCGAAAATGCCAAAGTCGTCTGAATTGGAACTCATCGTGAGTTGGTTGTCTTTGGTGTAACCGGGGGCCTCAATCACGTGGTACATTCGAGGTTCAGCTACGTTAAGGAAAGACTCTCCGCTGGGGGCAATGGTTACGTCTCGGCCTTTGTTTTCTTCTGTTAGAAACTCTCCGTTCAGTGTGATGCGCACGTCATAGGGCTCGCCCGAGTCAGAACTCACCACTGCGTTAAGGGTGCGGGCAGAGTAAATGAGCGACAGCACGTCCTCGTACCCAGTCGAGTTGCGGCCGTGGCGCGTGTGTTCAGGCCATACCTCCCAGGTGCCGTCAAAGTAGATCACCCCTTCTTTGTGTTTGTCCGGTGATTCCAATTCCACCACCGAGCCGGTGTGCTTGAAGAAATCAGACTGTCGGACGTATTCTCCCAGTTCTGCCAACACGAACCCGGCAAAGAGCTCCCGAGTGACCGCCCCGCGCGGAGCTTCGATAAAGGTCTGGTCCACCGTCTGCTCGCCTACGGTTCCCAACGGGACATCGGTCAGATCCGCCCCAGCTTCGATGAGCAATTGCCTGATCTGCTGTTCGGTCTGATCATATTGCCCTTCCCCAAAGTGGGTGTATTGGACCGTGCCCTTGCTATCGATCAGGTACTTGGCTGGCCAGAATTTATTCCCATAATGGTCCCAAGTCTTGAAATCGTTGTCCTGGGCCACCGGCCAGGTGATGCCATTGTCCTGGGTGGCCTTCAGGACGTTTTCGTAGTCTTTCTCAAATTCAAATTCGGGAGAGTGGACGCCAATAATCACCAGGCCATCGTCAGCGTATTTTTCGTTCCACTGTCTGAGAAAGGGGAAAGTCCTGATGCAGTTAACGCAGGTATAGGTCCAGAAATCGACCAAGATAACATTGCCGCGTAGCTCCTCAAGAGTTAATGGCTCACTGTTGATCCAGGCCTTGATGCCTTTGAACTCAGGAGCGGGGAAGGTGGTGCAAGCAACGGAGATTAGGACGAAGGCCAACGAAGCCAATGCCAGACTTGTTTTAGATGAAAGTACTTTAGTCACTAAGGTCCCGTGTCATAGACGCCAAAGGTGAATGCAAAGAGTCCAAAGTCCGGTGAGTTGGACGTCATTTTCAGGGTCTCACGTCGGACATATGAGTCATTGTTAATCACATTATAGAGGTCTGGAGTAGTTACCCATAGAAAACTCTCGCCGTCATCGCCAATGACAATGTCACTCCCTTTGTTCTTATCTGTTAAGAACTCACCATCTACCGTGATGCGGATCTTGTATGGGTCTCCCGAATCTGAGGTCAGAACCGCGTTTACCGAGGTAGCAGAATAGACCAGGCTCAGGAAGTCCCCGTATCCCTCCGTCATCCTACCGTGGGTGGAGCTCTCCGGTCCGATGAACCACGGACCCTGAAAGTTGATCTTGTGCGGCTCTAGTTCCTCTCTGATGGCAAATTCCCCGACCTGGGTTTTGTCGTCAAAGTATTCCATCTGCTGCACATAACCGCCGCGCCCGAAGGTCCGATCACTCTCACCCCGGGAGTAGCCACCGTAGAGCTCTCTAGTGACCTCTGCATTGGGCGATACCAGAAAGCCGGGGTCTAGGGTATGGTCTTCCGGCAGCGGCAGGCTGGTCTCCAAGAAGCTGGGGTTGGCTTCAGCCAACAAATCTCTAATCAGGCCTTCTGTTTCGGAGTATCCGCCTTCGCCGAAGTGGGTGTAGCGCACCACGCCTTTTTTGTCGATCAGGTTTTTGGCCGGCCAGAAGCGGTTACTGTAGCTACGCCAGGTCTCAAAATCGTTGTCTTGAGCCATGGCCCAGGAAAGATTGTTGGCCTCGGTGGCTTCCACTACGTTTCCGTAGATTTTCTCAAACTCAAATTCATGTGCTTGAACCCCCACAATCACCAACCCGTCGTCGGCGTATCTTGAGTGCCATTGCTTTAGGAAGGGGAATGTACGGATGTAGTTGATACAGGTATAGGTCCAGGAATCTATCAGAACCACCTGACCGCGCAGGGCTTCCATGGTCAGAGGATCGCTGTTGATCCAGGCATTTATGCCGCTGAACTCAGGAGCCAGATTGCCAACCTCGCCACCGACCTTGCGGTCTCCTATCTGGATGGGTCCTGTGGCTGTGGCAGATGAAGCGGTGGTTGGCTGGGCCTGAGATTCTGTTGGCGCGGCGGTGCTAGTTGAATCAGAACCGCCGCAGGCGGCGACCAGAAAGACTAGCCCAATTACTATCAAGGCTAGAGTGGGCAGCCTGAACCGCGACTTATCAGCCCGTTTCGGTAGCGTTAGCATATCTATCCAATAACCCGTGTCTTGCCCATTTCCCTGCCGGGTTCCTGGCCTGCATCCCTAGGAGGCAACGAGTATGAGAATCACGGGTAAATATGATTTAAGTGTCGATAATTTTTACGAACTCGGCCTTTCCATGGATTTAAACTGAACCAAGGGCCCTATTGATTCGTATAGCTATTCGTATGTAGATTACCTTGTATGAGCACAACGACCAGGGGATAGAGCGAACCCTCAAGAAGAGCAAATTTATGGCCGAAAATCTCCATAAAACCCGCACGATTCCCCTGTGATAAACTCAGGTTGTCAGCTGGTTCCAATCGCGTTCCAGTCAGGCGTGCTCCAGACTGGAATTATAGATTGGAGAATCAGGTGAAAGAGACCCATTCGAGCACCAGAACCGCGCAAGAAATCGTCGAAAATGTTGCCAAGGTAATCATCGGCAAAAAACCGGTCATTGAACGGGCCTTGGCAGCAGTGATTGCCCAAGGCCATTTGCTCATTGAAGACGTGCCCGGCGTGGGCAAGACCATGTTGGCAAAGAGCATCTCGGTTTCCATTGGTTGCACCTTCAAGCGCATTCAGTTCACTCCGGACCTCCTGCCCAGTGACATCGTGGGTATTTCCATTTACAACCAGGGCACGGGAGAATTTCAATTTCGCCCTGGGCCGGTGATGTCCCAGGTGGTATTGGTGGATGAGATTAACCGCGCCACTCCAAAAACCCAGTCGGCACTGCTGGAGGCCATGGAGGAGTTGCAGGTATCCGTGGACGGAGTAACCCGCCCCCTAGAACGGCCATTCGTGGTGATGGCGACACAGAACCCCATCGAATACGAAGGCACCTTTCCTCTGCCGGAAGCGCAGCTAGACCGCTTTTTAATGCGCATCAGCATGGGTTACCCCAGTTTTGCTGAAGAGTTGTCAGTAATTGAGGGTCAGGAAAAGACCCACCCCATTGACCAGCTGGAAGCCGTTGCCTCCTCTGACGACGTAATCAAACTGCAGGACGCTGCCAAGAATGTCTACGTCGACGCAGCCGTCCGCGAATATATAGTCAGCCTGATTGAGGCTACCCGAAACCATGAAGATGTTTCCCTAGGAGCGTCACCCCGAGCCTCCTTGGGCATGTTCCGGGCGGTACGGGCAATGGCAATCTTTCGGGGCCGGGATTACGTGATTCCGGATGACGTAAAAGAGCTGGCCTACGCCGTTTTGGCCCACCGGCTGATTCTGTCTTCGGCCGCTCGTATGCGCGGTCTGCAAACCCGGCAGGTAATTGATGGATTGCTGGAGTCTGTAGCAGTCCCCGGCGCCAGCTGCTAGTCAGCCGATATATGGCGCAGTTTGTGACTGTCCATGAATAGGCGATTCATCGGCATGGTGGCTTTGCTGCTGGTGGTGGGTTTTTACGCCCTTGGCACTGGCTTTGATTTCTTTTTCAGATTTCTTTACGTCCTGCTGTTGGTTGCTGGTATTGGCTTTGTCTGGGCGTGGCTGAACCTTCGGGGAATCGATCTCCAGGTGACCAGGGACGCCAACCGAGGTCAGGTGGGCGGTTATCTGGCGGGCCAAGTGTCCATCATCAACCACACCAGAAGCCCCAAGTCTTGGTTGGAAGTTTCCGAAGCGACTGGGCCGTCGGCCAACACCAGCGGTCGTGGACTAGCCCTGGTGCAAGAGCAGGTGCGTAGCTGGCGTATCAATACCTATCTGGCCAAGCGTGGAGTCTACCGGTCGGGCCAAGTTCGCTTAATCAGCCAAGATCCCTTTGGGCTCTTTAGACTGCGCCGGGATTTTGTCGACCCCCACCCGTACATCGTCTTCCCTGCTGTAGAGCCGCTACCGGATTTGGACGTTCGGTTTGCCGGTCTGCCCAGCAATAGCCGGTCAACACGGCATTGGGATCAGATCACAACCGACGTTTCTTCCATACGCCCCTACGTGGAAGGCGATAGCATGCGCCGCATCCACTGGCCGTATACCGCACGCATGAACGAACTGATGGTCAAAGTGTTTGATATGGGGCTTTCGGCAGAAGCGTGGGTTCTGCTGGATATGCACCAA
>Ga0302123_10002551_pt1 | contig 12397 bp, 11 predicted proteins | sample CB21_321_MG_FD_203109 | JGI IMG/M metagenome (GOLD analysis project Ga0302123, IMG submission 203109) | Marine microbial communities from Western Arctic Ocean, Canada - CB21_32.1 | ecosystem: Environmental > Aquatic > Marine > Oceanic | place: Canada: Western Arctic Ocean | collected 2017-09-28 | reverse complement strand
ACTGAGCTTCCACATGGCCGCCGTCGGCGGCCGGTAGCCATTCCGTATAGGCAACCACGAATTTGCCGTCGATGTAGGCGAGAAATCCGCTGTCAAAGTCGGCGCGCGCGGATATCGGCGCCACCAATACGGCGGCGAATAAACCGATGCCAAACAAATAAGCCGCTTTCGCCATCGCCTACCCTTGCCAAAGATGTCGGTAAGCCTATCTCATAGAAGGCACCGGTGAAACCTTGCACCCCCACCACGCCGGGGGTATGACGGTCGCCCCACAGCATAACCACGACGAATTGTAATGCCTCTGCCCAACAGCGACCAACTGGCGGCCGAACTATGCCGCATCGCCCATGCCGCGGGCGACGTGATCATGGCCATATACCAGGACGAAATCACCATCCGGACCAAGGCCGACGCATCGCCGGCAACCGACGCCGATGAGGCCGCCGAGCGGCTTATCATCGAGGCCCTTGAGATCATGGCTCCGGAAATCCCCATCGTCGCCGAAGAGCGTGCCGCGGCCGGCCAGACGCCGGATATCGGTGACGGGCCGTTCTGGCTGGTCGATCCCCTGGACGGGACCAAGGAATTCATCAGCCGTAATGGTGATTTCACGGTCAACATCGCCCTGATCCGCGGCGGTGTGCCGGTGGAAGGCGTGGTTCACGCCCCGGCGGTGCCGGTAACCTATTTCACCAAAGCCGGCGCCACCCACATCATCGAGGATGGCGGCGCGGCGCGGCCGATAACCGTGCGCAGTCCCGACGCCGACGGCATGGTCGCCGTGGTCAGCCGCTCCCACTATTCCACTGAGACCGCCGATTTTCTCGCCGACTTCACGGTCAAGGCCGAGCGCGCCGCCGGCAGTTCCCTGAAATTCGGCCTGGTCGCCAGCGGCGCCGCCGATCTCTATCCCCGCCTGGGGCGGACCATGGAGTGGGATACCGCCGCCGGCCACGCGGTGGTGTTGGCCGCCGGCGGCAGCGTCCGCACCCTGGACGGTAAACCTCTGCGCTACGGCAAGCCGGGTTTCGAGAACCCCCATTTCGTGGTTCGTGGAGTAGACTAAGAGGCCATGTCCGGTTTGACCACAGACGCCACGCCTGACGCCATTGCTCGTGGCGCGGCGTTGTTGCGCGACGGTCGATTGGTCGCCTTCCCCACTGAAACGGTCTATGGCCTGGGCGCCGACGCCACCAGCGAGGCCGCCGTGGCGGCGCTGTTTGCGGCCAAGGGCCGGCCGGCCAACAACCCGTTGATCGCCCATGTGGCCGACATTGATGCGGCCCGGGACGAGGCCTTGTTCGACGACCGGGCCGAGCGTCTGGCCCGGCGCTTCTGGCCCGGCCCCCTGACCCTGGTGCTGCCACGCAGCGAAAATTCCACGCTTGTTCCCCAAGTCAGTGCCGGCCTCACGACCGTGGCCCTGCGCGTGCCCGATCACCCGGTTGCCGCCGCCCTGCTGCGCCAGGCTGGCCGGCCCATCGCCGCACCCAGCGCCAACCCGTCAGGCCGCTTGAGTCCAACCACCGCCGCCCATGTGAGCGACGGTCTGGGCGACCGGGTTGCCCTGGTGCTCGATGGCGGCCCCTGCCCGGTGGGCCTCGAATCAACCGTCATCGGCCTGGCCGGCGAAGCCCGGTTGCTGCGACCCGGCGGCCTCTCCCGGGCCGACATCGAAGCCGAGATTGGTCCCCTTGCCGCCCCTGAGGGCGACGTTCTAATCGCCCCCGGCATGACGACCAGTCATTACGCCCCAACCCTGCCCTTGCGCCTCAACGTCGATCAAGCGCGGGACGGGGAAGCCCTGCTGGGTTTCGGGTCTTGCCCTGAGGCAACACTCAACCTGAGCCCGACCGGCGATCTCGACGAAGCCGCCGCCAACCTCTACGCTATGCTTCACGCCTTGGATCGCGCTGAATTTTCCGCCATCGCGGTTATGGCCATTCCCGGCGCGGGTGCGGGGCTGGCGATTAACGACCGGTTACGGCGCGGCGCGGCGGATACGGACCAACCTAAACAAGCTCACGGATAAATCATGGACACCACCCCAACTATCGCCGCCACCATACCCGACGGCGTCATTGACCGCCTCAAGGAAGCCCTCGGCCCCGGCGGCTGGATCGAAGATAGCCATGACATGGTGCCTTACCTCACCGATCGGCGCGGGCTGTACCCGGCCGCTACCGCATTGGTGGCGCGGCCGAAATGCGTGGCCGAGGTCCAGGCGGCGGTGCGTATTTGCGCCGAAGCCAATGTCGGCATCGTGCCGCAGGGCGGCAACACGGGCCTGACCGGTGGCTCGGTTCCCAACGAACGGGGCAACGAGATCCTGCTTAGCCTGAGCCGCTTGAACACGATCCGTGAGATCGACACCGCCAATTCCACCATCACCGTCGAGGCCGGCTGCGTTCTGGCCGACATTCAAAGCGCCGCCGACGGCGCCGACCGCCTGTTCCCCCTCAGCCTGGGCGCCGAGGGCAGTTGCACGATCGGCGGCAACCTGTCGACCAATGCCGGCGGCACCGGCGTACTGCGTTACGGCAACGCCCGCGACCTGGCCCTCGGCCTCGAAGTGGTGCTGCCCGACGGCAACCTGTGGGACGGCCTTCGGGGCCTGCGCAAGAACAACACCGGCTACGACCTCAAGCACCTGTTCATCGGTGGCGAGGGGACCCTTGGCATTATCACCGCCGCAGTGATGAAGCTGTTTCCCCTGCCCCGCGATACCCTGACCGCCTTCGCCGCGGTGCCCGATGTTCAAAGCGCCATGGAGTTGTTTGCCCGCACCCGCGCGGCCGCCGGCGAAACCCTGAGCGGCTGCGAGACGCTGCCCCGCACCTGTATCGACATCGTGCTGCGCCACCTCCCCGACTGCCGCGACCCCCTGGCCGAGGCGCACCCCTGGTATGTGTTGCTGGAACTCACGGCGACAACACCGCGAAGCGACCTTCAGGGAACCATGGAAGAAATTCTCGGCGACGCCGCCGAGGCCGGCGTGGTGCTCGACGCCACCATCGCCGCCAATTCCGAGCAGGCCAACGCCTTATGGGGACTGCGTGAAGGTATTGCCCACGTCAAACCTGATGAAGGCGCCAGCACCAATCACGACATTTCGGTGCCACTGTCGAAGGTTGCTGACTTCGTTGATGAGGCGATTGACGCGGTCGAAAGCCGGTTTCCCGGTGTCCGGGCCCTGGCCTTCGGCCATCTCGGCGACGGCAACATCCACTTCAGCGCCATGCAGCCGGTCGGCGCCGATCCGGACGAATTCCTCAGTCAAAACGCCGATGCACTGTACCGCCTGGTCCACGACATCGCCCAGGGCATGGGCGGCAGCTTCAGCGCCGAGCACGGCATCGGCCGGGTGCGCCGGGCTGAGTTCGAATACTACAAGAGCGACCTCGAACGCGACCTCATGCGCCGCATCAAGACCGCCTTCGATCCCCAGGGGCTGATGAACCCGGGCAAGGTGATGGACGCGAACTAAGCCTCGTCGATAACGCGGTTCTCTCCGCTCAGAAAGACCGCCACCACGCAGCCCTTGGGCGAGTGCGACGAGTGCCTGGTGCCCGGTGCGAAGCTGACAAAATCGCCGGTCTTGAAGACCGTGCCGTCGTCGTCGATCAGTTCGCCTTCGATCATCAGGAAATGCTCACCGCCGGTATGGATATGGGGCACCGACGTTCCCCCCGGCTCGAAGCGGACCATGAAACATCCCTTGCCGGTGGCCTCATCAACACGGACCGGCAACCACGTCATGTTCTCCGCCGAAATGCCGTAGCGGTCATAGGTCTCAAAGGCGGTGTTTCGCGTATCGACAATTATTCGGTCAGTTCCGGATTCACTCATGGCGCCTTACCTCCGTTGTTTGGATTAGCAATGTTTTCACGACGTGTGACCGTTGTCACTGTACATGGTGGCGGGCCATGGCATTACTGCGCGAAATAGGGCGATAGGGGCTATGGACAACAGGGTTCACACGGATGACGCCGAGGCATTTCTCGCCCGCCATCCGAACATCGAAACCATCGACGCGTTCTTGTCTGACCTGTGCGGCGTGCTGCGCGGCAAGCGGCTCAGGCGCCATGAACTCGGCAAGCTCTTTGGCGAGGGCCTGCAGCTCCCCGGCACCACCTTTCTCAATGACGTAACAGGCTACTCCGAAGACCCGGGCGGCCGTGGTTTCACCGACGGCGACCCCGATCATGTCACCCTGCCCATTCCCGGCACGCTGGTTCCCGTGCCCTGGACCAAGCGGCCCACCGCCCAGGTCATGCTGCGGCAGTTCGAGCAGGACGGCACACCCTTCGTCGGCGATCCACGCCACGTCATGGCCGGTGTTCTCGACCGGTTCAGCGCCGAGGGCCTGCGTCCGGTCTGTGCCGTCGAGCTCGAGTTCTATCTGATCGACCCACGGCGCGCCGACAGCGGTGCGCCGCAAATGCCGGTCAGCGCCCGGACCGGTCGCCGAGAGGACGGCATCCAGGTCTATGGCATGGCCGAACTCGACGACTACGACGACCTGTTCGCCGACATCGTCGCAGCCTGTGACATCCAGGGCATTCCCGCCGGCACTGTCAGCGCCGAGTTCGCGCCGTCCCAGTACGAAATCAACCTGCGCCATTGCGACGACGCCCTCGAGGCCGCCGACCACGGGGTCCTGCTGCAACGGGTCATCAAGTCCGTTGCCCGGAACCACGGCGTCGAAGCGACATTCATGTCGCGACCTTTCCCAGGCCAATCGGGCAACGGTCTGCATCTGCACATCAGCGTGCTCGACCGCGACGGACGCAACATATTCGACGGCGGCGATAACCCTGAAGGCAGCGACAGACTACGCCACGCCGTCGGCGGCATGGCCGCCACCATGACCGAGTCCATGGCGAATTTCGCACCCAACGCCAATGCCTACCGCCGCCTGGCGCCGGGCGCCTACGCGCCCAACGCGCCAACTTGGGGGGTCAACAACCGCACCGTATCCATGCGCATTCCGGCCGGCGGGTCGGAGAACCGGCGCATCGAACACCGGGTCGCGGGAGCCGACGCCAACATCTATCTGAGCTTCGCTGCCGTGCTCGCCGGCATTCATCATGGGCTGAGCAACGAACTCGACCCGGGCCCGGCGATTACCGGCAATGCCTACGAGCAGGCCGGGGCCACCCTGCCGAACCAATGGCGCGAGGCGCTCGACGGTTTCGCCGCCGCCGCGGTCCTGCCTCACTACCTGGGGACCGAGTACCAGACCCTCTACCACACCGCCAAAACCGGCGAATTGGAGCGTTTCTACGAAGCCGTCTCGCCCCTGGAATACGAATGGTACCTGCGCACCGACTAATACCGACTCACATTTCGCGCCAGTCGCCCGACTGTTCGAAAGCGTAGGCGGCGCGGTAAATCATCGGCTCGTCGAAGTGGCGGCCGACCAGCTGGACACCCACGGGCAAGCCATCGCGCAGACCGCAGGGCAGCGATATGGCTGGGTGGTGGGTGATATTGAAGGGCGCGGTGTTGGCCGACATTTCCATGGCCCGGGCGAAGTTCGCCTCGATACCGTCTTCGCGCTCCGGCAACAGTGTCGCCTTGACTGTCGACGTGGGCATGAGCAACAAGTCGAAATCCGCAAGCACGGCGTCATAGGCGGCGGTCAGGCGGCGGGTGATATTGGTCGCCTTGCCGTAGTAGCGCGTGCCGTGCTGGCGCGTGATGTAGGTGCCCAGCAGCAGGAAGATTTTGACCGCGTCGGCCAGTTCGTTGGACCGGTGGCGCCATCCCCGGTGGTGATCCATCAGGCTGGTAACGTAGAGATCGCCACGGCCATGGCCATAGCCGTTGCCCCACATCATGGTCTGGGTAATGCCCTCGACACCGATCGGGGTGCCGATGGCGTTGGCCACCAGATGCATGGGGATCGAGACCTCCTCGACCACGGCGCCCAGGCTCTCTAGACGCATCGCCGCCTCGCGCGTGCAGTCCGCCACGTCAGGTTCGAGATTGGCGAACATGAAACTTTCCTTGAGCACACCGATCTTCATGCCCGCGACACCGTCCTCGCGAACCTTGGTATAGGCGTGGGTCTTGACGTTGAATTGGCGCGGATCATAGCCGTCGGCGCCGGCGATTGCCTCAAGCAGCAGGGCGTTGTCGTGAACCGTCTTGGTCATGGGCCGGTATGATCGATGGTCACCTCGATGGGCATGATACCGGTGTAGGGAACCAGGCCATGGGTCGCCTTGAGCCCGACTATACCGCAGTAGGCGGCGGGGATACGGATCGAGCCAGCCTGGTCACCGCCCAACGCCATATCAACCTCGCCGGCCGCCACCAGGGCCGCGCTGCCCGACGATGAGCCGCCCGCCGAGTAGCCCTGCCGCCACGGATTGTGGACTGGCCCGGTAACATTGGTATGGCTACCACCCGAGATACAAAACGCCTCGCAGTGGGCTTTTCCGGCGATCTCGCCGCCGGCGTCCAGAATGCGCGTGACGAGGGTCGCGTCGATTTCCGGAATATAGCCCTCCAAGGTGGCGCTGCCGTTCATCATGGGCACGCCGGCCAGCATGATGTTGTCCTTGAGAGCCACGGTCTTGCCCTTGAGCTTGCCTCGCGAAGCGCCCTTGACTGTGCTTTTGTAATACTAGGCGTTATGGGGGTTCTCGTCGCCCATGGGCCGATAGCCCGGGGTGCGGGGATATTTGACCGGCGGCAGTTCGTCGGCCATGGTGTCGACCACGTTGTAGTCGTCGATGGTCGGCAACACCAGCTGGGCGAAGGTCTTGGCGTCGCGCTCGGTAAGGTCGAGGCCGATATCCTTAGCCAGGGCGAGAAATTGTTCAGGCGTCGGTGCGTTCACGGCCATGGTTCGATCCTCCGGTTATGACTGTCGGTGACGAGCGATGATCCCTAGCCTACAGCTTTTGCTGCCAGGCAAAGGTTGGTCATTTTGGCGATAGCGGCCTCGCGGGTCTGCATGCCGAGGCCGCAGTCGGGCGCCGCAATCAGGCGGTGGGCGTCGATGTGATCGAGCGCCTTCTCGAGCCGATCAACGATTTCCTCGACCGGCTCGACCCGTGACTTGGCGATGGCCACGGCGCCGAAAATGATTTTGATGCGCTTGAACTTCTCGAGCAGGCCGAGATCATTGTGCTGGTGCGCGTCCTCGATAGAGACCGCCTCGATAGTGCCGCCCTCGAGGCCGTCGGCCAGGGTGAAATAGGCGGTGCGCTCGGCCTTGAGGTAATCCTCTTGGTCGAGCTTCTGGGGATAGCCGCAGCACATGTGCATGGCCCGGGTGGTGTCGCTGGATACGTTGTGAAAACAACGCTCCAGGTTGTCGATGCCGTAGGCCACCGCCTCGTCGGGCCAGCGGGCGAACAGCGGCTCGTCGATCTGAATCCAGCGGCAACCCGCGTCGGCCAGGGCGCGGACCTCGGTGTTGATGGCTTCGGCCAGGGCGATGCCGACGGCGCGCTTGTCGTGGTAATAAGCGTCGGCTACGGAATCCGTAATGGTTAATGGCCCCGGTACGGTCATTTTGACCGGACGGTCGGTGCAGGCCTGGGCGATGCGCCATTCGTCGGCCAGGAACGGCGCACCAGCCGCCACCGGCCCCCTGATTGTCGGCACCTCGGCGGTCCAGGCGCCGGTGCGCATGGCTTTTTCGGTCAGGTTCTCGAAATCGAACCCGGCTAGGTGGCGGCAGTGATAGTGGATGTAGTTGTCGCGCCTGACCTCACCATCGGTCGGGATATCGATGCCCGCCTCGACCTGATCGGCCACGGCTTCCTGGGTGGCGCGCACGAAGGTTTCCTCGACCTCGGCGCCGGCATCGCGAATAAAATCCGTGTAGTCCCGGGTCGGATCGGTTGTATTGGGGCCCATGAGGCTGCGGAACCAGTCCGGCGCCTTGACGTAGTCAGGTTTTGGATAGGCCCCGATGGTGGTCGTCAAAAGCGGCATGTGAAGCTCCCAAGATCAAACGGTTTCCCAAAACCTACACCGCCATAGCAACCGGCCAAAGCCAATTTCGTGGTTTATGGTTACGCCGGTTGGCGTAACAATGGCTTGCCCGTTGCATCAGGAGGAAGCCGCCGTGTCCGATGATCTCGCCTATACCAGCGCCACCGACCTGCTCATTGCCTACCGTGCCCAAACCCTGTCGCCGGTTGAGGCCACAGCTGCGGCGCTGGCACGCATCGATGCCCACGACGAATTGCTCAACGCCTACCTGCTGGTTGACCACGACGGCGCCCTGGCTGCCGCCCGGGAATCCGAGGCGCGCTGGGCGAAGGGTGAGCCACGCGGCCTGGTCGACGGCGTGCCCACATCCATCAAGGACGTGCTGCTGAGCAAGGGCTGGCCGACCCTGCGCGGCTCCAAGACCGTCGATCCGGACCAGCCGTGGGACGACGACGCCCCATCGGTGGCCCGCATGCGCGACCATGGCGCGGTCTTCCTGGGCAAGACCACGACGCCGGAGTTCGGCGGCAAGGGCGTCACCGACAGCCCGCTGACCGGCATCACTCGCAACCCGTGGAATACGGAACGGACCTCGGGCGGCTCGTCGGGCGGGGCATCATCGGCGGTGGCCGCCGGCATGGGGCCGCTGGCGTTTGGCACCGACGCCGGCGGCTCGATCCGCATTCCGGCCGGCTTCACCGGCGTGTTCGGCCACAAGCCGAGCTTCGGCCGGGTGCCGGCGTGGCCGGCCAGCCCGTTCTCGACCCTGGCCCACGTGGGACCCATGACCCGCACCGTGGCCGACGCGGCGCTCATGCTCACGGTAATCAGCGAGCCCGACGCCCGCGACTGGTTCGCCCTGCCCTTCGAGGCCCGCGACTATCGCGACGGCCTCTACGGCGGTGTCGAGGGCCTGCGCATCGCCTATAGCCCCGACCTGGGCTATGCCTCGGTGGACCATGAAGTCGCCGCCGCCGTGGCGTCGGCGGCCGGCGTGTTCAGTGATCTTGGCGCCGAGGTCGAACAGGTCAACCCCGGTTTCGACGATCCGACGGCGGCCTTCCGGACCCTAGCCTGGGCCGGCCTGGCCCACGCCCTGGGCGGCCTTGCGGCCGACAAGCTGGCTTTCGTGGACCCCTGCATCGCGCAACTTATCGAACTGGGTCGTGATATCGGCCGCGACGAATACCTCGATGCGGTGGCGGTGCGTATCGCCCTCGGCGGCCACATGACCGTCTTTCACCAAAGCTATGATCTATTGCTGACGCCGACCCTGCCGATCCCGGCCTTCGACGTCGGGCACTACATGCCCGAGGGCGACGATGTGCGCCGTTGGGTCGACTGGACGCCGTTCAGCTATCCCTTCAACATGACCCAACAGCCCGCCGCTTCGGTCCCCTGCGGCTTCGCCTCGGAGGGCCTGCCCATCGGCCTGCAGATCATCGGCCCCATGCACCGCGACGACATGGTGCTGCGCGCCGCCCAGGCCTTTGAGCAAGCCAACCCGGTCGGCCGCGAGCGCCCGACTCTCTAGCGACCGGCAGCGTAGCACTGCATGTTGCGGGGGCTGGCGCCGGCGCGAAGCACGCCGTCGTCGTCCTGGGTCGCGGCGGTGACGTAGCTGATGGCCCAGTCACCGCGCATGTCGATCTCGTGGCCACGGGCCTGCAGCTCGGCGATGGTCTCTTTCGAGAAACGACCTTCCAGCGCCAAGTGCGCCGGCTTGCTTTCCCTCGGATAGAACGAGTTGGGCATATGCTCGGTGTGGAACTGGGGCGACTCGATGGCCTCCTGCAGGTTCATGTCGAAATGCACATGGCGCAGGAAGGCGTGCAACGACCAGGTGTCCTGCATGTCGCCGCCGGGGGTGCCGAAGGCCATGTAGGGCTTGCCGTCGCGGAGCGCCATGGACGGCGTTAGCGTCGTCCGGGGGCGCTTGCCCGGCTCGAGGCTGGCCGCCGTGTCGTCGTCGAGCCAGAACATCTGACCCCGCGCCGAAACGCTGATGCCCAGGCCCGGCACCGTCGGCGAGCCGTCGAGCCAGCCGCCGCTGGGTGTCGCCGCCACCATGTTGCCCTGGTTGTCGATGACGTCGAGGTGGCAGGTATCACCGCCGACCGCGCCGGCCGCCGCGGTCGCCGGAACGCCGGCATTGGCGACGGTGCCCTGGGGCCGGAAGAAGACCTTGCCGCCATAGCCCTGGACCGAACCGGGCCGAAGTTCGCTCGATGCCTTGTCGCCAACCAGATCGCGGCGCATGTCATTGTATTCATCGCTGAGCAACACGTCGAACGGCACGTCGACAAAATCCGGGTCGCCGTAGAACGCCTCACGATCAGCAAAAGCGAGCTTGGCGCATTCGATGACTGTATGGACGAAATCCGGGCTTTCCGGGCCCATGGCCGTGAGGTCGAAGCCCTTGAGCAGAGCAAGTTGCTGGAGGAACACCGGGCCCTGACACCATGGCCCCGCCTTGCATACGGTGTAATTGAGGTAGTCGTAAGTGATCGGGTCCTCGATGGTGGCCCGCCAGTTGGCCATGTCCTGGCCGGTCAGCAGACCGGTGTGGGCGGTGCCGGATTCATCCATCACCGGCGTAGTGCGCAGGAAATCGTCGATGGCCTCGGCCACGAAGCCTTCGTACCACGCCTTGCGGGCGCCCTCGATCTGGTTTTCGCGACTGCCGCCGGCGGCTTCGGCCTCGGCTACAAGGCGCTGGTAGGTGGCGAAGGTGTCGGGCAAGGCGAACTGACTGCGCACCGCCGGCGCCGCGCCGCCAGGCAGCCATTGCTTGGCACTGGTCGGCCATTCCTTGGTAAAGAAGTCGACGTTGGCCGCGATGGTGTCGTGAATCCGCGGCAACACGGGAATACCGTCGCGGGCATAGCCCATGGCGGGCTCCAGCACCTCGCGCAGGGACATGGTGCCGTATTCGGCGAGCATCAGCATCCAGGCGCCGAACGAGCCCGGCACCACGGCGGGCAGATGGCCGCGCCCGGGCACTACGTCGAGACCCATGGCCTTGTAGGCCTCCACCGAGGCGGCGGCCGGCGCCGTACCCTGGCCGCAGATCACCTTCACTTCGTCGGCCTTGGCGTTGTAGATGATGATCGGCACATCGCCGCCGGGGCCGTTCTGGTCGGGCTCGAGAATGTTCAGGGAGACGCCGGTGGCGACCGCCGCGTCAAAGGCATTGCCGCCCTTTTCCAGCATGGACATGCCGGCGGCGGTGGCCAGCCAATGAGTCGACGTTACAACGCCGAAGGTGCCGACGATTTCCGGGCGGGTGGTGAACATGGCTGTAATCCCTGAATTATACAGTCAAAAAAATCCGCCGGGCACATCGGATGCACCCGGCGGAGATAAAACGGCTTACATACCGAGTGTCACTTCTTCCCAAAGCTCGACGTATTTCTGGTCGAACTCGGGCGGAATCGGCTTGAGGATGCCCTTGGCGAGGAAGGCCTCGGGATCGGACAGGCCGACCTCGGCGATGCGCTCCGGCGACACCAGATCGAAGGCCTTGGAGTTGCCACAGCCATAACTGTATTCGTCGATCAGAAAGGCCCCAGATTCCGCCGACATCATGGCGTTGAGGAAGTCGTAGACCTTTTCGTCGCTGGCGACCCGATACTCGGGGGCGGTCATGACAAAGCCGCAGACCCAGTTGCGCGCCCCTTCCTTGGGCGTCGCGTATTTGACCGGAATCCCCTGGTCTAAAACCGTCTTATAGAGATCGTTCCAAGCGTAGGTGGCGACCAGCTCGCCGGACGCCATCCCCTGGCCGGCCTCAGACTGGCTGTCCCAGTAGAACCGCAGAAGCTCCCGCTGTTTTTCCAGAAGCACCCTGACGTCGGCAAGTTGCTCGTCACTCAAGGAGTCGAGATTAGTGAAGCCGAGCACCTGGGCGGCTACTTGCACGCCGGCCTGGGCCGAATTGTAGGTAGCCAGTTTGCCCTTGTAGCGTTCGTCGAACAGTATGCCCCAGGATTCTTCCTCGCCCTCCAGGTCAACTAGATCAGTGTTGTAGAGGATCGACGAATTGCCCCAGTCCCACGGAACAAACAAATTTTCTCCCGTCGGCGTCAGGGTTGAGTCGATATTCCGCAGGGGCTCGAAGTAGTCGGGCCAGTGCTTCATGCGGCTGGTGTCGAACGGCGCGATGATGCCGGCCGAGTGCCACATGGGGACGCCACCCGAACAGGGGTGGCTGATGTCGGTTTTGAACCCGGCGCGGATTTTGTGCATGGCTTCGGTGGTACCACCAAAGAACGCCATAGTCGGCGAGTTGCCATGTATGTCGATGTAGCTCTGATGGAACTCGGGCAAATCGTAACCCGCCCAGGTAAAGTAGCTGGCTTCTTCCTCCCCGGCCAGGGCAGTGCGAGAAGCTAGCGACGTCGTCGCCAGGCCGAGGCCAAGAGCGCCAAGAGACTGGGTG
>Ga0302123_10002549_pt1 | contig 12403 bp, 8 predicted proteins | sample CB21_321_MG_FD_203109 | JGI IMG/M metagenome (GOLD analysis project Ga0302123, IMG submission 203109) | Marine microbial communities from Western Arctic Ocean, Canada - CB21_32.1 | ecosystem: Environmental > Aquatic > Marine > Oceanic | place: Canada: Western Arctic Ocean | collected 2017-09-28 | reverse complement strand
AGCTCCACGTGTTCGACCTTCCAAGGACTCTCGATGCCTAGAATCTGGCGGTACAGCTCGCGGTCTTGCATCGCGCGAGCCTAGCAGCTGCGCCCTCGTACCCACTAGAAACCCGGAAGAGCCGTTCTCTTAAACGAGCAACAGGTTTCGAGGCTACTAGGAGTCAGCGTCGCTGCCGTTCGCAAGTGGCGCTTGCAGCTTCGAGCCCCCCCCTTCGTAAAGGTAGAGGGCGCAGTGCGCTACCGGGTTCGAGACATCGAGTCCTATCTTTGCAACCGCACCGTAACCCCAATCCATTTATTCAAGGGGAGGTCACCACAGTGACGGTCCCGGACGGGTTGCGCCGGCGGTCCCAGTGGGTCGGCTACCGCCTCGAACAACGAGGCGATCCACCGAAGCCCACCAAGGTTCCGGTAAACCCAAGCAACGACAGGAACGCGAAGGTAGATGACCCGACAACGTGGGCGACGTTTAAGAAAGCCCTTGAGGCGGTGGAGCGCTACAAGCTGAACGGCGTCGGCTTCGTGTTCACCGGCGGCGACGCCTTCTGCGGCATCGATCTAGACAAGTGTCGCGATCTTCAGACCCGTGAGGTGCAACCTTGGGCCGCTGAGATCATTCAGCAGCTTGACTCCTACACGGAGGTATCCCCGAGCGGAACAGGCGTGCACATCATCATTCACGCTGAGCTACATGAAGGCAAGGGTCGTAAGTTTGAGCAACTCGATGAACGAGTCGAACTGTACGACCGCGGACGGTTCTTCTGTACCACCGGGGCCCCCGTCGAGGGAACACTCTCGACGATCGAAGATCGCCAGCGTCCACTGGACAAGCTGATTTCCAGATTAGGAGATAGGCACGGCAAGACCGGGCGGACCGCTGGCGACCACAGAGCGGACTCCTATGCGGAAGGCGGGCGGCATGAAGCACTTCTCTCGCGGGCTGGGCAGATGTGCAGGACGAGTGCAAGCCAAACCGAAATCGAAGCCGCCTTGATCGTTTTCAACAGGGAGCGATGCCGACCACCGAAATCAGAGGCTGAGGTCCGGAAACTTGCCACTGACGTCGCCGGGCGCTACGAAGCAGGTGGTCTTCCAGCCGATCTCGTGAACTTTCGGGCGACCGACCTGGGCAACGCCGAACTTCTCACTCGCCTGCACGGTGACAAGTTGCGGTATCGCCATGTCTGGCAAAAGTGGCTGATTTGGGATGGCCGCCGTTGGAGGGTGGACGATTCCCGCGCGGTGTACCGATTGGCTGTCAAAACCATACGTCACCTATACAACTCTGCGGGGAATACAGACATAAAGGACGAGCGCACGAAGATCGCAAACCACGCGATTAGATGCGAATCAAAAGCACGACTTGACGCGATGGTAGCTCTTGCGGCAAATCAGGAAGCCCTTGTGGTCCGCCCCGATGATCTTGACCAGAATGGCACGCTCCTCAACGTCGAGAATGGGACTCTCGACCTGCGAACCGGCGTTCTGCGGCCACATGACCGGAACGATCTCATCACCAAGATGGTACGAACTTCTTTCGACCCCGAAGCTCAGTGCCCGCTGTGGATGAAGTTCCTACACCTGATCTTCCAAGGCGACATCACGCTCATCAACTTCGTTCAGCGTACGATCGGATACGCCCTCACAGCGAACACTGGTGAGCAGTGCCTGTTCCTATGTCACGGCGACGGTGCAAATGGCAAGAGCACTTTCATCGAGACCATTCTGTATCTCCTCGGCGACTACGGGTTGATGACCCCCTCAGAGACGCTGTTTCTCAAGCGGAACGACGGCATCCCCAATGACGTTGCCCTCCTCAAAGGAAAGCGCTTTGTAGCGGCGATTGAGAGCGAAGAGAACCGATCGCTCGCAGAGAGCAAGATCAAGAGCATGACACGCGGCGACACAATCACAGCCCGATTCATGCGTGGCGAGTGGTTTGAGTTCGAGCCCGAGTTCAAGTTGTTTCTGGTAACCAATCACCGACCGCGCGTCCGGGGTACCGACCGAGCTATCTGGCGACGCATTCGGCTCATCCCATTCGACTACGTGATCCCCGAACCAGAACGTGATCGGGACTTCAAACGGAAGCTCATCGAAAGCGAGCTACCGGGCATCTTGCGGGGTGCCGTTCAAGGGGGCCTCGAGTGGCGGGCCAAAGGGCTACAACCGCCGGACACCGTAAAGTTCGCTACGGAAGAATACCGCGAGTCCGAAGACCAGGTGGGTCGCTCGATCGAAGAGTGGGCGGAAAAGGGCCGGAGTTGGAAGCGCGGGCGGGACTGCTCTACCTTGCATACAAGAATTGGGCCAACGACGCCGGCGAGCGTCCTCTGACAGGGACTGCTTTCGGCAAGCGCATGAAAGAACTTGGTTTCAACAAGCGCAAGAATAACACCGGCGCGTTCTATGAAGGGATCGGGATCCGTGAAGCTCAGTAGCCGAGTGATGGGTTGTGACGGGTTTGACGGGGTTTTCCATATAAGTACGCTAGAGTCACTTCTTCTAGGCGTTAATCGAAAAACACACAAAAACCCGTCACCTGAAGCGAAAGGCGTGAAGTAACTTCGATGCGACGCGCAGTCCCACTCGAGGACCGTCAGCGCTGGCTGCGTGAGCGCAACAGCGGACCTGCTGGTCGTGTTGATGACCAAGGCAACGTCCTTGACTTCGCGCAGCGCCACTACACGGTCGCGCAAGTTGCGGACCGGTGGAATCTCAGCCACGATGCCGTCCGCCGACTCTTTGAGGAAGAGCCGGGAGTACTCGTCCTAGGCGGCAATCCCTCCCGAGGCCGGCGTCCCTACACCACCTTGCGCATCCCAGAGAGCGTGGTCGAGCGGGTCTACAGAAAGCGGCTGAGCCGTTAGGCTACAATCGCAACCACTCAGATCAGGAGGCGATTGCAATGCTCACCATCTACCGTCGGCACACAAACAGATGTCCCCACCGCGGGGAGGGAAGACGCTACCGCCGATGTCGCTGTCCGATCTGGCTAGACGGAGCGTTAGCCGGCGAACACATCCGCCGTTCGACAGGATTGCAGAACTGGGAAAAGGCCCAACAGTGCGTGCGCGAGATGGAGGCGACCGGCCAACGGAAGGAGTCCGCCGGGCCAGAAGAAGAGATCGTGACGGTGCGCTTCGCGTGCGAGCAGTTTCTTGAGGACGCGGTTACCCGAGGGCTGGCCGAGTCCACGATGAAGAAATATCGACAACTCACGAAGCAGTTGATCGCTTTCGCCGAGGAGCGAGGGAAGGACACATTGCTCGGTTGGAACGTGGGCGTCGTGCGTAGTTTTAGGGCGTCGTGGAAGGATGGTCCGAGGTCCGCTCTCAAGAAGCTCGAAAGGCTCAAGGCGTTCTTCCGGTTCGCCCTGGACTGCGAGTGGATTCTCGAGGATCCTGCCCGAAAGATAAAGGGTCCAAAAGTTCGACCCAGCCCGACGCTCCCGTTCGAGCGGGCGCAAGTGATAGAAATGCTGGCAGCGTGTGACAAGCGCTACACGGATTCGTACGAAAGGACCGGACAACCCAACTCCAAGAAGCTTCGCGCTCTGGTCCTGCTGCTCCGGTACGCGGGCCTCCGAATTGGTGACGCGACTTCGTGCGCCGTCGATCGGCTTCAGGGTGACAGGCTCCTGCTCTACATGCAGAAGACCGACGAGCCCGTTTATGTGAAGCTACCGAAGTTTATCGTTGATGCGCTCAGCCACATTCCACGATCGAGTGAGCACTATTGGTTCTGGACGGGCGCGGGAACAATCGAGGGCAACGCGGACATCTGGCGACAGAAGCTCAACCGGATGTTCTCGTTGGCTGGAATCAAGGGCGGACACCCGCATCGCTTCCGCGACACATTCTCGGTCGAACTGCTGAACGCGGGCGTCCCGATCGAGCGTGTGTCAACCCTGGTGGGGCACGAAAGCGTGCGGGTCACCGAACGCAGCTACAACCCTTGGGTGAAGTCTCGGCAGGATCGGCTGGATGCGGACTTGGAAAGCGCCTGGGCTCAAGATCCGCTCGCGCTCGTTTTGACGAAGGATACACGAGAAAACCGAGACTGTCAACTGACTCAAAACACGAAGGTTATATTGGCGGTGAGGGTGGGATTCGAACCCACGGAGCCCGTGAAGGCTCAACGGTTTTCGAGTTCTATGAGAACTGTGCCGTACCGTCTCTCCCCGTTCTCTCCTGTTCTGATTCTAAAGGACTTGGCCCTACTGCACAGGACAAGACAACACCAGCCAAGACAGCTCTCAGCGGTGTTGTTCGTCAGTTTGGTTTGCAGCATGTTTGCAAATGTAGGAGGAACATGTCGCCTTGGTACTCGAACCTACTAATGACGTTTTGCAGACCTCTGCCTTACAATTCAAAGATCCTAGGAATCAGTTACATGCAGGCGTTGATCCGGTTGGCCGTCCCTCTCTGCGTCCCCACTTGTCCTTCTCGCCGACCTGGTTTATAGACACGCCCACGCGGGAGTGGGACGGGCCCCAGACTAACGCGCGGGGCCTGGGTGGGAGCGTTTGGCAACGTCGCTGGTAGGCGAGCGTTCGGCACTGAGAAACTTATTTCCCACCATCAATCGTCCATCCCTGCGGCTCCGGCCAGCGGTCCGGGCGGACGCAAACCGGCCCGTCTCAGGCACCTGAGTGCGAAAGAATGTCATCATTCATGACATCGGTTGTTCGCGACAGCTATCGTGTGGCGGTACAATTTCACCAGCATGGGAGAGGAGTCTGAGACCACTCGGACGGTTCGTTTTGGAACCTTCGAGTTGGATCTAGCCTCTGGGGAACTGCGCAAGAACGGCCACAAGCCATTACGCCACGGGGCCGTCGGCAAATCGCCTGGTAACGCAAGCACGGCATCGTTCGCCCCCGCCCCCGCCTAGATCGATCGAAGAGCGCCCACTAGGACGGGCACGTGAGAACTGGAGACCTATCGGTTCCAGGTTCACCGTGTCGGCGTGCGACTTCAATAGCCGCTAAGACATGGGGCGGCAAGTTCGAGCCGTATTGCTCTTGCCACCTGGGATCCAGATAGTCCCGGTTGGAGATCTTCTTCCGACAACGTGGTGTACCGCAGCGGCAAGCCATTGTGAAGACGAGATCGATGTCGCAGGTCGAGTAGTCGTAAGTAACCTCGTCGCCAGCGCAAATGTCACGCCGAGCAACAATCGAATCGCTGTCTGCCCACCACGTGTTGGGATCGCACGAGTGATTCGCTTCGCGTGACAGCCCTTCTGGGAGTGAGTAGCGGTCCACGCCACACTGGAAGCCGTACCGCGCGAAGGCCCTGCGTCGTCCTTCCGGCCACATCTCGATCTGCTTCCAGGAAAATGTCGGCTCGTCCAATGTCCAGACGAGCACCCCCTTGCGGATCGGACGGGTGGTGAAGAGACCCGTTCGATCTATGGTTCCATGGCTGCACGCCACGATGGACGAATGCAACATCGGCATGAACTCCTTGGCGTTTACGAATGCGCCTTCACCACAACGCCGAACTCGGGGGCAATGCCTGGGCCGCTTGGTGGATTGCCGGAGACCAGTATTTTGTGACAATTCCCCGGCGATTCTGAAGCTCTGCAAGCGTCGCGGAATCTGGTCCAGACGGGTCGGAGAACCGGGAAGATACCAGGAACACGTACTCACCGCAGTGGTAGCTGGGAATGGTCAGTCTGAAACCGGTTGTACGGCCGAGGTGGCTCGCCATGCGGCGGCGCGTCTGCTGGAGAAATTCCACGTCTAGCATCGAGCCAGCCTGGACTGCAGTCGTACCCTCGTCCGTGAGCGCACGGGCGACTTTGGCGTAAAACTCTGCTTCAAAGAGTGCCTGCGACGGGCCGACAGCATCGTTGCAGTCGATGATCGCCACGTCAAAAGTACTCTCGTATCGCAGCAGCGCCTCACTCGCATCCTCGAAGATCAGCGTGACACGCGGGTCCTCGAACGCGCCGGCGTTGAGACTCGGCAGATGCTTCGCAGCGCTACGGACGAACTGCTCGTCAATGTCGATCATCACCACTTGTTCAGGGTCGTGCCGCAGAACTTCGCGGAGGGTGCCACCGTCTCCTCCCCCCACGATGACGACTCGCCGGGGGTTGGGGTGCTGAAACATAGCCGGATGCACAAGCATCTCGTGGTAGATGTGCTCATCGAAGGTCGAGAGTTGCACGATGCCATCCAACACGAGCACCCGCCCATACACCGGGTTGTCGAAGATCATGCACTCCTGAAATCGGGTGCGTTCTTTGTGCACCACCTCGGCAATGTGAAAGCCGTGGGTGATGTTTCCGAGCCGACGCCCTGGAACGGTGGCTTCGAAGAACCAGTCACCGTTGTCCTTGGACACCGAGCTGACCGGGGTCCCGTCAGGAATCACCGCAATCGATCGGGGGGCATCCGCTCGTCCTCGCGCAAGCTCGAGAAGTTCGAAACGGTCGGGGGAAAGGGCCCTGAGCAGCACGTCGTGGGCCCGAAGCAGATGGCAATCGCCGCATGTGTAGACGTCAACCGCGGCAAACCCGGCCTCAGGCCAGGTGTGTATGGAGAGGTGAGACTCAGCGAGTATAGCCACCGCTGTGACACCTAGACCCTCGAACTGGTGGGCGTGCGTTGATACTACCGACGCGCCGGCCGCGAGTGCAGCCTCGGTGATCAGCGAACTCAGAGCGGCCTTGTCGGTGAGTAGACCGCTCTCGCATTCCCAGTAATCCACGAGCAGGTGCTGACCGGATGGGTTTCTCCCGACGTGGTTGACAATCAGCTCGCGCCGGTACTTCTCCTGCACGTAAGGCGAAGCGCGTGAGAGCAGACACGCTTGTTGTTCGCGGCTCAGACCGCTGAAGCCGGATATGCTGCCTCGACATGTCCCCGCACCGCACAAGCACTCCACCCGTGGCCCATACTCATATTGTTCCAATGCGTAATCGTAAGTAAGCTCTTCGTCTTCAGCGATGGCTCGCGCCGCCGCGGTCTCTGCATTCTTGAGCTCTGCGGGGACCTCGGTGCCCCATTGGTCTTGTGTGTTCGGCTCGCACGAGTGGTTCGTGAAACACCATGGAAACTCAAGCGCGGTCGGAGAACAGCCTGCATCGCTTGGAACAGCAGATATGGCCGTGTAGACCCTCTTGCACTCCCGCGTGGGCTCGAGGATTACGTCGACAAACTCGATGCCGCGGACGTCAACGTGGAAGGTCGTCCCCTCAGGCGCCACGAGTTCACCGCGCGCGAAGGGCCGGTTGGCGACCACCCGCCAGTTGTCCGGGTCGTCCGTGACGATCCGGTAGTGGCTCGTTTCCTTTGTGATGACGATGGTGCGAACCTGTCTTGAAGCCTCCTCCTCGGGCTGCATGAGGTCTGGCCCCCGTCTGCTTTCGTTCTCTGGCTTCGCTGTTTCCATGGTTGGGCTGCATGTCCGCACTCTTCCGCAGGCGCACACTCGTTTCAGGGGACGATATCACGAACAACTCATTGTTGCAGAGCCCCGTTAAACTCCAGCTTCAGACGCCGGAGGTAAACTGCGCATCGGACTTGCGCTCTGGTTCGTTGACCAGAGAGATATAGATCCGGGATTTACCTGCCGGGGCGCTCGGAATTTCCGATTTTAGGACAATCACAACCTCAACGTCGCTTCCTGTCACACCTTGAAGCTTCTCTTTCAGGGCCGGGAGCCTCGTCTTCGCCAAGAGTTCGTCGGCCGGCACGAGCCGAACGACCACGCGGTCACGGCGCTCCTGGATGATCTGCACTCGCCGGACCCAGCTTTCGGTCCAGACCTCATTCATCAAGTCGTAGGCGTGAATTTCGCGGCCACCTGGTAGCGGGAAGTACTCGCTGGTACGTCCTAAGATGGAACGGATCGTCGAGAATGGTTTTCCGCAGCCACAGGCATCCTTCCCTTTGATAACGGAATCCTCGAGCCGGTAGCGGATAAAGGGCATTGCGAACGAGTGCAGGGCGGTGACAACGACTTCGCCTCGCTCTCCCTCGGCCGCCGGCCGTCCATCGTTTAACACCTCGACGATGACCGTGTCGTCCATAACATGCATTTCGCCGGTCTGCGGGCACTCATAAGCAATGAGGTTGATCTCGTTCGCACCGTAGGAATCGTACACGCGCGCGCGCAATCCTTCTTCGATTTGCTGTCGCAGGTCGGGCGTCAACGTCTCGCCGCCCGAACCGACGTAGCGTGGCGGCTTCAGTTCGGCATCGTGCTGACTGAGGTGCTCCGTGAGTTTTGCCAGGGAGGACGGATAGCCGCCCACGATATCGGGCTCGTAGCGGCGCAGAATCTCCCCGAGTTCCGCAGGTGACGCCCAGGCATCGACAACGCGATGAGGGAGGAAGCCCACGCGGTTGAGGAGCCCCAGCAACCAAGAGCGGGTTTGGTCGAGGCTTGTGGAATCGTCAGGGGCGGCCGCCACGAACAGTCGACGGTCGCGCAACTTCATGCCGCCCCAGTGAAAGGCCCGCAATCGGAAGGCATTGAGCAATAGCTCTTCGAACAGAGTTCGCCGGATCGTGAAAGGCGCACCGGTGGATCCTTCGGTCCAGCGCGCAATGAGTCCCTCGGGCTTCCGCCCGGCGGCAAGCGTGTCGTTGACGGACTGCGCCTGCAAGTCCTGCTTCGAAGTAAGAGGAATTCTCTCAAGGTCCGCCAGGGAGCAGACCTCATCGGGACGCAGACCTTGCCGGTCAAAGTGCCGGCGGTAATACGGCACGTTGTCAAAGGCGTGGCGGACCATCCGACGTAAGCGCCGCGCGCGAAACGCATCGGACTTCTCACGGCTCCAAGCACCCGTCCGCCATAGAGCGCCGAGCGACTCGGCTGCGTCCGGAATCCTCATTACGCTCCAGCCGGTGCGCTGGCAGCTACCGTCGACGCGATCTCAGGGGAAGTGGGCAATCGCTGACTCACTCCATGCTGATTTGTAGTAGGGGATGGTGCACTAGATTATATCCTCAATCGAAATAGTCGGAAGGGGGGGCATGAAGCGTTTAATTGTCAGTGGCCTGTTCGTTCTTATGTTCGCGTTGAGTTGGGTGGTGGGACATAAGGGGGGCCACGAGCGCCGCCTAGAGAACCAGTGGCCACGCAACGATGACCGTGGAACCTCCCAAGATCTGCCCCGCGCGATTGCGAATTCTCCGTTTACCAGAGTGGAGATCCCACGGGGTGTCACGCCCGGCGACGCGGTACCCATCGTCATCGAGGTTGAATGCCCAGGCCTGACGGGACCAAGCTCCTCCGCAGCCGCGAAGACGCCACCATCGCCGTCCGAGTCGCGCCCTAGTGCACGAAGAGGTGCGCGACTACGAGCAGGACTAAGTCCCACGAAACAAATGACATAGAGGCTCGGCAGCGGATAGATGTCGGGATATCGCGTTCGCACTACCAATCCGCCGCCCGAACCCCCTCTGGGCACCTTAGGGGGACCCAAAACCGCTCCGGCTCAATCGCTTAGCCGGAAAGAAACTGATCATTTGTGACATCGGTTGTTATCGTTACCTATCCGCAAAAGGGTAGAATTGGACCGACGTGATCGGTCAAACCATCTCGCACTACAAGATCACCGAGAAGCTCGGTGAAGGCGGCATGGGTGTGGTGTACAAGGCTGAAGACTCGAACCTCAAACGCCCTGTCGCCCTGAAGTTCCTCGCGGCCCATCTGCTCGGGGACGAAGAGGTGAAGGCTCGTTTTCGGCGAGAGGCAGAAGCCGCTGCCGCTTTGAATCACCCCAATATCTGCACCGTCCATGAGATCGCGGAGTCAGAGGGAAAGACCTTCATCGCGATGGCCTTCCTGGAAGGGGAAGGGCTCGATAAGAAGATCGAGACGGGGCCGCTGAAGCTGAAGGATGCCCTGGACATCGCCATCCAGACAGCACAGGGTCTCCAGGCCGCTCACGAGAAGGGCATCGTCCACCGCGACATCAAGCCCGCCAACCTGATGGTCACCGGGCTAGGTTCCAAACAGCTCGTCACGATCATGGACTTCGGCCTGGCCCAGCTCGCCGACCGCTCGAAGCTCACGCGGATGGACGAGACGATGGGCACGGTGACGTACATGTCGCCGGAGCAGACGTACGGGACGGACTTGGATCATCGCTCGGACATCTGGTCCCTCGGGGTCGTGATCTACGAAATGGTGACGGGTCAGCAGCCGTTCAAGGGGCACTACGACAAGGCGGTGATGTACTCGATCACGAACGAAGAGCCCGGGGCCATCACCGCCCTACGTACAGGTGTCCCCATGGAGTTGGAGTGGCTCGTCGGAAAGTGCTTGGCGAAGGAAGCCACCGAGCGATACCAAACCACCGCCGACATGGTTGTGGACCTGGAGACGCTAAGGAAGAAACTTGAGTCCGGGAAGTCCACTATCTTGCAAGCACAGCCCGTTAGTCAGGCTATGAACGCACAGCCGACAGCAACGGCTCAGCCCGCAGACCACCCGCTGGTGAAGTACCGTGTCATCGAGGACGGGCAGCAGACTGGTGACGCCGTCCGCTATGTTGCGGAAGACACGGAGTTGCGCCGCTCCGTCGCGATCCGGATATTGCCTCAGTCGTCGGAGCAGCAGATCGAGAGGACGCAACGGCGGAAGCAGACCGTGGCGTTTGGTCTCGGTGCGCTGGGCGTGCTCTTCGGGTTGATTTTCACTTTCTTCCCGCTCCTCTCCCCGGACCCCGACGCCGAAACTGCCCTGCGCCGCTTCGCGATCGAACCGTCAGCAGACGTCAGATTGGAACCAGGGGGAATGGGCATCCACGACAACTTTCTTGCGGTCTCGCCCAATGCAAGACACATTGCCTTTGTCGAGGCCGGGGAGGGCGGACGGCTGTGGGTTCACGATCTGGACCAGGGGCAAGCGCGGGTACTCGAGGGCACAGAAGGGGCTATCTCGCCCTTCTGGTCGCCGGACAGCAGTTTCATCGGCTTTGCCGGCGCTAGAGAACTCAAGAGGATCTCCGTTCGAGGCGGCATTGCGAGCCCGGTTTGCGAGTTACCGGCCGAACATTTCCACGGAGGAACCTGGAGCCCCGACGGCGAAGTGATCGTATTTAGCTCCGGCCCGCTAGCCGGAGCCCACAGCCTGTACCAGGTCTCTGCGCTCGCTGGCGCTGCCGCCCTTCTGCTGGCACCCGAGGATGTGGATCATCCTGGTTCAGAAGAGTCCACGCGCTACCTGGCCTGGGCGCATTTCCTGCCCCTGGAAGCGGGTGCTCGCGCCCTGGTATTCACACACGGCACGGTAACCGAACCAACCATGATGGTTCAGGACCTGGAAACCGGACAGAGAGAGTTCCTCGGACCCGGCGCGACTCCCGTGTATTCCGGCAGCGGCCATCTGGTGTACCAGACGAGTTCGTTAACAAACGATCTCTGGGCGCTGCCGTTCTCTTTGGATACCCTGCGAGCTACCGGCGAGGCCTTCCCTGTTGCAGAGAACAGCCGTTACGCTACGGTGGCGGAGGATGGAACGCTGGTTTACCTTGACAATCTGGCCGGCTCTGGGCAAGAGCAATTGGTTTGGGTTGACCGCGACGGCAACACAGTGGAAGAGATCGGTCAACCGGAGGGCTCAGTACGCAATCCGAGACTCTCGCCAGATGGCCGCCGGGTGGCGTATTCGGCGTTGCAACGCTTGAATCGGTACGTTTGGGTCTGGGATCTTGCCCGCCGCGTCAAGACACGTCTGAGTAGCGCCCCGAAAGGCAACTCCGACCCAGTGTGGTCGCCCCGAGGTGATGAGGTGGCATTCAGGTTCGGGGGAGCGGGTAACGGCGACATCTATCTCCGTCGAGCGGACGCCAGTGGCGAAGAGCGGGCGTTGTTGGCCACGTCCAAATCTGAAGTTTTGACCGACTGGTCCAGGGATGGGAAGTATCTCCTCTTCCGGCAACAGCACCCAGAAACCGGGGGGGATCTCTGGTACCTGCAGCGCAGCGAAGACGGCAGCGAGTGGGAACCACAACCATTTTTGCAGGAGCCTTCGTTGCAGGGGGCTGGTACATTCTCCCCCAATGGTCGCTATGCGGCTTACGTCTCGAGGGAATCGGGGGAGCAAGAAGTCTATGTGCAGCCGTTCCCTAACGGGGGGAGTAAGGTGACGGTCTCGAATGGCGGAGGGCACCAAGTGCGGTGGAGTCGGGACGGGAAAGAACTCTTCTATGTGCGAGGTCGGACACTTATGGCGGTTTCGGTTTCGACGGAGGGAGAGTTCTCGGCCGGCTCGCCGATCGAGCTGTTCGAGCATCCGGGCTTGACACGGGGCAGCGACCGTTCGAGCTACGATGTTTCGCTGGACGGCAGGAAGTTCTTGTTGGCCACGCCAGTAGGCTACGATCCAACTCAAGCCTCGCAGCGGGCCGTCCGCGTCGTCCAGAACTGGTAC
>Ga0302123_10002548_pt1 | contig 12403 bp, 12 predicted proteins | sample CB21_321_MG_FD_203109 | JGI IMG/M metagenome (GOLD analysis project Ga0302123, IMG submission 203109) | Marine microbial communities from Western Arctic Ocean, Canada - CB21_32.1 | ecosystem: Environmental > Aquatic > Marine > Oceanic | place: Canada: Western Arctic Ocean | collected 2017-09-28 | reverse complement strand
CCGTTGATGTCGGGCTTCAACGGTAAGAACGTGGCGAATGGTTCGTCACCGCTTGGAGACCGTTGGGGCGAGAAGATTGTGGACGAGCGGATTTCGATATATGACGATCCACTGATCAACGGTGCGAGCGGCAGTCGTCCTTTCGACGATGAGGGTGTTGCGAGTCGCAGGCATGCCCTGATCGATAAGGGTGTTGCAGGTGGGCCGTTGCTGGATTTGCAGACAGCGGGCCAACTTAGCAAGACCTCGACAGGTGCAGCGGGTCGGGGACTTGCAACAACACCTTCGCCGGGTACATCGGTGATAGATATCGCTGCCGGGGATGTTAATTTCGACGATATGATCGCTGGCATAAAAGAAGGTCTCGTTGTTGAAGAGCTTCTCGGTGCTGGTCAGGGAAACGAACTGGGTGGCGATTTTCGGGCAAACGTCTCGCTAGGTTATAAAATTGAAAACGGTGAAATCGTTGGACGGGTCAAGGACACGATGATTTCAGGCAATGTGTACAAAGTTTTGTCGCAGGTCGAGCAGGTTTCTGATTCGGCTGACTGGGTGTTTGGATCGATGCGATCACCGGCGATTCAGTGCCTTGGCATCGAAGTTGCCGCCAAAGAAGATTAGGACGCAGGCCGGAACGCGTTCTTGCGTGTGACAGGGTTCAGAACGGTAGAGATATTTTTTTATGGGTTTAGATGAATTTCTGAATCAACTTCCTGAAGATGACGACGAGTCAGTTAACTACGCGTCACTGCCTGAGCTGTCAAAACTGACGGGTCCTGAGGCGGAGGAGTTCGGCCAGCTCTGGCTGGAGTGGTCACCGGAACGAGTTCTGGAGATCGTAGATCGTATGGTTTCTCTCTGTGAGGAGCAGCCCGACGTCGAGTTCGAGGCGATCTACAAGCAGGGTTTGCAACATCCAAGTGCAGTTGTTCGGCTGAGTGCGCTGCGGGGGCTTGAAGAGAGTAGTGATCGCGCGCTGATAACACCGCTGAGCAACATGCTCCTCACTGATCCATCGGTTGAAGTTCGAGCTGCCTCTGCAGTCCCGCTTACTTACCTTTCTGCCATGGCACAGGAAAAGAAGCTGGGATCTAAAGATGGAGTATTGCTGACGCGTGTGCTTTATGGCGTTCTGGATGACGAGCGGGAAGTTCAGGATGTGAAGCTCAAAGCGTTGGAGGCTGTTTCGGTTTTCGGGGGCGACCGACTCGCACCGTATATCGAGTCTGCGGCGTCTTCTCCGGATATAGATGCCTTGAAAAGCAGCCTATTCGCCATGGGTAGAGCGTGCGATCCCAGATGGATAGATAACGTGCTGCCATATCTTGAGCATGATGTAGCGTCGATTCGTTATGAAGCTGCGATGGCGATGGGTGAGCTGGGTGATGAGGAGCATTTGCGTGCACTTGAGGTGCCGTTAGACGATGCTGACCTGACGGTTCAGTTGGCGGCGATATCGGCTGTTGAACGCATTGGTGGTGATGTGGCGAAAAGCCTTCTTGAACAGTTGCGCGTGAGCCCTGAACCGAGGGTGGTTGAGCTTGTTCAGGAGGCGCTTCAGAGGATGAAGGACGAAGAGGACCTGGGCGAGGTTGTGACGCAGGAGATGGCGCGATCGATGTTCGGAGCTGGTGATACTTTGCCGGGTGTTGATACTGAAGGGTATGAGCCTGCTGAGATTGAAGGCTGGGCGAATTTGCCTGATCCGAGCGAGGTCGACGACTTCGGTACGGGGATCACCGAGGAGGCCGAGGAGTTGGGATTGGATCGTGGTGATCCGTTTGATATCGACCTTCCGCCGGAAGATCCGTGGGATCACGAAGAGAATATCTAGGGATTCGTTTAGCTCTGGCGTCGTAGAACGACTTGTCGCTCGGGGCATTTTGCTCCGGTCGTCATAGGATGACTCGGTCGCGAGAGTAGTCTACCCATCCCCTAACCCCTTCCCGAAGGAAGGGGGACAGGAGTTTTGCTCTGGCGTCGTTGAACTAGATGTCATGTGTCGTAATCTAACCTGCCTTACCGGACACGAGGGAGATAGCTTTTACAGTTTTCGCACTTCTCTGAAGGCCAATTGAGCTGCCCCGAGTAGGCTAACGTCATCGCCTAAACGAGTGGCGGTTAGTGGAGTGGTGGCTCCGTAGCCGGGTAGTGCTCGTTCGATAACGGTGGTCTGGAGTTTCTCCCAGTGGCGTTGTAGTCCTTGAACGACTCCGCCACCGATTACGAGTGCTTCCGGGTTGAAAACGTTGATCAGTGCGGCGAGGCCGATACTGACGTTTTCTATGGTCAAATCAACAACTTCCTGAGCCACCGGATCGTCGTCGTCGGCAGCATCGAACACCATTCGAGACGTGATGTTCGCTGGATCTCCGTTGGCAAGGTCCGCCAGTGGGCCCTTACCGGTAAACCTGTCTCTGGCGATACGGGCAATGGCGGGTCCTGAGGCGTTTCCTTCGAAGCAGCCGTCGCAGCCGACGTTGCATTTGTATGCACCCGTTCGGATCGGCAGGTGCCCGACTTCGCCTGCACCGCCAGATGAGCCTGTGACCATTTCGCTGTTGACGATGATGCCTCCGCCCACCCCGGTGCTTATCGTTACGTAGATGAGGTTTTCGGCTCCGATGTGATCGCCAAAGCGAGTTTCTGCGAGGGCCGCCAAAGTAGCGTCGTGTCCGACCCAGACAGGAGTTTTCATAGCTTCGGTGAGAGAACCCAGCATCGACTTTCCATCCCAGCCCGGCAGGTTCGGCGGGTGGTTGTAGGTTCCGGTGGCCGGGCGAATTGGTCCGGCAGTCGATACACCCACCCCGACGATTTCGGCTGCTGCGGGTGCAGTGGAGCGAGCAGATTTAAGCAGGCGAACCAGTCTTTCGGCCGCATCTTCGATGCCTTGTTCAGGGAGTGTGTCGATCGATCCGCGGCCGGTCATGCGGCCCTTGGAGTCGACCAGGGCGGCGCGGATGTTGGTGCCGCCGATATCGGCTACGAGTGCGTATTGCAGTTTTGAAGATGTCACGTTCGAGATGGTAGCAGGCGGGGTCTTGTTCACTTACGAACGGCAGGCTGTGCCATTCTGAACTTGATTCAGAATCACTTGGTGTTGCTACGAACCACCGGTGCAGGTGTTGGTCGTCGTTCGCTAGATAGTCGAGTTGTAGCTGGTTGATCACTGATTCTGAATCGAGTTCAGAATGACAATATTTGCCGGGGGTGTGCGATTTTGCTCGGTAAAGTCCGCTGTCGATGGGTGGAGGATTCATGTGGACGGGCATGCGATTCGAGTTCATCATTTAACGATGCCCGAAATAGATCACAACATTAATTTAAGTGCCGTCCCTCACCGTCCTGGTCAATCGATTGATCTGGAGGCCAAACGCCTGAGGGCGTGGGCACGTTTGACCGACGAAGAAAAAGAGTGGGTTCTCATTGCATGGGATCTCACTGGGATGATTCCGTCGGCACCTGCGTTTCGTGAGATGGGCAATGCATCCGATCGCGTTTTGTACGTACTGGTGGGAACGGAAGAGAGCCTGACGCCGGGTGAGTTGAGTTACCTGATGATTGCCAGGTGGTTCCGCAATATAGATTCAGCGACGGCTCGAGCGAAGATGGCGCAGTTGGTAACTCTCGGGTTGGCGAGATATACGGGTGTTGGACGCACGATGGCGATCGAGGCCGGTCTCGAGAAACTAGAGGAGATGGCTCGACCGGCAAGGCGCAGCTATGATGACAGTCCGTCGTACGGCCGAGACGCTCCTGATTCACGCTATTCAAGAGACTCTGGATACCGTGGCGGTGGAGATTCACGGGACAACGCTCCTGATTCACGCCGGCACCAAAGGGACTCCGATAGGGATCAGGGCGACTCACGCGACTCCGGAAATAGCGGCTCACGTGGCGATGCTCTCGATTCTCGCGGTGACCGAAGAGATTCCGATAGGGATTACGGTGGTTCACGAGACTCACGTGATTCTGGGGATCGCCGTTCGAATATTGGTGATTACGGAGCCCCGAGAGGTCCGCGTCGTGACGATCGCGGCCCTCGGCAAGACGACAGAGGTCCGCGTCGTGATGATCGTGGCCCTCGACGAGACGACAGGGGTCCGCGTCGCGACGATCGCGGTCCTCGACGTGACGACAGGGGTCCGCGTCGCGACGATCGCGGTCCTCGACGTGACGACAGGGGTCCGCGTCGCGACGATCGCGGTCCTCGACGTGACGACAGGGGTCCTCGCAGTGACGATCGCGGTCCTCGACGAGATGACAGAGGTCCTCGTCGAGATGATCGTGGTCCTCGACGTGACGACAGGGGTCCGCGTCGTGACGATCGACGAGGTGACTCACGTGGGCGTCTTGACAGCCAGAGACGCGGCGGTGGCGATGAACCTCGCAGGAACGACAGAGGTCCGCGAATCGACGGCCGCTAGTTCGGGTCTTGTTTGTGCCGAGTGCTCGTTAGCCTAAGTAATGCCGAGCAACTTCTTCGTTGTGCCGCCCATGATGAGCGCTAGTTCATCTTTCGATAGGAAGTCGCAGTACTTCACAACGAAATCGATGTTCTGCTGGTAGGTCCAGTGGCGCGTTACGATGGGCATGTCGGTACCCCACATTAGTCGATCTGCACCGATGTGGGAGACCAGATCTTTGACTATCGGAACTGCCTGTGGGAGAGGGAAGTCGAACGTCCCTCCAAGGGCAATAGCGAACAGGAACTGCAGTCGGATGTTGGGGTTTTCGTAGGGGATCCACAGCTCGTCTGGGAGGGTGTATTCGCCGTCTTTGCCGAACAGGTTCCACTGGAAGCCGTGTGTCATCACCACCTGAGTATCCGGGTAGCGCTCCATCCATTTGGTGAGTCTTTGCAGTTCAACGAAGTAGTTGTCGTACCAGGGGTCACGTTTTGGTTCGTTGATGCTGAGCGACAGGAAAAGCGGCACACCGAGTTCGACGAACCTGTCCCAGAACGGGTTATAACCATCGCTGGTCCAGTCGGAATTTTTGCCGTATAGATGAATCTGCGAAATCAGAAATTGCATCCCTGATAGGCCCTGTTCGTTCACAGCGCGTTCGATGCTACGGGCTGCTGTTTCGGGGTCATCTTCAACGAGCCATTCGGGCACGTGCGCTAGACCGTACAGGCGACCCGGATACTGCTGCACGCAGTCGGCGATGAAGTCGTTTCCGAGCCCGAGATAGGGATTGCGGTGCAACAACGTGCCGGTAACGTTCGCGTAGTCCATTTCGGCGATCAGGTTGTCGGCTGAGTACGACATTTCCGCGATCGACGGCGGGAAGTACTGTTTGACGTAATCCTGACCATCGACGGTCCATTCGTAACGCCCGTGACTTGTTGGCCGGAAGTTCACGTCGTTTAACGCGTCGTCACTCGGCCACTTTGTTGCGTCCATTAGAGTGCTGGTGCTGCCGAGTGCGTGATCACTTGCTCGCCATGGCTGGACGTGGTGATTTGCGATCGATTTTTGCACGTGGATCTGTTGCTCTTCCAGCGATGGAAAGCCCATCAACTTCCGCACATCAGGGAAGCAGTAGGCATGACCATCGAAAAGTTCTGGAGCATCCGTCATAGTCGCATCTCTCTTAATATTCTGCTGAAATTACAACGCGGTTTTTCGTTACATGAACCGACCACGGCCGGATATTTCCACGATTGTCTCGAGCACGCCGTTTCGCACGCAGTAGTAGTAGTCGTGCTGTGCGATAGTTGTGTCGCTGTGCATGGGGAGCAGCGAGATCTTATCGCCGATTTTCAGATCCTCAGCAGCCCCTTCAGTATTCAAGACGCAGTGCTCTTCCGACATGCTGCTGACCGTAAGACCTTCGATACCGATGGCCTTTGGTTTGTCGATATCGGTTGCGACTGCTTTCATTCCCGGGTCAGCGATAGCTCGTCCCGGTACTGGTCGGCTGGTTACGGTTCCGAGCACGGTCAGAGCGGTGCGGAACGGGTGCGGGTGATCACCGAACACTTCCATATATTTGGCGTCCATGAACAGGTAACTGCCGCACTGGAGTTCCGTCACGCGATCGACCTTGCCGGTGATGTCGTAACTACCGGTTCCACCAGCGCTGATGATTTTCACTTCTATCCCGTTGGCTTCGATATCGTCGGCTGCTGCCAGGAGCTTGTCGATCGTTACCAGCGTGTCGGCTTTGCGCTTTTCGAAGCCTTCGGTGAACACCGTGCCGCCCTCGTAACCCATGACACCGTCGAATCGTAGGCCCGGTGTGCGATCGACGGCCTTGGCAAGGGTGGTAGCGACTTCACCCGGTTCGACGCCGGCTCGGTTCATACCAGTCTCGACTTCAAGAATTACGCCGAGTTCGATGCCGAATGCCTGTGCAGCTTCTGAAAGTTCGGCTACGTTTTCGTGACTATCTACTGCGACGGTCATGTTGGATCGTGCAGCCACACCGAACAGGCGCCTGATCTTGGTTGCGCCAACGACCTGGTTTGGAATGAGGATCTCCTGGATGCCGCCTTCTGCGAGTATCTCGGCCTCTCCGACCTTTGCTGCGCAGACGCCGATCGCACCGGCTTCCATCTGCTTGCGGGCCCAGAAGGGGCTCTTCGCAGTTTTCATGTGCGGGCGCATGCTTACGCCGTTTTCTTTGGCGAAATCGGCCATGGCCTTGATGTTGGATTCGGCGATATCAAGGTCGACGATGATGGCTGGGGTGTCGAGATCCTCGACCAGCGTACCCGGAAGTGGCAGGTAGTCCATTACTTGAAATTTTCCTTTGGTGGTTCTGGTAGTGACTCGGGGAGAGCGTGATTATGCTTTTACGTTGTCGCGGTAGATGGCAAGGGCGTTGCCGCCGAGGATCATCTCTTTGTCATCGCTTGTGAAGAACGGAATGAGGTCCTTCATTATCAGTAGTTCGTAGTCGTTGGCGTAGATCAATTTTTGCGGGCCGAAGGAATCGTACGCTCTCTCAAGATACGGCCACATGTCGTAGAACGGCAATTTCTCCTGCGAAGGATTGTGCAACGACGTCCTGAGATAAACGTTCGGGTGGCGGTTCAGGGCCATGAGCGGGTCGAAGCCCTCAGAATCGGGTGCCGTGATATCGAACATAGCGAAGTGGTCTATGACGGTGTTCACGCCCGGGAATCGCTCCGCCATATCGCCGATCTGGTTTATCTGGTGAGGTGCTGCGAAGATGTTGAACACGGCGCCCATTTCTTCAGCTTTTTGCCAGAGCGGGTATGAGACGGGGTCGTTCATCCATACGACATCTGGATCGTAGATGGGGCTGAGTCGCAGGCCTGACATTCTGTCTTCGCGCATCAGGTGTTCAAGCCGTGCGGGGTTCTCGGGATCGTCTGGTGAATGCAGTCGATGCCCGACGAGCAGGCCGACACCGGTGAACCTGTCAGGATAGGTCTTCACGCAGTGCACGCTGTATCGATTGTCGCGGCCGTAGTAACAGACGTGACTGATTACGGTTTCGTCGATTCCGAAAGTAGACATTCGGGCTATGAGGTGCTCTGCCGATTCGTCGATTTTGGGCAGGTTGTCGGGGCACGTTGCTGTTTCAGGATCGAGCGGGAACGCCGGGTCGTTGGCAACCCAGGCGTGTGCGGCGCCATCGATGATCGGTGTTCGGGGTGTAGTCATTTTTTAGCGGTAGTCCTCGCCGTTGTCAAGCGGTGCGTAGCCGATAGTTTTCTTGGCGTGATCGGTGTCCCAGAAACGCCATGTGTTATCGGATACACCGTAGAAAATCTCGAATCCAAGGGGCTGGTTGAGACATTGAGTAACAAGCTGTGTCAGGTCGCGGTGACTCAGCCATGTTGCCAGCGTTCTTACCGAACCGGCAGGGCTGTTCTTGGCGTTCACCGTTCCAATGCGCAGACACGCTACTTCAAGACCAAAGTGTTCGTGATAGTAACGCCCCGTGGCTTCGCCGAATGCCTTGCTCACGCCGTAGTCGGAGTCGGGCCGGATCGGCACCGTGTGGTCGATTCGGGTAAACCCACCCGGTGTGAGTCCTTCATAGCCTCCAACCCTAATTCGACTGTATGGCTCGTCCTTTTCGAAGTTGCCAACAGCGTGGTTCGAGCTTGCAAATACGACCCGGTTAACACCGTGCTGGCGGGCAGCTTCGTAGACGTTGTGAGTACTTGAGATGTTGTTCTTCAGAACGTCGGGCCAGGGTGTTTCGACCGGGGCGTTGGCTGCAAGATGGACAACTGCATCGACACCTTCAAACGCTTTCGACATGGAGTCGTAGTCAGAGCCGTCGGCGATTAGAGTCGGTACGTCTGGTGCGTTGTCAGAGTTTCTTACGTCGAGCGCTGACATTTCGAATGCATCTGAGAGTGCGTTGATGAGCATCGAGCCGATGAGACCTGACGAGCCGGTTACGAGAACCTTCATTTCTGCTTCCTTCGAGACCACTTTTATGAATGAATGAACAAATAATACTCGGACAGCACGGGTGATTGAGTTGTATTCGTATCGGTTTTTTTATTGGCAAGGGATTAGGGCGAGGTAAACGAATGAGTTCGATGGCTATCGATGGGCAGGAGTATGAATTTGAAGATGCGAACCAGTCGTGGATTGCTTCGTGGTACCCGCCCTCCGAATCAACGATAGAGGGGAAGCGCCATGGTTCCGGTGCTGTGTGCCGGACGGTTGACGAGCAGATCGTTTTTATTAGTCAGCATGGTGTGAAGTGGGAGCATCCTGCTGGTCGTCCTGAGGGTGACGAAACCTGGCGACAGACTCTGGATAGCGAAGTGATGCTTCAGAGTTGGGAACCCGAGTATGAGGTTCAGTACCGGAAACTGGTGAGTGGAAATGAGGCTGATGACGCGATTGATTACCCACGGGGGATGGTTCCAATTTATTACCGGTGGCTTGTAGAATCACATCTTAATTAATGTGTTATCTGTCGCGAAAAACATGCACTGAACAGGTAATGTCGAACGGAGTCTTCACGGGTTCTTCACGCGATTGTGCCTGCTTTCACATTCGCCACACGCTATGAGTGACAACCTTTGATCAGGGCGGTAGTGCATCAAGGAGCGCAGCCGGACCAGCCCCCGACGCGCTCCCGCACTACTGCTTTTTTTGTCGTTTTTGCTCCGGTCGTCCTAGAACGACTTGTCGCGTGTCTGCGACTCGGCCCCTAGCCCCTTCCCGAACGAAGGGGGACGGACGGGGTAGCGGCTATCAGATTTGTGGAGTCTGCCTTTCTGCCAATTGATGCTTGACGCGGGAGCGATATGCGCCTAGCTTATTAGAACAAATGTTCTAATAAGCAGAGAAAGCGATGTTCATGAAGATGCAGACTAGGGTGATTGCGGTGAATGATGCAGGGAGTGCGCCGTTGGGTGATGGTCAGGCGGTTGCGGTTGGTGAAGAGAGCTCGCCTTGCCCGAGATGTTCCAACGATGCTCCGGTTCGTTTGGAGAAGGCCGATCCTCTGGCGCACACGTGTTATCGCTGCCGTACCTGCGGTCATATTTTTAGCCCACGCGATTAGTGCGGGGTGATTCTAGTTACAAATCGGCGCAGGCCCTTAATCAGGGCAATGTAGATGTGCCTCAATACTCTGAGTCGGTGAGGTCGGCCTGGGCTGCCGATCCGGTGCGGTTCGCTTCGGAGAAGCTGGGAGCGAGTCCGTGGTCGAAACAGAGCGAGATTCTAGAGGCTGTGCGAGATCACGCCCGTGTGGCGGTTCGCTCGTGCAACGGATCGGGTAAGACGTACATCGCCGCACACGTTGTTCTGTGGTGGTTGATGTGTCATCCCGATGCGATCGTCATTACGACTGCCCCGACGGGTCACCAGGTGCGAAACATTCTCTGGCGAGAAATTCGCCGGGCGCATCACCAGAACACCGAGCTGGTTGGTGGAACGCTGCTTAGGACGTCGCTGGAACTTGTCGATAAGCACTTTGCACAGGGGTTGTCGACCGACACTCCGGAGCGTTTTCAGGGATTCCACGAGGGGCACATTTTATTTGTGGTCGACGAGGCGTCGGGAGTTCGTGAGGGGATCTTCGAAGCTATAGAGGGCTCGATGACATCGGCGGATGCAAAGGTGCTTCTCATCGGGAATACAACGTCTCTCAGAGGCACTTTTTATGAGGCGTTTCACAAACGGCGAGGATTGTGGAAGACGATTCATATTTCGGCTTTTGATACTCCAAACCTTGTGCAGAACGAAGTAATTTTGCTGTCGCTGGTGACTCCCAAGTGGGTTGCCGATGCTGAGCAAAACTGGGGTCGGGAGAGCTACCTGTACCAGGTGCGGGTAATGGGTGAATTCCCGACCGAGTCGGAAGACACGCTGATTCCGTTGAAGTTGGTCGAACTGGCGGCAAAACCTGAAGCGGAAGAAGCCCCGGAGAGCGGTGCAATTTAGGTTGGGGTTGATGTCGCCAGATTCGGAAGTGACCGTACTGCCATTTGTGTTCGTCGAGGCGAGCGTATTGTCTCGCTGGAATCGTTTCAACGGCAGGACACGATGAACACGACAGGTCGTGTTGTGCGGATAGCGAATCAGTATTCACCGACAGCAATAAGGGTCGATGAAATAGGGATTGGGGCCGGGGTTGTTGACCGATTGAACGAGCTGAAAGTTTCGAATGTTGAGGGTGTAAACGTTGCTCGGAAAGCGAGCAGAACTGAGCAGTTTGCGAACCTCAGGGCGGAATTGTACGACGGTTTGAGCGAACGGTTTATCGGAGGGCAGATTCGTATACCTGACGATTCTGAACTGATTTCACAACTTGCTTCGATCAAGTACTCGTTTACGAGCAGCGGTCAGATGCGATTTGAGGGGAAGGACGAGTTGCGCTCAAGAGGTGATAAAAGTCCGGATCTTGCCGATGCAGTGATGTTGGCTTTCGCTAAATCGGCCGAGCGTGGTTTCGGATTCTGGGCCGGTCCGGAAAACGAAGAAGTTACATCTAAAACAAAGGATTCGGAATGAAGTTTGGACTACATGCTGCAGTGTCTATTGGATCTGGGATCGGTCGCGCCCTCGGTGGTCGGTTCAGGGTTGACGAGAAAGCGAACCGGTCGACCCGGGTAACTGTTGATCGTTTTGACGCAGTCGATGGTGTTGGTGGTGAGTGGGCATCAGCTCGGTACGGTGATTACTACGCAACTTCAGCGGCGGTATATGCGGCGGTTCGCACGCGTGCAGACGCGATCGGGCGCCCTGAGCTTCGCGTAGAAAAATCTGTTGAATCTGACGGTTCGCGCAGCTGGCAGGCGGTCGACGTCGGGCATCCTTTGCAACGTCTTATCGATCGCCCTAACAGTTCCTGGAGTCGATCTGAACTAATCCGTGCTATCGAGTCGAATCTGCTGCTGTGGGGCAGTGCGTTTCTCGGTATCGAGAAGGACGATTCGGGTGCCGTGAGCGAACTCTGGCCGCTTCGGCCCGATCGGATGCGTGTCATACCTGATGTTCGGAAATACGTGCGGGGATTTGTCTACGAGCATGCTGGCGAAAGGGTGGCATACCTGCCCGAAGAGATGGTGTGGTTCAAGCAGTTAAATCCGCTTGAGGAGTTTGCCGGCCTGTCCGCGGTGGCACCTGCCCGACTGTCGGTTGACATGGGATTCGAGGCACAATGTTATAACCGAAATTTCTTTGCGAATTCGGCTACCCCGAGTGATCTGGCAATAACGTCGGACGAAACGCCGACCGATGAAGAGGTTTCGGAGTTTTACTCTCGGTGGGATTCGCGTTTCAAGGGTTCGTCGAGGTCGCACCGTCCGATCCTGCTTGGGCGCGGCATGGACGCTAAGCGTCTTGGCCTGAGTCAGCGTGACATGGAGTTTTCGAAGGCGCTTGAGTGGTCGGTAGAAGAGGTTTCGAGGGCGTTCGGGGTGCCGACGGTGTTCCTGGGTGAGCTTGAGAATGCCACGCTTGCGAATGTCAGTACGTTCGAACGGTTTTTGTGGCGCAACACGATCGTGCCAGAACTGAAGCTGATCGAGGACTGCCTGAACCGCAGCCTTATTTCGGCATTTGGATTGTCTCCAGAGACGCATCGCTTCAAGTTCGATCTGTCTTCTGTTGAAGCACTTCAGGACACGGAGGATTCGAAGGTGGCGCGAGAGGTCAGCCTTGTGAATGCGGGAGTGATGACGCCAAACGAGGTGCGTACTAGGCACGGACTCGGGGCCGAGGCGTGGGTGAGCTTGAGTGGTGGTCAAGGCTATTTACTTGGGATCGCTGTGGTTTCGGTTGACGGTTTCAACCCTCTCCCTCCCAGGGAGAGGGTTAGGGAGAGGGTTGCCGCGTTCTAATAAACAGGTGGTATGCCGGGTCGACGAATTCATCTGAATCCGTTCTCAGGATCGGCGAAATCTGGGGTGTAGATTTTCTAGTATGAATATGTGCATTCAGGA
>Ga0302123_10002547_pt1 | contig 12404 bp, 7 predicted proteins | sample CB21_321_MG_FD_203109 | JGI IMG/M metagenome (GOLD analysis project Ga0302123, IMG submission 203109) | Marine microbial communities from Western Arctic Ocean, Canada - CB21_32.1 | ecosystem: Environmental > Aquatic > Marine > Oceanic | place: Canada: Western Arctic Ocean | collected 2017-09-28 | reverse complement strand
CGCCTCAGTCATCGGGACTTTTTCAATCATTACTCACTCTGCCCGTTCGAAGCCGGTTCAGCATTACCACCCAATGGTTGCGTGCTGGCAGCCAGACGAAAACGTTTACGACAAGGAATTAGAATAGGTTTGCAGTGGAGTGACTTCAAGGCTGCCGGCAAGAAGAGTTTCCATGGCCTGAACCGCAGCCAGTGCGCCGGCGATCGTCGTATAGTAGGGCACATGCTCGGTCAAGGCGGCCCGGCGCAGCGAAAAACTGTCGGCGATCGCCTGCGCGCCCTCCGTCGTGTTGAAGACGAGCGCGATGTCTCCGTTCTTGATCGAATCGACAATATGCGGACTGCCTTCCAAAACCTTGTTCGTATCGTTGCATGTGATGCCTGCCGATCGCAGGAACTCCGCGGTGCCGTGGGTTGCCACGATCTCATAGCCAAGTTCGATCAGCTTCTGCGCAGGCGCAACCATCGAGGCTTTGTTGTCGTCCTTGACGGATATGAACACTTTGCCGGATGTGGGCAGTTGCACGCCCGCGGCAAGCTGCGACTTCGCGAAGGCGCGCGCAAAGTTGGTGTCGATGCCCATCACCTCACCCGTGGAACGCATCTCAGGTCCCAACACCACATCAACGCCAGGGAATCGGGCAAAGGGAAAGACCGCTTCCTTCACAGCCACCTGGCCAATCGTCTGGTCACCGCTGTCGGTCATCAATTCAGCGAGCTTTGACCCCGCCATGACCCGGGCGGCGATCTTTGCAATGGGGCGCCCTGTGGCCTTGGCGACGAAGGGGACAGTTCGGCTGGCCCGGGGATTGACCTCGAGGATGTAAACGTCCTGGTCCTTCACCGCGAATTGGACATTCATCAGACCGACGACATTCAGCTCCTTGGCGAGTGCGGCAGTTTGCTGGCGGATATCTTCGAGCGTCGCTGCGGGCAGCGTGTGAGGCGGCAGGACGCAGGCCGAATCTCCGGAGTGAACACCCGCCTCTTCGATATGCTCCATGATTCCGGCAACGAAGACCTCCTCTCCATCGCAGATCGCATCGACATCGACCTCGATCGCATCACGCAAGTATGCGTCGATGAGGACAGGGCTGGTCCCCGAGACCTGCACGGCCACCCGCATGTACCGTTCCAGGGCGGTGTTGTCGTAGACGATTTCCATCGCGCGCCCGCCCAGGACATAGGAAGGCCGGATGAGCACTGGAAAACCGATCTCTTCGGCGATCACGCGGGCTTCGTCGATACTGGTGGCGAGTCCGTTGGCGGGCTGGCGTAACTTGAGCCGCGACAACAATTGCTGGAAACGCTTGCGATCTTCTGCAAGGTCGATGGCATCGGGTGAAGTGCCCAGGATGGGGACGCCGGCCTCACCCAGCCCTTGCGCGAGCTTAAGTGGTGTCTGGCCGCCAAATTGAACGATGATTCCGAGCAGCGTGCCGTTCGATTGTTCCGTTCGCACGATCGCCAGGACGTCCTCAACGGTAAGCGGTTCGAAATATAACCGGTCGGATGTGTCGTAGTCGGTGGACACGGTCTCCGGATTGCAGTTGACCATGATGGTCTCGTGTCCCGCCTCGGCCAATGCATAGGCGGCGTGACAACAGCAATAGTCGAATTCAATTCCCTGGCCGATACGGTTGGGGCCACCGCCGAGGACGATGACTTTGGTGCGATCACTCGGTTGCGCTTCGGACGCGCTATTCGTCGAACCGTCGAGGGAAAGCCACGTATCCGATTCGTACGTCGAGTACATGTACGGGGTTTGCGACTCGAATTCACCCGCGCAAGTATCGACTCGTTTGAACACCGGATGAACGTCAAGGTGGGATCGCGCCGCCGCGACACCAGCCTCATCGGTATTTGATAGTTCGGCCAGGCGATTGTCTGAAAACCCTAACTGTTTCAGGCCGATCAGGGCCTCACGCGAATCCGGCAGCCCGTTCTTCCGGACGTCGTTTTCGGCGTCGACAATGGCTCGGATCTGCTCAATGAACCAGGGGTCGTAACTGGTCGGTTTCTGGATATCCTCAGTGCTGAAGCCCGCGCGCAGTGCTTGCGCAATGACCAGCAGCCGTTCGGGTGAAGATAGCGCCAACGCGGCGGTGACTGCATCGCGATATGCCGTAGTTTCTGCTAACGCAGGGTCTTCGGCCCCGGAGATCACAACCTCATTGAGGCCGGTCAATCCTGTTTCCATCGAACGCAGAGCCTTTTGCAGGGACTCGGCAAAACTCCTGCCGATTGACATGGCTTCGCCCACCGACTTCATCGATGTCGTCAACAGCGGCACGGCACCGGGGAATTTCTCGAAAGTGAAGCGCGGTATTTTCGTGACCACGTAGTCGATGGTCGGCTCGAAGGAGGCAGGCGTCACTCCCGTAATCTCGTTGTCGAGTTCGTCGAGCGTGTAGCCCACGGCAAGTCGCGCGGCCACCTTCGCAATGGGAAATCCTGTGGCCTTGGAGGCCAGCGCCGAGGAACGGGAAACCCGAGGATTCATTTCAATGACGACGAGCCGTCCGGTTGCCGGATCCACTGCGAATTGGACATTGGAACCGCCGGTTTCCACCCCGATCTCGCGCAGCACCGCGATCGAGGCATTGCGCATGATTTGATATTCCTTGTCCGTCAGCGTCAGAGCCGGGGCGACGGTGATCGAATCGCCGGTATGCACACCCATCGGGTCGACGTTCTCGATCGAACAGATAATGATGCAGTTGTCGTTCCTATCGCGGACGACCTCCATCTCGTACTCTTTCCAGCCCAGGACGGACTGTTCGATCAGCACCTCTGTTGTGGGAGAGGCATCGAGCCCGTTGGCGACAATTTGTTCGAATTCTTCACGGTTGTAGGCGATGCCGGACCCGGTGCCTCCCAGAGTGAAGGATGGCCGGATGATCAGGGGAAATCCGATTTCGGTCAGCGCGGCACGCGCCTCATTGACGGAATGCGCGGTCAGGCTGAGAGGGCATTCGAGGCCGATGTTCTCCATCGATTTGCGGAAGAGCTCCCGGTCTTCCGCTTTGCGGATGGCATTGCGGTCGGCGCCGATCATCTCGACACCGTAGGCATCGAGGATCCCCATGTCCGCCACTGCCATGGCGGTGTTCAACCCCGTCTGGCCGCCCATCGTCGGCAGCAGCGCATCCGGTTTTTCTTTCTCGATGATTTTGGCGACGAATTCCGGCGTGATCGGCTCGACATAGGTGGCATCCGCCATGTCGGGGTCGGTCATGATCGTTGCTGGGTTCGAGTTAACCAGGATGATCCGGTAACCCTCCGCCTTCAAGGCTCGGCAGGCTTGGGTTCCCGAATAGTCGAACTCGCACGCCTGGCCGATGATGATCGGACCGGCGCCAATAATCAGGATCGACTCGATGTCGGTGCGCTTAGGCATGTCAGACTGCGTGCGGGCGTAGCTCCCTCCCCCCTTGGGGGGGAGGGCTGGGGTGGGGGGACGCATCCGTAAGGATGCAGCGAAGCCTTTGCGCATCGGGCGCGCTCTTCGCCGCAATGCCACTGACGCGGACACGCGCCTCTGTGCCTCTGTGGTTCATTGCTGCGCAGCGTCCATCAGCGCGATGAAACGGTCGAACAGGTAGTGGCTGTCTTGCGGCCCCGGTGACGCCTCGGGGTGGTACTGGACGGAAAAGACCGGCGCGCCCTCCACAGTCAAGCCTTCCAACGAGCCGTCGAAGAGCGAAATATGCGTTGCAGTCACACTTGCCGGCAGCGTGTCGGCATCCACTACAAAGCCGTGGTTCTGACTGGTGATTTCGACTTTGCCGGTTGCGAGATTCTTAACGGGATGATTGGCGCCGCGATGGCCCATATGCATCTTCCGGGTACTTGCGCCGAGCGCGAGCGACAGGATCTGGTGTCCCAGGCAGATTCCGAAAATCGGCACGCCTGATTCCAGCACGCCTTTGATGGCGGGCACCGCATATTCACCGGTCGCCGATGGATCACCGGGACCATTCGACAGGAATACGCCGTCGGGTTTGCGACTCAGGATGTCCTCAGTGGTTGCCGACGCAGGTACGACCGTGACGTCGCAGCCGAGGGAGGCCAGGCAGCGCAGAATATTCCGCTTGATGCCGAAGTCGACGGCAGTCACGCGGAATCGTGTATCTTTCAGTTTCCCGTAGCCGGTGGATTGGGCGTCATCGCCTAAATGCCACCGCGTCTCGTTCCAGTCGTACGTCTCGGTGCATGAGACCTCCTTCGCAAGGTCCATCCCTTCGAGTCCTGGCCAGCTCTTGGCACTATCGTGCAGGTCGGTGAGGTCGAAATTGCCGCCTGGCGCATGGCACACAAGTCCCGTGGGCGCGCCGCCGTCCCGGATGCGCCGTGTCAGGCGACGAGTATCCACGCCGGCGATTCCGACAAGCCCTTGCCTCTTGAGCCAGGTGTCGAGATGCGACAGGGCCCGGAAGTTCGATGGGTCCGTGATCGACGCTTTCAGGACAACGCCACGCGCGGCTGGGGTCAGCGATTCGACGTCCTCGTCGTTGGCCCCGATATTGCCGATATGTGGAAACGTGAAGGTGATGATCTGACCGGCATAGGACGGATCGGTGATGATCTCCTGGTACCCCGTCATGGAGGTGTTGAAGCAGACCTCTCCGATGGCGGTACCGGTGACGCCGACACCCTGGCCCCACAGGACCGAGCCGTCATCCAGGACCAATACTGCTGACGCCCCCGCGATACGGGATAGGGCGTCAGTCAAGTCAGGTCTGGCCATCAATGTGGATCGATCGCGATCGTCGAGTTGTTGGATTGCGGATGAAAGAACTTGAACATCGTGGCGGAGAAGTCCCGAGCCGCAGCGTCCTTACAGACCGCGCGCAACGCAACGCGCGACGATGACGCAAAGTCCGGCGGAACCTACGCAAGAATCATGCCGCCGTCAACCCTGCCTGTGTAGTAATTTATCGATATATTTCAATTAGTTATCGAGATAATTGAGTTTGCTATTCTCCGCAGTCTCCACTACACTCAATGTTTCCCCTCTGGGCCGTAACGGGCAGGGCATGTTACGCGAACGCCTTTCCGAATCCCTAAAGAGCGCAATGAAAGCCAAGGCCGCACGACGGTGTGCGACCGTGCGATTGATCTTGGCTGCGCTGAAGGACCGCGATATCGCCGTGCGCGGCACGGGCGATAATGATGGCCTCGGTGAGGATGCAATCCTCAACATGATGCAGACGATGATCCGCCAACGCCGCGAATCGATTGAGATGTACAAGAGTGGTCAGCGGCAGGACCTGGTCGAGCAGGAAGAAGGCGAGATCAGGGTGATTGAAGAGTTTCTGCCCAAGCAAATGTCGGAGGATGAAGTCTCGGAAGCGAGTTCGGAAATCATCGGGGAGTTGAGCGCCCACAGTATTAAAGACATGGGACAGGTGATGGGTGAGCTCAAATCGCGTTATGCCGGGCGGATGGATTTTGGTAAGGCCAGTCAGGTCGTCAAGGGCCTGTTGTCGTAGGCGCAGTGGCCTTTGGTCTTGCTGACATCGCATATGAGTAACAAATCCGCGGGACCGTTAGTGACGGTGCGGTTTTTGCTCTGTCGTTGTTCGGCGAAATGGCGTCCGACGCTTACTACGAACGCTTCCTCAACGCGGGAGCGGGGTCGGTCGAAAATGTTTCATGTGAATTGAATCCATAGTCCATGGCACTTCCAGATCATTTCCTTGATGACGTGCGGTCCCGGGTTCAACTCGTTGAAGTCGTCGGGCGGCATGTGAAGCTGACGCGCCGCGGGCGCGAGTGGACGGGTTTGTGCCCATTTCACAATGAAAAAACCCCCTCGTTCACGGTCAACGAGGACAAGGGATTTTACCACTGCTTTGGGTGTCAGGCGCACGGCAGTGTTTTCGATTTCGTCATGCAGCGGGAAGGCTTGAGCTTTATCGAAGCGGTCGAAAAGCTCGCGGCGGAAGCGGGGATGCAGATGCCCGCGCGCTCGCCTGAAGCCGAGGCGCAGGACAAAGTGCGGGCCAGCCTGTACGACGTCATGGCATTCGCGGCTGAGTGGTTTCAGGGGCGCTTGGCGGCCGGTTCGGGACGCTCCGCACGGGAGTATCTTGCCGGGCGTGGGCTGACAGACGACACCATCGAGGAATTCGGTCTCGGCTGCGCGCCGAATAGTCGCACGGCCCTCAAAGAGGCATTGCTGGCGCGAAAGTTCTCGGAACAGCAGCTGATCGAGGCTGGACTGGTGATATCTCCCGAGGACGGCGGCGACACGTTCGACCGGTTCCGCAACCGGATCATGTTCCCGATCACGGACCCGCGCGGCCGGGTCGTGGCATTCGGGGGACGGGCGCTGGATGATGCGCCCGCAAAATATTTGAACTCCCCGGAGACATCGCTCTTCCACAAAGGACGGCTGCTCTACAATCTTGCGCGGGCCCGGCCATCGGTTCGCGACGAAGGATCGGTCATCGTTGCTGAAGGCTACATGGACGTCATTGCGTTGCACCAGGCGGGCTTTGCCAACGCTGTCGCACCACTTGGGACGGCCGTGACAGAGGAACAGCTTGGCCTGTTATGGCGCCTCTCGCCCGAACCGATCATGTGCTTCGACGGCGACAAAGCGGGATTTAACGCCGCCAGTCGCGCGGCGGATCGCGCGCTGCCACACCTGAAGTCGGGACATTCCCTTCGCTTCGCATTGCTGCCGACGGGCGAAGATCCGGATAGTCTGGTGCGGTCTCAGGGGGCGACGGCGTTCCGGCAACTGCTCGCGGATGCGACGCCGCTCTCGGATTTGCTGTGGCAAATTACAATGCAGGACAAAAATCTCGATACGCCGGAGCGCCGTGCCGGGTTCGCAAAGGATATACGTGAGGTCGTTGAGCGGATCGGCGACGTTCAGGTAAAAGCCTTTTATGAACGGCACTACCGGGTGCGGTTGGATGAAATGTTCAACGAGGGGCGTCGCGGATCAGGGACGCGGTCTTCGCGGTCCAGCCGGCCATACGGAACCTCGCAGCGGACCCGCAGGCTCTCGCGCCACCACGGTCTGGGACTGGGCGGAGGCGGGATTACGGAGCGCCGGGAGCGTGTCCTGGTCGCCACGATCATTGGCCATCCGGACCTTCTGGATCAGTATTCGGAAGAATTTGCGGGCATCGACTTAACCAACCTCACGCTTGACAGATTGCGCAATGAAATCTTAGAGATAGCGCGGGGTAGCCTGGGTCTTGACAGCGCGGCATTGAAGCAACACCTCTGTGAAAAGGGATATACGGCGACGTTGGATGACATCGCCGACGCGAGAATCGCGCCGCTCGCACCGTTTGTACGCCCAGATGTGCCAAAGGAAACCGCTCGGGAAGGGTGGGAGAACACGTTGTCTGTTCATCGTCTGGCCGTAACACTGCCGGCGGAGAAAAGCGCGTGCATCGAGGAGTTTGATTTTACGGACGAAGGGTTCAACCGCCTGAAGGCATTCCTCGGCGAGGCGGAACGAAGCAACACAGCGGAAACGGCAGCAGCAGGCCCGACACCCACGAGAACACATTGAGTGCGACGATTTAGACGTCCGGTGCTTTGGACCGGCCTGGTATCGGCCGATCTGATAACACCGGTCTGATATCAATTGCCCAGCGACATCAACAATTACGGTGGCGAATATGGCCAACGCGGCAGAGACTGAAGAAGCGACCGAAGAAACACCTGATAGCCCGCTCATCGACGCCTTCAGTCAGGCGATCAAGAAGATGGTCGCTAAGGCGAAGGAGCGCGGGTATGTCACCTACGATGAGCTGAACAAGGTCCTGCCACAGGATCAGGTTTCTTCCGAACAGATTGAAGACACCATGGCCATGCTCTCCGAGACGGGCATCAATGTCATCGAAGGAGACGAGACCGAAGAGTCATCGTCGGACGAAGAAAAGCCTGACAATCCGCCGGCACCTGTTGCGACGGCGAAATCCGGAGAAACGGCAGAGTATGAGCGTACCGATGATCCGGTGCGCATGTACCTGAGGGAAATGGGCTCGATTGAGCTTCTCTCGCGCCAGGGCGAGATCGAGATCGCCAAGCGGATCGAGAAGGGCCGGGAAACCATGATCAGCGGTATCTGCGAAAGTCCGCTCACCATGCGCGCCATCGTCCAGTGGCGCGACGACCTGACGGCCGAGAGTGTACTTCTGCGTGAGATCGTCGATCTCGACGCGACGTTCGGCGGACCGGACGAAGATCAAAACGAAAAAACCGAAGGCGAAGAAGGGGCGTCGGAAGAGGAAAGCGAAGAGGCGCCAGAGGAGGAGACTGCGGAAGACGACGACGACGATGACGACGAGGTTGCCCTCTCCCTGGCGGCGATGGAAGCCATCCTCAAACCTCATGTGCTCGATACGTTCCACGATATCGCTTCCACCTACAAAAAGTTCAAGCGCCTGCAGGATTTGCGGATCCAGGCGATTCTCAATAGTGAAACCCTGAGTTCGGCGCAGGAAAAACGTTACGTCAAGCTCAAGGAGGAATTGGTCGAGCAGATGGACGTGATCCGGCTCAACAACGGCCGTATCGAGGAACTCGTCGACCAGCTCTACGGAATCAATCGACATCTCTATTCCCTCGAAGGCCGCCTGTTGCGCCTTGCCGAGAAGCACAAGGTCCCGCGCGCAAGTTTCTTGAAACAATACCAGGGCCGCGAACTCGATCCGCGCTGGCTGTCGCGCGTTCGGCGTCGGAAAGAGAAGGGTTGGGCCGAGTTCGCCAAGAAAGAAGGTGACGAAGTCAAACTGATCCGTCAGGAACTCGCCGGAATCTGTACGGATGTCGGGCTCGATATCCAGGAATACCGGCGCATCGTTCACACGGTGCAAAAGGGTGAACGGGAAGCCAGTCGGGCCAAGAAGGAAATGATTGAAGCCAACCTGCGCCTCGTCATCTCCATCGCCAAGAAATACACCAATCGTGGCCTGCAGTTCCTCGACCTGATCCAGGAAGGGAACATCGGCCTGATGAAGGCTGTCGATAAATTCGAGTACCGTCGCGGTTACAAGTTCTCGACCTACGCCACGTGGTGGATTCGCCAGGCCATCACACGCTCCATCGCCGACCAGGCCCGCACCATCCGCATTCCCGTGCACATGATCGAGACGATCAACAAGCTCGTTCGCACCTCGCGTCAGATGTTGCACGAGATCGGCCGCGAGCCGACGCCCGAGGAGCTCGCTGAGAAGCTGAACATGCCGCTTGAGAAGGTGCGCAAGGTTCTCAAGATCGCGAAGGAGCCGATCAGCCTCGAGACACCCATCGGCGACGAAGAAGACAGCCACCTTGGCGACTTCATCGAGGATCGCAACGCGGTGCTGCCCGTGGATGCCGCTATCCATTCGAACCTGCGCGAGACGGCGACACGCGTGCTCGCCAGCCTGACTCCGCGCGAGGAACGGGTGCTGCGCATGCGCTTCGGGATCGGGATGAACACCGATCACACGCTGGAGGAAGTCGGGCAACAGTTCTCCGTAACGCGCGAACGTATCCGCCAGATCGAGGCCAAGGCACTGCGCAAGCTCAAGCACCCGAGCCGGTCGCGGAAGCTCAGGAGTTTCTTGGACACCTGAGCCTTTGGATTTTCAGACCACAGGTGCCGATGCGCTAGGGCCCGTAGCTCAACTGGTTAGAGCCGGCCGCTCATAACGGTCTGGTTGCAGGTTCGAGTCCTGCCGGGCCCACCACTCTCCGTGCGCCAGAGACGCGTCTCGAACGTGCTGGCCCGGGAGGGGCGGATTTCTGCCGCTTTGGGCGATTGGGCCTGGGTCGGAGACTGGAGTTCCACTAGAGAAGTTGGGATTTAGCGGCGCAGTCTCTGCGGGCGATTTCCGACGTCCCGATCTTTGAACTTGAGAGGTGGGCGACGCGGCTAAGTTTAGCTGCAAAAACCTAGAAGTTGCGCTTGCTGATCCCACGCGAAGGGCAGGGCGGTGAGGTCGATCGGTTACCGCCCGGCAACGATGGCCTCGATGATCTCGGGCGCCAGGAAGGCCAGTTGAAGGCTTTGTCAGACTAACGCCAGTCAGGTTGAAATTGTGCTCTAAGGCAGCCCGTGAATCGCGCAGAAATCTTGCAATTTCTCACAACCATTAGGCGATTGGAAAATGCCTCTAAATTTAGTCTGACACCGCCCGGCCGAGGCCTACGGCGCTGGACAGTCCGTGGATATGATGGATAAGCTTGACGGCCTACCCTTGAACGCATGCGTTCAAGCCCCACCGGGTCAACAGCAGCAGCATGATCAGGCAACGGAATACACCTTAACTTCGCCGCCAAACTGTCCAAATAAGTTGGACCACCTCAGTGTGTGCTAGCATGACCTATCCGGTGAATTTATCGCTTTCTGAAGCCGCCAGGCGAATTGCGGCTGGTCGCCTCACGGCGGAAGCATTGGTGAGTGCATGTCTTGAGAAGATCCAGGCATTGGAGCCGGAAATCCGCGCCTGGGCCCATGTGGATGCGAAGGCAGCGCTTCTACGGGCACGGCAGTGCGACCAGCAATCGGCAAGAGGCGGTGTCCACGGCATTCCCTTCGGAGCGAAAGACAACATTGACAGTTTCGACATGCCGACAGAGCATGGTTCAATTGTCTACGAGGGTCATCGCCCCGCTGCAGATGCGTCCTGTGTCGCCCTGGCACGCGAGAGGGGCGCCATTCTTCTGGGGAAGACCACAACCTCGGAATTTGCGCATGTAACACCTGGGGCCACCGCAAATCCTCGGGATCCGGCCCGTATACCTGGAATTTCCTCGAGCGGCTCTGCCGCTGCCGTTGCGGCATACATGGTGCCGGTCGCCATAGGGACGCAGACGGGGGGCTCGATTATCAGACCTGCGTCTTACTGCGGCGTCATCGGCTATAAGGCGACATACGGAGATTTTTCCCTTAGCGGCGTGAAGGAAAACACGGGCTCATTGGATACGTTGGGTTTTTTTGTTCGGGACATCTCGGATGTGGCGGTATTCCGGGCGGCCATGTTGGGTACGCAGCCTACGACGTGTGCGGAGGTTTCTCTTGCAGATCTACGCATCGGATTCTGTCGTACGCCATTTTGGGATCAAGCGGAGGATTCGTTGCGATCGCAGCTCGAAACGGCCGTGTCGCATCTGTCGTCCGGAAAGGCGCGCGTGAGAGATATTACTCTCGGAGAAGATGCGGTCCAGTTCGTGGAGGCGCTGCGGTCGATAAGCGCATTCGAGTTTTCGCGCGCTCTAGCCCACGAGCGTATACACCACGGAAACCGACTCAGCGCAGCACTTCGCTCGGGGCGCATGCACGACGGCCTCAATTGCTCCTATGAAAAGTATGTCGAGGCTTGCGGGATCGCAGAGAAGTTCAGGGGTGACCTCGATTGCATGTCTGCTGATTGTGACGTGTTGGTTACGCCGGCGTGCACGGGCGAGGCACCTGTGGGACCTCCGGCGAAAGAGAGCCCGGTGTTCAACACGATATGGACGGGGTCGCATCGACCAGCGGTCTCGCTCCCCGTATTTGCCGGGCCCTCGGGCCTTCCCATGGGCCTGCAGGTGGTTGGGCACCGTCATCAGGACGAAAAGCTAATAGAGTGTGCGGCCGCGATTTTGCGAGCGTTAGGATAGGCGGAGTGAGAGTCCAGAAATGCTAAACTATTGGAGGTACGGTAGCGGTCCAACCCTAGTACTTCAGCATGGATTTCTAGGGGGATCACGGTATTGGACACCGCAGATTCTGGAGTTCGGAACGAACTTCGATGTTATTGCACCGGACTTGCCGGGCTTTGCCGGCAGTGCCCAGACTGTACCGCCGGATACGGTGGCAGGATACGCGGCTGCCATCGTTGGCTTGCTGAACGAACTGGGGGTTTCACGATTCTCGTTTCTGGGTCATTCCTTCGGAGGATCGATTGCTCAACAACTGGCGCTCGATTATGGAGATCGTCTCGAGAAGCTGGTGCTGTATGGAACAGCACCCTCCGGGGACGTCCCGACGCGGTTTGAGACGCTCGAGGATACTGCGACGCGATTCGAGCAGGATGGGCTCTCGGCGGGCGAAGGGGTACTGAAGAGCTGGTTTGTTGAGGGCGAGGATAGTCCCTATTTCCACCTCTGTGCGGAGGCAGGGAGAGGAGCGACCGCGCCGGCGGCCGCAAATGTGATGCGAGCTCTGCAACAGTGGGACATTCGTCCACGGCTGGGGAGCGTGCGGGCGCCGACACTGGTCGTATGCGGTGATCGAGATCGTACCACTACGCCGGCTCATGCCTACGAGATGTGGCAAAAGATTCCCAATGCCAGCCTATGCGTAGTGCCGTGGTGTTCACACAACGTACACCTGGAGCAGCCCGAGGTATTCAATCGAGTAGTACGGGAATTCTTGTTCCGTAAACACTGAACTCGGCGTGC
>Ga0302123_10002545_pt1 | contig 12405 bp, 22 predicted proteins | sample CB21_321_MG_FD_203109 | JGI IMG/M metagenome (GOLD analysis project Ga0302123, IMG submission 203109) | Marine microbial communities from Western Arctic Ocean, Canada - CB21_32.1 | ecosystem: Environmental > Aquatic > Marine > Oceanic | place: Canada: Western Arctic Ocean | collected 2017-09-28 | reverse complement strand
TGGTAGACTTGGCAAAAGAGTTGTTGAGAACTCGCCTATTGACCCATATTGGGGTAATCAAGGCTGTTCGGGTTATTGCCGGAGATTTGCTTATCGCCAAGAAAGCGACAGACATTGCAAAGGTGGAAGTTGATTCCGCCGAACAGTGGTAATAGGAAACGCCCGACCTAAGCTCTTGCTATGCAAGGGTTTAGGGCAGGGGGCGCGCCCCGCGACGTAAGTCCTTTGATAGTAAGGGTTTACGACGACGATTTGGGGTAGCAAATACTGTGCCAAACTATTTATTATTATTCTCACAATTTTGATGGTATCTCTATTGCAATCTGTGAGTATGGACGATATAATACATATATGAAAAACAAGAACACGAAGAAATTGAAAAGTGGGATCATCGTTGACGGCTTTGAAGTCGCCAATGAATCAATGCGAATCCAGATGCTGCTAAGCCACATCGACGATATTGAATGGTCCGCTACGGTATACGATCACGATTATTGGTGCGATGTATATGCTGAAAGCATGACTCTGGACGATGGCACAATGTTGCCAGAAGCAGATGTTATCGCAGTTTCAGAGAATCACGAATGTTGGTTGATGGAGAAATATAGAGACTTTTTGTACTAGTGTACATGGGGGGCGATTGCATGAATCCTATGGTAATGTAAACATCTGTTAAGTACAGATTTATACACTAAGGTGCAATACGCTGAGTGCGAGTTTGGTAAATCGTGGGTTCGACTCCCACGCTCCCCACTTTTGTATCCGCTAATCCTAGCGGATAATGATTACAGGTAGTCAGCCAGCCAGCCAGTCAGTCAAATACTTTGGAAATAGGCTTGACACTGGCTATAGTCTGTGGTATAATGTGATTGTCAACTAACCCACTTGGAGAAATCGAATGCTGCTGAGACTAAAAGACATTGTTGTGAATTCGCTCAAAATGCTTGCAGAGGGTACATTGGGGGCGTGCAAGCATGATGATTGCATGTATGTATATCCTGACGGTTCACGCTGCACAGCGGGTGCGGGCATGACTAATGAAATGATTGGCCACATCGTTTCCACAAGTCAGAACACATCCAACGTGAACATGTTGGACAAGATTGAACTTGATTATTCGGATCGAATCGTGGGTCTACAAATGGCCCATGATAAATGGGCGAGAAGCAAAAGCGTGACAAGCTTCGCCTATTCGCCTGAGAAGGAAGCAGAGAAAAAGGGCGAGTATCTTAATATGTTGATGGAGCAGCTTGTGGAGTTGCCCGAACTTTACTAATGCTAGGAAACGCCCGACCTAAGCTCTTGCTATGCAAGGGTTTAGGGCAGGGGGCGCGCCCCGCGACGTAAAGCCTTACGCAGTAAGGAGTTATGTCGATCCGAATATTCTTTTTATTTTTACGTGTTTCTCTCTTGCTATTCGCTGAAATGGTCGATACAATACATATATGGAAAACTTCATCTATAGAGACTATGTGATCGACTATCGTGCCAAGCCCGTTCCAAGCCGTAGCATGGACTGGGAATGGACTTCACCACATTACGACGGTAACGAATTTGACGACGGTGTAGGATTTGCGTCTAGCAGAGAAGCGGCGATGGCAGCGGTTGATTTTGACATTCTGGAAAATTGGGGAAAGCGGGCTTGACATGGTGACCATTTTAGAGTATCATCTACAAAGTGCTGAGTACATGCGAAACGCTGTTCTTCAATGTAGGCGGGCAGGAATGCGGCAAGACGAATGGTCTTACTACCTGTCTGAAATGATGCGACATTCTCAAGCGGCTATTAACAAAGTTGTCGGTCGTTCCCGAATCCTTAGAGACACGAAAGATTGGTTATGATTCACGAACTGATAAACACGGCACACGCCCATTGTGGGCCGGATAGTGCAATGGAAAACTTTGCATACTGCGAGCAGGTAGACGATGCTAATCATGCTGCCGAAATTGTGAAGGAAATTATCGTAGAAAAGGATATTTCCGACAATGAGGAACAAGAGGCGTTGACAAAACTGTTTCGACTTGTTACAACTGCACCCTACGGTTTAAGTTTAAGTCGTGCAAAAGTCAACGAACGTGGAGAATTCCAATATCCTTTAAGGAGTTGTGATGATTGATCCAGACGCGACGAATGACGGTGAAGGCAGAGTTGACATTGTAAGGGGCTGCCCGTTTTGTGGTAGTCACAACATTGTCGAAAATGTCTTAATTGAGGCATTAGACAACTGGGAAGATGGGGAATTAATTCAAAACGCATTCCCTGAAATGTCGGCGGAAAACCGTGAAATTATTATGACGGGGATTGGGCCATGTTGCTGGTAGGTTGTGTATGTGGTGGTTTCGGTGAATTTTTCATTATCACCGGAATCGCCACTGTGATTGGTTGGGGTTGGGGTTGGTTTGTAAATCGTAAACCGTGTTGCGATCATATCTGCGAAGATGACAAGGGTACACAAGAACACCCGCATTGGTAGGAGTATACTATGAAGTTTTTCAATTTTCGACAAAACAACACTTTTGGGTCTTGGGATATCAACGAAGATGTTAACATCAACGTGATTGTTGAAGCAGATTCTCCCGAGTCCGCCAATGAAATCGCTGTAAAGCATGGTGTTTATTTCAATGGCTGCAATAATGGTACAGATTGTCAATGTTGTGGCGATCGTTGGAATGATTGCTATGGTGATGGCTATGAAGTTGCGGAAATCTATGGGGTTCCACTAGTTCCAACCGACGTTGTTGAGAGATTCGAGGACGCTGATTCTGTTGTATATTACGACGATGGTCCGCGTGTGTACTTCAATGCTGGAAGTTCTTATTCAAGTCCTCCCAAGGTAGAAATTCCGAAACGGCTTGAATAGCCCTAGGGCGAGGGCCGCGCCCCGCATCATAAAGCCTTACGCAGTAAGGAGTTATAACTTTCCAATTACTTTATAAAATAGGGTGGATTACGATTGACATTCCAGCCGATTAGTATATAATAGGGAAGTCAAACAAACCCGCAAAGGAAAAAACATGAACAGAATTGAAGCCGCTATTCTCCGCGTTGAAGCCGCCATGATGGACAAGGGCGTTCCTCTTGATACGGTTGCCAATGGGTTGAATATGCCTTTGGACGAATTTGTTAGGTTTCAAGAGTTGAAGTCTCACGCCGTTTCAAACGGGATACTATCTGTTGAAGAGGGAATGACTATATACAATTTAATGGGAAATTATCCATCTGTATTTAATGGCCAGCCGTATGCTGAGAAGGCCGCATTAACTAATCTTTTCTCTGAACTATTGAAGGCGGAAATTAATGGAAGACGTTGATTTTGAGGCAAAACAGCGGAACATCTCCCTATACCAAAAGCGGGACGATAACGCTGAACATATTTTCACTGGTGAACCCTTGCAGGGAGATGAATTACGTGACTGGACCGCAAACAGAAACGACCAAAGGGGAAAATCCCGAGCGAATTGACCTTGACAATTGGGTGGTGATGCCTCCGGTTGTCGATGTTGACCTGTGGGATAAGGAGCTAGAAACGGACTGCGGTTAATCCCCGTAGTATTCGTTTCGCCCTAACCCTAAGCCCACGTTGGGTTTAGGGCAGGGGGCGCGGCATGCGACGTAAACCGTTGCTACGCAACGACTTAGGTATTTGTTTTTTCTTTGCTATTCTTTAGGGAAATCACTTGACGCATGGGCTTGTGGATGGTATAATTGGGACATGACGAGGACATGACACGCGAGTCGATAAAGTGATCATTACCGTGCTTGTTCGTTGGTCTAAGAAACGTAACGGGAATTAGCATAATTGGCAATGCGACACGGTTAGGCCGTGTAAATAGGGTGTGTCCTGCGACTGTTGCAACGTCAAGGGTCAGTCTTGCAAGGCTGAGTGCGGCACATTTAGTTCGAGTCCCTTATTCCTGACCATACAACTGAAACATTATGGGGCTGTAGCTAAATTAGCGTAGCGGCAGGTTATAAATCCGAATGGATACCTGTGTCGGGTGACAAATGGTGAAACACCTAACGATTAGCTATCGTTTGACCTAAAGGCGACGAATTCTAGACAGTTGCTTAAATGTGGGTGCAAATCCTACCAGTCCCTACCCACAACTTTAATTGAGATTGCGACAATGGTGATTATCTCAAGAATCAAAATGACCCCGATTGAAAAATATGGGGAAATGTCTCTTGACAAGTTTGCACTCTATTGGTACAATGTGTATCCGAGGCCAGATCGAATTTCTGTCGCACGCTGGGCGGCAATGACTTCTCACTATGTTAGGAATTACAAATGCTGACACTGACAATCAATGAAGCAAACGGCAAGCCCGCACCGAAACGCGGTCCGTTCGTCAAGGGAACATGCACGGATAAAAGCATCGCCCCGGTGACACAACGTGGAATCCGTCGTCGAAAGGCGGCAATGGCTGGTTTTGTTCCAGCCGCAGAAGTCAAAGAATAGGCAGCTTGTAAAGTAGTTGCCGAACGAGCGATAGCCCCGCATGATGGGGCTATCGTTGCTTGTCTTATCTGATCTTATCAGATTGCGTCCGTGGCGAATAGTCAGCCAGCTATAACCCTTTATAGAGTAAGGGTTTACGGCATAGCCCCGCCCCGCGACATAAGTCTATACAGGGTAATGACTTACGATTATATAGTATTTGTTTGTTGAATTCACTTGACACCGGCAGGCGTAGCCTGTATAATGTTGTTGTCAATTAATCCCAACAAGGAAATCGAATGTTGCTCTTAAGAGAAGTCGCGGATCTGATTCAGTCTACCCCAAGATCCGATGCAAGTGGTGCAAAATGTCACTTCTATGAAGTCGGTGGAATTGGAATTAAGACTTGGACACGTAGGGATATCGCAGAAGATTGTTTTGAAAAGCAAATAAAAATTGCTGAATTGGGATTCGCCCCTAAAGTTTATGGGGATTTGTTCGAGGCAGAAAACCATCACGGGGATATAGTTTGGTGTTATCAGACTGAATTGGCAGCCGTTATAGGATCAGCACTCCCAAAATGGGATGATGGCGATTTTGAAGAAATGGAAAGCTGTATAGAATGTGCCAACGATATGGTTTATGCCTCGAATAGAGAAATGGGTAAAATAGGCTGGACAGATGATGACGACCATCGGTACAACTGGGGAATTATGCCAGATGGTAAAATTGTGTGTATTGATTTCGACCACGTTCGAGAAACACATGAATGGACTTAACTGGAAAGAAGTATAGTAAACCTCTTTCGTCCTAAGTTCTTGCTGGGCAAGGGTTTAGGGCAAGGGGCGCGCCCCGCGACATAAGTCATTCTATAGTATAGGTTTATAATTAGTTTTATTATTTGATTTTTGGGTGGTATTTAATTGACATTGAGCCGGGACTGTGGTATAATTGTGTAAGTGGAGAGCAGCAAGAACACAAGGGACGCAACAACAACGTCGCGGAAATCTGAAAAGTTTAGCAGAATTCACTTGACAACCGCCGCCAATTGTGTTACAATGTGATCTCAAGAGTAAACCTTTTCTTTTCTTTCAACTGGAGTATTGAGTAATGACTGACCGTAACAAGAGCGTTTCTGAAACCGTCGCCGTCACCGCCCACGTTTTGGGTGTTCGTGAGGGCAAGTCTGCAAAGGATATTGCCGCATCAATTGACATGGATGTAAAATCGTTCAACGTCAAGATTTCGCAAGCCCGCAAAAAGTTGCGTGTTTCGACTACGATTTTCGTCGATCCGACCGATCCGGCGAAACAAATTAACGGTGTCGATTTGATGGCCCGTCTGAAGTCTAATCCTGTCGATGTCGATAAGGACGAAACGCTTCAGATTGTTACTGCGGGGCAGCTTATCCCCCCTTCGATTGGTGGACAGCGATCTACTAATGGTAATCAGGGATTGGTTGATCTAATGGCAGCGTTGGCGGGTGAACAGGCGGATACCACCGCCGAAACGGGAGAATCTCCCGATGGTGAAGATTCGGACCCCGACGCCGAATAAGATTATTGTAGTCTAATTGACTACACTTTCCCCGGCACGTCAAGTATGGCGTGTACGGGGATTCTTTATGTTGTCATAATGATTTGCCATAAGTCGTTACAGGGTAACGAGTTACGTCGCGGGGCGCGGGGGGCGACATAAACCCTTTGGTGGCAACGACTTAGGTATTTTCAGAAAATCGTTAATTTTGGCCACAATTCAATTGACATTCGACGCGAAGCGGTGTATAATACATACATGACGAGGCGGGAGTGAGGCGACAGCCTGAAGTTAACATCACTCCTTATTGGCTGGCTGATCACCATTAGGCTATGACTCTTGAGTCATAATGCCATGCTCTTTAGTCTGACAGAACAAAAGAACTGAGACTCTCCCTTTTTCTACCTATACTCTTTACACGTTGACTTGTCCGTGTAATTAGACTTGCAAGCGGGTGAAAGTCTCAAAGTTTTAGTCTGTCTTTTTATGGGCCGTTGATGGTTTCGACTAGATTTAAAGCCGCACGTCGGAAACTTCTAGGACAGGGGTTCGATTCCCCTACGGTCCACTCGATACTATGTATCGCTTTAATTACCGCCATACTCGAAAGGAACAAGATGCCAGTAGACAAGAACAAGAGAATGCAGCCGCCTAAGAATCAGAATTTTAAGGCAGGATTTTCAATCCTGATGAACGTCGGTCGCCCCGATAAGAATGGAACCAGTAAACAACGCTTCGCACGGTTTAGTTGTGCTGAAGAGTTGTCTATATTCTATATGGAAAACAGCCGCAATAAAGATTCGAGGGATCTGCGATGAAACCAACAAAAACAAAAACGCAAACGCGGCAACAAGTACGTAATTTTCTTGAGGCCGTTTGGGGTAAGGAGAAAGCTTACGACTTGCATAGTGAGAAATCACTGGCTGTTTATATGAGTGCATTACATCACTCAAAAAACGGTTGTCACTTTGCCTGTATTGAAGCGAATGGCGACAAAACGCTATCGCTTAAGAGATCAGCAATCGAATACCTTCCCGCGTATGATGACGTGATGGGTGCGTTGCTTCATTTTTGGAAACAATCTTAGGAGAACACTTTGAAAAATCAAGGAAAACTTACGATTACTTTGGACTTACGTCAGGTTCACGGATCAAAAGCCGCAACACGCGAGATTACAAAGGTTGCACGGGCAATAAACGCAACCGCATCATATGGCTTCCAACTTCAAGATTGGAACGGTCGAACAATTAAAGACCGATTTCATAACGAGGTGGGAACCATCGACATCGCATAACGTGTGGCGGCACGACCCGCTCTAAGTCCAACGCCAGATTGGACTTAGGGCGAGGGATGCGGCCCGCGACGTAAAACCTTACACAGTAACAACTTAGGCCATCGCTGCAAAGCGGTGGCTTTTTTATTTGACATGCGGGCGGTTCTGTGGTATAATGTAAGTCGTGGCCATGTAAGGATTTAGGTCATAACCTTATCTAGAATAACCTTAACCCTATCTTAACGGGTTATGTGCCTGTACGTACGTCCTACCTGTTCCATGCTAATGGGTGTTTTTTGGGGAATAGTTAGCCAATACCGGGAAGTCAGCTATTTTGTGCTTGACAAGCGGGGCCATGTGTGCTATAATAGGAAATGAAAGGGGAAACCATGACACCAAACCATTTTGATGGCAGTATGTCTCAACGTAAAGAGATGCCTGTACTCACGCCTATTCAGCGTTTACGTAAGGTTAAGGCTGATCGGTTAGAGTTGATAGAATTGAAAAAATTAGATCCGCCGATTAAGGTGCGCGGTACACGTTCAACGTTTCAAAGTTTGATTGATTTAATGAATACATTAACGGGAGAATAGTAGTGAACAGTTTTGGATTTGGCAACCTGTTAAGTGCGGGCGATAGTAACCCAAAAACGTTAAAATCAGACGCCGCTGGCGTTGGCTTTTTGTCCACCATTCAATACCTTAAACCGGAAAAGTCTTCAGACTTGATTAATCTCTGTCTTTATGCTTCCCGTGGTTGTGCTGCGGCATGTTTAGCGTTTGCCGGCAGGGGTCGTACTAACATTGTGCAGAAGTCTAGACAAGCAAGAACCGCATTTTTTGTTAACGACCGTAGGTCGTATAAGATTATGCTGGTTTCGGAGGTCGAACGTTTTATTCGTCGTGCGGAAAAGTTAGGTTTAGTTCCTGCTATTAGACTTAACGGCACGTCGGATATTATGTGGGAGAAAGAATTTCCCGCATTGTTCACGAATTACCCCAACGTCCAATTTTATGATTATACTAAGATAACGCCTCGTATGTTGCGTTATTGCGATAATCAACTGCCGGTTAACTATCACTTGACGTTTTCGCGTAGCGAAACGAATGATAGTGATTGTTTGGACGTTCTGAAAGAACGGGGCAACGTTGCGGTAGTGTTTCGTAAGGAATTGCCTAAGCGTTGGAAGAGATACAAGGTTTACAATGCCGATACGAACGATCTACGATTTCTGGATAAGTTTGGTGTTGCCGGGCTATATGCCAAAGGCAAGGCCATTAAGGACAATTCTGGATTTGTGGTGGAAGCTTGAGCCATTGGATAAGTACCGCTATCATTGTGGTAGCGGTACTTTTTACTTTTACTTTTATGAAGGATGAATGATGAAAGTTCTCAAACTAATTAATCTTTCCCTAGTCCAGTTTCTAAAGCAAAATGCTAATGCACAGATTCTAAGTGGACCGACTGGCATTTTCAATAAAGAGGGAACATATAGACGATGTGATTCCCTTGTTGAGTTGCCGAATGGTAAGCGGTATTCGATTAGCATAAGCCCCGTTGGGGATAGTGTGCCGGAGGTGAAAGTATGAAATACTTAACGTTTCGACATTTACAGAAAATAATGGCCCAATCGTTTACGGATGAACAATTAGATCATCCTGTAATGGTCGAGCTTGTAGAGAAGGGTGATCACGTCTTAACGTTAAAGATGAATGAAGATGGAAAGATAGCATTTATTAAGGTGTTCCCCGATTGACGTAAACCCTGTGACCCAAACGATTTGGGTCGCGGGGCGCGGCGGGCGACTTAACTCCAATGATACCAACGACTTACGCCCTCTTGCCTTATCTAGTCTTATCATACTTTAACCTTAACTGAACTTGTTTCAGCTAATCTTAACCAATCGCGCCCCAATAAGCCTTAGTCAGCTATATGCTGTGTGTGAGCTATGTATGTACGTAAAAAAACCGCCATAGTCTAATGCTATGACGGTCTTTAAAGAAAGGTCTCAATCGAGACAGTACGGGAAATAGGAGTCGAACCTAAAGCCAGTGCTTTATAAGAACACATGCCGCAACCAGCAGCACCTTCCCGCTCACGCTCGTTAATTATACTGTCACGAGCCAAGCCCCATCGTTACATATAAGGGTCAACAGTTACACCTACTAAGCTCAGTATTAACCTGCCTTTCAGTAGTGGTCGAGGTCAGAATCGAACTGACAGCACCTGTTAAGGTGGCAAGCTTATGAGGCTCGTAGGGTAAACCAGTAACCCCATCACGACGGCAAAGGCCGAACTCTCGCCCGACAACCTATTATACACCACCGGCGAAGGAATAGCAAGAGAAAAGGGGATAAGTTGTGGGAATTTTTCAAAGTAATTCAAAATACCAAGACCCTAAAAAATTGGTGTAGTGACTCTTTACGTACCTTGACCAGTTATGAAACTCTGTCTTGTTCTTACAATATCTATAACTACACATAACCTTATACGTACCATCATCCTTAATATAGCCCCTTAAGAGGCAGCATGAGTCACCTTCTTGTCTTTTGTGAACCATTGCAATCGCCCCCGCATAGCTCTTAGTCAGCTATTACGTACCCTCTGTTGATACACTTCTTCATTAGTTTTAACTGCTTGAATATGACCTGACTCCTACTCTTATTGTGTCGGCCATAACGTAATGCATAGTCACAATCCTTACACATAGGATGTAAGCCACTTAAATCCTTCCCACTTATATTTCCTTGCGTATATTCAGAGTAGGCTATTGTACAGGCTTTTTCTTTGCAAAAACGGCACTTATACTTATATTTCAGTAGTACCATCTTGACCACATCTTGGTACTTAGATGATTCTTTATATGCATCAAAAGAGTTAAATCCAGCCCTTCTTATAAGGGTTGCGCGATTTTCAGAGACTCCCTGCCTACTATTAGCGGCCTTCTTCTCTCTATTATCATTTATGTACTGTATGTGCTTATTACAGGCATTACATGTCAGGGCAATATGAGCCGAACCGTCCTTGAAGAACTTCTTCTCTCTATGCACATCTGAACTGTCGCACCATTTACATTTTCTCATCGCCTATTCTCCCATTGTGAAACATGCCAAACACTCAGAGGCTTTGACATAAGGTTTCTTAATATATGCCAAACTACCGAGTAGTTAATCGCAGAATAAAATATAGGGCCGGTGGACTTCAAGACTATGAATACAATATTGTAACCATTTTGAAGAAGCTCAGACAATCCCCTAACCATTTATGTACAGATTTCTTATAACCAAGCAAATTGTTACTGAAAAATTTATATATTATGACCTCGGCGTTTTGGTCAAAAAAAAGAAGAATTAAATTCCTAATCTCTGACTACTACCTAGTAACCGCTTGCATCTACTCTGGGTCTTTTTATACACCCAATTTTCATTGCCGTTGGTTGTCCATGAATAACATGAACCTTACTTTACTCTACCCGTATCGGATTTGACCGGGGCGATACCTATGTGCCATAGGGACTTGGTTATCATAACTTGACCTTAATTGTATCAATCCTAGTGACCACTGTGGCTCTATAAACCATTTCCCTGCCGAGGTACTTATCCTCTTAGTCGGAGGCCCAAGCAGACCAACCTCCATTGTTAATATACCCCTACAGGGCCAGATTGTCAAGGATTTTCTGTTAAAAATTCCCAAACTTAGACAGATTTTGCTTGCTATTTTCTCTCAGGTCGAGTATAATACAGTCTGTGAGGGAAAGTCTGAAATCGCCGCGAATCTTATTTTTAGGAGCAGTTATGAGACTGTCAAAAATTGACGAATACTTTGAGAATCACGAAACGGCAGAGTTAAGGTTGAATCAAGAGTCTCTTACTATTGTTTATGAGGCGTTGCATCAATATTTGAGCCAAGATTATGATTATGACACATTAGAGGCCGCGAATCTTTTAGTTGAGCAACTAGACGATACTATTTATGGTACAGATCAAGAAGACTGGCAGGCCGCGATAGAAGAAGAGCAGGAGGGTCTTAGTAATGTCTAGACTTCACGGTACAATTTCTGAAGGTCGGCTCTATGTTGACTTTAATGACCTGATTTTATTTTTAGGTACAGAATGTGAAAATGATGACCCAAATGGGGTAAAATCAACGTCTACGCTAGCAATTAGGGCAGCGTTGACAAAATGGGCAGAGGGAATAACAGAAAAGGTATGATTATGGTCCCAAAAAACACGGGGTTTGTCTTTTAGAGATAGGAAAGGTAAGAAAAGGGAAGAATTTGTTAGGAAAAAGGTAAATTTTAACATATTTTCTCTTGCTAGTCCTTTTTTTCTTCAAGAAAAGTAGTTTTTTCATTAAATTTCGCCTAAAAATGGTCAAGTAGAAGGTTTTTTTCTTGATTTTGGGTGTTGTGCGGCTTGCCGAGGTATGAAATGAAGAATTGGGACCATCAGACAGGAGCTAAGATAGGTTCTCTTATTGGTTTAGTATTAGGCTTTTGGTTGATTTGGTACTGTTTAGATAGACTTTATTGAAAGGCTAAGCCTGTGAAGCATTTAAATAGCTGCCTCTATCACTCCATAGCACTTCTAATAGTGTTTATGGCTGCTCTAGTCGCATTTGTGTGGCTAATTAAACTCTCTTTATTGGCATAAAGAGCTAAAAACTAAGTAAAGGGGCGAATTATGAAAGTTTTTGTTTATTTCAACCTACGTAAGAAGGTTTGGTCTGTTCGTAGTGTTCGTAGCGGTCTAGTTATCGACCATAAGAATGATATCATACTTAAAGACGCCGTTTTTAAGGTATCAGAGGCGGGACGACAGCGCGTATTAAGAGATAAGCGTAAGAACGTACACGCGGGAGTAGAGGGTGAGCTAGCGACAGATAGGGACATTAACAACATAATTAATCATGCTGATCTTTTTAATGTTAATCAAGCTAGATATAATCCCTATAAGTACGAAAGTTTTGTAAATCTCGAAGAAAAGCCTGTGTATAAGGCTGCTTTAGCACAGATGTACGCGGTTCCTACAAAAATTGTTACTTATGAATGAGGTACGAGGTATGACTCACCGCGTAAAATATTGTCAAAAATCTGCTAATGCTTTATTTAAAACCCTTAATGTAGAAAAGATCGAAAAATACAAACAGTATTGGGAG
>Ga0302123_10002541_pt1 | contig 12412 bp, 7 predicted proteins | sample CB21_321_MG_FD_203109 | JGI IMG/M metagenome (GOLD analysis project Ga0302123, IMG submission 203109) | Marine microbial communities from Western Arctic Ocean, Canada - CB21_32.1 | ecosystem: Environmental > Aquatic > Marine > Oceanic | place: Canada: Western Arctic Ocean | collected 2017-09-28 | reverse complement strand
CGAACCCACGTGCCGGTTACCCGACAAGACGCTTTCGAGGCGCCCCCGTTACGACCACTTCGGTACCTCTCCCAGGTCGTGCGTGCTGGCTGTGCGCGCGGCGGGCGCCGCGCGAACATTTCATTATACCGAGCGGCGACGCTCTCGGAAAAACTCCTGAACAAGAAGGCGGCACGGCTCCTCAAGCACACCTCCCATGACTGCGAAGCGGTGATTCAGGCCTGGCAGGTCGAGCCCCCGCACCGCTGACACGAGCGCACCGGTCTTTGGCTCCGCCGCGCCGTAGACGACGTCGCCCACGCGGGCGTGCACGAGCGCACCCACACACATCAGGCACGGCTCCACAGTGACGTACACGGTAGCCCCCAGCAGACGGTAGCTGCCCAGAACCCGAGCGGCTTCGCGCAGCACAACGATCTCGGCATGCGCGGTGGGATCGGTGTTGGCAATCGGTTGGTTGCACGCGCCCGCCACGACGCGGCCCTCAACCACCAACACGGCACCAATCGGCACCTCGCCGGAGGCGCCTCCCCGACGCGCCTCTTCCAGCGCCGCTTCCATGAACGATTCGTGCGACATCGGATCACTGCACCACGCCGCGGCCTAACCGAGAAAGAAGCGGTACGCCGGATTGTCCTGCTCGGGGGTATAGGGATACCCCAGGCCGTCAAGAAACGTGCGAAACGAGGTCAAGTCCGCCTCCTCGACCTCAAAGCCGGTGAGCACGCGGCCAAAGTCCGCGCCATGGTTGCGATAGTGAAAGAGGCTGATGTTCCAGCGGTCGCCGAGCGTATCGAGAAATCCCGTCAGCGCTCCTGGGCGCTCGGGAAACTCGAAGCGGTAGAGCCGCTCAGCGCGCACGTCAGGCGCGTGCCCACCAACCATGTGGCGTACGTGGACCTTCGCCATCTCGTTGTCGGTGAGGTCCACTGTCTCGTAGCCGCTGGCGTTGAGCGTAGCCGCCAGCGCCGCTCCGTCCTGCCGCGAGTCGGTGACGACGCCGACAAAGATTCGTGCCTGTCCCCGACCGCTCAATCGATAGTTGAACTCGGTCACCACCCGGTGGCCGATGGCCGCGCAGAACTCGCGAAAGGCGCCCGGGTGCTCCGGAATCGTGACCGCAAGCAGCGCCTCACGAGCTTCACCCACTTCTGCACGCTCGGCGACGAATCGCAAGCGATCGAAGTTGATGTTGGCTCCGCTCAGCACCGCGATCAGCGACTGATCGTGCACGCCTTCCCGCGCCACCCAGGACTTCAAGCCGGCAACCGACAGCGCACCTGCAGGTTCCATCACCGAGCGCGTGTCGTCGAACACGTCCTTGATGGCCGCGCAGATCTCGTCGTTGGTCACGCGCACGATCTCGTCGACTGTCTCGGCCACGATCGGAAACGTCAACTCGCCAACTTGGCGCACGGCCACGCCTTCGGCAAAGATGCCGACGTGATCCAGTCGAACACGTCGCCCGGCGGCGAGCGACTGATACATGGCGTCAGCCTCGACCGGTTCGACGCCGATCACCTTGACATCAGGCCGCAATTGCCTGAGGTAGCCGGCAATGCCCGCGATCAGACCACCGCCGCCCACCGGCACGAAGACCACGGTTGGCCCGTCCTGGCTGTGGCTCAGGATCTCGGCGCCGATAGTGCCCTGACCCGCGATGACCAGCGGGTCGTCGAAGGGATGAATGAACGTGCGTCCGGTCTCGGCCACCATCGTGTCGCTGTGTGCCTTGGCGTCCGCAAAGCTGTCGCCAACGAGCACCACCTCGGCGCCCATCGCGCGCACGGCGTCCACCTTGATGTGTGGCGTCGTGCACGGCATGACGATCGTCGCCTTCAGGCCGAGCTTCTTCGCCGAGAAGGCCACGCCTTGCGAGTGATTGCCAGCGCTCGCCGTGATGATGCCGCGAGCCCGCTCGTCCAGAGTCAAATGCGCGATCTTGTTGTAGGCCCCACGCAGCTTGAAGCTGAAGACGGGCTGCAAATCCTCACGCTTGAGAAGAATCTCGTTGCCCAGCCGGCGCGACAGCCGCGGCGCCACCTCAAGCGGCGTCTCTCGAGCGACGTCGTACACGCGGCTTTTGAGGATGTCGTGGAGGAGCTGTGTCAGCAAGGGATCAGAGTATTACATGGACGTGCGGGCAGCCTCCGGCGTCCGTCTTCGTTGCGACGACGCCGCGCTACTGCACTTCGATGAGAATGCTCTGCGTCGCGGAGTGGTTGCCGACCGTCGTCGACGCATCCACGCGGAGCACGTACGTGCCGGGATTGAGGTCCCGAAGCGGGTAGCTTGTCGTGAACCCGTGCCCCTGCCGCCCGGCGGCGGCCGCCACGGAGCGGCCATCTTCGGCCTGGACAAACGTTTGGCCGTTTGACGCATCAAACACGGTTGTCCTGTAGACGATGTCGTGCGCCGCCCGGCTCGAATCGTCATAGACCTCGGCAAACCAGGTGATGGTCTCCTCCTGGCTGAATCTGCGACTCACCACCGGCGGCGACGGCAGCAGACCGCTCCAGTCCTGGTCATCCGCCGTCGCATACGCGGCCGCGCCGGAGGACGTAAGGAACACGCCGCTCATTGAAAATCGCATATCCGAATAGTCGGGCACCACAAGATCAAACGGCACGCTACCGATGGCTTGTCCGGTCGCCTCCTGGGCCGCCACACGAATCTGGTACCGTCCAGGTTCCAATTCAAGCTGGGCCAGCAGGCGTATCCCGGTACGGCTGACCACGTCGTGCGTCGCCGGCTCGAGATTCAAATTGAACGTCTTCGACTCCCCACCCTGCACCTTCGACGCCTCGTCGATGGCCACCACCGACACTTCGACAGACTCGACAAAGCGACCTTCGCGCTCCTCAAAGCGCAGAGCGGGACCGTCAACTTCGAGGGCGACCACGACGGACCCGTTGTCGTCGCTCCCACGCAACGGGGCAGCAAAGACCCGCATCGGGAGGTCCCCGACCGGCACGGGCTTGTCCATGGCCGCGATAAGCACTGGCGACGCGCCCGACTCGAGCATCTCCAGCCGCTCTTGCTCGATCGATTCGACATCGGGCGGCAAAAAGCCCTTGCGCGCACGAACGTCGAGGCCGGCCCGCGTCGTCCTGACGTCAAGATCCATGAAGCGATTGCGCTCCCACGTGTTCGCGTCGCTGTAGTACCCGATGACGTAGTACCGGCTGTTGTCGAGCACAATGCGTCCGAGCCCACCGGCCAGATCGGCTTGGTTCACGACCGACAGACCACCGGTCTCTTCCGACAGTGAGATCAGGCTCTCCTGGGACAGCAGCAGTGCCCTGCCCATCCCTCGAAACCCCTGGTACGACAGCTGCGGGTAGCGCGAAAACCCGCTGAGCTGGGCCAACTCGCCAAACGCGTTCATCGCACGCGGGTCGATGCCGTACACGTTCACGTTGGCGCGCTGCGCCGCGGCAGTGGCCTCCCTCGTCTCGGCGATCACCGACGAGCTTTCCCGGCCGGTGCTGAATGGCTGATAGATGTCGTAGTCGAAGCCTTCGCTGAAGAACAGCAACGCCTTGCGGCGGCCCTGCACGTCACCCAGCCAATTGGACACCTTCTCGATCGCATTCAGGGCACGGCGGACGTTGTACGCACGCTCGAAGTCGCGCGGATCGCGGACCGACTCCGCCTTCTGAAGCGCTTCGCTGCTCCGGAAATCCGGCGTCAAGCCGGTCCCGTCGTCGATGTCTCCGCTCGCCTCCAGGAGGTGAGCCGCCATGCGCTCGGCACCGGCCGACGGCAGCTTGCGAGCCTGGAACCGATCGATCGCCTCCTTCAGGAACAGCCGGTTGTTCGTGAGTTCCTGTCCACTCTCCTGCCGCCCGCTTGTGAAGATCACGGCAGCAAGATCGTCTTCGCCCAGGTACTCGTCGATAAACTGCTTCGCGATATCTCGAACAATGATCGTCCGAGAGATCAGGGTGTGCAGGTCGTCGAGCAACACGATAAAGATGCGCCCCTCGAAGGCGCCGGTGGTTTCGCGAACGTCGGGCTCGATCGGATCGGCGATGGTCCCGTCTGGATTCATCGGCGCGAACCGCCGCTCGATCGGCACATCCACCAGGGAAAACACGGTCGGGGCCTGTCGTTGACCGTCCTCGTATATCTCGAAATCATCAAGCGTCAGGCCCCGGACAAACTCCCCGTCGTCGTCGGTCACGATGGCGTGAACCTCGACAAAGTTGGTCTCCGTCCTGAACGTGACCACAGACTCCTGGCTGGCGTCTGCCGGCTGCTGGGCCGCGTCGCCAGGCTGTAGCGGCGGCTGCTGCGCGCCCACAATATTGGCGCCGATGACGGCGGCGCCGATCAACGCGATCGGTAACAGGCACAGATGTCGACGCATGAGGTGTCCTCTCGCAGAATTCACGTGTATCGGCCTTCCTGCAAATTCAGTGCCCTTCAGTCTAGCTGTTCTGCCCATCTCGGGTCGAGAGCAAATGGGGACACCTGTAGCGCCTGAGATGCCGTGACTGCAGCCGCCGGAAGAAACCCCGACTGGAAGATACCGCTCGAAGGGACACCGCAGACGAGCAGCCGCTCGCGGCGCTGGGAGGGGAACCAAAAGACGCACGCCCCCTCTCCCGATGGAGAGGAGGCGTGCGTGAGACGCGAACCTAGACCGAGTCTAGAAGGAGACCTTGACCCCGAACTGAATGACGCGGGGCAGATACGCGATGTTGCTGTTCGGCTCCGGATTGCCGTAGTTCTTGTTGTTCTCGTTCGTCTGATAGGAGCCGTAGTTGTTGTAGTTCATCAGGTTGAACACTTCGGCTAGGACGTCCACGCCCACCGTGCCGCCCAGCGGGATCCGCTGCTGGAGCCGCATGTCCACCCGGTGAATCGCGTTGCTCTGGAAGGCGTTGCGATCGATGATCGTGCCGTCCTGACGCAGCCGCTGTTCTCCAGAATTTCTCTGGCCTTCGTTGCGCTCGTCGCGGCCCGTGACCGCTTGCCGTTTCTCACCATTCGCGTAGAAGTAGATACCGCTCAGCTGCAGGCCCCGGCCGATGTCCCAGATCCCGTTGACCGTCGCCCGGCCGCGCTGATCGGTCGCGGCAAACGAGTACTCGCCGCCAAGGTCCTTCGCCAGCGGGAAGCCGACCGCCGTTCTCTCCACGAAGCCACTGCTACCAACGGCCCACGTCATCCGCTCCGGTCGCCGATCCTTGAACATGGCCGCCGTGTAGCTCGCCGTGAGCTGCCAGTTGTCGCTGTAGCGCTTCGTCAGCGTGAAGTCGGCACCGTAGTAGTTCGATTCCTGCGCGAGGTATTCGAAGTTGATGATGCCGAAATTCGGGAACGAGCGCCTCGAGATGTCCTGGAACGCGTAGTTGGAACCGGTCGCGGGGTTGTACGTCAGGTTGCCCTGCGTCGAACGCTCCTCGCCCCGGCCGCCGGTGTACAGGAAGTTGGCCTCGAACGACAGCAGATCCGCCAGCTGGCGCTGGAGGCCGATCGACGCCTGGTGCGCGTAGGAGGTTTGGCGTCCAGGATAGTTGATCTCCTGGCCGAACGCGCGGAACACGCAGCCGTCGGCTGAGTTGTTCTGGTCGCACGCACTCGTGATCGCCTGCTGGGCCGTAGGCCGCGGCCCCCCCCACTCCCCGGTCGCCGCCGCTCCAGAGCCGAACCAGTTCGGAATGAAGTCCGCCCGGCCGTCCGGCTGGAACTCGCTCTCGAAGCGCGGGCACGTGGGACTGCCGATAAAGCACCGGTAGCCCGTGCTCTGCTGCACGCCGTCGTTCGGGGCAAAGGCGAAGTAGAGTCCATAACCGCCCCGGATGACCGTCTCGTCGTTGAGCCGCATGTTGAAGCCGACGCGCGGCGCGACGTTGTTGCGGTCGCGTGCCTGGTTGCCCGGCAGGAAGGGCGACCACTCCAGCTGCTCGTTGTGACCGTTGCTGTCCCAGTCGTAGCGGACACCCAGGTTCAGCGTGAAGTTGTCCGCCACCTGCCAGTCATCCTGATACCAGCCCGCCAAAACGTGCCGCCGCACCTGGTAGGTGTGGTCGGTGTCGGAGAGCGAGTGCCGGACGAACCGGGCACCGTCGTTCAGCAACTGCAGGTTGTTCCACAGGGACGCGTCCGCGAACGACGAGTTCGGGAAGATGCTCCCGACGAGCTCCGCCGTCGGGCTGAACCCCCCCGCGCGAAGGTCGACGTCGCCCGTGCACCGCAGGCACCAGTTGAAGTTGTTCTTGAAGTGCAGATAATCGAAGCCGATCTTCACGTCGTGGCGGCCGCCCAGCTCGTATGACGTCGTGAAGTCGTCCCGCACGTTGGTGGTATCCAACACCAGGCCCAGCGGCGTCGTGCCGATGGTGTAGCCACTGAACCGGAACACGGCCGTCCCGCCATCGAGCACCTGCCCAGGGACGGGCATGACCCTATTGCCTTCCCAGTTATTGACGCCCCCTCGGTCCGACCGAAGGTAGAAGGTCACGCCCCCTCTGAGCTCGTTCACTGACGTGCCGCCGATGACCGACGTGATGGAGCCGAAGTACTGGTCCCCCTCGCGTGCAAGCTGCCGGAAGTTGATCGGATGGTTGCCAGAACCGCCGCCAGAGAAAAACTGGTGGACGCCGCCCGAACCACGGAAGTTGAGGCGCGTCGAGTTATTGACCTGATAGTCCAGACGCACGAGCCACACCTTGTTCGTGCGGTCCGCCGAGAGATCCCGGTTGAACTGGGAAAAAATCCCTTTGTTGGTGTAGGCGAAGTCCCGCGGTTCGCGCTCGTACTCGTACGACGCGAAGAAGTGCAGCCGGTCCATGATAATCGGACCACCCAGCGTGCCGCTCACCTGCTGATTCTGGTACGGGAGCACGCGGTCCAGGACGAGATCCTTCCCAATGAGGCTATCGTGCCGGAAGTACCCGCCGCCGCTGCCCGAGAAGGTGTTCGTGCCCGACTTGGTGATCGCGTTGACGACCATGCCGGCCGAACGGCCCTGCGTCGCATCAAACCGGTTCGCCACCACCTGGAACTCCTGGATGGCGTCGCGGCTGAAGCCCGCCTGCTCGTTGTCGCCGCCCGAGTGGTAGTTGCGCGTGATCTGCTGGCCATCGACGTTGGTCTGCGAGTAGCCCTGCCGGTTCTGCACATACCCGCCCGACTCGTTGCGCCGGGCCCCGGGCGTCAGCAGCGCCAGGTCCATCCAGTTGCGGCCGTTGATCGGCAACTCGGCCATCTGCTCCGGGTCGATGTTGGCGCCAACCGTCGAGGCCGTCGTGTCAATGAGCGGCGCCTCGCCGGTCACCGTCACCGTTTCCTCAAGCGTGGCCGGAGCCAGCGTCAGCGTGGTCTCGATAATCTCCCCGAGGAGCAAATTCACGTCGGTCTGGGTGACCGTCTGAAAGCCCGGGAGCGCCGCCGTGACCTCGTAGACCCCGGTGCGGACCGGCATCCGGAACTGGCCGGAGCCGTCGGAAATCCCTTCAAACACGTTGCCCGTCGCCAGATGAATGGCGATTACGGGTACCCCGGGCAGCACACCGCCCGTCGAGTCAACCACCGTTCCGGCCAACGTTGACTCCTGTGCATGGCTGGCTGCGGGCAACGCGACAAACGCCGCGATGACAAGCAGCCATCCGCAAATATTCGACCTTTTCATAGAATCTGTCCCCTCATTACTTATCCTGAAACATTCGGATTAGCAGCGCACCACAAGTTATAAACACGTTGGCCGGGTGCGCGATCCAGTCAGCGTCCATAAATGGTTAGCAAGATCCGTGCCGCAATAGAACGGTACCAATATGGCCTAAATGTGGCCGGAACCAGGCCTTCAGTAGACAGTGATCCATTTTTCCGTATAAATTGATTCGGGAATCAGTATCCCGCCTGGGCATGGGCCATCCCGGCAGGGCGAAAATCAGGCGATTCTCAGGAATGTGCCGTGCGGGCCGATTGGGGCCATCGAAGGAGATAGGAGCCGACCCATGCGGACACCGTCGCCAGCAGGAGCACAGTGCCAGCATGCCAGATTAGATCGTAGCCGTGCGGATGAGAGAGGCACACGGCGAAATTGCCCAGCCCGGCCGCGGCCAACCCGCCAAGGCCTGCAGTGAGGCGGGGCGTCAGCGGCGCGCCACGACGGAGCATGTGGCCCATCGCAACGGCCGGTATGGCGGCACCCGCAAGAATGGATGCCACGCATCGCCAATTCATCTGCAGCATGACCGCACTCAGGCCAACCGTCTGAGCATCCTGCAGCACCCGGACACCAATCATCCCGAGCCAGACAGTGAGTGACGCCAGCGGCGACGGCCAAGGCATTCAATAAGAACGAACTCATGATCGGCCTGGTTGGAAACACTCTGCGCCGCGCGTATTCGACGTGGCAGCTCGACCGACACGAAATCGTCAACGACACGTTCGAGGGCCGTCCCGTCGCCGTGACATGGTGCCCACTCTGCGCTACCGCCATAGTCTATGAACGAACCGTCGCCGGTCGCACGCTGACCTTCGGCGTCTCTGGTCTGCTCTATCGCGACGCATTGGTCATGTACGATCGCGAAACCAACACGCTATGGAGCCACGTTGACGGCCGGGCTCTCGATGGTCCCCTGCTCGGCGAGACGCTGCAACCGGTCCCGGCGATTCACGCCACCTGGAAACAGTGGAAGGCGCTCTATCCCGAGAGCATGATCCTCAAGAAGGCCGGCAGGTACCGATCCTCCTACCAGGACTACAACCGTGATCCGTCGGTCATCAGCATCTTTGGACGGCGCATGAGCCGCTCGGCGCTGCCGCCGAAGGAGCGCATCCTCGGCGTCCGATTCGGCGGCGATGCAACGGCCTTCGTCGTGCGTGACGTCCGCAAGGCCGCCATCGTCGAGAGCGAGGTCGGCAACGTCCCGATAATCCTGGCCGCTGTCGAGGACGACCTGCCAGTTGTCGCGTTCGAGCGACTGGTCGGGGACCGCGTCCTTACATTTCCACCTGCTGATTCGCGTGAGCCGGCCCTGGTGGACGCCGAGACCCGAAGCCTGTGGCGCGTGTCGGACGGCAAGGCGATTGATGGGCCCCTTCAGGGCGAACAACTGACGCGAGTGACCGCGCACTCAGCGTTCTGGTTCGGCTGGTACGAGTTTTTTCCCGATTCGACGATCTGGCAAATTTCCCGCTAGTCGGCACACGACCCAGGTTGAATCTGCAGCAGAATGGGTCAGTGAGAGCGACAACAGGAACGGACGCCGCGCCGAAACTGGTGCCGCTCGACCAGGCCAATCGCGCGTTGCTCGATGCGGTACATCCGGCAGATTGGGTCAACCCGCAGTCCGCGGCGGTCTACGACCTTGTGGTTGTCGGCGGTGGCACAGCCGGACTGGTGAGCGCGATGGGTGCAGCCGGCCTGGGAGCTCGCGTCGCGCTCGTGGAACGGCATCTGCTCGGGGGAGACTGCCTGAACGTCGGCTGCGTGCCGTCGAAAGCCCTTATCCGCTCCGCGCGTGCCGCAGCTGACGCACGACGGGCGAGTCGCCTAGGCGTCAACGTTGGCTCGGTTGAACCTGACTTCGCAGCAATCATGCAGCGCATGCGGGAGCGGCGGGCAGGCATCAGTCCCAATGATTCCGCGCAGCGCGTGCAGGCGGCTGGCGTTGACCTGTTCTTCGGAGACGCGGCGTTCACCAGTGGACGCACCCTTGAGGCGGCCGGCCAGGCGCTGCGATTTAACCGGGCCGTCATTGCCACCGGCGGCCGACCGACCGCGCCTCCGATTCCCGGACTGGCCGACGTCAACTACCTGACGAACGAAACGCTCTTTTCGCTGACCGAGTTGCCGCGTCGTCTTCTCGTCATCGGCGGCGGACCGATCGGATGCGAGCTCGCTCAGGCATTCGCCCATTTTGGGAGCGAGGTCACCCTGTTCGACCAGGCGCCGCACGTGTTGCCACGCGAGGACCCCGACGCGGCCGCGGTCGTACAGCGTCGCCTGGTGGAGGAAGGCATCACGTTGGAACTCGGCGTGACGCTCATCGAGGTGATCGATGAGAGCGGTCAGATACGGGTGCGATTCCAGCGCCCGAACGGCGCCGGCGTGGAGGAGGTCGTCGGCGATCGGCTGCTGGTCTCGGCCGGACGCGCGCCGAACATCGACGGGCTCGGGCTTGAAGCGGCGGGGGTGTCGGTCTCGAAGCGCGGCGTGATCGTCAACGATCAGCTGAGAACCTCGAACCGAAGAATCTACGCAGCGGGCGACGTCTGCTCGGCGTTTCAGTTCACGCACGCCGCCGATGCCATGGCGCGTGTCGTCATACAGAACGCCTTGTTCTACGGTCGTCGGCGGGCCAGTGCACTGGTCATCCCGTGGTGCACCTACACCGATCCTGAGGTGGCACACGTCGGCATGTACGAACAGGAGGCGCGGCAGCGCGGCCACGACGCGCAGACAATTACCGTCGAGCTGACCGACGTTGATCGCGCGGTCGTCGACGACGACACGGACGGATTCGTGCGCGTACATCACGAACGCGGACGACTGCTCGGCTGCACGATCGTCGCGTCGCACGCCGGCGACCTGATTGGCGAGGCGACGCTCGCCCTTACGCACCACCACACGCTCTCGGACTTGTCTTCAACGATTCACCCGTATCCCACGCACGCCGAGGCCCTACGAAAGGTCGGCGACCAGTATCGCCGCACGCTGCTGTCGCCGCGTGTTCGTGCACTGATGGAAAGGTATTTCCGATGGACCCGTTGATGTCTGCTGTGCTCGACGACGAGACGATGCTCCGAGCGCCACTGCACGCGCGCACACCGCTGGCTGGCACACGTTCGGACTCCGTGCTCGCGCTCGACCCGGCGCAGCCGAACTGGATCGCGACCGACAACCGGGGCATGCGCCTGCTGGCACTCTTCGACGGGAAGACCCGCATGCGCGACGTGGTTTCAAGCTACGCCGCAGACACCACCCTCGACGTGGCCAGGGCCTGGCTACACGTCGAAACGTTCGCGCGAGACGCGCTGCGACAGGGTTTCCTGTCGCGCGACGGCGCAGCCCCGCCGGCCTATCTCGGCCGATCAGCGTATTTGCAGACCGACCGACTGGCCGAACTGTGGCTCCACGTGAACGACTTCTGCAACCTCGCGTGCGCGCACTGTCTCGTCTCATCGGGTCCCGATCGATCCCAGGGATTACCAACGGAACGACTGGTCGATGCGATCGATCAAGGCGTGGCGCTGGGCGTCGAGCGGTTCTTCTTCACTGGTGGTGAGCCCCTTGCCCGCCCGGACGCAACGGAGTTGAGCCGTCGCATCGTCACGGATCACGAACGCGAGCTCGTCATTCTCACCAACGGCACGCTCTTCAAGGGCGAACGGCTTGACGAACTCACCGCGCTCGCGGGCGATCGCCTACGCGTGCAGATCAGTCTCGATGGAGCGTTGGCGGAGACCAACGATCCCATCAGAGGCGCCGGATCGTTTGCCCGCATCACCGACGGTATTCGGACCGCGGTCGCCGCGGGCCTGCGACCCACCGTGACCATGGTGCTGCTGCAACGCACGCTGGGCGACGTGGACGCGCTCGTCAGATTCGCCGCGTCGCTCGGCGTCCGCAACGTGCATCTGCTGTGGCCCCACAGGCGCGGCCGCGTACTGAACGGGCCGTTCGCGAACCTCCCGAGCGCAGACGCGATTCTCGCGGCCGTGCGCGGCGCTCGTGCCGTCGCCCGCGAGTTGGGGGTGTCCATCGATAACGTCGACGAGTTTCGGCTCCGCATGGACGGCCGGGCCGGCGTGAAGAACGATCTGTCCGGCGCGGGGTGGAACAGCCTCTGTGTCTACACAGATGGCTGCGTCTATCCGTCGGCCTCGATGGCAGGGGCGCCTGAGTTACGGTGCGGCGATCTGCAAGATGCTTCACTTGAGCGAATCTGGAAGGACGGCGCCGTGTGCCAGGACATGCGCGCCGCCACGGTTGAGCGAAAACCACACTGCCGCAGTTGCACACTGAAATTTCTGTGCGGCGGCGGCGACATCGAGCATGGCTACTGGGCAACGCAGAGCTTCGTGGGACACGATCCCTACTGCGAACTGTACAAAGGACTCGCGGCTGACACCTTTGCGGAGCTGGCATCGGAAGGGCGGGCCACGGTGCAGCCACGATCGGGCTTCGATCGACCCGTGGTGTTTCGAGCCATGGGTGAGCGCACGCTGCACGACGAAGAGGCGATCGTCCGCACGACGCACTCGGCGTGCGTGCTCTCCGAGGAAGTGATCGAACGGTCCCGCGGATCGGTGCGTGAGTTCTACGGACACGCGGCCGAAGAACCGCAGGCTGAACTCTGTTGTCCCGTGCGGCCGGACGAGGCCGATCTCACGCACATTCCACCCGAAGTCGTCGAGCGCTTCTATGGTTGCGGCAGCCCCGTCACCGCCG
>Ga0302123_10002535_pt1 | contig 12424 bp, 10 predicted proteins | sample CB21_321_MG_FD_203109 | JGI IMG/M metagenome (GOLD analysis project Ga0302123, IMG submission 203109) | Marine microbial communities from Western Arctic Ocean, Canada - CB21_32.1 | ecosystem: Environmental > Aquatic > Marine > Oceanic | place: Canada: Western Arctic Ocean | collected 2017-09-28 | reverse complement strand
AGACAAGAAACTGACGATTCGGGTCGGCAACAGAATCGAAATGACACAGCCTGGTGGGGCGCTATGGTCGGGCCAGCTACCACGCCCCTGAACTCGTGTTCAGCGACTGGTTGGATGGTGAGGTGATCAGCCCGACTGTGGATAGCTATCGTTGTAATTGACCCGGCGTCCTCAAACTCGATCTGGAAGCTAAGATCATTGGGACCAGACGATTAGTGAGCCTCTCTTTCCGGCTCTGTTTGGGTTGATACTTCAGTTCTTGGGGTTTCTTGCATCGAAGAATGCCTGCATGGCCCTTTGTGGTTCTCCAGACGCAAAACCCTCGGCTTGAATGGCGGCACCTTTCTCAAAAGCATCGTCAAAATCTCCCTGGGTCATCTCACGAAATCGTCTCCGGTTCAGGCGCATTGCAACTGGCGGTTTGGAGGCCAGAAGAGCTGCGACTTCAAGGGATTTTTCCATTACTTCGCCCGGTGCTACTAGATGATGAATCAGTCCGATTCGGTAACACTCGTCTCCATCCATCATACGGCCAGTGAGCGTGAGCTCCACCGTTCGCGAGAGACCGAGGCGAGGGGTCATGAGTAGCGGACCCAGGACACTCGGGATACCGGAGTTGATTTCGGGCTGGCCCATTCTTGAACCCGCATGCCCAACCCGGACATCCGTGAGCATAGCGAACTGAAAAGCCGAGCCCGCCGCCACGCCATTGAGTGCTGCCAGGCACGGCTTATCGAGCTGGCGTAGCGAGTCATAAAATTCTCGCCAGGTGAGAAACCATGCGAGGGCTTCTTCACCGGAACTGAACTGCATGGTCTCCCCAAGATCTTGACCCGCGCTGAATGCGCGGTCACCGGCTCCTGTTATAACGATGGCACGAGTGCCATCGTCGGCGTTCAGTTCACCGAGTACCTTTGAAAGTTCCACGCGCATGGCGGTGTTCCAAGCATTGAGTTTTTCAGTCCGGTTCAGCGTGACCACTGTGGTTGACTGTTCATTGGAGAGCAAGATATTCTGGGTCATTTGTGTGTCCTTGGTATGTCTGTTCGAGTGTCGAATTCTGGTATTACTCCGGATCGGCTACCAGAGCCATCCGCCGGTATCTTCAATTTCCCAAACTTCTTCGTTTGGATTTATAGCGGTTCGAAATATTTTTACATTGCCATTGATTTGACGTGTACACATTTCCTGGAACGCGAACATCGCTTGCTTTAAATTCTCGGCAATAGGATCATCAAACGGCTTGGACGATCGCACCGTTATGCGTTGCTTGGTTGACGAAACGTCTTCCACACTGTGATCACGCACACAACAATCGAGCAAGTTGCTAAAAAACTTTGCTATGTCCCGTGCGCTATCGCCTTGCCGGTCAAGTTTTTCCGATAGTTCATAAGTGTATTGATTAGCCAGCAAGCGCATGGTTAGATTAATCAAACTAAGTGTGGCCACTTCACCAACTTGACGATACAGAACTTCCACTGTACTTTTTAAGTAACGAGCAGAAAAATTTCGTCGTGCTTTAACCAGGCGCGCCGCAGGCCATTCCTCGTGATCCAGGGCCGGTGCCTTAATTGGATCGTGCGGCGGTGAAGACGTGACATGTTCGATTCGATAACATTGATCAGGCGTTAAATCATGATCATGTTCTATAAAGTAACCCTCGTCATAAGGATCTCCTTCCATGATAAATTTGGTTGCCACCCAGCCAAGACGAGGACACCCCATCATTTGACCATTACGTGGGTGCCATGAACCCAAGATCGTGCGGCGTATGTCAGATGGCACGGCTAACATCGCAACTCCGTCATAGGTCCACATAGGTGCGGTGTAACGAACCCAGGCTTTACGCGGTGACTCTTCGGCGTATTCCATGGAAAGCCCAGCGATTAGATTTGTGTAGTAATGATATTTTGCCGCAGCAATTGCCGGGGGATCTTTGTCGATTCCCAGTTTTTCCAAACCCTCGTGATAACGCTCGTCTTGGTGAGAGGTTAATACCTCGTACCATAACTTATGAAACGCCTGGTGACCCTTCTCACTAAAGGTAACCGCAGTGAGGCCAGAAAACATGCGCCCCCACAGTCTCGTAGAAACTCCACATCGGTGGGTTAGTAATTCCAGTTCTGCTGGAGACAATGCTTTGTGCATGTTATTTACCTCTGTTTAGATGCCCGTTAGAATCTGAGCAACATTATGCTCGAATAATTTGGTCGTTACTTCAAAAAATAGTTATGTTTGCGCTACCGCCACCGATCTTCAACCCGATCCCAGCAACCCTCCCTTAAATCCTGTTTCATTGCTATCAAGCCAGACTTTTTAATCTTAAGGCTAGGGGTGCGTGGAAACTCATCAAGAAACTCGATATACCTTGGAATTTTGTAAGGTGCTAAATTCAATTTACAAAAGGAAACTATTTCATTTAGTAATGCTTGATCCTTTTCAAATCCAGGCCGAATTATCAGATAGGCTTTCACTTCTTCACCACGCAACTCGTCCTCAACCGGTAGCACGGCGGATTCCAAAACAGCATTGACACCGCGTAGCACCTGTTCCACTTCCACCGCCGAGATATTTTCATTGCTGCGTCGCACCATATCTTTTTGTCGACCAAGGTACCAATACCATCCCTGTTTATTTCGGCGACCCAAGTCTCCAGTACGAAACCAGCCGCCCGGAAAAAATGAATTTTCAGTAACCTCTGGTTTGTTGAAGTAACCTTGAAAGATGCCATCGCCTTTGACGCATATCTCTCCAGTCTCGTCATCTGCAACGACCCTGCCTTGCCCATCACGTATCTCAACTTGACGAAATGCTTCAGGTATCCCAACACTGCCGGATCCTGTCATGTGGTCGGCTTCCATAGGCATATAGAGCACACAGCCAAGCTCTGTCATGGAGTATCCGTCTCTGGCTAATCCACCATAACGCTTTTCGTACTGCCTGAAATTCTCGGGCCGATGGCTGTAACAAGACATCGCAATCAGGTTTGGCAAATAGTCATTTTCAGTTACCGGTTGGCGGGCCACCACTTCGGGAAAATTACAATACTCAAGCCGGTGTTGTTTCATCCAACCCATTAGTTTGCTTGAATGCATTTCTCGGGCAACAAAGCCCGTGGACCCTGTCCAACAGACCATTAATGTGAGCCATTGGGCATCGACATAATAAAATGGCTGGGAGATTAGAATGCGTTTAAGTTTGTCTTGAAATCGCGCAGAGCCATTACGACTAAATGTAAGCCAATATCGATGGCTTAAAATGGCGCCCTTTGGGAGGCCCGTACTGCCAGAGGTATATTGAATGTTCATTGGATCATCCAACGATGGCTGGCGGTGATCCGTCGGTAATCCACTTAGTTGATTATCGAGCATTGTTTGCCAATGTCTATATTTCGTAACAGACTCGCCGACAACAATAATCTGATCATCACGAATGCCAGCGGCTTCTGGGATGCTTTCCAGCAATTCGATAAATCGCTCGGATATCACGACAAAGTTTGCCGCCGAATCCTGCAGCGCATAGTGCACTTCCCTGGCGGTAAAGCGATAATTTACCGGAACCGTTACCGCGCCCAAACGCGCGAGTGCTAACCATGTCAGCGGATAAATTTTGCTGGTTTCCACCATTACTGCAACATGGGAGCCATGTCCAATGCCAATACCGGCAAATGCCGCAGCCAGTCGATTTGTGAGCTGTGCCACCTCTGCATAGCTCAGAATTTCACCATCATCAAAAAAATTTAGAAGGGGCGCTGTTGGGGTTCGACTTGCCTGGCGATCTAATAATTCAGTCACATTATGCGGAAAAGGCGTCGCCTCGATTTTGCGCATATTTTGCTCCGACCACCATTCTGGATCAGGACCTGGATTACTATCTGAACTCAATGGTTTGCTCATTCAATTAGCCTTTTTGTGGGTCAGATTTTCCCAGCGGCCATCCCTTTCAGAACAGATCGTCTGTCAAGGTGGTTCTTGGATGAAACGGTAGGGCGAAACTTAATCATTGTATTCTCCGTAGGCTCACTAAATTAACACCACTCTTAAATAACAGCATCAAAGACTGGAGTTCGGTGGCTAATTACGATTTTTGTTCCGACAAAATTCAGATCTGTATAAGCGGATAGGAGATTAGGTGATGTGAATATAGTTTTTCAAGCTATTCTATTATGTTCACACAAAAAATCGCACTTAGTTATTATCTGGGACTATTTTTTCCTCGCTTCAAAGAACGCTTCCATGGCATGTTGAGGTTCCCCTGATTCAAACGCTTCTGCTCCAATAGCCGCGCCTTTTTCAAATGCGTCGTCGAAATCTGCCTGAGTCATTTCACGAAGTCATTGTAATTATTATATTAGCTAACAACAGTCGAAAGATAAGCCGCCAAAGCTGCCGTCAGAAGTGCCGGATTTGGTTGGATGGAATTAGCCCTTCTTGGTTGAAACCGCGCTTACACCGCAAGACCACGACGCTACTCCATCTATGTCTTCAGGTAAAGTGTTTGTATCCAAAGATATCGCGAAGCATTACGTGACATTGAGCTGCCAGCATCAGAGCCCTAATATCTGTCCACATCAACCTGGCATAGTCGTTGTTGCCTTTATTCCTTCCCCCTTTATCGTTTGGCATGGACCCTTAGCCAATAGGTCTCGAAGTTACCACAGAGTGCGTATAAAAGAGGTTGGCGATGTCAGGCGCTGGTAGGTGGCTACAGTAGCGGATCTCCTGAGGTTTGCGGTAGTGTACGGCACCGACTATCTAGTAAGGAGAGACACCGCATGAAAATCACACGCCTTTGCGCCTACCAGGTCGAGTTGCCATTGCACGACGGGATCTATGCTTGGTCGGAGGGGAAGTCGATCAGCGCCTTCGACAGTACGATTGTCAGAATTGAGACGGATACTGGCCTGGTCGGCTGGGGCGAGTCATGTCCCCTTGGTCCGGTGTACTTGCCTTCCTTCGCCGGTGGCGTACGTGCCGGTATCGCAGAACTGGGACCGCGACTGATCGGTGAGGATCCAACCCAGCTCGAATATCTGAACCGCACTATGGACGCTACGCTGAAGGGGCATCCTTATGTAAAAAGCGGAATCGACATAGCTTGCTGGGACATTCTTGGAAAGGCTACGGGGATGCCTGTGTGCGAGCTTCTGGGAGGGCGTTACGGAGATGATGTGGCACTTTACCGTTCAATCTCTCGAGATACTCCCGAAGCCATGGCGGCCAAGCTAAAAGGATTTCGGGCTCAGGGATATCGTAAATTCCAACTCAAGGTAGGTGGTGACATTGAAGAGGATATACAGCGTATTCGTGCCTGCTCTGCTGAGACCGAGCCTGGGGATACCTTAATCGCTGACGCCAACACTGGTTGGCTGATGACTGAAGCTGCCAAGATAGTGCGGGCTGTCGGCGATCTCGATGTCATTATTGAGCAACCTTGCCAGACCTACGAGGAATGTCTGGTAATCCGTCGACGTACCGATCTCCCCTTTGTCCTAGACGAGTGTATGGAGAACCTGGGTATGGTTGTTCGCGGCCATAGTGACGGTGCTATGGATGCAATCAACCTGAAGATCTCGAGGGTCGGAGGATTGACACGGGCGCGCCAGGTGCGCGATCTCTGCGTCTGGTTCGGTATCGCACTGACCACCGAGGATGCTGGTGGGGGCGACGTGACCAATGCGACTGTTGCACATCTTGCTCAGTCGACGCCTGAGAAATATCTTTTGTCGGTTACACTGGCTGGTCTCAAAGTATCTCTCGCTACGGCTGATGGAGCACCCAGCGTCAAGGAAGGACGGGTTTCGGCGTCAAGGGAGCCAGGGCTGGGAATTACGCCAATTCCGGAGGTCCTGGGTGACCCAATCGTTGATTTTTATTGAGGGATAAGACGCCCGTATGAATCTGTTGGGCGGGTAATCACACCTGGCCTATTAGTAGCCGGACTGCTTGCGCGGTTCAGATATATGGGGTCCTCCCGTATCTCAGGGGACGGTATAGGTCATTGATGGCAGGAAAATGGTGGAGGCGGCGGAAGTCGCCTCAATTTATAACGTCTTGAAGTGTATATGAAAGGCTAAATCGGCTCAAAAAGTTACTGTCAAAGTAACTGCCGAAAGTGCTGGACTTAGTTGGACGGTATTGGACAAAACCGAATAACTAGCTGCCCGCATAACTCAGATAATCGTAAGCGCTTGAGACGTGACAACGTACGACATGAAGAAAGGTCTCGATTTCGACGTACTCATTGTAGGTGCCCATCCCTGTTGGCGGCGGGCCGTAGACATAGGCGGGTACGTGTCGATAGCGCCACAGACGCGCATCGGTACCGCCTAAGCTGACGATTGGTACTGGTTGGTAGCCACCCAGTGCATTTACCTCTCCTGATCCTGGCCAGTCAGCTCGATACATTTGAGGCCGACACGGATCCCCTCGCGGGTCGCCTCGTCCACGGAACGGTAGGGCTTGCGGGGTGAACCACCAGGCCGGCCGAGCAGCGCCATCGCCTCCTTAACAAAGACATAATTGGCTGCGCCGCTCTTGGTTAGCAAGTGGTAAAGCCTGTCAATAACTTCTTGATGGTGAGCAGCCTTTTCAAAGCGTCCAGCCATCAGATGTTCACAATAGGCCACGACGTCCGGTGCACAGATATTGGATATGGTCGACACGATCCCTACCGCGCCGCGGCTGAAGCAACTCCCTCCGTAAGGTTCGAGTCCGGCGAAACAGGCCAGGCGGTCGCGAACAGCATAAATCGATTCGGACATCTGATAGAGGTCCTTCGTACTGTCTTTAAAAGCGACAATATTAGGATGATCGACTAGATCAGCGAGAAGCGCAGAATCGATATTGATTCCCGTCCGCGCCGGATTGTTGTACAACATAACGGGCAGTCCTACGTCAGCCACCTCATGGAGATGTAAAACCACTTCCGAACGATTGGGCATAGCATAGGGTGGGGGAAGCACCATGCAACCCTCCAGCCCAATATCCTTCGCGGCCTCAGTCAGTGCTACAGTCTCGCGCGTACCGATTGCTGAAGTCCCTCCAATAACCGGCACGCGGCCAGCCACCTGTTCATGAAAGATTCGGAAAACACGCAAGCGCTCCTCGTCGTTCAGACTGAACCACTCTCCTGTGCTCCCTACAGCGACAAGGCCCTGTACGCCCTCACTGATGAAAAGATCGATGAGCAGGCGCAGGGATGCCTCGTCTATCGCACCTTCCGGTGTGAAAGGTGTTACGGCAGCTGGAAAGACACCGTTCCAGTCGCAACGTAGTTCGGTCATGGCTCGATCTCCGATGTAGTTGTAAAAGGTTTGGACAATATTAAGACACGAAATTGGAGGAGGCAGCGAAAACGCCTCAATTTATAACTGCTTGAAGTATATATGAAAGGCCAAATCGGCTCACAAAGTTACCGCTAAAGTTACTGAACAAAGTACTGGTTTCGGCTGGACGAGAACAGCCAGATCGGCCCTCTGGCAATCCAGGTACAGCTCGACAATATCGACTCCACGGTCGCTGATGCCAAAGCCAATGGCGCGACCCTTGGCCATGGGGGTAAACAGCCTGCCGGCATTTGACTAAAAAGCATCTGGGACTGCCTAACAACAGATGGTGAGCTGAACTGTCCACGGGAGACCCGAGCCCCTCGAACTTGCAACCAGTTCCGACGGTCCCCAACGCTTCGGTAGCGGATCAGATGAGTCATCGGGAATGGGGATCTTTCTCCAAAGCCTTTTTCCATGCCCGCAAATCCTTGAAACGGTAATACTCTCTAACTGCAGGGAGCGCCCACGCGGGATTGCCATTGTAGAACGGACGGGTCGGAAATGGCCGGTCCGCGAAGACTGTCTCTCCTTCAGAATTGCCAAGAATCCGGTTGGCAAGTTTCCAGCCCAGATAGCCGGATGCCGGCACCCCAGTTCCGACCAGACCAATCAGATAATGAATACCGGTTGTTGGGTCAGTACCCAGATGGGGCAACCAGTCAAAAGTCATCGCAAATTGGCCATACCAGCAGTAGTCTGCTCTGACGTCCTTTAATACTGGCATGCGTTCTGCTGCTTGATCGAGAACTGCAGCCGCCGCTGTTCGCACATTCTCGTGGTCATAAAGGTGTTGTGCACACACCAGGATTCGCCTGTCAGGGTCAATCACGCGTACGGCCGTGTAAAGCAATATTGTCTCCAGTTGCATTCTCTCGCTGGGTAGGGCCTGGCGGATAATCTGATCCTCCAGAGGTTCCGTGACCACCGACCAGCAGTGCACAGGAATCAACCGTCGACGAAACTTCTTCAGTAGGGGGTCTGCACCAAGCGTCTGAGCGTTTGTACACAGAATCAGTTCTTTCGCGCGTATACGACCGCGGTTAGTCTTGACGCCATAACCCTCACGGCCACATTCGAATGCGTCCGCCCGACAGCCGCTGTAGACGCGAACACCCGAATCAAGAGCACGCTGCAGTAGGCCCGCATGGTATCGCCCGGGATCCAGGTGTCCAACATCGTTCAGCAACTGAACACCAAAGAAATTGTCACTGCACACCTCATTTTTTTGTTCAAGCCGGGATATCATCACACTATCAACCGGCATGTACTGCTGTTGATACTCCAAGTCTCTAGCCATGGCCGTGAAGGCCTCTGGTGTGTGTGCCCCGTACACCCGGCCCGCCTGAGTAAAACCACAGTCGATTTGTTCACGGTCAATAAAATCTACGGTGTAGTCCAGCCAGGCTTTGGCTTCACGGAAAATACGGATCGCCGTTTCCAGACCATAGTCGCTAGCAATTTTCGTGAATTTGTGTCGAATCGTTCGACCGCAAGCGCCAAAGTTCAATGTGCTGGCGTGCTCGCCCGGACGGTCTTTCTCGAGCACGACGACATCACGCCCAGCACGGGCCAGGTGCAATGCTACCGAGAGCCCTGAGTAACCGGCACCCACGATGACGGAATCTGCCTGGGTCGGCAGAACCTGGTCATCGACCACTGACCTAAGCGGTGATCGTTCTTGCCAAAAGGGATAGTCGCGGATAGCCGGTCGGCACGAATGCTCGTTGTAATCTCGGTTTTCCATGACCTGAGTTCCGGATTGCATCTCCGCGCCACCTTATTCAGGGAAAGAACTGATTGACTGGCGGGGTAGTTTACCCACAGGATAGGTGCCGTTCAAAATATCTTACCCCGTTCAGCAGGACATCACGAAGATGAAGAAAAGGGAGTACTCCTGGCCCGTCGGTCACTGGGACTGGTATCAACACCTTGCGTTCAAACACGGAATCCGAGTGGGGGACCTGATGTTCGTCGGCGGGCAAGTAGACAAGACAGACCAGGGCGAACCCCTGCATGCCTATGACCTCAAGAGGCAGACGGCGTCCGTGGTCAGCCACCTTGAAACGGTGCTTCATGGTCTAGGCTCAGGTCTCAAAGACGTCACCAGGCTGGTGGCGTTCTACGCCAACGATGGTAACGTCGACGAGCAGGCCTTTCTCGAACACGTCGGACTGTGCATCATTAATGACAGCGGAGACACCCTACGGGACTGTGGACCTGCGATAACCGCAGTTCCCCTGCCCTGTCTTGCCCTTCCGGGGATGATGGTGGAAATTGAAGCCGTCGCGATAGCGCCAGGGCCTGGGAACGACAGACAGATCGCCAACCCTCGTGGTTTAGCACCATTGCCAGCACCTTTCTGCCACGGCCTTCGCTGCGGTAGCCATATCTGGGTCAGCGCCCAGTCCATCCGGCACCATGCTGTACCTGCTGATGGATCCAGTGACACACGCGACCAAACCGCGGTGATGATGAACCAGATCGGAGCCGTGCTCCGAGACCTTGATGCAGACCTTAATGATATTGTCAGGACGGGTTGCTGGTACCGCGGTGACGGGACCAGAAACTCTTGGGAGGATCAGGCCGTTGTAAGAGGAGAGCACTTTCCCGATGACGCACCTGCCTCAACCGAACTGCCGACCTCTTGCCTGCCGGCAGGCGAACTCGCCCGGGTCGACGCGTGGGCCATGCGTGGTCTCGATGGCCAGCGCCTCGAGCGACAGGCATACCACAGCGAACGGTGGGATTGGCCCATATTGTTGCCTTATCCAGCGGCAATCCGTTGCCAAGACCTCGTTTTCCTCAGCGCCCACTTGCCTCTAGGCCCATCCGGCCAGGTGCTCAGTCAACAAGGCCTGAATGAACAGACGCAAACCGTCATGGGAAACACGGAGCACACGCTGGCAGCTTTCGGACTAACGCTCGATCATATGGTTAAACAGACCAGTTTTTTCTTCGGCAGCGCCGATCGCAACGACATCGTCACCAACCAGACGCTGCGCTCTTCTTTCTACAACGAACCCGCCGGTACCTCCACTGGTGTACCGATGCCTGCCCTTGCCATGGAAAACACGATGGTAACGGTGGACACCATCGCGATGACCTGACCTGACCTGACCTGATTCGGTTGACGGATGTTCGGGTAAGCCTCTTGAGAGTCAAACACTTGATGCGCCATGAACGATAACTTTTTGTGAGTATCCCCCTCGGTAACCAATAGGAACCCATGGCCAAGAGCACTGACAGCAGCATCACCGTTATTGGTGCGGGTATCGTTGGTATTTGCTGTGCGTGTTATCTGCAGCGATCTGGCTTTCGAGTGACGCTGATCGACCGGGAAGAACCGGCTATGCAGACTTCTTTCGGCAACGCGGGTGGCATCAGTCCGGGATCAGTCACTCCTATAGGTATGCCCGGGATGTGGCAGCAGATCCCCGGCTGGCTGATTGATGACCAGGGCCCTCTGTTCATCAAGGCCCGTCACTTTCCTAAGGCTCTACCGTGGCTGATGCGCTTCATACACCAGAGTCGGCGATCTCGGGTGCTCGAGATCTCTAAAGCCCTCACTACACTGAATGGACCGACATTCAAGGCATACCAGCCTTTGCTCGAAGACGCCGGAATCACAAACCTTTTTCATCAGACCGGTCAATTATTCGTTTACCACACACGACAGAGCATGGAGAAAGACACGTTCACCCGGGAGCTTCGCAGTGCTGCTGGTACCAGAGTCGAGCACCTGGATTCGAAGGCTATACAAGACATCGAACCTGCTTTGGCACCGGTCTTTGAAGCAGGATACTTGATGCCAGACAATGGTCACTGTAAGGACCCTTTGGGGCTGGCACAGGCGCTGGCGCAGATGTTTGTCAACAAAGGTGGCCAGCTGCTCAAAACCGAGGTTCGGGATTTTGTATTTGATGCCGAAGGCATCTCTGGTCTGCTGACGACCAACGGACAACTACCCGCTAAAAAAGTAGTGATTTCTGCAGGAGTCTGGTCCAGGGAACTGTGCCTGAAACTCGGCTGGAGGGTTCCCCTCGAGTCACACCGGGGCTATCATGCGACTCTCGAAGATCCCGGGGTCTCAGTCGAGCATATGTGCTTTCCTGTCGACTACAAGTTTGCCGTCACGCCCATGTCCATGGGTCTCAGAGTCGCCGGCACGGTGGAACTGGCCGGCCTCGACGAACCACCGAATTACAACCGTGCTCGGAAACTGGTCGAAGTGAGTCAGAAACTTTTCCCCGGGCTTCGCTCGGAGAAGTACACGCAGTGGATGGGGCACCGGCCCTGCCTGCCGGACAGCCTGCCGGTCATCGGAGTATCTCCCAATCAACCCGGTGTGTACTTTGCCTTCGGGCATGGTCATCAGGGGCTTGTAGGTGCCTCTCAGACCGCAAAAGTCATCGACGAACTGATCTGCGGTACCGAGCTGTCGATGCCACTGAAACCCTTCAGCATCGATCGCTTCTGAATGAAAGAACTCAGTCCAAGGCTGTCCTCGGAATCCGAGCACGCGTCTCACCCGAGACCCAATCCAGAGTGGGACTCAGAACGAGAAATGAGAACGATAGAAATCACACCGTTTCCAAACAATGTGGCGCAGCAGCAGTCATCGGCTGTTCGACTTGAGTGAAAAGGGCGTTTATTCTTCCTATACTTTTTATTCTTCCTATACTCGACTCCACCGCGCCAAACAGCGATGTCCTAGCACGACGCATTTAGTTGTATACAATCTCACAAGAAGTCGAAAATTAACGTAGTTATAGGTCCTGAATATCTTGCTGAATCGCGTCCGGAAACAAATCCCAGCACATAACATCGGACTTGCACTCCTAGTGTTATGTCTAATCCAGATGTCATCTCAAAGCGCCCTGGTGAAGGCGATCGGAGACACGTTTAGTAGCTCACAAATCGTGTTTATTCGTGGAGCTGTCGGACTTCTATTAATTGTTCCTTTTGTGTGGCGATACCGATTTGCAGCGCTCCAATTCAGCAACCTTCGCCTTCACCTATTACGTGCGTTTTTTGGTGTTTTAGCCATGGCCTCCCAGTTCTTTGCATACGCGCGGTTACCATTGGCGGAGGCGA
>Ga0302123_10002530_pt1 | contig 12438 bp, 6 predicted proteins | sample CB21_321_MG_FD_203109 | JGI IMG/M metagenome (GOLD analysis project Ga0302123, IMG submission 203109) | Marine microbial communities from Western Arctic Ocean, Canada - CB21_32.1 | ecosystem: Environmental > Aquatic > Marine > Oceanic | place: Canada: Western Arctic Ocean | collected 2017-09-28 | reverse complement strand
GCACGCGTAGTGCTCTGTTGGTCGACCTCGACAATGATGGCGACCAAGACTTAGTGCTTGGAATATTGGGTGGCATTGCACTTGTAGAGAACGAAAACGGGCAGAGATTCCAACTTCGACAAGTGCTGCCGATCAGTAAGGATGTGACCTCGCTTTCAGCAGCCGACTTTGATCAGGACGGTGACCTCGATATCTATGCAGCGGTTTACTATGCAGACGATGTCATTTTTTCCCCCGATGAAGCGGGCGGTCCCGCATCGGCCCGGAATTTAGTCTATCACGATGCCAACATTGGGGGTCGCAATGCTCTGCTCCGCAACGATATCTCCACAGACTCCTGGAATTTTGTCGACGCCACCAAGGAAACGGGATTACAGATGAACAATCACCGCTACAGTTTGGCGTCTGCCTGGGAAGACTTCGACAACGATGGCGACCAAGACCTCTACGTGGCCAATGATTACGGACGAGATAGCCTCTATGAAAATCAGCAGGGACACTTTGAAGATATTGGTGATGCGGCAGGAGCAGAAAATGCTGCCAGCGGCATGTCCGTGACCTGGTCCGATTTGGACCACGATGGCTGGATGGACGCCTATGTCGGAAATATGTGGTCCTCGGCAGGAAATCGGATCACGTTTCAGCCAGAATTCAAAGCGGATGCTGAGCAAGGAATCAAAAGCCGTCTGCAACGCTTCGCCCGCGGGAATACCCTCCTGCATAATAATCAAGATCAAACTTTAAGCGATATCAGTGAAGACGCCGGTGTGGCCATGGGCCGCTGGGCCTGGTCTTCCCAACTGGCAGATATCAATAACGATGGCTGGGAAGATATCCTGATTGCCAACGGCTACCTGACTGGCGACGATGCAGGAGGCGATTTGTGAAGTTTTTTCTGGCGACAGGTCGTGTCGCGGTCACCCGAAAATGAAACAGCGACTGCGAATGCCGAGCGAAATCGGGTCAACCTGCTGCTCAATAAAATGATGCTCGAGGGCCGGTCGTTCAGCGGGCATGAGCGCAACTGCTGCTATTTGAACTGTGGGCCATTTCCAGACGCAGAAGGCCGCTTCGCCAATATTTCAGCCACCAGCGGAATCGACTTTCCCGACGATGGAAGGGCGCTGGTGACGATGGATTGGGACCAGGATGGGGATCTTGATATCTGGACCGCCAATCGTAACGCGCCCCGCTTACGTTTTATGCACAATCAACTTGCCGGACCACAGCGTTCGGTAAGTCTCCAACTCCAAGGAAACGGCACAACTGTCAACCGCGATGCGATCGGAGCCCGCGTCGAAGTCGTTGTTGAAAATAGCAGCAAGACAGATGAAAAAACCACCGGACAGAAGGAACGGATACAAACCGTCCGGGCAGGTGAGGGATTTTTATCGCAAAACTCCAAGCGACTCCATTTCGGCTTCGGTCAAAACGAGCCCATCGGGCAGGTGCGTGTGACGTGGCCCGATGGCCAAGTGGAGCAGTTCGGTGCCCTCGAACATGGCGGCCAGTATCGCCTGGTTCAGGGTTCGGGAAGAGCTGTGCGGGTTGCGCCGCGAAAGGAAGTGCTTCGAATTGCTGCCAGTGAGCAAACATTGCCACCCAAACAGCCTGAGGCAACCTTGCGCCCTCTCACGCCCCTTTCTTTTCCGCCGCTAAAATATAAAACCCTCTCCGGAGAGGCAAAACAACTCCTTCCTGGCAAAAACAAACCGCTGCTCGTGAATCTTTGGGCCAGTTGGTGTCAACCATGTCTTGAGGAACTTGTTGCTTTCTCCAAACAGACCGTGGCACTACAGGATGCGGGGTTGGAAGTGGTCGCCCTCAACGTAGATGGCCTGGGGGACGATGCCACACCGGCCGAAGAAGCGGCCAAATTTTCCAACCGACTTCAACTGCCGTTCACGATAGGTCGGGCGGATGCCACGCTCCTTGATCAACTGCAGCAACTACACGATATGCAAACCACCCTCCGTCCCCCCCTGCCCCTCCCTACCAGTTTCCTGATTGATCGAGAGGGAAGACTGATCGCCATTTACAAAGGGCCAGTCGCCGTGGAAACAGTTCTTGAGGAACTCAAGGATGCAGAAACACATTCAGATCACCAAGGCAATTTTCACAGAGCCGCAGGAATCCCGGGTGCAATCCTTGAACATCCGAGCACGACCGAGTCGTTTGAAACGAACGAAGTCGAACAACGCTTTCAGTATGCCGACTGGTTGCAGAGGAATGGATTTGGAACGCAAGCCATCGCGCAGTACCAAACCATTCTCCGCCTCTGGCCAGACTCCGCAAAGGCCCAAGTCGAACTTGGCAGTACCTTCTTACAAGCGGGCAATCTGGCTGCAGCGGAAGAAGCGTTTAAAAAAGCGCTGGTAATCGAACCGGATTCAAGCCGAGCGCACCTCCGACTGGGCAGCCTTTACTTGAAGCGGGGTCAAAAGGAGTTGGCCTTAAAACATCTTGAACGCGCCGAAACACTCTCCCCCGAGGACGTCAGTATCGTCAATAACTTGGGAACCCTGTATGACCAATTAGGAAAATACCCCGAGGCGATCAAACAGTTCAATCGTGCCATCGAGTTGCTGCCCGGGGAACCGGGCAGCTACAACAATCTGGCCTGGCTACGTGCCACCTGTGCCGATGGAAAATATCGCGATGCAACGCAAGCCATTACACTGGCACGCAAAGCATGTCAGCTCACCGGTTGGAATGATTTCAGTACACTCGATACGCTGGCGACCGCCTATGCTGCCGATGAAGACTGGAAACAGGCGGCAAGCTGGCAAGAAAAATCGCTCGAGTTTTCCCCCCCTGCACAGCGGGCCGATCTGCAACGCCGACTCGATATGTTTCGTAAAGAAAACACATCTGTAAATAATTTCCCGTAGCGTGGAATGGTTCGCTTTCCTTGAATTGATTGGTCTATTGCACTACACTCCGTTTGCGGTTGTCTCACACATTATTTCAGTGGTCCGTGTCGGCCTGAACGAGTCATTTTATGCTGCAACAACCGGGTCAAGTTGTTTTAGGGCGTGCACTTCTGGGTCGTAACTTTGTCAATCCATTCTTTGACTATCTGCTCATTGGCGGCGGACTGAGTTTATTTGTCGTTGGATTTATTTTGTTCAATCCGCTGGGCTCCGCGTTTATCAGCACAGAAACACTGCCCTATTTCTTTCTTTTGAGTAACAGCGCGCATTTTGCCGCATCAACGGTCAGGCTCTATACAAAACCAGGCGCGTACCAGTCGTTACCCTACGTGACCATGGGACTCCCTGTTGTTGCGATTGCCATTTTGATCGGCTGTATGTTTCAAGCAGATCGGCTCGCACCCCAACTGACCTCGCTCTACCTCACTTGGTCTCCCTTTCACTATGCCGCCCAGTCTTATGGACTGGCGGTTATGTATTGCTACCGTTCAGGATGCACGCTGGGGGAACAAAATAAAAAAATGCTTTGGTGGGTGGCCATGTTGCCCTTCGTTTACAATTTTGTCATTGCGGCGAATGTGGGACTGCATTGGCTCGACTTTGGCAACTGGCTCCAATATCCGGTCGCCCAAACGTGTTTGCGTATCTTCGCGTTTACCATGCCAATTGCTGCCTTTGGGGGAATCGTTTTTTTGTTCTGGCGTATCGCGCGCACCGAAAAACAAGTGATGCCTGCAATTAGCGGTGTTATCTTATTCACCAATGCCATCTGGTGGTTTCTCTTGCCCCCACTTCAAGCTTTTGTGTGGGCCACCATTTTCCACGGGATTCAATACCTTGCCATTGTGATTATTTTTCACGTCCGTGACCAATTGGCAGTTCCTGAAAACCATCACAGTCGCACCTATCACATCTGCTGGTTTTATGGGGCGTGTATCCTTCTAGGTTATGGTCTTTTTCACTGTTTTCCGCGTGCATTTATTTTCATGGGATTCGGGCCCGTTGAAAGTGTCTTGTTGGTCGTGGCCGTTATTAACATTCATCACTTTATCGTGGATGCGTTTATCTGGCGTTTAAAGAAAACCGACTCGAATCGAAAAATTGTCGAATCTGTTTCGCCCGTACCTGCATGACCAGTTTATCAGTCGGTTACAATCATCCTTTGGCAGAATATAACCGAATTAAATTTTAGGATGGCACGTATATGGATGCCGGTTTGAATGGCCATCGAAGTCTTCGGGCTATCTTTGTGTTGACCATGTTGTTTTTTTTCTTCGCGATTGGGCTGGGCCTCTTTCAATCACTCAGCAGCTACCATCGACTCCCCCCAATCAATTCGCACTACATGCCAGAAATTACGGCGCTTATCGAAAACGAGGATTATGGCAGAGTTATTCCACAGCTGGAACTCGCCTCTTCTATCGATCCGGCAGATACTGAAAAGAACAAGCAATTACTTACCAAAGTCTGCTCTGTCGCAGCTCAATCTTTAATTAAGGCAGGGCGATTCAAGGATGCCATCGTTCAATATGATAAAGCTTACGCGGCCAACCCAAACTCGACCGACGTGCAAAACAACTTGGCGTGGATTTTGGCGACCTGCCATAATGCGGCGCTGCGAGACGGCACCCGCGCGGTCAAGCTAGCGAAACAAGCCGCCCAAAACACAAACTACACAGATGCGTCTATGCTTGATACGCTTGCCGCAGCGTATGCTGAAGCGGGTGATTTTGCGAACGCTGTCCGCACGCAACGCGAAGCCATACGTTTGACCACGGCAAACCATCGCAACGGCTTGCAGCAAAGACTCGATTTATATCTCCGCAACAAACCGTATCATTCTCCTCAGTCTTCGGACGGATCTTAAATTTCGATTGCTATTTCTCCGTCTCACAATGAAGCCCGGCTATTGTCGACCTACCGGACAACACCTGCAAATGAACCACCCTATACGGACGCCATGCGTCAGACTGGACGTCAAGTCACACCATGATTTATAATTGAGGAAGATTGGATGGGTGTTGCGCGGCACTATATTTCCCCCTAGAAGGCAAGGTCTCTATCAGTGGAACCAACAAGTGATTCCCCGAACAAGGCAACTGCGACGGAAACAACGCAAAGTCAGAAGCAGGCAATTCCGCTGTTCCCCACAGTTTGCTTTGTCTCCGAGTATCAAAATATTGAGGCATTGAATAACGAGCTCCAAGCTTTCTGTCTCGAACAAGAAAAGTCCAAACAGGGCATTGATAGCGGGTCGATTCAAGGAGGCTATCACTCCTCGCGGGATTTTTTTGAGTTCGAAAACGAATCGGTCCAGATGCTTAAAGAATTACTTATGGCAGATGTACGGAGTTATCTTGCGGAATATTGGCGACAGGAAAGCACGTCTCCTCTATCTGATGTTTCGGATCTTTCGATGCGAATGACCGGTTGGTCAGTCATTTTGAGACAAGGTGGTGTCAGCACTCCGCATACACATCCGGGTGCTCATTTGAGTGGGGTCTATTATGTAAGTACGCATGAAAAGAGTGGTGTTGCAACCGATCAGGGTGGCGATCTCGTTTTGGTTGATCCTCGGATTCGTGCGACAGTTGCCCCGGTGAAGGGTCAGAAAAGTAACGCGATCTTTCAACCCAAACCAGGAATCACCGTGATGTTCCCAAGCTTTTTAGAACATTACGTGCTTCCCTTTAAAGGTGACGGTGTACGTATCTCCATTGCCTATAACATCACATTCTCTCCAAATGCCCTGCAGCGGGATTAAAATTCTGGTGAACTTGCCGATAACTGCAGACGTATGGCAAGGACGAATCATGGTGTAGATAATGTCGACGTTCCTGCTCAGGTACATCAAACTTTTTTTCATTGCCGATTTGGCAATTGTCATAGCGCACGTGCTACTGCACGATCGCTCTCCGCTCTTTGATCTGGACCTAGAAAATAACATTCCCACCTATTTTGCGACTGCACAAGTTTTTCTGGCTGCGCTTCTGATGGTCGAAATACATGTAATAGAACGTAAATATTTCAAGAGTATCATTCCCGGAACGTGGGTCTGGCTCGTACTTGCAGCGGCGTTTGCCTACCTTGCGATTGATGATGTGGCAGCAATTCATGAGTATGTTTTAAGACATACGACGAGAGACCTCCTGCCCCCTGATTCGCTCTGGATTTCTTTAATGCCCTGGCAAATCATCTTTGGGCCCCTCTTCGCCCTGATCGCAGCCTTACTGATAACGATCATGTTGACCCGATTCATTAAAGACAGGACGCTGTTGCGGCTTGCCGGTGCTGCTCTAGGCTGCTGGATTTTTGCAGTCCTCATGGAGGGCTTGGCAAAACCTGTCTTTATGGCACAAGGTTGGTACAACGCAAGCGTGGTTATTGAGGAAGGACTAGAATTAGTCGGTGGCACACTATTTGTTCTTGCCTTTGCAAAATACGTGGCCGCCCTGAAAGCAGATTTTCGACCCGATTCTTTTTCCCAGCGCAGCAGCTACCTTTTCATCAAGGCATCCGCATTTATCCTGCTGATAAGCATTTGTGGGGCGGGCATTGTCGTCGCATTTTCGTTGCAGAATTCTGCATGGCTGTATCGCCATAATGCGGGTGTGCTCATGAAAAGAGGACAGTACGATCGTGCAATCGTTGCGTTTCAGCAGGCGGTCAAAGCACGTCCAAATGATCCAACTGTTTGGGCCCAACTGGGACGCTGCCAACAACAACAGCAAAAACTGCCCGCGGCGATCGAGAGCTATAGCAAATCGCTCGAAATCAATCCACGGCAACCTTTATTGGTGCGTACCCTAAGACAACTCGAGATAGAGGCTTCTGGCGCTAGTCTTCAGAGTGGTGAAGAGTCTAAAAAGAATCCGGTCGCCCATATAGATAATCCGTTCGAAGACGGCTGGGATACCGAGGCATTTGCGAAACTTGCCGATAAACAAATGAAGGTTTTTGGCAAACTCTTGGAAAAAGAATCTTCGCTCACTCCAACCGACCTTACCCCTTTGATTACATCTGATTTTTCCTGCAATGCCCTCCTACCAGAAAACCAAAAAGAGGTTTTTTCCGGTAAGGCACTTACTGTACAGCGAGGACAATCGAATACAGATTTAAAATCGTTTACGGGACCGCAGGGATTTTCGGATGCTACAAAAGAACTACTGAGCGTGTTTCAACCTGCTGAAAATATTCGATCGAAATTTAAAATGTTCCGCGTAAATAAAGATGCGGATAGCAACTATATCGACACAACGTTGTATGTTGCCCTCACAGGCCGCAATGGTCGTGAAATGGTCGAGCAAAATGCGACGTGGTCGATTCGCTGGTTGCCAGGAAAAGATAAAACACCGCCGCGCATGGATTCTATTAGCGTCGACGACTTCGAAATAGTTCGAACCGCGGGTAGCGATGGCGCCCTGTTCGCCGAGTGTACACCTGCTGTACTGGATGCAAATGATTGTTATGAACCTCAAATCCTTCGCGGATTCAACCATTGGCTACAAACAAGTCAACGTCGAAGGCATCTCTTTCGCCTGGGGACTCCTGGGATTGCGGTTTCAGATGTCGATGGAGATGGCCGAGAAGATCTCTATCTCTGCCAGGAGGTTGGCCTTCCAAATCGATTATTTTTACACCAGGAAGACAACCGATTGATCGACGTTTCAAAGGAATGGGGCGTGGACTGGTTACATGATTCTCGCTGTCCACTGTTTTTTGACTGGGATAATGACGGGGATCAAGATCTTGCCGTTAGTGTAATAGGTGGAGTCATGCTGGCCGAGAATAATGGGAACCAGACATTCAAACTCCACGATATTCTCTCAACGAGCGATGACACACAATCGATGGCGGCTGCCGACTACGATCAGGATGGAGACATCGACCTTTACGTCTGTGTTTATCGGCGCGATGGCAAGACCTCGGGCGAAATGACTTCCCTGCTACCAGGGGCGGCCGAAGATTTCGTGTTCCACGATGCAAATACCGGGGGTCCGAGCGCACTTTTCCGCAATGATGGCAACGGGGGATTCACGAACGTGACGGAATCCGTTGGGATGGATGACAATAACTATCGCTTTAGCTACGCCGCATCCTGGGACGACTACGACAATGATGGGGATGTTGATCTTTATGTTGCTAACGATTTTGGTCGCGACAATCTTTATCAAAATACAGATGGAAAATTCAAGGATATTGCCGACGAGTCCAATATTGAAAATAGCGCTAGTGGAATGGCAGTCATATCAGGTGATTATGACCACGATGGCTGGATGGATATTTTCGTAAGCAATATGTGGTCCTCGGCAGGGAACCGCGTCACGACCCAAGAGAAATTCAAGGCGGATGCTCCCGTTGAAGTCAAAAATCGGTTACAGCGACTTGCCCGGGGCAACACGCTATTAAAAAATACGGGGGATGGTCATTTCGAGCATAAGAGTGCCGACACCAATGTTGAAGTTGGCCGTTGGGCCTGGGGTTGCCAGTTTTTTGATTTAAATAACGACAGCTGGGAAGATTTGATGGTGGCCAATGGCTTTATCACCACCGATGATTCCGGCGACTTGTGAAGTTTTTTTTGGCGACAGGTCGTGTCGCAATCGCGCAACAAAGAAGGAGACGGGCACCCAGATCAATTTCAAGCAAATAACGCATTGGCCGTAATGCTCGACCACGGAATGTCAATTAGCGGGCAGGAAAGACATTGTGTTTTCCTCAATACGGGCGCGGATAACCGTTCTGGCGAAAAGTTTGCGTGCATCTCTGCTGTATCTGGATTAGATTTTCCCGATGATGGGCGTGGCGTTAGCGTGGTGGATTGGGATAGTGATGGGGATCAGGATTTATGGGTGTCGAATCGCAATGCGCCCCGTATTCGTTATTTTCGCAACGACACCCATACAGGCAACAACTACATCACCTTACAGCTTGTGGGAAATGGTTCGACGACCAGTCGCGACGCAGTGGGTGCCCGCGTCGAAGTATTTTTAGATCCTCAAGCAAACCAAGAAAGTTCCGAGACCGATAAAACCACTGACCCTCCACGTGCTAATAAGCTTATTAAAACAGTTCACATCGGTCAGGGTTTTCTATCCCAATCCAGTCGTTGGCTACACTTTGGTATCGGTGATGCCTCTAAAATTTCCAAAGTTACGGTGCAGTGGCCAGGTGGAAGACTTGAGGAATTCTCGGATCTGAAAATAAACACGCGGTATGAGATTCATCAAGACGGTAAGCTTGTTCTGGTCCCCTCTCCATCGGTAGTCCCACCTCTTCCAAATTCATCGCCGACGCTCCCAGAACCCGCAGGCCAATTTAGGGTACCTCTCGTCGCAAATGTACCGATGCCCGATCTGCCTTACCGTGACGCCTCGGGCCTGACAAAAAATCTTCTTGACGTAAAGGGAGATGGGATGCTTTTGATCAATTGCTGGTCAACGACCTGCATGCCTTGCCTCAAAGAGCTAAAAGAATTTACCGATCATGCACAAGAATTACGCGATGCAAATATTAATATTCTGGCACTTTGTCTTGACGCGGAAACGGGTGGCACAGCCTTAAATAATGGGGCTCTCGATATTCTGAAAAACATGGGCTTCCCTTTTAGCTACGGCGAAGCAAAAGATAATCTGGGAGGCGCGCTAAGCACTATTCATAATGTAATGACTGCCACTGGAGGGCTATTGCCAGTTCCGACAAGTTTCCTGGTTGATGGTTCAGGACGATTGGTTGCAATCTATAAGGGTCCTGTAACGGTGGAAACGCTCATCGCGGACAAAGATCACTCATCGCTTCCTCGGTGGGAACGATTTCGCCGGGCAGCAAACCTCCCGGGAACCATTATAGAAAACGCCGTCTTAGAAAAAGCCTTGACGAAGGGAGACCAGTTTGCACGAACGCGTCTTGCCAATCACCTTGAAGAACAAGGATGGTCGCATGCCGCATCGATCCAATATGAAGAATTAGCCAAAATACTCCCTGACTCAGACGAGAAAAAGGCAACGCTCTGCAATGTCTATTTTGAAAGAGGACTATTGCTGGCTCGACAAAAAAAATGGCAAGAAGCGATTGAGTCGTTTAATCAATCTCTTGATCAAGAAACAGCTGCCCCGGCCTCACACTACAATTTGGGCATCTGCCTAGAAAAAACCGGCCAAACTGATCAGGCCCGCTCTGAGTATGAAGAAGCTCTCCGACTTCAACCTTCGTTGATCACGGCACGAGCAAATTTGGGGCGGTTACTTGCTCGGGAAAAAAATTGGCAACAAGCAGAAATCCAATTCCAAAAGGTCGTCGATGCACGACCGAAGGATGTAAACAATACCTACAACTTAGGGGTTTCTCTTGCGATGCAGCAGAAGTGGAAGCAAGCCACCATGCAATTTAATCGTGCCCTGGAACTGGAACCTAATTTCTCCCAGGCTAAACAGTATCTTGAGCGTATCCGCGTAAAGACATTATCTAAAGATCCCGCATAGGAATCCGAACACAATGGTGAAGAACCTCGAAAAGAATCTAAAATCGGTGCCTTGTTACATGAACTCTATGCGGTTTTTACAAAGAAGAAATATTTCAATTCGCAAAGTAGGGTCCATTGCCTGTTGCCTTACGACTGTCTGGGTTCTGCAAACCGGTTGCAGTCAGTCAGATACCTCAAGCCAATCGAGCCTTTCGGTTTCCTCAAACTCGTCAACGGTTTCTTCCAAAGACGCCAAAGCCAAAAATGGAACGGGCCGCACCCATGTCGTCCGTGTTGCGGTTGATTCTCAAGGCATGCAGGTCGACGAGCTTTCCGAAAAAGATATTGATTTTTATGAGTGGATGGAACCCCGGAAACAAAATCAAATTCAGTCCTCAAAAGATTGGCCTGTTTTTCATGACTTCCAGTACACGGACCTTCAGCCCTCGAGCGGCGTTGATTTTCGACATTATCCCGTGGACTGTGCAATGCGAGAATACAAATCAGCACACTATGACCACGGAAATGGTGTTGCCGTGGCTGACATCAACAACGATGGGCTTCTTGACATGTATTTCGCCACTCAAGTTGGTGCGAACGCGTTATATCTCAATAAAGGGAACGGGCAGTTTAAAAATATCACTGATGCGTCTGAAACGGGGCTTGCTGATCGAGTCTCCGTAGGTGCGTCTTTTGCCGATATCGATAATGATGGCGATGCCGATTTGTTTGTCACCTCAGTGCGCGAGGGTAATAAACTTTTTGAAAATGATGGCAGTGGTCGCTTCAAAGACATCACAGCTAAAGCGCGATTAGGGCATCAGGGACATTCATCCAGTGCTCTCTTTTTCGATTTTGATCGAGACGGATTACTAGACCTCTTTCTTACAAATGTTGGCCAATACACGCTGGATGAAAAAACGGCATCGACGGCAATAAAAGATTTTCCGTTTTCTTACTATTTGGCTTTTGAAGACGCCTTCTCGGGGCACCTCAAACCGGAACGAACGGAAACAAGTATTCTTTACAAAAATATGGGTGCGAATGTTTTTGAGGATGTCTCCCAAAAAATGGGCCTCGCGGACGAAAGTTGGTCCGGTGCAGCTACCCCAATCGATGGCAATGGCGATCTTTGGCCGGATTTATATATAACCAACATGCAAGGCGACGATGAATACTATGAAAATATCGAGGGGGTCATGTTTCTCCGAAAAAGTCGCGATGTTTTTCCTAAAACGCCCTGGGGGTCGATGGGAATTAAAGTCTTCGACTTCGAAAACGATGGGAAACCGAATATTTATGTAACCGATATGCATTCGGACATGAGTGAAAATGTTCCTCCTGAGAAAGAAAAACTTAAAGCGAACATGAAGTATCCGGAATCTTTTCTTAAAACCGGTGGTGCAAGTATTTATGGAAATGCTCTGTACCGCAAAGAAAATGACGGGGCCTTCACCGAAGTATCTGATCAAGTCAACGCTGAAAACTATTGGCCTTGGGGATTGAGCATTGGTGATTTAAACGCAGATGGTTTCGAAGATGCCTTTATCGCGTCAAGTATGAATTATCCATTTCGTTATGGCGTGAACTCACTACTACTTAACGACCATGGAAAGCAATTTCTGGATAGCGAATTTGTCGTAGGAGTGGAACCACGTCGGGGTGGTCGGACAGCCGCATTCTGCTTTGCGTTGCCCTCCGATATGCGAGATTTTTCAGGATCTTCTAAGGTTTACATGGATCAAATATGCGAGGGTCGCGATGGTGACATTGAAGTCTGGGGAGCCTTGGGAACACGTTCATCGGTTATCTTTGATGTGGAAAATGATGGCGATCTTGACATTGTCACCAACGAGTTTAATGCAGAACCCATGGTCCTGGTCAGTGACTTAAGCGAAAAAAAACCAATTCATTTTCTCCAAATACAATTGGTTGGTGCGAAGTCAAATCGGGATGGACTCGGTGCAAAGATTATGCTGCATTCAGCCTCTGGGAGGCAAACACGATTCCACGATGGGCAGTCAGGTTACTTATCACAAAGCC
>Ga0302123_10002525_pt1 | contig 12447 bp, 9 predicted proteins | sample CB21_321_MG_FD_203109 | JGI IMG/M metagenome (GOLD analysis project Ga0302123, IMG submission 203109) | Marine microbial communities from Western Arctic Ocean, Canada - CB21_32.1 | ecosystem: Environmental > Aquatic > Marine > Oceanic | place: Canada: Western Arctic Ocean | collected 2017-09-28 | reverse complement strand
GAAAAATCCACCAATCATGTCAACCGGTTTGAGGAACCGCACACGCACTTTCGATAGAGTTTGTGTCGCGAGTCTTATTAATACACTGAACCCAATAAACAGTCCCCAGAAAGCAAGTAGATCGGCGAAGTAACTAAAACTGGGTAGCATCATATCTATCCGCAAAGCCAAAGGCTCAAAAAAATTCATCGTTAAAGTACCAGCAAAGAGGACATTAAAAAATGTGAGCAGACTATGCCAGAGACCGTCTTTTCCAATTTCAGCAATGACGATTACCAGAATCAAAATGAATAAGGCGGCTAAAATCATTTTTTCAAAACTCGCTGTAGTTCTTCAATAGATGTAATGCCCCGAGCGACGAGAACTTTTCCGTGGTCGATTTCAGTGTGCATGCCCGCCTTACGTGCTGCTTTTCTCAGCGCATCAATAGTGGGTTTCCCACTGACGAGGATCTTCTGAACGTCTGGGTTCATATGTAATATTTCGTAGATCCCGATCACGCCACGATATCCGATTCCATCGCAAGCCGCACAAACCGTTTCGCCCTGTGACTGTGGAGCACGGTAGAGATTTTCGGCTCTCTCAGGCGAGATACCCAGCTTTTTCAGTAACTCGGCGGATGGCTGATATGCCGTTTTGCAGTGGTCGCACAATTTTCGAATCAATCGTCCGTGAATGACTGTCGACACGGATCCTGCGACGAGTTCGGGGGGAACCTTCATTATCAATACGCGCAGCAGCGCTTCTAGACTGTCTCTTGCCCCGATGGAAGTTATGACTAGAAAATCTTTCAGCGCAAGCTCACAGAGCATTTTTGCCGATTGTGAATCAACCATATTTCGACAAACGATGACATCGGGTTGCGTTCTTGAGACGGTGGGCAATACATCGGCAGGGCGTTCACCTGCAGTCGAATCATAGCGCCTGCGGTCGACGTTCGTGATTTCCGGGTCCGGTAAATCAGCATCTTCAACGCTGACAAAATCGCGCATGTATCGATCAGCACTCTCCAGAGAGATATTGATTAAGGTGGTTAGGCCACCTCCAGGGAGTGCTGAAAAAAGAATCACTCCACGTGTATGTTGGAGAGCTGCTGTTACTTCCGCCGCTGTTTTCTTTCGCATCCCCAGGTCATCCAATGTATGCAGGTGATCAGAAGATCGATGGAAGGCGATCAGCCATCGCTCAAGATTCTTGTCCTTTGCAAGTGTGAGTTTGCAGGGAACCACTTCCTCCCACTTGCCATGAAAGTTATCACGTTGTGCGGGGGTAAGGTCCAGCGCAATAGAATCAGTGTCAGAATCAATCGTCTTACGGAAGCGAGCTGAAAACTCTGTCGCCAATCCTTGCTGAAGCGAAGAAGATGCTATATTTTCCGAATTGATGACGAGGGTTGAGAGGACTTCGGTTATTTGTCGTCCCGTTTCCATCGATTGTGGAGGCAGGTTGTGCCATACACCATCGATCAAATAGCGAACCCCCATCTGATCGCTGAAATGAAGTAGAAGCTGCGATGCCTTGCGGTCTAGTGCATCGCCAAATATTTCTGTCGTGGCAGCGTACCCCTCAAGCTGGCGGGCCAAAATGGTGCGTGACTGGTGGGTTGCAGATGCTGGATCTAGGTCCGCAAACAGATCTACTTCAGGCCCCAGATTCTGTTGCTGAAGAAAGGGATCATCGGCGTTTAGTTTAATGCCGATGTACCGCAAATTCTTTGAGGCCAAAAAACGTATGTGGTCAGGTGTGAGTACCCGGAGACGGTCTTCGACGAGCGGATTGCGGTAGTAAAAAACATAAGTCAGCACTGGTGCAGAATAAGCAACCAAAAGCAGCAGAAAAGCGGGCCAGAAATAAGGAATCACCCACATCATCAGCAGCGCAAATGAAAAGCAACCAACCACGACTGGGTTCCAGGTGTTTCTTCTTAAGCGATGAAAAAGCAGGTCTTGATTGATCCAGTCTGCAGAACGAACCCAAAGAAGAAAAACAAGGAGACACGCCGCTATTTTCATGAGACTGAAATAAAATCCCGGACCTCGGAACGTATCGGGGTCGATCCAATGCGGGTTGGGCCAAACAACTTGCTGAGCGAGTATGTTGCCATCTTGCGCAAAAATTTGCGCTGAGGAAAAAAAGAGAAACCCGCTCAAGAATAAAAGTTTTGGCCAATAAAATGAAATCGTTTTCACGAGTTGTGACATTACAGCAATCCACCCTGAGCAACATCAATTCCCTTAAGTACCATCTTCAATTGCTGTCTATTCGGCGAAACTTCCATGGCGACATCTTGAGAGATAAGTTCCTGGTCAATCAAACTCTTCAACGACATATTAAAATCTTGCATTCTATCCTGGGACCCTAAACGTACAGCATCGGCTAGTTTCGCATCCTCTTCTTCGATGACGAGTTTACGAATCATGCTATTCATAATGAGCACTTCAACGGCGGGCACTCGGGAAATATTTGTCGCGATTGCAGGCAGTAGCTTCTGAGCCACGACTGCTTTGAGGTTTATCTCCAATGCGCTCCGAAGTGAACTGTGCATATCTTGAGGAAATAGATCCAAGATACGGTTTATCGTCGATGCAGCGCTTGAAGCGTGGATTGTACCAAAAACAAGATGCCCCGTTTCCGCAGCATGTATTGCAGTCTGGAACGTTTCACGATCGCGCATCTCGCCGACCAGCATCACATCAGGATCTTCGCGAACAGCATGTTTCATGGCGAGTTCAAAATTCTTGACATCGATTCCGATTTCTCGTTGATTGATCAGGCATTTGTTTTCTTGAAATAGAAACTCAATCGGGTCCTCAAGCGTCAAAATATGCTTGCGGTGATGATCATTGATCCAGTTGAGCATGGAGGCGATAGTCGTGCTTTTTCCAGAACCGGTGACTCCCGCAACAAGAACCAGTCCTTGGTCAAATTGGCAAAGATCTTCAATCACATCAGGTAGATACAGACCTTTAAAGCTTGGAATCGTATTGTTGACACGTCGGGCTACCAGGCCGACGTGTCCCATTTGCGTCAGCATGTTAACCCGGAAACGCCATTGCGTGCCGTCGACGTCAAGCATGTATGCAAAATCAGCACCCCCCTCTTCGGCAAAAATATTTTTATTTCTTTCATCCATAAGCGGAAAGCAAAGATCCCGCATTTCGTGCGGACTAATGGGATCGTGTTTCAATGGCCGCAAGGAGCCCGCAACGCGAACGTACGGGGGCTGTCCGACTTTAAGATGCAGGTCGCTGCCATCGAGTTTCACCACAGCCCTGAAAATCTTGTCCACAGAAAGGTCAGTTGCTCGATCGAGTTTTAAAGAGGGGTCGGTTGCCATCAGCGTTTCCTCGTTATGAAAATGCAAGACCAGCGTTAGATTGTAATCGCTTATGGCAGGGCATATCAAAGCCTAACAGGAATTCCACAGTCCCGCATGAACCGCTTTGTATCCGAAATGGTATATTCCCCAAAGTGAAAAATACTGGCTGCAAGGACCGCATCCGCTTTGCCGATTTGGATTGCCTCGACAAGGTGTTCAGGATGTCCGGCCCCGCCACTAGCGACAACGGGAATCGATACGGCAGAACTGACCGCCGCGGTGATTTCCAAATCATAGCCCCCTTTGGTTCCATCATAATCCATACTTGTAACCACAATTTCTCCTGCTCCCAAGCGTTCTGCCTCTTGTGCCCAACTTACGGCTTCCAGACCGGTAGCGAGTCGGCCACCATGGATGTAGACCTCCCATAGCGTATCACCATTTTTCTCAACTCGTTTAGGATCAATATTGACCACAATACACTGGCTCCCAAACCGTTGGGCTGCTTGTTTTATAAAACCAGGATTTTTGACAGCCGTGGAATTAATCGAAACTTTATCAGTCCCAGACATTAATAGGGTGCGAATATCGTCCAGTGACCGAATGCCACCACCAACGGTCAGTGGCATTGAAATCACATCTGCAGTTTGGCGTACAACGTCGACCATACATTTTCGTTCTTCGTGACTGGCTGTAATGTCCAGGAACACAAGTTCGTCCGCTCCTTCATGCTCGTAGCGAAGTGCGACCTCGACCGGATCTCCGGCATCGCGGAGTTCCACAAAGCGAGTTCCTTTTACAACCCGTCCTCGATCCACATCCAGGCAGGGGATTACCCGTTTGGTTAACATACAGAGATTCCTGTCACGTTTAACCGAGGTTCAATTTTGAAGGGGGGCCACCGGAAAGGCCACGATAGGCAAAAGATGAATAGTGGTTAAAATTACCTTTGGTGCTGCACGGTCATTTGATCTTCTTGCATTTGGGCGAGAAGCATACCGTACGAATGCAGTCGAAAGACGACTCAAATTTAAGATGCCCTATCGGACGGGTCAACCGGTTGATTGGTTGGAGTGTTTTGGAAGATCGTACAACTAAAAAAGCGATATTTTCCCCGCGAGGGCAGGTGTCTCGGCACGATGTCCGGATGTCGGGGTTTGCCCATCGATCGAGCGTTGCCGAGGCAATCGCTTGGATCGATAGCGTAATTCCGTCACTACAAACGGAAAAAATTGCACTCGATCGATCCACAGACCGTGTTTTGGCTCAGGCGATTACAAGCGGAGTGGATGTTCCTGGTTTTCGTCGAGGCATGATGGATGGCTTTGCCGTCCGTGCGAGTGACCTCAGAAAAGCATCAGAATCGGAACCGGTTGTACTTCGTGTTGTCGGCGATGTTTATCCGGGGAAACCATATTCAAGTCCATTATCTTCGATGCATGCGATTCGAATTATGACCGGCGCACCCATGCCGCCCGAGGGCGACGTGGTTATCCCTGTAGAAGATGTGCGGTTGCAGGATGACCAAATCGTTGTAAGTCATCCGGTTGCGACCGGTAAACATGTTGGACTTCCGGGCGAAGATGTTGCATCTGGCACGCTTGTTCTCGCCGCGGGTCGTCGAATACGACCGCAGGATATCGGCCTGCTCTCATCGATTGGTATCGATGCGGTTGAGGTTTTATGTAAACCGAGGGTTCATCTGATTACTACTGGTAACGAGTTACTTCCCGCAGGGACGCCACCAAAAGATTTTATGATTACCGATGCTAATAGTCCCATGTTGGAATCGTTGATTCGTAGAGATGGTGGTTATGTAACATCAGCAGGCATTGTGCCCGACGATCCAGAATGCATTCTTAAGGCATTTCAGGCCGAGGTGGAGATCATCATTGTATCTGGGGGTTCGAGCGTGGGACTCGAAGATCATGTCCCACAGTTGCTTGCCGAACATGGAGAATTAGGGATCCATGGGGTCCAGATGCGCCCAAGCTCGCCGTTGGGTATCGGGATTTTCAAAACACGGCTCGTTTTCCTTCTTCCCGGAAATCCAGTCTCCTGCCTTTGCGGATATGATTTTTTTGCTGGCCGAGCTATCCGGAAATTGACTGGGCGGGGAGCAGCATTGCCGTACCGCGAACAGAGACTTCCGCTCGGGGAATCGATGCTCTCTGTGGAGGGTCGAAAAGACTATGTTCGAGTCCAGATCGAAGAGGGCAAGGTTACCAAGGTCATGCCACAAGGTGCAGCAATGCTCTTTTCTGCGGTGAGGGCCGACGGCTTCGTTGTCATCTCTGAAGAAGCCGGATCGCTCAAGACTGGAGAGATGGTTACGGTCTATCTCTACGAACCACGCTAAAATATCAATGCATCTCGAGTGTCGAATCAGCCTCCGGCGTGACCCCTATTGCTTGTCTTGAGTGCTGCTGTGTAGCAAACCATGGATCGGAAGCCGACTTGCAACGTGCGGTGACGGGGCAGTGGTGGACCATTTCCATCGGGAAAAATGTCTTCGGGGCTGGGGGCTGCTGTATTGAAGAGTAATCGCCAGTTGAAAGAGCGTGATTTGGCTGGAAGGACGAACTCAGTATCTTGGTCATTCGCGTTGAAAAGAATCAATATATGTCGTCCACCTGGAGAGCCTTCAGAATCGTCCACAGCCCGCAAAAGACAGGTCAGCGTTTTTTCATCTTTGTCCCAGCACACGGTCTCTCCACTGAGGTCATACCAACTGACATCCGGTAACTCCCCCGGCTTATGGGCCACACCTTCTAAAAAAGATTCTCGTCGCAGTGTCGGTTCAGCCTTGCGAAACTCAATCAGCGTGTGAGTAAACCGAACAAGGTCGGCATGTTCTTCAACGCGTGACCAATCAAACCAGGAAATTTTATTGTCTTGGCAGTAAGCATTATTATTACCGTATTGTGTGCGGCGGCACTCATCGCCTGCGACAATCATAGGAACTCCCTGACTTACCAAAAGCGTCGCCAGCATGTTTTTGATTTGTCGCTGACGTGCGATTTCAATATTTTCCTGGTCGGTTGGCCCCTCGATTCCATAGTTGGCACTGTGATTATTGTCGTCTCCATCACGGTTGCCCTCGCCGTTGGCTTCATTATGTTTTCGTGAATAACTTACTAGATCATTGAGTGTGAAACCGTCGTGGGAAGTGACAAAATTGATGCTGTGGTAAGGCTTACGTCCACCGCGCTCATAGAGATCGCTTGAACCAGCGAGTCGAGTGGCCAATTTCCCTCGTAATTGGTCGTTACCGCGCCAAAAGCTGCGGACGTCATCGCGATATTGACCGTTCCATTCTGCCCACCGTAAATTAGCGAAAGTCCCTACCTGATAGGCACCTGCCGCATCCCAGGCTTCGGCGATGATTTTTGTATCGGCCAGCATGGGGTCTTCACCGATCATCTCTACAAGTGGCGGATTCGCGACTAGTTGTCCGTTGCGATCTCGACTCAATATTGAGGCGAGATCAAAACGAAATCCATCCACATGGTAATTGTGGACCCAGTGCCTGAGACAGTTGAAAATCATTTCTCGGCAAATAGGATGGTTGCCGTTGATTGTATTTCCACACCCGGAGTAATTCCGATAAAATCGCCCATCGTTTTCGAGCATGTAGTAGACGCGATTTTCCAGCCCTTTGAAACTGAGTGTTGGTCCTAACTCGTTTCCTTCACACGTGTGATTAAAGACCACATCCAAAATAACTTCGATTCCAGCCTGATGCAGTGCCTTGACCATTTGTTTGAATTCATGGACTTGCGATCCTGGTTCTTGACCTACGGCGTATCCCCGATGGGGAGCGAAAAAAGCCATCGGATCGTATCCCCAATAATTGGGATGCTTCAAATCATTTCCATAGCAATCTTTGATCGGAAACTCGTGAATAGGCATTAATTCGATGGCAGTTACTCCCAGAGACTGGAGATAGGGAATTTTTTCTATGATTCCCAGATAGCTGCCCGGATGCTCAACTCCGCTCGTATCTGAACGTGTGAAACCACAAACGTGCATTTCATAGATGACAGTCTCTGAAAGATTGCGTCGGAGATGGCGATCACCATCCCAGTCAAAATCATCATCAATCACAACACATTTAGGTGGGCGAATAATTCCATCGTCCGCTTGGAGAAAATGTCCAGAGAGTGCGCGCGCGTAGGGATCGATCAATCGTGCCGTTCCATCAAAGCGGTGTCCCATCTCAGGTTCATAGGGCCCGTCTGCCTGCATGTGATAGAGCTGTCCTGGCGGAAGGTCAGGCATAAAAATGCTCCACACATCGCCCCAGCGATCCGACTCGGGATCATAGTGGATAACTGCCGAAGGCTCGTGATCTTCGATGGCATCGTAGAGGAGAATCCGCATCGCCGTCGCACTGCGACTAAAGACAACGAACTGCACCCCGCCATCGTGAACAATCGCTCCATAAGGGAGCGGATGAGCGAATTGAAGCGCTGCAGAGGACTTGGAATGAAGTGGCATAAGCATCGAATGGTACCTACTGCAGGAGATTTGACAAACCGCATCCCACGCAAAATCGCCCCAGCGCAAAAAGACGCTTTCTAAAGATTGTGGGTAGTAAAAAAGAGAACACCCAATAAATACCACATTTCGCTTGCGCGGCAGACAAATTCAAGAAAATGTAAATATATGACGCGCAGGGACTTACCGTAGACTTTGCTGGCCATGACAGCCGGAACGACTAGATAACTTCTCCGCCCTCGTCCTGACACCGCTACGAAAACACCGCTGTGGAAAAATTTAGATTCAGGGCAGGGGGGGCATCCCCTGGAAAATCGGTAAAAAGCGCCTTTTTACCGATTTAACCCCGGCAGTCTTTTATTGCGTTGTCCAGCGAGCCACGTTCTTTGCAGCGTACGTGACGACCAGATTGGCCCCCGCACGATGCATGGCAATCAACATCTCGCTTGTGACTTCTCGCTCGTCGATCCAACCTCGTTCAGCGGCTGCCTGGACCATACTGTATTCGCCAGAAACGTTGTACGCGGCGAGAGGAACTCCGGGAAATCGATCCTTCACCTGTGCAATGACATCCAAATAGGCCAGAGCTGGCTTGATCATGATAATATCGGCACCCTCGGCTAGATCGAGAGCGACCTCCCGCAGCGCTTGCCCGGCAGCAACGGCTGGATCCATTTGATGGGTACGGCGATCTCCGGAACCCGGTGTGCTTTCTACTGCATCGCGGAATGGTCCGTAAAAACTACTCGCGTATTTTGCGGCATAACTCATAATGGGAACATGTTGATATCCGGAATGATCCAGACCTTTTCGTATTGCTCCTACCATTCCATCCATCATCCCACTCGGGGCGACCATATCCGCGCCAGCTTCGACGTGGCTCACTGCCTGTCGGGCAAGTAATTCCAGCGTGGCATCATTATCGACATCCGTTCGCCCGCTACTCTCAGAGAGAACCCCGCAGTGTCCATGGTCTGTGTACTCACAAAAGCAGACATCGGTAATGACCAAGATTTCAGGCGCCGCTTTTTTTGCGGCCCTTAAAGCTTGCTGGATGATTCCGTCGCTGCTTAAAGAATCGCAACCTTTGGCATCCTTTTTATGGGGGATGCCAAAGAGCATCACTCCCCCGATACCGAGTGATTGAACTTGCAGGAGTTCTGCACCGAGTTGGTCGACCGAAATCTGTTCATGCCCCGGCATTGAGACAATCGGTTTGCGCACTTGCATCCCGCTGCAAACAAAGAGTGGCAAAATGAGTTTTGCTGCCGAAAGCTTCACTTCCTGAATGAGCGAGCGAACCGCTGGCAGATAGCGGAGTCGTCGCATGCGCGTCATAGGGAACGGTGCGGGAGTGTCGAAATCCATGTACTCAGTCTAAGTGGGGAAACGTGCGGGAACAAGAATGGCTCGCTACTCGGGAAACAAGGTTCCTTGTTCAGGGAGAATTGCAGAGGAATTTTCTGGAATTTGAGACTTCAACCATATTTCGAGAACTTCGATGACATAGGCTATCTGTTCATCGTTCAAGGCAACACCCGGCGCAATACGATGCCATTCCGAAAGGCAACGACGGCAGCAGGTTGCTGTCGCAGGCTGCGCCACGAACACAGGATGTCCACGTAGCGGCGTTTGGGTTCCATCATTCAGGGGCCGCTCTGGTGCGAGCCGTTCGACAACAAACCGCTTTGCATGCTGCAGAATGACCGACAACGTTTTTTCTTGAAGATAGCGGCTATCGGACGGGCTCAAGTGAAATTGAGCGCGGAAATGCGAACGCCCGAGAGATAAAAACAATGCATCCAGTTCGTGCAAAGTAACCCCTTGATGCGCAGGTCAAGTTGTTTCAGCAGCAACCGAGGGTCCAGCAGACTTGATCCTGTCTGAGGGGTAATTCAGCCCTCGACGCCGCTCTGCCCGGCCCTATGCGCAGTATTCCTCCACGCGATTCTTGAAGGCCTCGTGTTCGTCCCAGATGGCCTGGGGAAGCTTCTTGGGAGCGCCTCGACCCTCGCTACCCGTCTCCAGTCCGTTCTCGAGTTCGTTGAGCCACCCTTCGCGGTTGGCAACTTCACTCTTGAGGGCCTCTTTGTCGGGGACGAGAATCTCGGCGAGCTGCTCGGTCGTCGTGGTGTATTTGAGCCCGCTGATGTCGATGTGTTCCGGCTTGGGAACGAGGCCGATGGGGGTCTCCACCCATGTGTCCTTCCGCTCCAGCTGACGGACCGCCGCGTCGAGGACGCGGTAGTTTGCGCCGAAGCCGTCCCAAATAAAATTCCCGTCGTCGTCGCGGCGGAACCAGTTGACGCTGAAGACCGCAGGGGGCTTTGGCGTCTTCTCGGGGATGTCCAGCCACTTCTGGGCGTAGTCACTGATATTGAAGGCGATGAAGGGGCGGTTTGCCATGGGGTCGTAGCGGGGCTTCTGCCCAACGGCGGCTGCGGTGGGCTCGCTGAACTGACACAAGGCGTGGTAGACGGCCTCATTCCAGGAGCGGGCGCGGCTGATGAGCGGATGCAGCTTGCTTGAGCGGCCGCCGATGAGGGCTACGTCGAGCGGCACGCCATCGTTGTTGTTGTAGTCGGAGTCCAAGTTAGGCACGTTGCGGATGGGCATGGTAACGCGGGCGTTCTTCTGGTCCTTCTCCTCGGCGGAAGCATCGATTTCCTCGCCGAGCCAGTTCCAGGTGGTGAAGCCGTCGCCTTCCGGGAAGTCTTCGCCGCTCTCACTCCACCAAACGCGTTTGCTCCCGTTGTTATCAACGAGAACCTGGTTGGTGAAGATGGGACCCCCTTCGCAGTCCTGAACTTCGGGCTTGGGATTACGCAACGCTTCCATGAGCATCTTATTGGCAAAGTCGCTCATGCCCTTGGTGACACCGAACATGCCAGCCTCGATGTTGTTCACGTAAAGTCTGCCATCGCCCTTCTTGGTGGCGCCGCCAATAATGTCGTCGCCAAGCGTAAAGACCTTATTTTTGGCCATGGGACCCTCTGCGACGCCGGTGGCGATATTGGTCTTGCCGCACATGCTGGGGAAGGCGGCGCCGAAGTGAACGCGGCGGTCGCCATAGTCGATGCCGAACAACGCCATGTGCTCAACGACCTCGATCCCGACGTCCTCGTCGGGCTGGGATTTCTTCTGGGCGTTCTCAAGCGCCTGGATGCCGACGAGGCGTAGGCCGAATATCTTCTTGGGACCGAGTGCGTTTCCGCCGTAGTCGCTGTTGATGGTGCGGCAGTAGAGTTCCTTCGGGAAGTGGGTGATCCACCGATCTTCCTTGCTGAGGGTCCCATAGCTGTGGGTGATGCGGGGAAAGCGTGCCTGCTTTTCGAGGATGCGCCAGCCATCATGGAGATTGCTCATCCGGTAGAGGTTGCAGACCACGTTGGCGCTGTCGGTCAGCTGGACGCCGGCAGTAGCGAACTGGCTGTCGGCGGGATTGGTGACAAACGGCACCACATACATGGTGCGTCCCTTCATGACCCCGTCAAAGAGTTTGTCGAGCCTGCCGTGCATCTCCTCGGGATCCACCCAGAAGTTCAGCGGGCCCGCGTCGACCGGGTCCTCGGTACAAATGACGGTACGTTCCTCGACGCGGGCAACGTCGTTTTTGTCACTTCGGGCGTGGAAGCAACGCTTTCCGTAGACATTCTCGTCGAGACGGGTGTAGGCACCGGATGCCTCCAACTCGTTCTCGAGCCTGATGATCTGGTCTGCTTTGCCGGTGATGATCTCGACAGAGTCGGGTTTGCACAGGTCTGCTTCCCTTCGGACCCAATCTTGCATGTGTGCAGGGAGTGATGCGATGGTTGATTCAATAGCGTCGGAGAGTGTGGTTTGAGGAGTCATTTTCTTTCAATCGTGTTCTCGGTTGAATTTTCCGGTAAAGTACAAATTTCACGTCCTACGGCTGTGGAATGCCAAGTCCAAGGAACCCACCATCATAAGCCTTTTCTGACGCAACTCTAGGCTTAGCCGAAACGGTTCATTGTTAAAAAAACGAAACCGTAAATTATAAAAATTTTGCTGCCCCTGCATAGCGCCCATGAAATAGCGCCATAAGAATTTTTAAGACCAAGCACTTACGATCATTTAACAAAATGAGTCGGCAGAGCCGATTTTTTATTCGCCGTCCTCTGCCGCATCGGGAAACGCCAAATTTTCCGGCGACTCTTTTTTTCCGGCGATCCCTGCCGCCCCAGGGTCGATCAGGACAAAACTGCTCCAGAAAAAGGGATGTCCTCCCGTGACTTGCGGCCCATCAGGATCCGCTTCGACGCGGGGTTCTGTTTCCGGATTGAGCGGGGTCTGATCCACAATTTGCACCGCCCGCTGCCATGCATCGGGTGCCGAAGTGTTTGGCAACTCTTGGATGAATTCCTTCAGTAAATCAGCCGTGATTCTACCCCCAGTTCGCCATCGGCTCAGGAGGAGCGTACGACTACCGGCACCCAAGAGCCCCATGCTTGTCAGGAAAAGCTCATCACCCATCCGACTGATTCCCTTTGTTTTCATCTTTTTTAATCCGTTTTCAGTGGGGGTATGAAAGCCCGGCAAGAGGATGACGTCGGGGCTTTCCCAGGGGATGCCAAGCCAGTGCTGGATGGTTGCTCCATCTTTACCAC
>Ga0302123_10002517_pt1 | contig 12465 bp, 10 predicted proteins | sample CB21_321_MG_FD_203109 | JGI IMG/M metagenome (GOLD analysis project Ga0302123, IMG submission 203109) | Marine microbial communities from Western Arctic Ocean, Canada - CB21_32.1 | ecosystem: Environmental > Aquatic > Marine > Oceanic | place: Canada: Western Arctic Ocean | collected 2017-09-28 | reverse complement strand
GTCATCTCACCGATGCGTTGCGCTTGCGCCTTAGAATGAAACGCTTGGGGCGTCCTGGATTGCCTCGCTGTCTGCGAACTCCAGGAGTTCCGCGTCTGCCGGGTGTCCGAAGCGTGCAGCCAGCACAATCTGTGGGAACGATTGGCGGTAAGTGTTATAGCTCATTATCTGGTCGTTAAATGCCTGGCGCGAAAATGCAATTTTGTTTTCTGTACTGGTCAGCTCTTCAGTCAACTGCATCATGTTCTCGCTGGCTTTAAGGTCTGGGTAGGCTTCTACCGCGATACTGAATTTCCCAAGTGCGCTCTGCAGGACGCCTTCCTGTGTGGCTAGATTTTTAATCGCGGCAGCGTTCCCAGGGTCTTTCGCTGCGTCTGCCAGCATTGATGCAGCGGCATCACGCGCTTTGGTCACTGCTTCCAGGGTTCCTCGTTCGTGTTCCATGTAACCTTTAGCGGTTTCGATCAGGTTTGGAATCAGGTCATAACGACGTTTCAGTTGGACTTCGATCTGCGCGAATGCATTTTTGTATCGATTTTTTAAGGCAACCAATTGGTTGTAGATGGCAACTGTCCACATGGCAAGTGCGGCAAGTACGACGAGTATAATAATGGTCGAGACATCCATAGGTTGGTCCTTTTTGATAATGGTTGCGGCTGTTTTAATCCCTCTAAGGGTGGAATGCAAATGAGGTTAGTAAGAAATTGTTGATATCCGTGTTATATCCCAAATTCTTCTCTGATTTTTTCATTATGCTGCCCCAGTTCGGGTACGCTCAGGGAAGTATTTTCTTTTCCTTCAATCAGGGCGCCTCGTCCCAGCGCCTTAACAGTACCGTTTGGGGTATCAATGTTCCTGAAGCGATTCTGCGGATGGTTGGCAAGATCATCCAGGTCGCTCACTCGACCATAGGCGATATTTGCTGCCGCAAGTCTTTCGATAACCTGTTCACGGTCAAATGCGGCGAAATTTTTAATGATGAGCTGCTCAAGTTCTTCCCGATGCTCCAGTCGACGCGAATTATTTGAAAAATGTTCATGGCGGGTGAGCGTTTCATCATCCAGGACCTGATGACATAGATCTTTCCATTCACGTTCGTTTTGAATGCTGAACAGAATCTGCTTTGCGTCACCGCAGACGAATGCACCATATGGTGCAATTGAAGGATGCTTTAATCCATTATTTTGTGGCGTGAACTGACCGTATCGATGTTGCAGGTAGGGGACGTTCATCCAGTCAGCGGTCGCGTGATACAGGGAGACGTTGATAATCCGGCCCTTGTGTTCAGGGTCCCGTTCACGGGCGAACAGCGCCTGAAGTATGTCCTGATAAGCGGTCATACCGGCTGAGATATCAGAGACCGAAACGCCAACACGGGTGAGTTCGTCATCTACGCCGGTGACCGAGCACAGGCCTGTTTCTGCCTGTATCAGCAGGTCATAAGCCTTCTGTGTGCGATAAGGGCCGGTTTCGCCGTAGCCGCTGATTGAACATATAACAAGTCCGGGAAAGTCTCTGGTGAGTTGTTCTGGTTCGAATCCCAGACGATCAATTGCACCAGGGGCTAGATTCTGGATAAACACATCTGCAGCGCCTAGCATATTCCGAAATAGCGCAGCGTCATTCGAATCTTTCAGGTTTAGCGTGACACTTTCTTTGCCTGCATTCAGCCAGACGAAGTAAGCGCTCTGGCCGCGCACAAGTTGGTCGTAGTGCCGAGCAAAGTCTCCTTCGGCCCGTTCGATTTTTATAACGCGGGCACCGGCTTCTGCCAACCTACCTGAAACATAAGGCGCGGCCACGGCCTGTTCCAGGGCAACAACGGTGATTCCCTCCAGGTCATTCATCGGGTCATTCATCAGATCACTCATCAGGTCGGTACCAATCCGGGTAGTGCAATCGGGGTAGTGCAAGCCGGGACCAGTGAATCAGGCCCCCTGGAACATTTGCGACGTCCTCGATACCTGATGCTTTCAGAATCTGGGTCGCCATGCTCGAACGCTTACCCGACTGGCACATTGCCACCACGGGTTTGTCTGTTGGTACTTCCCTGATCCTGTCCCTGAGCTGGTCCAGTGGTATCAGTATTGATCCTTCAATGTAACCCAGGTCCCCCGAGTATTCCGCCTCACTTCGTACGTCAAGGACACAGATTTCGTCCAGGTGTCGGGCGACCCAGTCAGGTTCGACTTCCGGGATGCCTGCGAAGGTAACGTTGATGGGAGCCCAGGTGGGTTTCGACATTAGTGCGTCAGGTTTACCGGCTCTTAGGTTAGCGGGCAGCGCGATATCCAGTTGTTTGGGGTGAGGCAGGCCCAGGTTGTTCATGTAACCGGCGAAATCTTCTTCCCGTGCATCGCCCCCGATTCTGGGGTTGAACGTTTTTTCTTCGGTCACCGTTGAAACGGTACGCCCCATATAGTCATGGCCCGGGTACAGCAGGCACTCGCCCGGCAGGGAAAATATTTTCTCCCTGATGCTGCCCCACAAGGTGTGAACATCTCCCGATTGAAAGTCGGTTCGACCTGCGCCACGAATCAACAAACAATCTCCTGTAAACGCCATCGTCTGCTCGCTGGTCACAAACGTGAAGCAGCCGTCTGTGTGACCCGGAGTCGAATGGGCGGTAATTGAACAGTTTCCGAATGCCAGTACCATGCCGTCTTCTAGTTCAACATCAATGCTTGTAGCGCCATAGTTGCCGGACAGGGTAATTTTCGCGCCTTCAGATTCTTTCATTAGCCATGAGCCGGTCACGTGATCTGCATGGATGTGGGTATCAACCGTATATTTTACGTTCAGGCCTAGTTCGCGGAGCAGAGCGGTATCCCGCGCATGCTGTTCGAATACCGGATCAATGATGATGGCATCTTGTGAGTCGTTACAGCCAAGGATGTAAGTATAGGTGGAAGAAGTAGTGTCGAAGAGTTGTCTGAAAAGCATAATCGTGGAAATAGTCATTGTAGAGTGGTGTATTATCCACTAAATGGGCTGCTAAGCCGATTGTTCCGTATGACATTGTGCCAATATTGATTTCCTCTAGTGGCACCAAATCCCTTCGGGTGCCGCGGGCCAGCCTTTGGTTGCGGCACTTGATTTTTGCAGGAACGGGTAAACAAAATTTTAACGCTACGGGCAATCGTTTTTTTCTTTGTGGTAACGGCTAGTTTAGATGGTCAGGCATCTGAGACTCCGTTAACGGCACCAGACTTTGTGGGAGTCTCCGTTTGCAAGGGTTGCCATGAGAAGTCGTTCGACAATTGGCGGGGCTCGCACCACGACCTTGCCATGCAGTCGGCCACAAGTAGCACGGTTTTAGGTGATTTCGACAATGCCAGCTTCACTCAATATGGGGTGACTTCTGTCTTCTTTAAACAAGGAGGCAGGTTTTTTGTGAAGACAGAAGGCGAAAGTGGTGAGTTGCAGGAGTTTGAAATTGGATATGCATTCGGTTTCTACCCACTCCAGCAATATCTCATTGATTTTTCAGTTGGCAGGAAACAGGCGCTCAGTATCGCCTGGGATTCGAGACCGGCGGAAGAGGGTGGACAAAAGTGGTTTCATCTGTACCCAGATGAAAAAATCAGCGCCAGCGATGTGTTGCATTGGACCAAGCCAAGCCAAAACTGGAATACCATGTGTGCAGAGTGTCACTCAATGAACCTGCAAAAGAACTACAACGTCGATAAAGCTACGTTTGATACCACCTGGACGGATATTGATGTGTCCTGCGAGTCCTGTCATGGGCCGGGATCGAATCATGTGAACTGGGCTAAACGGGTCCCCGGATGGAAAAGCATGCAGGAATCTCTTGGTCTTGTTTTACATTTCGATGAACGAAAGGGTGTCTTCTGGCAAACAGATCCAACGAGCGGGAAGCCTGTTCGAAGCGAGCTAAAAGTAACGGATAAGGAAATCGAGGCATGCGCGCGTTGTCATTCGCGTCGCAGTCCAATCAGCGAAAATTACGCCCACGGAGAGCGGCTGATGGACCATTACTTGCCCCGAACGCTCGACGCCGGGATGTACCATGACGATGGGCAAATTGAGGATGAAGTCTATGTGTATGGTTCCTTTCGCCAAAGCAAGATGTATCAAGCCGGCGTCACATGCAGCGATTGTCATGAACCACACAGCAACGAATTGAAGCTACCCGGAAATACTGTTTGCCTGCAGTGCCATGAGGCGAAGACTTTCAGTCAAGCTTCCCACCATTTTCATGACACCAAGGGGCCAGGGGCTATCTGTGCGGACTGCCATATGCCTGCCAAAGACTACATGGTCGTCGATCCACGTCATGACCATAGTATGCGCGTACCTCGTCCCGATCTCTCAGAGAAATTCGACACCCCAAACGCCTGTACCAACTGTCATCTGGATAAAAGTGCTGGATGGGCTGCGGATAAAGTGCGCACATGGTATGGGCGAGATGCTAAAGGCTTTCAGGGATATACCGCCGTATTGTCGGCAGCTCGCGCTGGCGAGTCTTCTGCGAGTTATCAACTCGCTGAGCTGATAAGAGATACATCCTCCCCTGAGATTGCTCGGGCTACTGCGTTGACTGAATTGGGTCCGGCGTTGAGCTTGCAGACCATCGATGTGCTGCCGCTCGCACTCTCTGATGCGGACCCGGCAGTGCGTACGGCAGCTGTGTCGATCCTCGATCGGACGCCTTACAATGTCCGCGCCCGGCTCGCGTTTCCGATGCTGGAGGACCCGGTCCGAATGGTCCGCATTGAGGCCGCACGAGTCCTTGCGGCCATTCCTACTGGTGATCTTGATCCGGAACGACGGGCGCTATTAACCCGTGTGGGAAATGAATATATTGCCGCGCAAATGGCAAGCGCAGAGCGACCTGAGGCGTGGACTAACCTCGGCAGCTTCTACGTTGCGAAGAGAGACTGGCGAAAAGCGATTGAAGCCTATCGAAAGGCAATCGAGACTGACCCTGTTTTTGTTCCATCCTATATCAATTTTGCTGACCTCTATCGCATTCTTGGCGATGAGGCCAACGCAGAGAAAGTCCTGCAGGAAGGGTTAGTGCATCATGAAGATGATGTAACGATCCACCACACACTTGGGTTGTCTCTTGTCAGGCAAGGCCGTATCGACGAGGCGCTTATTGAGTTGGCGATCGCGACCGGACGCGCGATCAATAACCCGCGTTTTGTTTATGTCTATGCTGTCGCGCTGAATTCTACAGGCAAGACCATGGATGCGATCAGTGTCTTAAAGGGCGCTCATGATCAGCACCCTAACGACCAGAATATTTTGCAGGCGCTCATTTCTTTTAATCGAGAGCTCGGTAACGATGAGCTGGTGAGAATTTATACGAGTAAACTTGCTGTTCCCAGGTAGTCATGGCGCATGATTGAACGTTAGTGTGTACTGTTAGATGAAGCTTCAAAGTTTCGGATTGAACAAAATATGACTACCCGTAAGATCAAAAGCTGCAAAAGTCGTCTCAGTAGGCCGCGACAATAAAGTCTGGCAACGAAATGGTCTGAGTCTGGGCTATAGAATTCACGCTCGCATAGAAAGTAGATTAGCTCTCCAATGGAAAAACACCCAAGCGATCAAGAGAATCCACGTTACGCCTGGCTGATGGTGGCTGTCGTTTTTACGATCAGTGCGTTGGCATTCGGAGCTCTGGGCTCCATTTCGGTATTTCTGAAACCGCTCGCCTCGGAATTTGGGTGGGGCCGAGGGCAGACTTCGCTTGGGTACACCACTATCTCATTTTCATCGGCCGTCTTTGGCATTCTCTGGGGGTTCGTTGCAGATCGCTATGGTACGAGATGGTTTGGCGTTGTTGCGGCTATCGTTATGTCCTTTAGTCTTTTTATGCTGAGCCGACAAGAATCCATCTCTGAGTTCTATGCTTACTATTTTTTGTTCGGTGCATTTGGTACGGCAATGGCCACAACGCCGCTCTATGCAAACGTCGGTTTCTGGTTTCGGATGAACCCGGGACTCGCTTTAGGTATTACGGCAGCGGGTGGCGCCGTTGGCCAGGCGCTGGTCCCGTATCTATGTGGTTTGAGTATTACGGCCTACGGTTGGCAGGCGACGTACGAGCATCTCGCCATCAGCTACCTGATCATCGCGCTACCGATCGGGTTCCTCATCAGGGAGTCGCCCTGGCGTGAGCGAGTAAGGCTCGAACCAGATGCTGAGGTTCGACATTTCCCGTTGTCTGAAATAGAGGTCATTGCCTGGATAAGTGTTGCAGTGATCTTCTGCTGTAATTGTATGGCCGTACCGATCGTACATCTTGTGCCGATGCTGACTGACCAGGGCAACACGCTTGAATATGCGACAAGAGCCTTATTCATCCTGATGATAGCGGGTGCCCTTGGTCGCATCGTGGGCGGCAGGCTGGCCGATATAATTGGTGCTTTACCTGCATACATACTGATGTCCTTAGGCCAGACTATTTCTGTCATGTGGTTTCCTCAGGTGGAAGGTACAACAGCCTTATACTTGCTCGCAATCTTCTTTGGATTTACCTATTCAGGGGTGATGTCCTGCATTCTGATCTGTACTCGTATGATGGTCAGCCCCAGATTTGCGGGTCGCGCCATGTCGATCACTTCCTTCTTCGGTTGGGGTGGTATGGGGATGGGCGGTTTTGTGGGCGGATACTTCTACGACGTGACCGGAAACTACGAGTGGTCATTCGGTTTTGCGAGTGCAGCAGGAGTTGTGAACCTTATTGTGCTGACGCTGTTCTATTTACGTCTCAGAGACAGGATTAAAGCAGTTCTCTCGAGATCCCTGTAAAGAGTCTGTAGTGGCACTCAACCTGTTTCAGTTTAATACTCTGGCTCAGTATTGGCCGGAAGACCCTGAATACGAGACTCCGGAAGCTAGCGCCACCGGAGAACAAGCCTACTCAAGATATGGCGCCATAGCGGGAAAATATATTGTCGGGTTGGGTGGCACGGTGATTATTAGTACACCTGAATAAGATCAGGCGTTATCTGCGTCATTGTGTAGCATCGTATTTTAGGGAAAACGGTAATATCGTTTCTTCAGGCTGCATGTCAGTTGTCCATCGCACTTAAGTGTGCGTTTGATGCAACCAAGTCAATAATTAATCGATATCGGGCATTTTTATTCCAGACCGTTACCGGCTGCAGGCAGAAGGTATTGACTGGTTAGCTGGCAACCGGACAAAAGCGGATATGATGATGAACGTCAGATTACTTCTTGGTGTTTATGTCTTGGCAGTCGAAGTGATGCCATCAATCCGACAACACCCATGGCGCTCGAAAGCAGAAATACCAGGGTAAATGAGCCGCTTAGGTCTGCAATAAAACCGCCTATTGGTGGCGCGATGGTTTGAGCGATGCCAAACGTCAAGGTAGCTGCTGCGAAGCTTGGCCCATAGTCCTCTGCTGTCGCGTTCTCGACGACATAGATGGTCATCAATGTTGGCAACGCGCTAAACAGAAGTCCAAGTCCGATACATGCCGCTAACGTAGGCAGATAAAATCCTGTCAGAACAATGCAAACGAACACGGGCCAGAGGCCGTATGCGATTGAAAGTGCCAGGCGAATGCCGACCCAATGCGAAATGGCGACAAAGGTCGGACCACCAAAAATCATGGCGAAGCCCATCAATGTGAAAGCAACGGCTGCGTCGCCGGTGGTCCACGCGCTGTCGTCTTCTAATCTTGTGGTAAGAAAACCAATCACGAGAAGGTACATAAATCCAAATGTGGCGTAGGCGAGGATCAGCGGGAGCCAGCTATGCATTCGGCGTAACGCGCCGAACCCGCCGATTCCACCGTCGCCCCTCGGCTTAGCCTGATCATAACGAACGACCAATAGTGTTCCTGCCAGAACCAGCAACGCGATATAGAACTGGACCTGGTATACGCTGGACCACGCATGATCGCCCTCGGATGATCGCAAGACGCCGCTCAAGATGCTGGCAAAGACGATGCCAAGCCCGATACCCGAACTCATCAGACCGACAGCTAGTGGGCGCCGCCCCGGAGGTAACGCAGCGGAGGCAATAACCGGTGCGGGAATCCAGAGAAATGCCCCACCCACGCCAGCGACGAACAAGGCCATTGCCAGCAGAAGCGGTGAGCTGGAGACACTAGCAAGTAATAAACCTAAGGTTGCCATTATCAGGCCAAGACGCATGACATTAAGCAATAGATACCGGTTTGTTGCCCAGGCGACGAGCAGGGTGCCCAGCAAATAAGCGCCGACATTTGCGGCACCGATGAAGCCTGCCTGGGTGTTGGTGATGCCCATGTCATCCCGTACTGCCGGGAGCAAAACACCGTAAGTGAAGCGGCCAAAGGATTGGGCAACTGCAGAGGCCAGGGCAATCAGCAGCACCGTTGTCCAGCCGGAGCGGATCAATGATATTGGAGAAGGAGAGGGGGTGATGGAATTAATCTGGTGGATGTCGCAGCGAGTGTTGGCGAATTATAATGTATCGACGCTGCCAATGTTCCGCTCAAAGAGCTGGATGTGCGGGTTAATTGATCAACTGCTCTAGTGAGGAGTTCATGTTACGTATCATCTTGGCTAGAAGTCGCGGGAAACCCCTAGGGCAGCCCGATGGTCATGCCCCCGTCTACAACCATTTCTGCACCAGTAATGTAGATGCTTTCATCGGTCGCCAGGAAAACAGCCATATTTCCAATATCTCTGGCGGGATCACCCATGTAGCCGATGGGTAACTTCTGTTCAATTTGGCGGCGGAGCGCCGCTGGATCGTCCACTGCGGCGAAAATCGGATCCAAGATGGGGGTGTCGATGATGCCGGGGTGGATAGAGTTGCAGCGAATACTGATCGCTGCATTTTCCAGCGCCACGGTTTTGGTTAATAGCCGGACGCCACCTTTGCTTGCGCCGTAGGCTGCGCCGCCTAATTGACCGCGAAGCCCAACGACGGAAGACAGATTGACGATTGAGCCACGAGTCAACCCGGTATTTTTCTTCATGGCGCGAACGGCGTGTTTACATCCCAGGAAGACGCCGGTGAGATTAACGTCCATCACGCGCTGCCAGTCTTCTAGCTGGGTTTCGTCGACAGGGCTGCTACTGAAAATACCCGCATTATTCACCAGTACATCAAGGCGACCAAAACGCGAGACGACTTCATCAATGGTATCGACCCAGCTGCTCTCTGCGGAGACGTCCTGGGTAAGGAACTCAGCGCCGAGTCGTTTGGCAACGGCTTCACCCTCTGGGTTGATATCAGTCATTATTGTCAGCGCACCTTCTTCGACGAAGCGTTGCGCGATGCCTGCACCGAGACCAGAAGCACCTCCCGTCACGATGGCGATTTTGTCATTCAGCCGTCCCATTTTTCCTCCTTTATATCTAGCGCCAGTCTACTGGCAATTTGTTGACAATGATCAAACCTCCCACAAATTCCTTCCGGGCTCAATAACTGGATAACAAAAGCCTACCAAATCGGGTTGAGATCGTCGCTTGATCCCCTCTGAACGTGATATTTAGTTAACAATTCAATTTTTATGCCTCGAATGGCATGGCAACAGCCTGAACAGGATAAGATGGCATGTCTCGCATACTAGAAACTGAAAAAGGACCTGAACCTGACATCGTTACTGGATTTACCTTTACACAAACAGCTGTTCAAGGCGCTCGATACACTGGGCTTCAGCGAGGCTACCGAGGTTCAAAGCAGCGCCATACCGGCAATTCTTGAAGCTCGGGATGTCATGGTATCGGCCAAAACCGGCAGTGGCAAAACTGCCGCGTTCCTGTTGCCGATGCTGGATCACATGCTTCGAATGGACGCTCCTGGCCACGGTACGCGAGGATTGATTCTTCTGCCGACACGGGAACTTGCACTCCAGACGGTAAAGACCTTCGAGAAACTCGCTAAATTCACGCCTATCAAGTGTGGCATTGTCATCGGTGGTGAAGCTTATAAACATCAGATTGCATCGTTGCGTAAAAACCCTGAAGTGATTATCGCGACGCCCGGCCGACTGGTAGAGCATCTGGACAAGGGCTCAATCGATTTCGATGATCTTGAGTTCCTGGTGCTTGACGAGGCTGATCGGATGCTAGACATGGGTTTTACCGAGGATATGAATACGATAGCCGCCTCCTGCAGGGAGCAGCGACAGAACCTGTTGTTTTCGGCGACATTGAAACATAGGAACTTTGGCCGTATTCAGGATATTTTAAACAATCCTGTCTCTATTGAAGTTGACTCCTTCAAGGAAGGACATAGCCAGATTACCCAACAAATGGTTTTGGCCGACGGTGATGATCACAAACAAAAGCTGATCAAAGCCCTGGTAGAAGAAGAAAAAGCTGAAAAGGTTTTTGTTTTTTGCAAAACCCGGGCGCAATGCACTGCAGTCGGCCAACATCTCGCAGCGACGGAGTTGAAAGTCGGGTATCTGCATGGCGAGATCCCGCAAAGTGACCGGAAGCAGGTGTTGAATCGATTCCGTGATGGCAAGTTGCAGGTGCTGGTAGCGACCGATGTCGCAGCCAGGGGCCTCGATGTGTCTGACGTTGACCTGGTGATCAATTACACCGTGGCCCATTCGGGCGATGACCATGTACATCGGGTTGGAAGAACCGGACGTGCTGGAAAGCAAGGCAAGGCAGTTACGCTGGTTAACCGTATCGACTGGAACAAGAACTCCAGTATCGAGCGTTATCTGAAAATTCGCTTTGAACTGCGATCGGTGAAAGGTCTGAAGGCCGACTATACAGGGCCCGGTAAGCTGAAGAAGTCGGGCAAGGCTGTCGGGGCCAGGAAAAAACCAGGCAAACTTTCTGCGTCAAAAAGTCCTGCCCCAAAGAAGCGTGCCAGGAACAAGAAAAACATCGGCAAGGGACGCAAGGCGAAGGGAGGCGAGACTAATTCAGATGAAACTAATGCATATGAAGCTAAGGGAAGCAGCCTTTATAGCAAATATCGCAAAAAAACGCCGGAGTAGCAGAAGGGGTGGGCTGTAGTTGGTTTGCTCACTCGTCAGTGCATTGCTGTAGTTGCCAATCTTCGTTAGGTTGCTCTATGAAGTGCGGCGTTTCACCCTTGAGCAAAGCGATAATACCTGTTGTCATATTTCCCAGGGCCACTTCCAGCGCCTGGCCTATTTCGGACTCATTCAATTTGTTATCAGCGGTCATCTTGCCGGCCCAACGAATGGTGCAATGATTATCATCAATTGGGCTCACGGTGGCGACAACGGTATAGTCCTGCATACCGATGGGCTTGCCCGCGGTGAGCGTGTAGGAAAACATCCGCTTGTCGTTATCAAATGCGATTAGCCTGTGTTGTACATAACCCTGGGTCGCGAGCTCGATATCGCGGATCATGCCGATCCCTTCTCCTTTGACTGTGATTTTGCTTTCATCCCCGCGAGGAATCCAATTCAGCACACGATCATAATGGCGGACTTCTTCCCAGACTGTCTCTGCGGAAAGGTCGGTATGGCGCTTGTGTTCAATCTCTATCATATTTTGTCCTCTGCGCTCCTCTTCTTTCTTCTCCTATCCTTGCGTTGTGTGTGGCAAGAAACCACTTCACCTGCAGGAAAACAACGCCCATTGGGGCGCTTTGCTCCAAGCCGATAGAACACTAATCTGGAATAGGCCTACCTGCAAGCAAGCGAGATGTTGATGGCTGCCAATACAGATATTGATTCGAGTATCTTTTTCAGTAAGGAATATGCAGATAACTCTTACCCCTCGTTTACTCCAGGTTGAAATTGTTGAGAGATCAACAGACGGTGAATATCAGGTCTGTCTTGATCCGCGGTTCTGCTAAGACTACTTGTTGGTGCGAAGATACCGTTACCATGGAGTGCGGGGCGCAAGGTAACGTGTATCCTTGTAATAACAGGATATTAGAGGGCGTGAAGGCGTACTGGCATTTCCGTGATGCCAAGCACAAAGTTCGAGGGTAATCTTTTCACTTCTCCGACGACTTCAACGGAAGAAAAGCGTTTCATGATTTCTTCCCACATAATTTTAAGTTGAAGTTCAGCCACACGATTACCCATGCAGCGATGAATGCCAAACCCGAATGACAGGTGCTGCCTGGCTTTTGGTCTGTCAATAATAAACTCGTTCGGGTTGTCTATAGATGTCGCGTCTCTATTACCCGATGTATACCACATGATGACTTGATCACCTTTCTTGATAAGCTTGCCATTCAATTCGAAATTTTCCAGTGCGGTTCTGCGCATATGAGGAAGTGGTGTTTGCCAACGGATAATTTCCGACACCATATTAGGAATCAGATCAAAATTCTTTCGCAGTAAGTCGTATTGCTCAGGAAATTCATTCAGTGCCAGGACCCCACCACTCATCGAATTTCTTGTTGTGTCATTACCCCCGACAATCAGTAGCATGAGGGTTCCCAAAAAAGTCATGGGGTCATCGATCATGTCTTTAGTGTCCGGGTGGTTCGCGAGCATGGTGACGAAATCGAATCCCTCAGTG
>Ga0302123_10002516_pt1 | contig 12465 bp, 11 predicted proteins | sample CB21_321_MG_FD_203109 | JGI IMG/M metagenome (GOLD analysis project Ga0302123, IMG submission 203109) | Marine microbial communities from Western Arctic Ocean, Canada - CB21_32.1 | ecosystem: Environmental > Aquatic > Marine > Oceanic | place: Canada: Western Arctic Ocean | collected 2017-09-28 | reverse complement strand
GGTTGTAGTTCGGACCAGCTGTACCAGCAAGGTCGCTGGTGAGTGCCGGAGACGTGTTCGAACCCGAGATCATCACCATGCCGGCCTCAGAAACGAGAGGCGAAGCAGCCGTAGCCGCACCAGAACAGGATGTACCGATAATGCCTACGACATCCTCGTCGGCAACGATCATCTGGGCCGCAGCCTGACCACCATCAGCGCTACAGAGGTCATCAAGACCGGTGCCGATCGTGACGTCATGGCCACCAATGGGCCCGTAGTCACGAACAGCGAGCTCGACGCCACGCTGGTTCGGGATACCAAGGAACGCCACATCACCGGAAATGGCGTTCAACGAACGAATCTGGATCTCCTCGCCGGGACCAACCTCAACGGTCCCAAGAGAACCATCACCAAGATGGTCCTCGACCGTCGCCACAGCCTCAGGGGCCGGAGCAGCAGTCGTGGCAGGAGCCGGAGCCGCAGTCGTCGCAGCAGCAGCAGCAGGAGCTGCAGTCGTCGCAGCAGGAGCGGCCTCATCGGCATCGTCTGACCCGCAAGCCGACGCCACCATTGCCATTGCGGCAAGAATGACCATGAATCGCTTCAACATAAAGATTGTCCCCTCTATCGGTTCGAGGGACGCGGTGCCCCCTGACCGGTCTGATTGTCAGACCAATTGCAATCTAACGACACTTTCATACCTGCGGCAAGTCGTCCTGCTCTACCTCCAGCCATCCAGGCTCACCCTCCGAGCCCTCCCTTATTGAACAGGCCACCTCTCCGTATAGCGCTTCACGAGCCAACGGTTGAACTGAATGTGCGACTCCTCCTGCCAGGAGTAGCGGCCTCGGGGCGCAAACCGCGACCGGAGACCCATCTGGACCCTCGCCGTCGCGTCCTGGTCCTGTTCCACGAACACCTGAATTCCTGCAGCCGCCATCTCTTCTAGTTGGCTGAACATCGGATGCTCGAAGGTGTCTGGATGGAGGAGAGTCCCGATCTCAACGTCGATGGTTCCGGCCGTCCGGGGTCGGACGATGAAGAAGAAGGCCTGGTCGGGAGACGTGCCCAGACAAAGAGTGGGCGGAATGAGGGCGAAGGTCGACCGCATCCGCTCCTCGGTGGTCAAGTCGGGAAAGACCGGGTAGAGGGCTCTGTGGGTGGCGTTGAATCCCGCGTCGATATGCCGATAACCGGCTTCACGGAAGACCACGTTGCTCTCATCCTCCCAGGGGACAGGGAAACTTGAGAGCTCGCTGGGACAGAAGTCCTGGATGAACTGGTGTAGGCGATTGGCGTGATAGCCGTCGTTGAAGTTCTCGAACATGATCTTCCAGTTCCAGGGGAGATCCTCCAGAACTACTGTGTCCGTGGCCCGACAGTTGGGCAGGTCGAAGTGTTCAAGGTATGGCTCATAGCGCTGGAGGGTCGGAGCGAGTGGCGCCGCCTCAGCGTCAAAGTTGACGAAAACAAATCCCTGCCACTCCTCGACAAGAAGGGTCGGCAGGCCCCAGTCCTTCTTCTCGAAGCTGTCGGTCCGTTCCATGGCCGGTGCCCCGAGAAGGCGACCATCCAGGCCATAGGTCCAATGGTGGTATGGGCACTTGAAGGTTGTCGAGTTTCCGGAACCCTCACAGATGGCTTGGGCGCGGTGCTGGCAGACCGCGGAGAGCGCACGGATACTGCCCTCCTTGTCCCGGGTGATGATCAGCCTTTCGGCGTTGACTTCAGCCGTAAACCAGTCGCCTACCTCAGGAATCCTGCTAGCCAGACCCACACAGAGCCACTCGCGATCGAAGATGGCGCTCCGCTCGAACTCTAGGAACTCGTCCGACGTGTAGACCACTGCGGGCAATGTGTCTGCTTTGGGCTGTGGTGCGACCGATGACTCAAAGGAGCGAAGCAACTCCGGGGTCAAGATGCTCATCACATTCCTTCCTCTCCCACTGGGGGATCACTTAGCAGGAATTTCCTGATCTTTCCGACGCTGGTGCGCGGCAACCTGTCGAGAAACGTGAACTCGACCGGTCGTCGGGCCTTGGTAAGTCTCTCGGTACACCACGACTCGAGATCCGCTCGAGAGGGGGAGGACTCAGACTGGTCGACGACCACGAATGCCACCGGCACCTCGTCGCGTACCGGGTCCGGCCTACCTACAACGGCTACTTCCAAAATCCCCGGATGGGCGGCCAGGACGGCCTCCACCTCGACGATCGAGACGTTCTCCCCCGAAACCTTGAGCACGTCGGACCGTCTGCCATCGAAGAAGTGCCGGCCGCTGTCGTCCCGCCTGGCACGATCGCCGGTCAAAAACCAGCCTTTCCGAAAGCTGGCCTCCGTAGTCTCTGGGTCGTCCAAATATCCGGTGAAAAGAGTCGTACCTCGCTGACCTCCAACGACTACTTCACCGACTTCGCCGACCCCCACCGGCGTGCCGTCGGTGCGTTGCACGTCAACCAAGCACCCTTCGGTGACCATGCCCATAGACAACGGCTCAGGCTTCTCGGCCTCCTCGGTCAACACTGCCGCAATGGTCTCCGTCATCCCGTATAGCTGCCTCGGCCTGCACCCGAACCAGTCTGAAATCGTCTCGTACTGGTCTGCCGCCAGGTTCTGGGCGAACCAGCACTGTCGGAGCCTCAAATCGTCGACTGGCCTACCCCTAGCGAGGATCATCCTCATTGGTGCGGCAAACAGGCTGGCCGTCGTGGCCTCGTGGCGCGCTGCCTGGCCCAGGAACCCGCTCGCCGTGAAGGACGACATCAGGGCGACGCTGGCTCCCGCCCAGATCGACGCTGCGAACGAGTAGTACTGGGCATTGGCGTGAAAGAGAGGAAGAACGACCAGTTGCCGATCTGCTTCGTCCAGGCCCGCAGCAGCAGACATCGTGCTTCCTGCAAACGCATAGTTGGCCTGGGTCACCTCCACACCCTTCGGTACCCCGGTGGTGCCCGAGGTGAACATGACAGCGGCCCGATCGGTCGGAGTGGGCACAGGCCAGGATCGGATCGGACCGTCACGAAAAGCCGTCAACCCAGGATCCTGTTCCTCGACCACGATCACCCGGAGCGACCCGCAGGCGGACCGGTACACATCAGCCCGCTCCGAGGAACAGACGCCGACCGCCGGACGGGTCCGTTCGATGTGACTCCGCAGCTCGACCTGACCGCCCATCGGATCCGCCGTAACCACCCATGCACCCAGTCGGATGGAGGCAAGCCAGACGGCCACGAACGCAGGGCAGTTCGCCAAGGCCATGTGGACGGCTGAGCCAGCCTCCACCCCGTTGGAAACCAACGTCGCTGCCGCCCGGTCCACGAGACCGTCGAACTCCCTATAGGTCCAGTCCCACACCCGACCGTCCGAGCCCTCGAAGATCAGAAACGGGCTGTTAGCGCGTCTCTCCACGCTCGCTTCCCATACCGAGGCGAAGGTGACAGAAGCCTCCGGTAGGGCCATCAAGCCTCTCCGTAGCCGCCGCCGCCAGGCAGTTCCAGACATACAACGTCATCGGGCCCGAGGGTGATCCGGCTCTGGGTGGTAACCGCCTCACCGTTTACCGAGAACGAGCCACAAGCTCCGGGCCGCCCACCAAAGATGCCCTGGGGCGGCTCACTCAACCGGCTGGTCACAGCGTTCAGTTCCCAGTTGAGTGCTGTGTCGACGCTGAACTCGACTGTCTGTCCAAGCCCCCCGGACTGTGCACCATCCCCGCCAGAGCCCTGGCGCAACTCCTTACGATGGAAGTGGATGGGGGCCGAGGCCTCCACCACCTCGACCGGAACAGCCGAGATCCCTGTTGGGTAGGAGCACGCTGACAATCCAGGCTTTGTCGCTCTCGCTCCGACGCCTCCCGCATAGGTAAACATGGCGGTGATGAACGGAGACCCGTCCTCGTGGTTGCCGTTCACCTGCATAGTCCAAACGGCGCCAGAGCCCTCCGCCATAGACTCCTCCGCCCGGATCTGAGCTAGAGCTTTCAGCAGCGCATTTGGCAAAAACATCCCCACGACATGACGGGCGGTCCCCGGCTGAGGAAGCACCGCGTTCACTATGGAGCCTTCGGGAGCAACCATGTTTATAGGGCTGAGACTTCCGTGGTTGTTGGGGATCTCCGGGTTCAGGACTGAACGGATAGTGAAAGTGGTGTAGGCGAGCGTGTAGTTCCTGACAACGTTGATGCCCCACGGACTTGCGTCAGAGGTTCCCGTGTAGTCGACGGTTATATCTCCGGCCTCGGCATCCACCTCGATGGCACAGACGATGTCGATCCTGCTGCCGTCACTCAAATCCAAAATGGCACTGGCCGGATACGACCCAGACGTCAACTCTCTAATGCTGGCTCGGGTGGCCTCCTCCGAACGACTGATGATCTCGTCAGCCAGATCCTCGATGTCATCGAGACCGTGAGAGTCGCAAAGCACCGCCAACCGCTGCGAGCCGACCTCGCCCGATGCCATCTGGGCATGCAAGTCGCCTGCCATGTGGTCGGGCTGGCGCACGTTGGAGAGGATGAACCGCCAGACGTCCTCGTTCCGCTCGCCTGCCTGCATCAACTTGCAGATCGGGATCCAGAGTCCCTCCTCGAAGCAGTCCCGCCCACCTGCGCCAATTCCGTAACCGCCGACGTCGGTGTGATGGATGGTCGAGCCGAAAAAGGCAATCGGCTCCAGTGCTTCCGAACGCTCGGATGCACGCCAGACCGGCACCAGCACAGTTACATCCAGCAACTGACCGGCCGTCTTGTATGGGTCGTTGGTGACAAGCACGTCTCCGGGCACGAGAGAGCCGGGCGGGAACTCGGCGAGCATGTTGGCTGCGCCAATGGCGAGGGAGTTGATGTGACCGGGTGTGCCCGTGACGGCCTGTGCGACCATGCGGCCCCTGCGGTCAAACACCGCATTCGCAAGATCGCCAGCCTCTCGAACTATGGGGCTAAAGGCCGAACGCTGGAGGGCACGAGCCTGCTCGTTGACGGTGGCTATGAGAGACTGCCAGAGGATCTCCAATTCTATGGAATCGAACTCACTCATGCCGACTCCCTCGTGGCTATGAGACTGCCATCATGGACAACCTCCACTGACCATCCAGGTCTTATCACCGAGGTGGTTTCCCTCTCCTCCACTATCGCCGGCCCGTCGAACCGAGTGCCTGGCACCAGTAGATCCCGCCGGTAAACGGGAGTGTCAACCGGCAGAGAGCCCCGCTCGAACACGACAGGCCTCCCTACAACCGGTCCACCGTCTGGCACCTCACCACCTGCGATCAGCGACGGCTCCACCTCAGGCGACTCAGCCGAGGCAGCAAGCCTCCACGTAACCACCTCGATGCTCACATCGGGGATAGCGAGACCGAAGATGCGGCGGTACTCCTCCTCGAACATCGCCCGGACTTCCACCATCGAAACCGTCCAATCGGCACCCTTATCCACCCAGATGGTGATCTCGTTGCCCTGTCCCTCGTACCTGGCATCGACTCCGTAGCTGAAGACGACCGAGTTCTCGTCGACTCCGGCCGCCATAAGAACGCGTCGTCCCTCGCCGCGGAGTTCCCCCAGTAGTCCATCCCTCTCGGCTTCGTTGAGCCCTTCCAGGGATCGCGGCATAGATCGGGCCAGATCGATCCGGACCGGCGAGACCAGCGTGCCAAAGGCCGAGAGCACGCTCGCATTGACCGGGAAGATGACACGGTCCGACCCCAGGAGCTCGGCAACACCACACGCGTGGACAGGTCCAGCACCACCGAAGGCCAGGATCGTCACGCCTCGCAGATCAACCCCACATTCCACGCCGTGCATGCGGGCCGCTGCGGCCATATTCTGGTTCACTACCTCGTGGATACCAGCTGCCGCCTCGACGGTCGTCATCTCCAGGCTCTCCGCCACCCGCGCCGCCGACTCTTCGGCTAGCGAGGTATCGAGAGGCATAGCTCCACCAAGGAACGCTTCGGCGTCCAGTAAGCCCAGCAATAGGTCGGCGTCGGTAACGGCCGGAGCGGTTCCTCCCTGCCCGTAGCAGGCAGGGCCCGGCTCGGCGCCAGCCGACTCGGGCCCAACCTTCAACAAGCCAAACTGGTCAACACGAGCGAGGCTCCCGCCACCGGCACCGATCTCGACGAGGTCCACGGACGGCACCGATACGGGGAAGCCGGAGCCCTTCTTGAACCGATACATGCGTGCCACCTCGAAGGTGTTCACGAGGCCCGGCTCGAACTTTTCAATCAGAGTCGCCTTGGCTGTCGTGCCGCCCATGTCGAAGGCCAAGAGACGCTCCTCGCCGAGGCGTCGGGCGTACCACCGTGCGGCGAGGGCCCCGGCTGCCGGGCCCGACTCGACGAGGCGGATCGGCGCCTGTGCGGCGTCCTCGGCAGAGACCACACCGCCATTGGAGAGCATCATCAAGACGGAGCCCCCGAAGCCCTCCGACACCAGCCACTTCCTCAACTCGTCCAGGTAGGGACCGATCACCGGCATCGTGGCTGCATTGCAAGCTGCCGTGATCATCCTCGGGTACTCGCGGATCTGGGGGGAGATCTCCGCCGACACACAGACCGGCAACCCCAACTCTTGACGTAGATGGTCCGCCACGCTTCGCTCGTTCTCAGGGTTGACATAGGAGTTGATAAAGCAAACAGCCACGGCTTCGACGGCACTGTTCCGTAGTTGCGCCACCAGGACATCCAGGTCGCCTGACAATGGTGAATGGACCACGATCCCCTGTGCCGTGGTCCGTTCGTCAACCTCGAACGTCAGGTCCCTGGGGACCGGTGGGTCCGGGAACTCGATCTGAAGGTCGTACATGTCGTAACGGTGCTCGTCACGGATGAGGAGGGTGTCAGCAAACCCCCTGGTCGTCACCAGGGCGGCACGGCCAGTCTTACCCTCGATCAGGGCGTTGGTGATTAGCGTCGTAGCATGGACGATCGGAGCGACGATCTCCTCCGGGCGGACACCCGTTCTGGCCAGAAGGCCGATGATCCCACTACGGACTGCATCGAGCGGAGCGGCAGGCGTGGTGAGGATCTTCTCCACCTGCACCGATCCACTCACTCCATCTAGCAGCACGATGTCAGTAAACGTTCCGCCAATATCGACGGCCAAACGCCAGTCGCCCATCCCGCTCAACCCGTCGCTTCAAGGTCAAGTCGCGGCGGCGCAAATACGTCGAGGATCCAGCATTCTCCGTATTCCTCGTCGCCATGAAAGACGCTGTCCCCGTGCCAGATGCCGTGACCGGCGATGTAGATATCGCCCGGCCCCAAAACTGTCCTTTCCACGGTGTCCTCGTCAACTCCTATGCGGAAGTCCAGGGAACCGCGGAACACAATCCCCAGTTGTTCTACATCATCGTGGCGGTGGATGAACGATCCTGTGGCCTCGTTGGCGATCCTCCAAAAGCAGAGCTGCAAGTTCTCGCCGTTGACGACCCGCCGCCTGAAGCCGGCACGGTCAGTCTCCTGGAACATGTCATCGTCGAAGAAGTACACGTATCTGGGGTCGGTGGTCACGAATCTCCTCAAACTGGTTCAGATCAACTGGCTGAGCATCCGGCGCTCCACCTCGGCCAGATGGTCACCGGCCGCTCGGGCAGCACATTCTTCATCATTTGCCCGGATCGCCTCAGCAATATTTCGGTGGGCTTCAGACGAGATGCCAATGATCTCATTCACCCTGTTTCGGTTGACCTCCGTGTAGAGGAGTGAGGCGAACGCCGGTGACTCAAACAGCGCCCGGAGCACCCGACCGTAGAGTTCAGCGAGCAGCGGGTTGCCACAGGCTGCAGCAATTGCCGCATGGAACATATGGTCTAGCTTCCTGAAATCACCCAGTTCAATCTCCGGCTCGAACTGGTCGGCTAGGCGGCCGATCTCCACTCGCTGGTCCTCTGTGGCGTTCCGGGCTGCAAGGCTGGTCATTGCTATCTCGATGACCCGTCGCGTCTCGAACAATTCCCGTACCTCACGCTCGAGGCCGTCGGAGGGGGCCGACACGACCCCAAGGTACTCAACCACGTGGAGACGGCTGTTCTTCCGTTCGACTACGCCTAAGGAGACCAGTTGCTGGATGGCCTCCCGGACCGACGTCCGGGCTACCGAGAACTCCTCGCAGAGCTGCCTTTCGGCGGGCATCCGGGACCCGGGCGGGAAGTGGCCGGCCCGGATCGAATCCATAATCTGGTCGCGAACCTGCTCAGCGACGGTCTTGTATTCGACGCGCACGAAGCGCGGGCGCTCAGCAGACATGCTTTCGGAACTCATGGGATCAGCCACCACCCACCCGGTTCGGGCCGAATCGTTCCATGGCCGCACCAAGATCCAGAGGTCGGATCACTGCCTCTGTCTCAGCCTCCCCCCAGTCGGAGCTTGGCACCAGCCACATAACCTCGAACTCCAGTCCGTCAGGGTCACGGGCGTAGATGCTCAGGTTGGTCCCGTGGTCGCTTGCCCCCACGAGAGCATCACTCGCCTCCAACTGACCCCGCATCTCGTCCAGCTCAGCGAGGGTCGCCACCTCCCAAGCGATGTGATAAAGACCGACCGAACCTCTCCCGGCAATGGAATCCGACGCACTTTGTCCCACAGTAAAGAAGGCGACGTCGTGGTGGTTGTCTGAACCGGGCGCACGCATGAATACATAGCCACCTGCCGATTCGGCAGCCACGGTAGAAAATCCCAGAACTTCGGAATAAAAGCGCTGGTGTGCCTGTGCGTCGCGCACATAGAGCACGGCATGGTTGAGCCGGGTAATCATTGCTGACTTAGAAAATCTCGTGGTCTGATGGTCTGACCATAGTCCACCTACCCTCTAACCGTCCATTTAGATGGGGATTGGTCTGACTTTAGAGGCCGACCATACGTAATGGTCAGAGGTGCAGGACCCTTCGAACATCTTCTACATCATTCTTCAGCTGGGCGACAAGGGATTCAACGCCGTCAAAGCGACGCTCGCTGCGAAGGAAATCCGCAAATGAGACCATGCACGACTCCCCATAAAGATCAGCGTCGAAGTCAATCAGGTGAGCCTCCAGCAGCGAACACTCGGCGTGGAGGTGGAACGTTGGACGCCGCCCAATGTTCACCGCGCAGGGATGGCTCGACCCGTCGGCACGCTCAAACCATCCTGCATAAACCCCGTCCACCGGCCAGGCCCGGTTCTGCGAAACCGGGATGTTGGCCGTCGGGAACCCGAGGGTCCTTCCCCGCTGAGCCCCAATGATCACTTCTCCGCTAACGGCGTAAGGCCGGCCTAGCATCCGGGCAGCGTGGGCCACATCGCCCCCTCGAAGAGCGCGACGGATCGCCGTCGACGAGATCGGCTCCAGAGCAAGCGGCATCTCCCTAACCTCGCCCACCTCGACGACCTCCAGTCCAATACCGGGGCCTGCCTTTCGGAGGAGCTCCAAATTGCCCCCGCGCCGGTGGCCAAAATGCACGTCCGGACCGACAACGAGGACCTCCGCTCCCATCTGACCGATGAGCGCATCCTCCATGAACTCCACGGCGGTCCACGCCGCGATTTCCTCGTTGAAGTCGATTAGGTACGCCGTGTCAATACCACAGGCGGCAATCAGGTCCAGACGCTGGTCCAGGTCGGAGAGAAGGGGGGGAGCACTCTCGGAGCGCAGGACCTGAGCTGGATGTCCAGTGAACGTGACGGCCACCGAGGTGATGGCCCGCCGGTGAGCCTCCGTGACCGTCCGGCCAAGAACCTCCTGATGGCCCAGGTGGACACCGTCGAATGTGCCGAGCGTCGCAACGACAGCGGTTCCTCTGGTAACTCCATCACTGAGATTGTGAACTTCCATGGGTCCACGCTACGGGGATCCGCAATTGACGGAGGCCTCCGAGCACAGAATCCGGACAGCAACTGGCGGATCCACCGCGGATAAGGTCGTGCCATGGCCTCCGATCGGACACCTGTACCGCTGGAGAGTGGGTCCCGACACCTCGGATGCTGGTTGAAACTGCCCTCACCGGTTACGGCCGAGGCGGCCTCACTTCTCGGGTTCGACTACCTCTGCATAGACATGCAGCATGGACTTGTCGACAGGAACGACCTACTTGCGCTGCTCCAGGCGACCCACCCACATACGCGACGGACACTAGTCCGGGTAAGCGCCAATGACCCGTCGACCATCGGATGGTGCCTGGATGCGGGCGCCACCGGCGTGATCGTTCCTCTGGTCAACTCAGCCGCCGAGGCGGAAGCCGCCGTCAGGTCCTGCCAATACCCACCTGTCGGCCTCAGGAGCACTGGGCCGACACGGGCATCACTCGTTTACGGAAGCGACTACGTGGCCGAGGCGGAGTCCTTCGTCCAGTGCATCCCCATGATCGAGACGACAACGGCCCTCGAGTCCCTCGACGAGATTCTCTCGGTCGCCGGCGTCAACATCGTCTATGTGGGGCCTTCGGATCTCTCCATGAACCTCGGACTTGGCCCAGGCGACCACGATGGAGAAGAGGCCTTCGATGAGGTCCTGTCCATGATCGTGGACGCCTGCGAGCGGCACGGTGTGATGCCTGGAATCCATGCCAACGCTGCCCTCGCACCTAGGCGACTCGACCAGGGGTTCACGATGGTGACGGTGGCGGAGGACCTGGGGGGAATGCGGGAGGCCATGTCAGGCACCCTGGAGTCGGTCAGGAACCACTGACGGACACCGGTAAGACACCGGCGGAGTGACCTCAGTAGAGGCCGAGCAGCCGTCCTGCAAACCCCAGTACTGCCAGCACGAGCACCGGCCTGATCACCTTCTCGCCACCAGCTACTGCTAGGCGCGCACCCAAGGCACCACCGGTGGCGAAGCCTGCCGCAAGAACGAGAGCGGGCAACCAGTCAATGCTGTTTCCGACGACAAACACGGGTAGGGCTGCCAGCGTCACGACCATGATCACGATGACCTTGATGCTGTTAGCAGCTACCAGATCCAGGCCCGAGCGGGACAGCGCCAGCACCAGGAGAAGACCAATCCCCACCTGGAAGGCACCGCCGTAGACGCCAATTCCAAAGAACGCCACCATCGCCAGGGGCCCGGACCAGCCTTCGCCGTCAGCGACGGCCCTTACGGCCGGAGGTCGCAGGGAAATGATCACGACGGGCACCATCAGGAACCCAAACACCTGCTCGAAGGTCTCGTCCGCCAGTCGACCCACGAGCACCGCTCCGACCACCGATCCGGAAGCCACCGGAACCAGCACGGGAAGAACGCGCGCCCAATCTGAGAAGCCCAGGCTACGAAATGTCGCAGTGGCGGCTGCCATCGAGGCCAGGATTCCGATCCGATTTGAGCCGTTGGCGACATTGCCCGGAACCCCGGCAAAGACGAGCAGAGGGACAGTCAACAACGAGCCTCCGCCGGCCATTGCATTCACCACCCCTGCGGCCAGGCCCCCGGCGAGCAGTAGGAGAATGCTGAAAGTGCCCATGTCGACCTACCTCAGCCCAGAGCGTCGCCGGCAGCTCCGAGGAGGTCATGGAGACGCCCGATCGAAGACACCGCACCCTTGTCGTCGGTAGACAACATCGACAGATGTGACACGAAGTCCAGCCTCACGGGACCTTTAGAGAGACGACTTTCAGCATTGATCGGGACTGCCGTGATCGTGCACATCCCAGCATCCGATCCACCAACCAAAGGTCTAACGCTTACGGCAACGGCAGTTCGGGAACCAGTCCCGTCCCCAGACCAGCAGGCGTAGTACCCGCACTCGGGAAGAAGGATCGCCGAATCAATGTGTACCCGGACGGTGCCTGGAACCAGGTTGGGGGTCGCTTCAGGATCGACCACCCCGCGCACCTCGTATGGCCGCCCCAGCATGGCGTTCGCACGTTTCAGGTCACCGCGTGCCAGGGCCCGACGGACGAACGTCGACGAGACCTGTTCGTGATCCCGGGCCGGCCTGCCGTCGAGGCCGACCAACCCAAGGCCCATGACCTCGAAATCCAGCTCAACGCCCAAGTCCCGAAGTAACGCCACGTTGCCCACGCGCTGGTGGCCGAAGTGGAAGTCCTCCCCCACCACGACCAGTGCTACACCCAGCCCGCCTACCAGTACCTCGCGCACGAACGACTCTGCCGAATCGGTCGCCCGCTCCGCGTCGAACGGCAGAACCATGGTCAGATCCACTCCGGTGGCAGCCAGTTGTTCCAGCTTCTGGTCAGTGTCGGTGAGCAGCAGCGGGGCCGAACCGGGACGCACCACGCTGGCCGGATGACGGTCGAAGGTGAGGACAGCCGAGGTGAGGCTCCGTTCGACAGCCAGCCGGCAGACCTCTGATATGACCTGTCGGTGGCCGGTGTGCACGCCGTCATAGGCGCCGATGGTCAGGGCGGTACGCGGCGAGGACGGGTCATGCTGACTCAGGCCCCGGCGGATCTCCACGGCGACGAGGCTAGCGAGCCGCCACGGGTGGCACGGTCAGCGGAACTCCCGGTCAGGAACCAGCCGGGGCCAGCACCATCACCGGTCTGGCTCGACCCCC
>Ga0302123_10002515_pt1 | contig 12466 bp, 21 predicted proteins | sample CB21_321_MG_FD_203109 | JGI IMG/M metagenome (GOLD analysis project Ga0302123, IMG submission 203109) | Marine microbial communities from Western Arctic Ocean, Canada - CB21_32.1 | ecosystem: Environmental > Aquatic > Marine > Oceanic | place: Canada: Western Arctic Ocean | collected 2017-09-28 | reverse complement strand
TCCATTCGGAGATGTGTCGGCCATGTTCTTGGGGTGCGCGACCTTGGAATACATCAGCCTGGTTGTCATCAGCCTGGTTTTGACGCTCATTTTCAGCGAGCTTCTGACTCTGGAGAATCAGATGGTTCCCAGCGAGCTTGCAGCCTGTGCCTACGGCCCACCAGATGAAAGCCCATTTGATGATAAACCAAAGGACTGAGCCGATGATGGCGAGAGCGCCGAGTATGATCCAAAAGGTTTCCATGTGTCTCCTACCCTTTATACGGGTGAGCCATCAGGAGCGCACCCCCACCAAGGCGGCCTCCGCTGTCAGTAGGGTTCCAGCCACAGAAATGGCGGCGGATGTTGCACTTATAGCCATCCGAGTGGGGTCTATCAGGGTCGGGGAGTCCATGAGGTTTCGGGTCTCTTGCGCGACAGGGTCCCAGCCTTCAAAATCCCACAGGTCTACCGCTTCAGTGTGTAGCTCGGCAACTGCGCCGTGAACGTCCCCTTTCTCTGCCAGAACCTTGAAGGGGGCCTTGAGAGCCTCTGCTACGATCTCCCACCCCTTTCTGCCGTTAGCATCCATAGCCACGATCTGGCCCGCTACCAGCAAACCATTTCCGGCCCCTGGGACCACACCGTCTTCTATGGCCCCCCTAACAGCCCCCAGGGCGTCTTCGATCCTCCCCCGACGTTCCTTCATAGCGCCCTCCGTGACCCCACCAACCCGTAGGATTACAAGCCCTCCATCCAAAGCGGCTCTGTTCTCTGAGTATCGGTCGCGGTCGTAATCGGAGGTCGAGCCCTCCAACAAGGCTGTCAGCTCTTGGACTCGTTCAGTGATGCCTTCTCCGGCTTCGTCAAAGGACTCAAGCACCGTCTTCTTGGAGGTAACAACAGCCTTCTTTACGGAGCCAAACCACTCTGCGTTGAAGGACCCCTGGAAGGTCATCCCAGCGGCTTCATCTACGATGGTGGCCCCGGAGATGGCGGCGATGTCCTTCATGTACTCCAGTTTCCAGTTGTGCATACCAGGGACGTTCACGGCGCAGCTTTGGACCACACCCTTCTTGTGATTCATCACCATTGTGACCTTGGCCTGTCCCTCGACATAGGGGCTGAACAACAACAGGTGATTGTTGGGCCATTGTGAGGCTTCTTCGAGGATAGCCTGAACGTCCTCGACCCGTTCGAGGCCCTTGTTGATGATAGCGACGAGAGGCGAGTCGATTACCCGTTCGAGGCCATCCGAAGCGAAGCTGTCCGAGACGAACCCGCTCTGAATCTCCAGGCCCTCCTTCGTTTCAATCTCGATCCCTGTTGAAACCCCGTCTTCCACGGATACGGTGCCGTTGGACCCCGCAGCCATACAGCCTTTAGCAAGGGCTGCTGCAACCTCTTCATCCCCATTGGAAGCAATGAAGGCCACCCGTCTTACCATGTCCTCAGAAGTCACTGGGCGGGATAGCTCCCTTAGAATCGCAAGGGCGCAGTCCCTCGCTTCGTCCATCTCCCGCTTCAACTCGACTGGGCAGAAGCCAGCGGCGACCATCTTGTTTCCAAGCTGGAGGGCTCGAAAGGCCATGATTGCCGTGGTCGTCGTACCATCCCCGGCCTCCTCTTCGACTTTCAGACAAGCCTCACGAACCATGTGTGCTCCGAGGGAGGCCAGCGTCCCTGCCCCTGGTTGCACCTCGCGGGCCACCGTAACACCATCGGAGGTCGCAGCGATATTCCCGAAGGCTTTCTCCAAGAGGACGAGCCCACCCTGGGGACCGAAGGTCGCACCGATGGCCCTTGCCGCAAGCTCAGCACCCGCAGCCATCCCTTGTCGGGCGGCAGCCCCGAACACTATGTGGACAGGATTCTTCTTTTCCATTGCCTGGTGCTCCTTGCTGTGACCCACTTACAGTACCCATCGGGTAGAGTAAACGGTCGCAAATGAGGAGTGGTCCGTGGGGAAGAACAAAAAGAACCAAGTTCAACGTCGTCAGCGTAAGGCTCAGAAGCGTAAGGCTCAGCAAAAGAAGGACAGGGGCCTTCGTATTCAGGCCGCTCAAAACAAAGGGTCGGCATTGAAGGTCGGCCAGGCGGAGCTGGACCGATGGAAGCAGGATCCCAAAGGCTTTGGGTTCTGGGCGACTCACGGAATCAACTACATCTCCTCCGACTACGAACAAGGGCACTGGGACCCTGTCTTCCCAGGACTCTATGAGGGGGACTTACCAGAGGCCAACTTGGTTGAGTCCTATATCTCTGAGCACATCAACCCAGACCACAAACAGTTCACTCGTATCGGACGCACCTTGTTAGGTTGGTGGTTCTCTGGGGAAGCTGGAATGTACGCCCTCGCAAAAGAGGCCATCAGGAGAGCGAAGGTGGCGGGAGAGGACCCTCTTGGTCCTGCCCAAGGGTCAGTCTGGGAGATGTTCTCCGAACTCCACCAAGGAGTTACTGACAAGATGGGAGACCAACACCTCTTGGAAGAGGAGCGAGCCGATGTACCTGGATAAGCAGACCGCCAAGGAACAAGCGGAAGCGGTTCTGTGGTGGTGCAGCAAGATGGCGACAGGTTGGAACGCGACCTTCGGAAAGCTGTTCGGTTGGAGGTGGGAAGAAGCTCCAGCAGAACCTTCAGAGAACCAGGCCCCCTCCGACGGCAAGTAGCTTCTCTACCCCCATTATCGCCTCAATACCCCTCTCTTAGTAGTGGGGCACTGTCAGCCCTTATAGGAGATTCGTATGATCGACCAGTTGGAGCATCTGAAGCGATTGCGTAGGGAACAACAACTGGACCATCGTCCGCGACTCTACCTTCGTCTCCCGGAGCCTGCCTTGCAGGAACCTGAGGACGAAGGTCGAGGTGAAGTCATTATCGGCAATGACGACACTGAGGACGAAGGGATCATCATCATTAGCCTCTAAGGTTCAGGCAGCGGCTCCTCTGTGCAGGGAGGGTTCCGTGAAGGATGACGATAATAAAGGGATACAGGTAGCCAGTGATCTGTCTGAGGTCTTCCGTGAGAAGGTCCGACGGATTGCAATGGAGCGCGGACTCTCACATGGGAGCGCGGACTACCTTACGAAGGTCTTGGTGCAGAAGAGCCGCAACGTGGCTCTTCCCTCGACCCTCTTCGACCTCTACAAGAAGGCAGTCGAAAGTGAGGGGTCCACAGCAGCCCTCCATTACCGGAGGTTGGGCGACCAGGCTCTCTTCGTCCTTGGGGTGTTCCCTGAGTATCTGACCCGCAAAGCCGTTGGACCAAGCTACTACCAGGCAATGGGTCGCTCGGCTTACAGCTCAGCGGCTGGGATCCTGAAGCAGCGCATCTACATGGAGCTGTCCGAAGACTTCGGTGCCGCCACCTGGACCTTGAAGGATGTCTTCGAGGAGTTCCACCTGGAGAACGAAACCGACATCCTGAAGCTCCACGAGCAATGGCTGTCTACTGGGTCGCTCCGTGTCCTTCGAAAGCTCGAAGAGTTGGGTCTCATCATCGACCTGGGACGAGTCAGATGATCCCCGTCAATAAGGCCATCCAAACCTACAAGCGTCAGCAGAGCTTGGTGCATCCCAGGCCAAGAGAGTACGCAGGACAAGCTCAGGTCGTGGAGGTCGTTGAGGCTCCCAGGTTCGAGGTCGTCAGCAGCGAAGGCCCCCAAGGTCTAATCCGCGAGACCTACGTCCTCGAACGAGAGAAGGAGTTCCACTACTACTACGGGCAGGGGCAAGAAGAGAAACCTGCACCCAAGATCAACTCACGCGCCGACCAGGATGCCCAACTCCTCTTGTCGATCATCTGTGGGTTCGTTGGGATGGCTGGTTTCTGGGTCCTCATGCAAGTCTTAGAATCCTTCGCACGGGGCATTCGTTGAAGCCGAGACACCCCAAAAAAACGGGCGAGACCTACTGGCAGCATTTCAGATTCGCTGCTCGGCTTGCCCTCAGATTCTGGTGGATGAGCGTCGTCATGCTCATCCACGCAGTCTTCCCCGACTGGAAGCGGTTTGAACACCGACTGAAGCCCTTCTCCAAGTGTCTTCAGCAGACAGTCGTATCGAGGGAGATGCAACAAGTTCACATCACGCTGGTGGAGCGTCTCCAGGCCCGTATGGATGCGGCCAAAGATGAGACTCCCGGCAATGGCGTATGAACAGTTTACAGGTGGTCGCCGAATATCCCGACAAGGTGCTCTGCGAAGAGTTTCGCTACCGCTTGTGCCGAGGTTGAGGGGCTTATCGTCCCTCAACCTCGGCCTTTTTTGCCCACAAATCAGCGACAGCCAACAGCTTCATGTCCCGGTACTTGCGCTCCCCTGCCTGGGGTCCCCAGCAGGCGTGACACATGGCCTGGGTCCAATCGTTGAGGGCCTTCAGGTCCTTCATGTTCCCGGCCACAATCTGGTGACCGTTCCCTGTCCTTCCCATTCGTAACATCACCGACTCCTAATCATCGAGTTGAAACTCTCCCTGAGTCCCCTGATATGAGATTGGGCCATAGGTGGGAGCCTGTCAAAATCTTCGACCTTCACGAGGCCAGCCACAATCAGTTGGCAGGCTTCGCGACCGTAGAACCCCTGGAGCGTCCAGGCGTGACCTGTGTCCACCAGATGTTGGAACATGGTGACCTTCCGGTCCTGGGAAATCGTCCCGTCCTCGAAAGCCATGATGTCATCAATGTCAACATTCAAATCGGACATGGTGTCCTCCTTAGTCGGTGGGGGTTGGTAAAGGACCTCCAAGGACCATGTCCTTGAGAGTGCGGGTGCCGTCCTTGTGATTCTCAATCGGGAACAGCCCTGTGACATCCTTCGTCTCACCAAGCGGCTTGAACAGAACCACCAAGGCTTCTTGCCGAGGTCCCGCTTCAGGGTTCTCGTGGTAAGGGACGTAGTCCTTGGCAGCACCCTTCCAGACGTAGCACTCAGCGGTGTACAGATACCCGACCGCGTTAGGGTTCTCCGAGATAATGGCCTTGATGAGGTGGGGCATCTCCACTGGTTTGGTGTACTCGGGTATCCGACCTTCACTGGGAAGCACGGCGTCCTTGAACTCCACGAAGTAAGGCTCTGAGACCTCGACCTTCATTGGTACTCCGGGGTCAGTCGGAATCCGATCTGAAGGGATGTAATCGTAGATGTCCCCGTCCGCGACCTTCATCGAAACCACAGTCATCTCGATGGGCATGTGTGGGGTGTTCTCTACTTGACTCAAGTCTGCGTCTTCCAAGGCGAAGCTATTCCATGCAACCCACCTGGCTCGCAAGGTGGACTCCATACCTTGAATGAGGTGCGCTCCGAGGTTCTGCAAAGCTACTGACTGACTCATATCGTTGTTCTTCCTTAGTCTGTAATGAGAGTGACCCGGTTCCTGCCACCCTTCCAACGCTCCACCTTGAAGATGTGTGGGAACTTCTCCAGAAGGCTCGTGAAAGACGGGCACCCATAGTTGCGCTCTGAGAAGGAGGAGTCCTTCCGTCGGATTCGATCCTTGAGCAGGGAAGGTTGGAAGCTACCCCCGTACTCGTCCACGATGGTGGGGAGGACGGATTGGATGAGCTTTTCGGCACCCTTGAGGTCGTAGCCTTTGCCGAGTGACTCACCCGACAGGCCCTCGTAGAAGATGAACTCGTGGCAGACGCTCACCAGAATCTTGGAAGCAGCCTCCTTGGCGGAGATGCCCAGGACCTTCTTCGTGTTGGTCCTTAGCCGTCTGGCAAGTACCCCGAAGTCAGAGTCCCCAGAGACGATCACAAAGGTTGCGATCTGAGGCTGGAGCCTCAGTACGTCCATAGCATCGACACAGATAGCTGTGTCGGTGCGGTTCTTGTCCCGTGCCCCGTAGGTGGGCATGAAGACCATCTCCACTCCCTGCTCCAGGTAAGGGTGTTGGTCCTTCTCGTAGCGACCCCAGTCTGCATAGGCCCGTCGAACAACAACGTCTCCGCGTTGCGACAGGTGTCCAATGATAAGGTTGGGGTCGAAGCGGGGCTTGCCGCGCTTCATTGCCAGTGCGATGTTTTCGTGGTCGAAGAAGACGGCGATCTTGCCCAAGTCATCGTCTGACTGGTTCCCATCTTCTGTGTGTAAATCTTTCGGTCTCATATTACCTCTCTCTCCATGTACGGCGAGGAGATGCTTGAGGGACCCCTCTACCCTTTGTCTTTTTCGAGCAGATCACGAGTCTCACTCCCATCAGGGAGTCTGTCTCGCACAAGGCTCACTACATCAATACCCACCAACGCAGCTTTCAACTCGTTGCAGGCGCGTTTCCAGTCAGTCTCCATGACCAAATCAGTCTTCCCCTCATGGCCATGTATGGCCCGGACCTCTCCGATGTTGTCGTAGACTGTGACCGAGGGGTGGTCCGACAGCCAGGTCAGGGCGACCTTGCCATTGTCGAACACAATGCCCTGAGCGATACGTCCCGTTCCCGAGACGCCGCTCTCATCTTCCTCTCGTTGTAGGTAGAACACTTTCATACGCACCTCTGATCCAACATAGGTTGATCCAGATAGAGCGTCTAACGGGTCCGAGGGGTGTAAAGGCTCTCAGGGGGCGTAGGGGGCGGATTTGGGTTCACAGGCATCAACCAGATGAGCCCCAGGACTAAGAGGATGACGAGGGTGAACTGGACCCAGGCAGAGGGCATGTCATTATCAGGCTTGTCGCTCATTCTCCATAGTCTCTTCGTTCCCCCACGAGTCCCAGCCAGGTCTGTCACGACGGGCGAAGATTTCCAGGTAGGGTCCAGGGCTGATCGTTTCGACGAGTTGGTAGAACTCGTCAGGCTTGTGGCTGTGCTGTTGGCGCGGGGCTTGGATGACGGTCGGGGGTCGGTTCTCCGGCTTGGGGACGAGGGCCTTTCCACGGACGCCAAACAAGAGCAGCTCATGTTGTCCGCGCATGTACTGCCCAAGGCCGACCCTGTCCTTCACCCAGACCGCGTTCGTGATGTAGCGGTAGCCCAGGGTCTTCATGACCCAAAGGCCGTCCTCCAGGTAGTTGTTCGTAGACCAGAGCCAGAGGTGGCCGTCCTCCGCTGGATTCCACATGGGCGACCTCTGCATGACCCCAGGGATGTCCCTGGTCTTCAACAGCGGATAGTGCCTCTGTGCGCCTCGGGTGATCTTGCCTCCACCTCGCTCTTCCCACGGAGGGTCGGCCAGGATGCAGGAGTAGGCTGTGTCGTGGCCCTTGACCAATCCGAAGAGTGAGGCCAGGTCCGTCATGCAGCTTGGTCCCCCAAGGCTTCTACGAGGCCCTCACGGTTGAGCTTGGAGTACCCCTTGACACCTCGCTCCTTGCAGAGCGCCTTCAACTCAGGGACCCGAAGGTCTGTCAGGTCTTTGTGTGGGGTTGTCAAGGAAATGGCGGGTGCGGCACCTGCGGCATTCTTGTTTGACGAGGCTTGGGTTCCCGGCTGTGACACCTTCGGTTGAATGGCAACCGGGCCAGGTTCTGGGAACCTGGGGGGCGCAAGACCCAACTTGGCATGGGCTCGAATCACCAGATCCCGCCGCGTTGGCCGCGTCATTTCTGACGTGTGCCATTGGGTGACGATCTTCTTCGCGACTCTCAGCTTCATGCGGTTATGGTTTCCCATCTTTCTTCCCCTTCTTCTTGGTCTTGGGTACTGGTTTAGACGCTTGCTCGATCTGACTCAGGAGTTGAGCCCTCTCTTTCGTTGCGCCCTGGCCCTCTCCAAACATCTGGTCCAGACGTTCAAGTTGCTGCTGTGGGGTGCGCGTGGCCCTCTCCGTAGCAAGCTCCTCGGCCCTCTCTCGGCGCTCCTGTTTGGCGAACGAACCTTTCTTCATTGATCCTCTCTCCGGGTGAAGGGGCCGACCCTAAGGCCGACCCCTCACTGTACCCTTAGTTGAGCAACCACTTCGGGAGGCCGACCTGGGCCAGGTGAGCCGTAAAGCTCGCCCCGATCCTGGAGCATCCCTTGTGGAAGTCCTCGTTGAAATGCGACCTCGAATGATGGTGGGCGCACTCGTGAATAACAAGGTCTACGAAGCGCGTGAAGCCCACCACAGTGGACGTAGCGTTCGTGATCCACCTCGTACCCAGGCGGCGCTTGTTCAGCAGGATACTTGCCCCACCGAGAAGTCCGCCCTGGTCGTAGCAGGCCCCGTAGTTACGGTTGTCGTTGACCCACTTCACTTCACAGGCCGCTCCATGAGCGACTCCGTGAAGCTCGGCAGTGTACTCCGCCAGGACCTTCATGGCGTCCGTCCACTTCGCGTAGGGGATGGTGACATCCTTCCCACCAGGATGGAAGTCCACCCCTGCGTCCTTCATCTTGTCCGTTGCACTGGACACCGGAGAGTGCTGGCGGATGTTATCATGGGCCTTCTTGGAGTGGTTCCCTCCGTAGACCACACCGTAGCCCGCTGCAATCGCCGCTGCGGACGCCTCTGGGTTGTTGGGGTCGTGCATGACCCGCTTCTTCCCGTGGACCTGATCCAAGACCTTCGTCACGGACTCGGCCTCGATGTCGTCCGACTCCATCGCCTCAGCGACCCAGGGCTGGGAAGCCTCCTCCTTGGACAGGAGGTCGCGGGTCGCATTGAGGACCAGGGCGCAGACCTTGCGGCTGTAAGCCGGAGTGACTGCATCCCTCTCCATGTTCAGCGGGACCTTCTGCTGGACGTTGATGTGGTACTTGGTTGGGTTCTCCACCACAGGGATGCCCATCTCGTAGATCATGGGCTGCTCCCCGTTCCAGGTCTCGATGACCTCGACCGTGGTCTTGCGGGTCGTCTTGAAGAGGTCACCCTCATCGTTGACTGACACCGTAGGCATGAACTCCTCGAAGGTCGCCAGCGGTGGCTTGTTCAGAAGCTCCTCGCCGTTGACCGTGGTTGGGAAGTCCGTGGGGGCGATGAAGGTCTGGACGTACTCGACCATCTGAGCCAGGGTCTCCTTGGAGGCACGGAACTCGGCAGTAACCTTCGACCCGACCTCCGTCTGACGACGCAGCTTCTTGCGCCCGCCCTTCTTCGAGAAGAAGTATCCGCCTGAGGTCGTGAGGATCTCCACGGACCCTCCAGTCTCCACGCAGTACGCGATGACCAGCTTCTCGCCCAGGTTGAAACGACCTCGCAAGGTAGCGTCCCCCTTCTTGTTCGACTCAGCGAACAGGGTGTACGCATGGGTGAGGTCGAGGAACCCCTGGGGGTCGTCGTCGGTGACGGTGATCCGGCCTTTGCCGTGACCAATGGTCTCGATGGTCATATCGACCGTCGAGACCTCTTGGTCCCAGGCGTTCTGAATCAGCTCTGCGGCGAGCCAATCGAGGCCGTTTCTGGAGGTGAGCTTGCTCAACCCCTTTGTGTCTACGGTTAGAATATCGGTAGAGGACATGATGTTTCTCCAGGGCTCGACGGCCCGGTTTTGTTAGGGACGCTTCACCAACTTGAAGTCGGAAAAGCTCATGGGTACGGCAGGGCTCTGGGAGAGGGACCTCGCAATGGAGGACCTCATCTCATTGAAGCCCTGGCCGTGGGACCTGGGGACACGCTTCCGAAATACCCAGTCGTCCTTGCTCTTCGTGTACACGTCGAGCCAGGCCCAGGAATCTTCTTCGTTGTCCGGTTGGTTGATGTCGTTGGTCATGGTGATCTCCTAACTACGCTTGAGAGAGACCCTTGGGGTCCCCTGCGAGCTTTCGAGTTGATCAAGGAGTTGATCGCGGTCGTCCCCGGAAGCCATCTTGGCAATGGTCCCTTGGGCTTCTCTGCGAACCTTGACCTTATGGACGATCTCAAAGCAGTCAGCCCAGTGTGGGTTGCCTTGAATCGAGAGAGGGTCGATGTTCTTACGAAGGTTCAGACTCTCAGACGGGACAATCACCTTGGCGTGGCCGGAGCCGTCCCCCTGGTGTGTCCAGGTGCCGGAGCCGTTGAGTTCCTCCAGGGCGATCTCACGCAGGTCCTTCTTGAGGGGCGCGAGCGCGTCCTGGGCCAACTCGGAGAGGACCCAAAGGACGGACCCCGCTTCGATTCGGCTACCCAGGTCTGAGGACGTATTGGTTGCCATGTCCTTGAGGTCGGACACAGCGTCCTCAATGACTTTGAGGTGCTTCCATGCTTGGCCTTGACTCGACATTATGCACTCCCTACCGCTTGCGCGGTATCAGATTGGTTGGTCAGTGCATCTGCTACGCACTGCTCGTGGAACATGCCCAGGCCGCGAAGGATGACTCCGTTGGTGCCGACCTGGAAGTGGGTGCCACAGTGTTCGCACTCCACACCCTCGACCTCGACCGGAACCACCACGGCATCCTCAGGGAGGACGACAGCAGGTTCTGGCTCATCCGCCGGAGGGGCGGTCAGAGCCGCGATGTCTATGATCTGGTGAGCCTTGGCCTGAGCCTCAAGGGCCATCGCCAACTCACCCAGACGAGCGGCACGAGCCTGGGTACATGCTGCGAAGGCTGGACAGCCCTTGCAGGTCTTGGAGCGGCTACTGGGGCTCACCCCGAAGCAGCCAGAAGATGCGATCATCAGGGACAGCAGGTAAGCGTCCTGGGTCGGCTCCGGGTCTTCGATCAGGAAGTCGTTCTGTCTGCGGGTCTTCCACGCCTTGTGAGCAGCGTTCTGCTGCGTAGTAGGCTCTGGGGTGGCCACAGCGACCACAGGGGCCTCAGGAGCGACCACAGGTGCCTCTACGGGTGCCTCAGGAGCGACCACAGGAACCACAGGAGCGGCGACCGCTGCGGGAGCGACTGTGCTGACGGCATGACCTTGGCCATGACAATGACGGACACCAGCATCTGTCAGTGTGTAGCGGTTTCGGAGCGGGCTCTCAACGAGACCGTCCTTCTTCAACTCGCTGAAGCAAGCGTTGAAGAGCTTGTCACTCTTCTGGGTGCCAGCCTTCTGACCGTTGGCGACCTGACCGAGGGACGTAGGGTCGATGCCGAGAGCGTCAAAGGTGCTGACCTTCACTGCGTCCCGCATAGCGACGGTCCCTGCGATACCGGAGGTTGCCCCATAGAGGACCTTGATTAGGATGGGCTTGACTTCGGGCTTTCCGAGCTTGGTATTCATGTTCATTCTCCTCGTGGTTGCTCTATGCAACTCGGTGGTTCGTAGTGTCTACGGGCAGGGGGCACTTCTCGCACCCCCTTACCCAAGGGGATTAGAATCCGGGGACCAGTTCTTCTTCGTCTTCGAAGTCCGTGCCACCGAGGGACCCGCCCTTGAGGAAGGGGTCGATGATGCGCTTCGCCTCAGTGCGAGTCTCAGTGTCAGCCAGACCGGAGATCCAAGCCGAAGCTGCCGTGGCCAGAAGGCCAGAGGACTTGCCGGGACGGAGGCGCAGGCGGTCTTCCGCAGCAGAACACCAGTTACACACGTCTCGGTGCGAGAACTCGGCGTACAGTTCACCGTCCATGACAGCCTTACGGAGGGCTCGGGTCGAGTGACCGAGAGCGTCATAAGCGGTCGGGTCCTTCTCAAAGAGGACCGGGAACTTCGACCGAAGAATCTCACCCTCGTCCTTCCAAGACATGGGAGTGAAGATGACCTTGCGCTCGAAGCGGTTCATGATGCTGGAGTCCACTGGACGGGCACTGATGCAGCGTCCAGTCTCGTCTCCACCACCCTGGCTGTTCGCAGTAGCGACAACGGTCGTACCGGAAACGACAGGGACAGCCTTGCCATCAGGTCCCATCACACGACCCTGGATGGAGTCGAGAATGAGCCGGAGCTTCTCAACCTGCGACTTGGTCGCACGGTCGAAGTCACTCAGGAGGATGATGTAGGGCAGGATCTCACCTTCATCGGTGCGGTAGCCTTCCGTGAGGGCAGTCCAGAGCTTCCCGTAGGTGTAGAAGGTCTGGGGGCGACCCTGCTCGTCTGGGGCGAAGTCCTTCTCGAACATCCACGAGTCGATGTCGAAGCCGGGGTCGATGGTGAGCATGAGGGCCGGACGCCGAAGCAGGGCCGAGATAGCGTGGACGATTGCGTCCTTACCCGTACCTGGAGGGCCGGAGATCCAGCAGGAGCGATGACTCGCAACATACTCGATGAGATGAGCGATGTTCTGCGCCAGCTTGCCGAAGCGGGGGAGTCGGTAGTCCTTGGGGAGAGGCAAACACACCTCAGCCGGAACCTGATGCCAGACCTTCAGCTTGAGCCCTGCGAAGGGGACCTCAAGGTCCTCAGCAGACTTCGCCTGTCGGCGGTTGAGGTTGGGCTGGAGTTGCTTCTCAACGTCCAACACAAGCCCGCTCACGACCTCTGCGGTCGGGTGCTGCTTCTGATACTGAGCTACGGTGATGCCGTGCTCTTCCGTAATATGGTCGCCGAGATACAGGGCCGTGTGATCGCAGATGGCGCAAGCCACCTTGGCGTTCTCGACCTGTTCGGGGGTGTGTTGATTCTGGCTCATGTCTTCCATTCTCCTCTTGGGCCTGGTGGGCCTCAGCGGTATTGCGATTCAATGGGTCTACGAATGACCACCGAAAA
>Ga0302123_10002511_pt1 | contig 12485 bp, 13 predicted proteins | sample CB21_321_MG_FD_203109 | JGI IMG/M metagenome (GOLD analysis project Ga0302123, IMG submission 203109) | Marine microbial communities from Western Arctic Ocean, Canada - CB21_32.1 | ecosystem: Environmental > Aquatic > Marine > Oceanic | place: Canada: Western Arctic Ocean | collected 2017-09-28 | reverse complement strand
GCAGCCTTCAGGAGCGCATCATTCGCATCGACGACCTGCGCCGTGCTGACGCGATTAAGCTGTTCAACTCCGTTCGCGGCGAGTATCCGGCGACTGTTACGGGAATCTGAACGGCCTGGTCGGCCGGGGCAGCACGCTGTCGCAGCGCCAGCAGGCGTTCGACGCGTTACAACGTCTCAGGGTTCGTCCGCAACCACGCGGTTTAGGCGATCGTCGCACGGGCCCCGAATAATAGTCGCTGCCACCACGGCGTTGTCCCGTCGTATTCAAAGGGGTAACAGGCGAGCCTTAGATCTCGTTAGCGTAGAATTGTCAATCACTGCATACCCAGGGTAGCTCGTGCGCAATCCTGGGCTGATATAAGGAACGCCTTTGGCGTAGAAGACAGCCGGCGGCAGGCAACTTTTACCCCCTTAAGTCAGTGCCATTCGCCACGAGCCGACTGTGTTAACTTTTAACCAGGACCGACATTGCGAAATCCGCAAACCACCGGTAGCGATGAAAATGAAAAGTCCCTCCTTCGCTTCTGCATCAGCGGACAAGCTGCAATTGACCCTTTCGACGAACAACGCGATGATTCAGAGCGGACGACTTGCTGCATTGCCCGAGTAACGTCAAATTCATGCTTACTACCAGCCGAGGTTTTCGGAATGCCCCATCAATCTATCTACACTCGAAGCATCGCGCTGCTGATCCTGTTGTTGCCTGCGCTGCTGTTCGGCGTCGGCTTGCCCGCGATCGTGCATCCGCAGTCGTTGTCTGATGCGCAGCAGGCGGCAGCGGATGACGAGGTGTTTGCGAGTTTATTCTCTGACCAGCGCAATGTCGGGACGCTGGCGTTCGGCGCGATGGTTCGGCTGCTCGAGCCGGAGGCGGATGATGAATGGTGCGAGATCCAACACCGCGGTCGCCTGTTTGATACCCGCCGGACTGCCTTCAAGACCCTGCGGTCGCTGGCCCAGGAGACTGAGCTGGAAATTGTCAAACTGGAGATCAGGCTGAAGGGGATTGAGTCGACCACACAGGACAGGCTGGCGTATATCCAACGCCTCTGGCGAAAAATTCTGGTGGTCCAGGTCGATCACACGCGGCGCTTCGCCGTCCCGGTTACGACACGTCGGCGTATCCGGGTCGAACAACCCGTTGTAGAACTGGGCGATGGCAGGCTGGAGACCCGGGAACAACAAACTGTACAGATGTTCTACCTGGACAAGATCACGACGAATAAGATGCGGCGATTGACGGAGCAGCTCAACGAGGATCTTGCGGAGCTGGACACACAAGTTACAGAACTGCAGGAGGAGCGCGAGATTGTCCTCAATCAACTGCAGTCCTATGCGTTGAACCTGCGCCATCTCGAACGGAAGTTTGCGCGCTTCGACCAGGATGATCCGCACTACAATCGAGATTTGTATATCGTCACCGCCATAGACAAAGTCGCGCTCTATCGAAAACGGAAGATAGCACGACGATTGTCACCGAACTCGTTGGTCATCGCCCGGCCGAACCCCAAATTCAAAATCTGGCTTGACGTCTTTTTCGACAATGAAGTTCTGAGCGGCAAGAGCGAACATTTCAGCAGTTTTCCAGACTGGGAAAAGCAGTATAAAGGTGACCGTATCGCCAAGGAAGCAAGAGCCGGCGACCTCCAGCAGGTGCTGGAGCAGCTGCGATATCGACTGGGGGTGTACGCGGAATTGTCGTTGGAGCTTGATGTAGAGCTGTCGATCAGCGGGAGGTATCACACGATTCACGGTAGCGACGAAGCGTGTACGGTATGCGGACTGGTCGGCGCCGGGTGCTGTCACAACGTGATCGAGGTTCTCGACCGCGCCCATGCGCGCCGTGTGCTGGGCGATTGGCAGGAGCAGCAAGCGAAGATTCAAGCGCAGGCCCGGGCTGTCGAAAAACAGGTCGATGCCTTGCGTATCGAACTCGTTGAAATGAAGCACGCCTATGAAGATATCCTCGCCAAACAGGACGCTTTCCTGACCGCCCCGGAAGCGCCCCATGACTGAGCCGCGCAGTAATTCAAAGTCGATGGTAGTGGCGCGATTTCTCGCTCGCGCCGGCGTCGGTTCGAGGCGTGCGTGCGAAAAATTGATCGGTAGCGGTGATATCACGATCAACGGCGAAACGATCACGACAGTCACTACCCGGGTCGATCCGGAGACGGATGAAGTCTATTACCGTGGTAACCGCCTGGCCCTGCAGGATGCTGTCTATTATCTTCTGCACAAGCCTGCTGGCTACACCTGTTCCTCGCATGACGACCACGCCGGGAAGCTGGCGATCGACCTGCTGTCTGTTGATGACGGGGTCCGGGTGTATTCGATCGGACGGCTCGATCGCGACAGTGAGGGGTTGCTGCTTTTCACCAGCGACGGTGACATGGCGCATGCTTTGACGCACCCCTCCTTCGAGGTGCCGCGGATCTATAGCGTCGATGTAGAAGGCACCGTTACGCCTGCCGAACTTGCCAGGCTGGAAGCTGGAATTGAGGACAAGGGCGAGCAGTTGCGTGCGAACTCCGCAGAAATCATCCAAACAAAGCCGAATGAAACCCGGCTGCGATTGGCGTTGACGACCGGGCGCAACCGGGAAGTTCGTCGTATGATTGCTCACCTGCGTCACGATGTTCGCAGGCTTCGTCGTACAGCCTACGGTCCGATTGAGCTAGGAAACTTCGAGCCCGGATTCACCCGCCGCTTGACGGCGGGTGAGGTGGAAGCGCTAAAAAAGTGTACTGTACCCTGAATTTTTATGCTACTCTCATGGAGACGATTAAATGAAGGCCTTATTCACGATCCTGGCGACCACAGTCTGCTTGCTCACCACCGGCTGTGGTCCCGGCGGTAAAGAGATCATAGCTGCAGTTGAGGCCAATGACCTCGACCAAGTCAAACAGCTGATCGGGGCTAAACCGTCGTTAGTGAACGCCAGCCACAATACTGGTATGACGCCATTGCATTGGGCAGCCGCAAAAGACCACAAAGAAATCCTGCTGTATCTGATCGAGCAGGGCGCCGATGTAAACAAAAAAAATCATCTGCGCGAGACGCCCGTGGACCTCGCGAAACGGAAACGTAAGGGAGACATGGAACGATTACTGAAGGAACACGGAGGCAAGTACGCAGGCGAATTGTGAATTAGTCTTACAATTTGCCGCGGAGTTTAGTATACCGAGCCGGATTAACGACTATTATTGAAGCTTTCCAGGCAATTAAATTCGGTGACGACCCTGATGGCCGATGCTGCTGCTGATCGCCTTCTTGCGGAGGAAGCATTTATAGAGGCCGACTTTGCGGGTCAGTTGGCGTTCGCGGAAGACGGTGAGGAGTTGATCCAATACCTGCGTTATGCCGGGTGCTATAGCTCGGCCGTACGACCGTCGCTGGTTTTTCTCGATCTTAACATGCCGCGCAAGACGGGTCATGAAGCGCTCGGGGAAATAAAGGTTGATCCAAACCTTTGCGATATTCCCGTCGTCGTCGAAACCAGACCGTGATATTTCACAGTCGTACAAGCTGGCAACCAATTCTTTTATTACGAACCCGTCGAAAAGTCGACTCCCTCATTGACGTGGCGCAGATTATCGTCAAATATTGGCTGCGCACCGTTTCGCTACCGGCGAATCTGTAAGCTCCAATGCGGCATTGCCGCAAACTTACAAAACTCAACAGACAACGTTCAAGTGTTTCGGATTCAACTGGTAACGATCGTCCGTACGCCCATCGGCTGCAAGAACCGGAGTTGGTCCGTCGGCTGACAAATCACGGCTTCAGCGTGCGAACCGTTGCCCCCGCGTCGAATGATGATCGTCCGTGCAACCATCGATTGCACAACAGGCAACATTCAAGTGTTCCGAATTCAAACGGTTGCGTCTCAACCTGTAAACTTTCTTGTTTTTCGATGGCGCGTTGACAAGCGCTAGGTTTCACTACTCAGCCGTCCGGGTGCATCAAAGGCGCGTGACTGTGGTGGCGATAGTGGAGCAGATCTTTGATCAGTGCGGTTATCGATTGGTACCGATCATCCCTGTTCTTTTCAAGGGCGCGCAGGCAGATCGCCTCTATCGGCGGTGGGATGTCCCGCTTGGGCGCAACCTCGCTGGGACGCGGTGTGGGCTTATTCTTGATCTGATCGAGGACATCGTTGAGCTCGCCGTCTTCGATCAGCTCTTTCAGGGTCAGCATCTCGAACAGAATGATGCCCAGATTATAAATATCGGTGCGTTCGTCGAGATCGCTATCTCCACGGGCCTGCTCAGGTGACATGTACAATGGCGTCCCGTAGCGCGCGCCCGGCGTTGTCAGTGCCTTGTTGGCCGGTGCCTTCTGCCGTATGGTCAAGGCCGGATGGTTGTCGTTGTCGTCGTGTTTTTCGCCGCTGACCTTGGCCAGCCCCCAATCGAGCAGGATTACTTCGCCGAATTTCCCGACCAGAATATTCGCCGGTTTCAAGTCGCGGTGGATGACGCCGTGGGCGTGGGCGTAGGCAACTGGCTGCGCGACCTGGACGAGGATATCGGCCAGCCGCATAATCGGGAACTTGCTGATGACCGTTTTATTACCGTCAGCCATGTTGGTGAGAATTTCCCGCAGATCCTGACCAGCGAGGAGCTTCATCGTGAAGTAGAGGGCGCCGTTGCGATCGCGTCCGACTTCGTATAAGGGGACGGTGTTGGGATGGGCGATCTTGGCGGTGACACGGGCTTCGCGGAGGAATCGCCGGTTGGCCTGGTCGTTATCTTTGAGGTGCGGATGAAGTGTTTTATATGCGACTATCCGCTGGAGGTTGGTGTCGAGACAGGTCTTGATGACCGCGGTGCCGCCTTCGGTTAGCGGCTTGAAATTATCGTATTTCAGTGAGCCGCTGTGCCAATGCTTTGGAAAGGCTGAATCCGTCTGTTCGAGAAAGATATGGGCGTCTTCAAAATCCATCATGTAACTAAACAGCTGTCACGAAAATGGCAAGTGCTACGCGATCGTAACCGGTCCGCTTGGACAAAAAAACAGCCGCCCTGCGAACAGGACGGCTGTTTTGAGACATGCAAAGGGTGCTCAGGCACTCTTGACGGTCTTGATGATGACGCTTGCCACCTTGTAGGGATCAGCATTCGAGGCCGGTCGCCGGTCTTCGAGACGACCGATCCAGCCGTCATTGACGGTGCTCACCGGGATACGGATCGAAGCGCCGCGATCGGAGATGCCGTAGCTGAACTCGTCGATCGACTGGGTCTCGTGCAGCCCGGTTAGACGATGCTCGTTGCCGGCACCGTACACTTCGATGTGCTCGGCGATATTCGGTATAAATGCTTCGCAGATACTGTTGAACACACTCTCCTCGCCACATGTGCGCATGGTTTCATTGGAGAAGTTCGCGTGCATGCCGGAACCGTTCCAATCGCCGTGGACGGGTTTGCAGTGCCAATTGATCGCACAGCCATGCTCTTCCGCGACCCGCTCCAGGATGTAGCGGGCAATCCAGATCTCGTCACCGGCGCGTGCGGCGCCCTTAGCAAACCCTTGGAATTCCCACTGTCCCATCATCACCTCGGCATTGATGCCCTCGATGTTGATGCCCGAATCGAGGCACTGATCGAGATGTTCTTCAACGATCTGACGGCCAACCGCCTTGCCGGCGCCGACAGAGCAGTAGTACGGACCCTGCGGCCCGGGGAATCCGCCTTCGGGGAAGCCGATCGGCAAGTTGGTATCGGGGTTCCAGATCGTGTATTCCTGCTCAAATCCGAACCAGAAATCTTCATCATCATCGTCGATTGTGGCGCGGCCATTTGACTCGTGCGGCGTGCCGTCGGGGTTCTGCACTTCCGTCATCACGAACCAGGCGTCGCGGCGGACAGTATCCGGAAACAGTGCAACGGGCTTGAGCAGACAGTCTGAGGACCCGCCTTCTGCCTGTTCGGTGGAGGAACCGTCGAACGACCAGTCCGGGCAGCCTTCCAGTGTGCCGTTAAAGTCCTTGACGACTCTGGTCTTGCTGCGCAGTGTCTGGGTCGGTACGTAGCCGTCCAACCAGATGTACTCAAGCTTTCCTGTACTCATGGTCAGTACCTCATGGGATGCGTTGTTGGCGACTGGCGCCGTTGTTGGTGAACTTTGCGCTTCACTATCGGTGCGCGTCCTCATCAATGTGCCGGCAAGCAGATCCATGACGACGAGCACCAATCGCGCGATTGCACGATTGAACCGCAGGATATAACACAATCCGTGCCAACCCTTTTTACCAGAACCTAACGTTTTGGCTGAACGAGGGTTGTCACCGTAGCCGATGCCACCCTGGATTCTGCTTATGACGTTTTTGTGGGGCTCCGGCAACCGCTGCTACAAATTTATAACAATGGCGTACGGAGCCAAGACGGGTATGTCCGAATTGCGAGGCGTAATCTGTCCTACTTCACAGGATTTTCCAAATCCCTCCAATAAATTCACCGCCGCGATCGTCATATTGACGAATTGCGAACACGGTCATCCCATGGAGTATTGGAGTATTGGAGTATTGGTGTTCCATTACATTACATTACCGAAAGTGAAGCGCCGCTGCTTCCACCCCGCCGCGGTTTATAACTCAACACGCGCAAGCGAAGCGCCGCGGCTTACCTCCGATCAGCCCTCTGAACTATGCCTGATGCACTTGATTATCTAATTCTCGCAGCCCACCCGGATGACGCCGAGTTATTTTGCGGCGGTACCATCATCAAGATGCGCGAGCTCGGGTACAGTGTTGGAATTTTAGACTTTTCGCGTGGTGAAGCCGCGACCTGTGGCACCGTCGAAATGCGTGACGCCGAGACGGTTGCCGCGGACGCTATCCTGCAGCCGGCCTGGCGCGCCAATCTTTGCTTGCCGGATTCGAATCTTCGGGACAACGACGCAACTCGGCGGCTTGTAGTCGATATCATCCGACAGTTTCGCGTCAAGATGTTGATTGCACCAGTCGACTCGTGTCGCCATCCCGATCATGCTGCGGTTGCCGCCGTCGCGCGCAACGCCAGCTTCTTTGCCGGGGCCGGCACGTTTCCGTCCGACTATGCGCCGTGGCGGCCGCAGGGCCTGATCCGTCATCCGGAGTATGAAGATGTGCCCTCTTCGTTTGTCGTCGACATCAGCTCACAGTATGTCGCAAAAATGGCGGCGACAGCTTGCTACGCCAGTCAGTTCTATACATCCGCTACCGGTGAAAAACCCACTATCGCCGGGTCTAGGCGATTCTACGAGCGCATGGTTTCACGGTTTCGCCATTATGGGAATTTGGCGGGCGTCGAGTATGGCGAACCGTTCATCGCGGACGGTCAGCTGCGTGTCGAGGACCCACTGCGGCACGTTGGCGTTCGATGAAAATCGGTATCATCTGTTACCCGGGAATTGGTGGCTCCGGCCTGATCGCGACCGTGTTAGGGGTCGAGCTGGCGCGGCAGGGGCATGAGATCCATTTCATCTCTTACTCTGTGCCGTTCAAGTTACCGGCGTACGGCCGGAACATTCATTTTCATTCCGTCGATCCGATCAGTTACCCGTTGTTTAATCAACAGCTTTATACGTTTTCGCTTACCGCGAAAGTTGTTGAAGTTGTAGACACCTATAAGATCGATGTCATCCACGCGCACTACTCGATTCCGCACTCGTTGTGCGCTCACCTCGCACGCGAGATCAGCACTCGCGACTTTAAGATTGTCACGACACTGCACGGCACGGATGTAACGATTGTCGGGCAGGATAAACCGCTGTTCAAGCTCAACCGGTACGGTATCGAGCGCAGCGATCTGGTGACCACCGTGTCGGAGTATCAGCAGCGGCATACGAAGCACTATTTCGGTATCAAATCTGATATTCGCGTGATCTATAATTTCATCGATTCAGATATTTTTCGGCCGCGCCCGTCCGCAACGCCGTCCGAGTTGGCGGCGGCCGACGAAAAAATTGTTATGCACATCTCGAACTTCCGACCATTGAAAAACGGGACTGCAGTCATCCGCAGTTTTCATCTGATTCCTGATACTGTCAAGGCACGCCTGGTGCTGGTCGGGGACGGGCCGGAGGTAGACGACTTGCGTCGGCTTTGCCGCGAACTGGACCTGGCCGATCGCGTCAGTTTTCTCGGCAACGTCGCGAACGTTGAGCACATCGTACCGCTCGCCGATTGTGTGTTGCAGCCGAGCTATCGTGAATCATTCGGCATGGCCTTGCTCGAGGCGATGGCTTGCGGCGTGCCGACGGTAAGCAGCAATGTGGACGGCATACCGGAAGTAGTTGTTGACGGCGAGACCGGATATACTACAGAACCCGACGACTATGAGTCGATCGCCGCACACGTTACCCGTCTTTGTACCGACGCCGACAAGCGCCACAGCATGGGAATGGCGGGACGAGCCCGCGCTATCCGTTGCTTCAACAAGACGCAGGTCGTGGCGCAGTACCTGGCGGCCTATGAAACGGTCGTCGACCAAGTAATGAATGCAACACCGGAGAAATGACCATGGCAGTCAGATCCGCTATTATCCTGGCCACAATACTGGCGGCTGGAATCGCCGGTGCCCAGTTGACGTTTGAAAACATCATTGTTGAGGACGTCGCCTTACCCAACGACAAGAAAATTTCCGGCACCTACAACTTCATCAACTCTGGCGACTACGACATCAAGATCACGGACGTCAAGACGACTTGTGGTTGCACATCAGCGTCACTCGACAAAAAGAGTTTCGCCCCGGGAGAGAGTGGGTCGATTCCTGTCACAATGAAAGTCGGCAGCCGTGGCGTTACCGAGCGCCAGGTGATTGTTACAACTGATGAACCCGGCGCCCAAAAATTGACGTTGACGGTACGCGCGACGGTTGAGGAGCTCATCAAGGTTGAACCGACTACTGTCCGCTGGGACGTCGGCGACACGGCGGATGCCAAGACGATCAGTATCGAGGCTGTTAGCGATAACGATATCAATATCACGGATGTTAAAATGTCGACAGAAGCGTTTTCGTACGACTTGAAAACAGTCGAGATAGCCCGCAGCTATAAATTGATCATAACGCCGAACAGCACGACTGAGTACAACTCCACGAATTTCACAATCCAAACCGACTACCCCGCGGATAACCCGCAGTATTACGAAGCCACGGGTCGCATCATGAGGGTGATAGAAACTGAGCCGCAAGGGTGGTGGGAGAGCTTCAAAGTGGACGTCATTCGCTGGATTGCGGACTGATTCACGAACCTATTATGCGGCGGTGAGCATGCCGCAAATTCTGCGGCCGAACTCCTCGATCGAGTACGGTTTCTGCAAGAACGAAGAATTTGGCACAGATTCACCGTCGACACGATTGTTCGCGTAGCCGGACATGAACAGCACTTTCATCTCTGCGCGTTGTTCCCTGAATCGCGCGGCGACAGTTGCACCGTCGATACCGGGCATCACAATGTCTGTCAGCAACAGATCGATGCGATCGACCTTGCCATTGTACCGTTCGCACGCCTCATCACCGCTCGCAGTCTTGAGAATTTTGTAGCCGAGAGCCTCTATCATAGCGCTGCCAGTTCCAGGATGTCGGTGCGGCCTTCGACGATCAGGATTGTTTCGGCGCTACGCAAAGGGGACGACTGGCCGACTGTGGTTTTTGCCGCGATCGCTGTCACGGCCACACGCGGTAGGTAAAAATTGATCGCTGATTCACGGTCCGGCAGGGTCGAAATTTCCAGGTCACCGTCGTGTCTGTTCACAGCGTCATAAAGTGTGGCAAGGTCTGGAGTCTACTCATCGAGGCCACTGCAGCAAACAGACACGATACCGCAAGCACCCGGGGAACGACCGAAATAGAAACTTTCTTTTTGTTCAACGATTTCGACGTTGGATGTCGTCACCGTTACTGTGCTCCGCTCGGGTGCAGCAGCAGCGATTACGGTAAGCAGTTCTGCGATGATGTCTTCGATATCGGAGCGATCGCCGCGTACTATGATTGGAATATCGCCGGTCGCGATTCGCAGCCGCACGGTCTGGCCCAGCAGAGCATTGAGCCGGCTCGCCATGTACTTGACGATGTCGGCGAGATCGAGGGCGGTGTTTGATTGTTTGGCGTTCACGGCAATCGTCAAGCGCACAAACCATGCTGGATCGATTACCAGGTGTTAAAATCACCAACGCTTCGTTGCTGGCGGGTGTACGACATGAAATCGGGTTCCGCGTGCTGTCGATTTACTCCAGCTCCAACGGCATTGCGGTTACGACGTTCTTCCAACGCCAAAGGCGTTCCACATCGTACCCCGACGCCTCGTGCAACCGCTACAGGGTTGGATTTCATCTCATAAATCAAGGTGGCGCATGGTCGCCAGTAGTCGACCGGCTTACCCAGGGCTATGATATTTAACCCCGTTGGGATAGTTAATCGACAGCCCCTAAAGGCGTGAACCCCGGCGCCGGCAACTGTAGTCGATGGGATTATCGCCGATCGTGCGTTTTCAGCTTCAGCGCGTCGCACGCTAAAGCCGTGATCCGTCAGCCGCCGGATCAACCTATCGCTTGTGTTGTCAGAATCCGGCTTGTTTCTCTCGGCCAAAACCGGGCTGGTCCGCCGCTTCGCTCGGGACAGGCTACTGGCGCGCCTTCAGAGCGTCGGAGATTTGCTGAAAAGCTGACCTGAGTCAGTTTACTGCAGCACTGCTTTTATCCGACGGACACCGCGGCTGGAGCTTTCTTCCTTTTTGATTTTGAAGGGGCCGAGGTCACCAGTGTTCTCGACGTGCGGTCCGCCGCAGATCTCCATGCTGTAATCGCTGATCGAATAGACGTTTACGCGCTCGCCATAGCGTTCGCCGAACAAGCCGATTGCGCCCTTTTCCGTGGCTTCTGAGAAGGTCATTTCATCGCACGATACGACATGCTTCGCCGCAATGTGCTTGTTGACGATGCCCTCGACTTCCGCGAGTTGTTCCTTCGTCACTTTCTCCGGATGCGAGAAATCGAACCGCAATCGGTCGGCCGTAATGTTTGAGCCCTTCTGCCCGACGTGATCGCCCAGCACATCACGCAACGCCTGGTGCAGCAGGTGTGTGGCGGTATGCAGCGCTGTTGTCTGGTCGGAGTGATCCTGTAGTCCGCCTTTGAACTTCTTCTCCGCGCCGAGGCGGGATTTTTCCTGGTGATCCTTTTCCGCTTTGTTGTAGCCATCTTCGTCGACCACAAAATCACGTTCTCCTGCCATCTCGATTGTCAATTCCAGCGGGAATCCGTACGTCTGGTATAGGTCGAATGCCTTGCGACCGCTGATCATCTTTTTCTTGACGTGCGCGGGAACGTTGTCGACCATCTTGTTGAACTCTCGTTCGCCGCGTTCGAGTGCTGCGGCGAATTGTTGTTCCTCGAGTTCGAGCTCCTTGATGATGGCGTCGGCATGGTTGCTCAACTCAGGGTAGACATCGCTGTATTCCCTGATGATTACCTCGCCGACGCTTGCACAGAATTGTTTGCCGGGCTCGATCCCAAGTCTTCGGCCTTCCCGTACAGCGCGCCGGATGAGGCGTCGTAGGATATAGCCCTGTCCGACATTCGCCGGCGTAATTTCGGTCGCTAGGATAAAGGTTGCCGAGCGGATATGCTCCGCGGTTATCCGGCCGCTACGATCCTGCCTGGGGTCGGCGTGGCCGGACAGCGTTTTCAGCTGATCGAAAATAGGGGTGAACAGTTCGGTATCATAGCAACTGCCATATCCTTGCAGGATCGCGGTCACGCGTTCGACGCCCATACCGGTGTCGACGTTAGTCTGGGACAGCGGTTCGAATGTACCGTCTGTCGTCTTGTTGTACTGCATGAAGACGTCGTTCCAGATCTCGACCCACTTTTTGTTTTCGGGATCGAACGTGTCCGGCGTATCTCCTTCACCAGTCCAGTAGAACATCTCGGTATCCGGTCCGCACGGTCCGGTTTGTCCCGCTGGCCCCCACCAATTATCCTTCTTTGCCAACTTCGCGATGCGGCTTTCGGCGACACCCAGGGAGCGCCATTTGTTGAACGACTCGTCGTCGAACGGAGCATCTTCGTCGCCGGCAAAAACGCTGAACGCCAATCGGTCGAGAGAGAAGTTCAGATAGTCGCTCGAGGTCAGGTACTCAAAGCTGAATTCTATTGCTTCCTGTTTGAAGTAGTCGCCAAGCGACCAGTTGCCGAGCATCTCGAAGAAGGTCAAATGCACGTCGTCACCGACTTCTTCGATGTCGCCGGTGCGGATGCACTTCTGGTAGTTGACCAGCCGCGTTCCCGACGGGTGCGGCTGTCCCATCAGATAGGGTACCAGCGGGTGCATTCCCGCCGTTGTGAACAGCACGGTAGGATCGTTCTCGGGCACCAGCGATGCGCTCTTTATTTCGCTGTGGCCCTTGCTCTCAAAGAATTCGATGTAACTGCGTCTTAATTCCTTAGCCGTCATGGCAATAACCCTCGTGTTGGCATAATTGGTCGAACAAAGACTATAGCTGTAG
>Ga0302123_10002509_pt1 | contig 12486 bp, 6 predicted proteins | sample CB21_321_MG_FD_203109 | JGI IMG/M metagenome (GOLD analysis project Ga0302123, IMG submission 203109) | Marine microbial communities from Western Arctic Ocean, Canada - CB21_32.1 | ecosystem: Environmental > Aquatic > Marine > Oceanic | place: Canada: Western Arctic Ocean | collected 2017-09-28 | reverse complement strand
TCCCGTACGTTGCCATCTTGCGGGTACGGGACGCAGAGCGTCCTGACGTGATTCCAACGCAGAGCGTTGGAACGAGTTTCACAGGGAACTGTCCAATGAATGCGCTGCTGATCCTTGCTCAGTCTGCGGAACACGGTGAACCACACGTCGAAACGTGGATCACCGTGCTGTTCGGACTCATCCTCGTGGCGATGGTCGCCTCGCTGGCTCTTGAGGAGAAGATTCACGCGAAGAAGTCGATCATTGTCGGGGCCTTTGCCGGACTGTGCCTGATTCTTGGGACCGTCCTGCATCTGCTGCACTTCGTGCCATTTTCCCGAGTCCACGAAGACGGAGAGACCTTCGGCAAGCTGGTCGAACTGCCTATCTATATCCCCGCAATTGACTGGGGTGTGATTACGATCATTCTGGGCGCCAGCCTGTTTGTTGAGGTGACCAGCCGCTCGGGTGTCTTTACCTGGATGGCGATCAAGCTGACAAAGAAGTCCGGCGGCGACCCGTGGAAGCTGTTGGTCGCGTACGGTTGCCTGACTGTGCTGTTTTCCGCAGTGCTTAACAACGTCACGGCAATGATTATTGTCGGCAGTCTGACGACGGTCTCCTTGAAGAAACTCAATCGGACCGAATTGCTGCTCGGATTCCTGCTGGTCGAAGGGTTGCTTACCAACATTGGGGGCCTGTTAACGCTGATCAGCAGCGTACCCAATATCATTGTAGGCAAGACCGCCGGAATCAGTTTTGTTTCGTTTTTCTGCTACGCCTCTCCCTACGTCGTTCTGGCAACAATCGCGACGCTGCTGATGGCCCGCGTTCGATTCGACATCCGTGGCCTGAAGACGGTAGAAGAACGGGAAGAGTCGCGCCGCATGGTGGCGGGCTTCGACGAAAACGAGGGCGTGCCCAGCAATCGACTCTTCTGGTTCTCGGTCGCAGTTTTGATCGCGTTCATCGGCGGGATGGCCGGACAGAGCGCCCTGCCTTGGGGACTCGACAAGCTGGAAATGGGCTTCATCGCTTTGTTCTTCGCCGGAATCGTTCTGCTGGCCTATAAGGCTGAGGTCGACAAGTTCTACCAGACGGTCGACTGGGACCTGCTGGGTTTCTTCGCGGCGTTGTTTGTGGTGATTCACGTGATGGAAGATGCGCAAGTGCTTGGTGCGATTGGCAGCGGCATCTCAAGCCTGCTTGATCTCCCGCAGCATGTGGATTCGGGAGTCCTGCTGCTGGTGTCGGCTCTCGCCAGTTCTGTCACAGACAACATCCCGCTGGCGGCCGTGCTCGCCAACATCCTGGATAACCTCAAAGACACCGAAGGGTTTTCGAGCGCCTTCTGGTGGTGCGTGATCTTTGGCGCCAATTTAGGCGGCAATATCACCCCCATCGGTTCGGCATCAACGGTCGTGGCTGCGACGATCATTCATCGCCAGAAACTGAAACTGGGGTTTATGGACTTCGTGAAGATCGCCACACCGTTCGCCGCAGTCCAGCTTGTCATCGCGATCGCCTATGTGCTGGCCGTCAGCATGCTCTTTCCGGGCTGATTCATTCTCGACCCGGTAGTCTCAATACGTCAGCAAGTCCGAGGAGCGGGATCGGAATCCAGTCGGGACGGTTCTGGATTTCGTACCGCAACTCGTACAGGACTTTTTCCAGCAGGAACAGTTCGAGCAGTTGTTGGCGCACGAACTCATCTTCCGGAACCGACACTTGTGCCTGACCATCGACAAAGTATCCCTGCAGGAATGACACGAGGCAGCTTTGATACCAGAAGTCCTGCCAGCGTCTGGGATCGCGAATTGAGTCAGACGGAGCATCAATCAGGCCGACGCTCGCTGCATTCGAGGCGTAGTGGAACGAGCGAATCATTCCGGCAACGTCCTTCAGAACGCACCGCTTCTCACGCCGTTCACTGAGCGGTCGGTCCGGCTCTCCCTCGAAGTCGATGATCATCCAGTCCGAGCCCGTCCACAGTACCTGACCCAGGTGGTAATCGCCGTGGCAGCGGACCTGCTGAATCTCCACTGCGGTCAGTTTCAGTTTGCTCAGCCTGGCCAGTTCGTTCTGGCCGGCTTCGAGCAGTGCAGCCGGGTCGATCGATGTTAGTTCAGCCTCTTCCAGCAATCGGCATGTGTTCGACAATTCACGAGAGACAGTGGCAATCAACTGATCAAGGTGCGTCTGCGTGAACGGTTCCGGAGTGAACGCCGGATCGGAAACACTTGACGCAAGCGCTGCGTGAAGTTCAGCCGTTCTTCTGCCGAGTCGCTCCACATCCGACAGGAATGTGCCGAGCAGCTCGGGCGATTCTCTCTGGTCGCCATCTGCGACTCGGTTCCAGTACCGGGAGAGTTCGTGCAGCGTGGTCGTCCACGCATCCCCCACAGAGTCGATACGCTCAGTCAGCAGGGCGAGACAGCGACTTGATTCAACATCGACCAGTTCGATTGTCCCGACCAGTTGGGGCGTTGCGGTGAATGATGTCTGGCTGCTCAGAAAGCTGGCCACTTCGGCATCCGGATTGATTCCCGGTTCGACCTTGCGGAACAGCTTCAAGAACACGTCGGTGCCGAGAATAATCGACGTGTTGCTTTGCTCGCCCGAGTGGATTTCGATCGGCGAATCCTCATTGAGTGATTGCAATCGACCGAATCCGGGACCCGGCTTCAGCACGAGACTCAGGCCAGAGCGGCTCAAGATGCCTGCTGGTTTGGAAACCAGTCTCCGGAAGAGTTCCCGCCAGAACGCAGGCTGCCCGCTACACTCGCTGACGTCTCCGGATGGTGAGTCAATAGCCAGCGGCAGGACGTACGATGTTGGTTCACCTGCATCGGAAGCGACTGCCACCAAAGCCAGTTCGAGAGCATGTGCTCCGGTCACCACAGGCACGCTGTCGATGACATGAACTTCGCTCGCCGTATTCGACTTGCCGGAAAACCAGCGTTTCGACCGCAGCAGTTCGAACAACTGCGTTTCAAGCAGTTCTCTGGCCCAGTCGGCAGTCAGAAGCACGTCGGCCGTCAACGGTTGCATAGCTGGTCGTGTCCAATGCTGGACATTCTGCCTTCAATTTGTGGGTCTTGGCGGCCTTTGCGGTCTTCTGTTCGAACTGACAGAAGGCCGCAAAGGTCGCGAAGAGTAACCGGTGCCAGAAGTACAAGCCCGAAGCGCAAGCGAGTGAATCTCAAACCCACAGTGAATTCACTCGCTTGCGCTTCGGGCTTGTAATGCGGCATTCGCCGCCTCAGGCATCCACCCAGTTGGCTGCGAATTGAAACAACTCGTCAATCTCGGTCGCCAGTCCATTCAGTGTGTCGCCGGGATCCGCTGTGTCACCGCCACCCGTTCCTCCGACGAGCACATCGTCGCCCGAGTTGCCAGTAGCTGTGTCGATACCCCGTCCGCCGATTGCGATATCTGCTCCTCCTCCGCCAAACAGACAATCGTTGCCGGCGTCGCCCAGCAGTGTATCTCGGCCCATCTGGCCGTTGATCGTGTCGTCACCTTCGCCGCCCGAAAGTCCGTCGTTTCCATCGCCGCCCAGAAGATAGTCGTTGCCGGCATCGCCTTTCAGCGTGTCACTGCCGGTTCCACCGTCGAGTGAATCGTCACCGTCACTCCCGCGCAGACTGTCGTGTCCGTTGCCGCCATTCAAAGAATCATTGTCGGCACCTCCGAACAGAGTATCGTGCCCGCCGCCGCCCTGAAGCGTGTCCGCTCCGTCACGACCAAGCAGGCGATCACCTCGGCGACCACCAATCAGTAAATCGTTGCCCGCACCTCCGTCGAGCGTTGTGCGACCACTGAAGTCACTCGCGTCGATTGTGTTCGCGCTTTCGGCCCCGCTCAGTCGAGCCGCTTCGATTCCAACCAGAACGTCGTTTCCGAGTCCCGTGAGTGATTGATTTGTCAGCACAAAATTCACGTCTGCCAGTTCGACAACGGCATCCTGGCCCCCGCCACCGCGGAGTGTGTCATCACCCTCACCACCGGTCAGCGATTCGCCGCTGCCTCCCTGAGCGTTGATCAGATCGTCGCCGGCGCCACCATCAATGGTGTCAGCGCCGGCGCCACCGTAGACCGAATCGTTTCCTGCGCCGGTCGAGATCAGATCGCGGCCGGCACTACCATCGACTCGGTCGTCCCCGCTGCCGGTTGTGATCGTGTCGTCGCCCGCACCACTTTGAATGAAGGTCGAAAGTCCGGCCGCGGCCGCGTCGATCGTGTCGTTGCCCGCTCCTGCATCGATTCTGATCGTGCCGGCGAACAGTAAGTCCAGTGATTCGATGCGAATCGTGTCATCGCCGGCGGTGGCAACGATCGACAGTTGTTCCGACTGACCTGTGAACTGCAGCGACCGTCCCAGATTCGTGGACGTGATGCTCATCAGCCCGTCATCGATCTCACTGGCATCCGCGACCGTGATTGTGTCAGCCAGACCACCGAAATCGATGCTGCGAACGGCCACTGCCAGTGAATCCGTGAGCGATTCGACGTTCACGTATGTAATGACGCCGCCATCGACCTCGATCGTTCCGTCAAATGCGGACGTCGGACGATGTGAAATGCTCGCACCAGTGCCGGTCACACTAAGCGAATCTGTGCCTCCGAATCCCCGCGCGTCGAAGAAGATTCCGCTGGAGGGGATCGGGTTCCCGCCCGAGAAGTCGACTGTCACAGCTTCATCGAACTCACCGCCGGTAATCACAATCTGATCGATGCGTGACAACGCTTGATCCAGCCACAGCCTTGGAACGAGTCCCCCATCAACCGGCTCGAAGTCGTCCTGTATCTGTACAGAGTCTCCGACTCGCACGACGCGCAGCGGGTTGCCGGCAATCGTCGCATCAAATACCAGAGGTCGGATCTCCACGGCCCCGATGTCCGTCCGCGATACACCATCCTGGTCTCCATCGGCGATTCGATCGACTCCACGTTGATCCGTCAGCTGCCCAGGTGCGACATCGACGCCCGCATCGATGACGGGACTGTCCGCCAGTGGTCGGTGAGACAGCGTCGGTCCGCCGTTATCACCCAGGTCGGACAACAGGGGATCAAACGGAAACGCGAATGTGCCGACGAGGTCGCCATCCACCCCGTTGGTCACGCCCGAGTTGCCGGCATCGATTCCGATCAGGTTGTTGCCCAGCGACGTGATCGCTCCCGCAAAGTCCTGTGAGAATCCTATGTTGCGAGCGGCAATCGTGTTGCCCAGTCGAGCGACACCAGATGAGAAGATTCCGCCGCCCAGACCGAACGCGATGTTGTCGACGACCGTTGCGTTAATCAGCTCGATCGTGCTGTCCGCAAGGTTGACGATTCCGGCCCCGTTCCGACCGGCCTGATTACCTGAGACGGTCGAGTGTCTGACCGTGACCGTTCCCTGGAAGTTGTCGATTCCACCACCGTCCGTGCCGGCAGTGTTGGTGTGAACCGTGCTGCGCTGGACGCTTAGCGTGCCTTGCTCGTTATTAATGCCGCCACCGGACGCGAATGCCGAGTTACCAGACACGGTGGACTCGATCAGCGTGAGGCTCGAACTGTCCGCATGAATTCCGCCGCCGAAACTGGAAGACGAATTGCTGCTGACAGTAGTACGCTCAAGCAGCACGCTGGCTGCTTCGATCAAAGTGATACCGCCGCCATCGTCAGTGGCCGTATTCGCCGTGACGAGAGTGTCCGTCAAACGTGACGAGCCGTTTGATATGAGCAGTCCACCGCCGTCTCCGGCGATTGAGTCACCGGCATCACCGGCCGTATTGCTGCGAACGATCGAGTCTTCGAATGCCGATACCCCGCCGTTTTGTCCAAAGCCGCCAGCATCAAATGTCGCCGAATTGGATTCGATCGTGCTGCCCGAAACCGTAAGCGATCCACCGACCTGTCCGATGCCGCCTGAATTCCGTGACGCCGTATTCAAAGCGATCACGCTGTCGATGACGTTCAGAATCCCATTGAACGAATAGATTCCCCCGCCATCGATTTCTGCGGAGTTGCCTGACACCGTGACGCGTTCGAGATTCAGCGTTCCCGCATCGTTCGCGATGCCACCACCGTGGGAGAGATTCGTTCCGCTGGCTGTGCTGCCCGTGACTGACACATCCTGCAGCGTGACCACTCCACCAGTGTTGTAAATCGCGCCGCCGAAAGCGGCCGAGCCGTTCCGGACCGTGAGATCGCTCAAGGTCAGTCGTACACCGGGGAAGACATGAAACACGCGATCGAGGGCTCTGCCGTCGATATACGTTGCATCCACTCCAGCGCCGACGATGGTCAGCGTGTCGGTGATGTCCAGGTCGCCGGTGATGGCACCGTCTTCATCCGCACCGGCGATTGACAACTGGAAAACTCCAGCGGGCAGTTCAATGCGAGACTCACCGACGGTTGCGTTGGACTCCTGAACCGCGGACCGCAGCGAGATGTTGCCGTTGAAGTCGGTCGCAACTTCGTCGCCGAGCAGGACGTCAAACGTGTCGACGGTCGTGTCGACAGTGAATAGAGATTGTGAATTCAGGAATTCGACAGCGCCAACGTCGACATCGAGAAGACCGTCGAAGTCACCGTCGCGATTGCGGCGCGCGCCGGTCTGGTCGACGCGTGCAGCGCCGTTGATGTTGCCCGCATCAATGGCCGGGCTGCCTTTAAGCAGAGCGTGCGACAGCGTTGGACCTCCGTTGTCCGCGAGCGGTCCCAAAAGCGGATCGAGTGGAAACTCCGCCGATCCGACCAGATCACCGAACGCGCCACCGAGTACTCCGCTGGAGCCGTTGAATTCACCCAACAGGTTATTGCCCAGCGTTGTGAGAACACCGAGCACATCATTGGCGAGTGTATCGGCCGTGTTTCCGGCGATGAGCGTGTTGCCAACGCTGAATGAGGCCACCGTATCGACTCCGCCGCCGAACCCGGCCGTGTTTCCGGTGATCGTCGCATTGACCACGGTCGCCTGCGCGTTACCCGAGTTAAAGATTCCGCCGCCGGACCGATCGGCCGAGTTGCCGCTCAGCGTGCTGTTACTGAGCCCGAGAACTCCAGAGAAGTTATTGATGCCGCCGCCGTCCTGCCCGGCCGAATTGCCAGAGAACAGGCTGTTGATGATCTCGGCGGTGGCGGTGTCATTATCCAGGCCTCCGCCGCGCAGTCCGGTCGAATTGTTCGACACGGTCGAATCAAGTAGACCGAAAGTGGCGTTCGAGTTGTGAACGCCGCCCCCGTAATCCGTGGCCGTGTTGCCCGTGATCGTGCTGGAACGGACCTGCAGGTTGCCGAGTCCGAAAGAATTCAGTCCCCCGCCGTCATCACCCGCCGTATTCGCCGAGACGGTGACATCGGTCAGAGTGACTGCGGCATTCTCCATGCTCAGGCCACCGCCATCGAGCCCGGACGCGTTGTTGGAAATGGAACCGCCGTCGAACGTCAGCAAGCCGTTGAAGATCGACAACCCACCGCCGTCGCCGTCCGCTGAATTGCCATCGAACGTACTGTCGGTGACGGTGACCGATCCGTCCTTGGTGTAGAGGCCCCCGCCGTTAACCGTTGCGGTGTTCCCGCGCACCGTGACGCCGTCGAGAATCAGCACACCAAGATTGCCGATGCCACCGCCGACCGAATTGATTGCTCCGCTCACGTCGTTATTTTCGACAATGCTGTCAGTCAGCGAGAGAAATCCATTGTTCAGGATCCCGCCAGCGTTGACGGCGAAACCGTTGCGGATTGTGACCCCGGAAATGCTCAACGAAGCGCCGGGCCGGATGTCCAACACTCGGTCCAGGTTATTCCCGTCAATAATCGTCTGGTCGGCACCGGCACCGATGATCGTCAGGTTGCCTGTGATGTCCAGGTCGCCGAATAGTGCGTCGTCATCAAATCCTGAGATGTTCAGGAAGTAGGTGCCGGCACCGAGGTTGATCGTGTCCGACCCGGCCAGAGCGTTGGCTTCCTGAACCGCCGCGCGCAGCGACGTGGCTCCGAACACATCCGCGGCGACACCGTCACCGCGAAATGCATCGAACGTGTCCGCGGAACTCGCCACCGTGAAAGTGGTAAGCAGTCTGCGGCTTTCGAGTAGTTCGGAACAGCACGTCGGCGAAGATCGAAGTCGCAGTGCGCGACCGCGCCGTCGCCGACGGCCAAAGGCCGGACGCAGCAGCATGGGGAGTCCAGTGGCTCGCTAAGGCGTGCGGCAGTTGAGAATTCACCAACGCCCCCGACTTTACGTCGGGGGTTCTCGCGTCTTTGCACTACCGACTGCGTAGTGCAAAGACGCGAGAACCCCTGAGATAAACTCAGGGGCGGTCAATTCTCATCTGCCGCACGCCCAGGATGGGAGATCACGTTGGCATGCAAGGCACGTTGGGTCTCCGACCCGACCCGTCAAGACAAGGATCGAGACGGAGTCCCAACTTGCGGACTCACCGACAAAGTGAATGCCATTGGGCGATGGCATCAGCGATCCGATGGACACATCGCTCCACAAATGGTTTCGACGTCCGGGAACTTGAACATGAGGTGAAGAATACAACCTGGGCGAGTTACGCGAAGTTTCCGGGTTGTACGCGTCGTAACGATGGCAACGGTTGCGAGCACGATTCCCCAGTTTGCGCGGGCCGCCGATGCCTGGGTGAACTGTGTCTTTCGATGGATGGAGCGGAAGCTTTAACCAGTCGCAGTAACGACGACGGTGTAAGGCTCGGCGACGCTGCGCTCTCACGCCGGCGTCAGACCATCAGGCCTGAGGAGAGCGCCAGCAGGATGAACAGGGAACCGGCGACACACAGGACGCCAGCAAGCAGGGTCACTGTCCCGCGGTAGTAGCCCTTCGTTGCCCAGTTCAGAAACAGATACAGCACGACGACCACTAGGATCAGAATGCACACGGCAATTCCCTGCGAAAGCTGGCCCCGACGAATCCTGTCACTGCGACCGGCCATTTCGTTGACGAGCGATCTGAGGCTGGCTGTATCCAGTTCCAGCAGGATCGCCTCACGCCACAGCGTGCCGTACGGTGCCTCCAGTCGCTGCGTGAAGCGATCAGCGTTCAGGTAACCCTGGTAGATTCGACGGCGCAGGCCCTGTTCGACGGAGTCACGATCGACCCCCGTTGCTCCGCCAATACGAGCCATCTGGTCGAGCGACTGGAAGACTCCGGGCATCAGGAGTTCCACGGCCTGTGTCATGGCCTGCTGATGTGCTGCCTCGGCCGTCGCTGCAAACGTGTGCGAGCGCGCGACGACAAACCGCTTTGAACGGCGGCGCGAGCTGTACTGATCGAACTGATCGACCCACGGCTTGTCGAGCACCTGGACTGATTTCCCCGCCGTGCGACCATCTGGGCCTTTCAGTGTGGCCTGCAATGTGCGCAGCAAATCGGCTTTATCACCAAACGACTTGTCGGAGACCTGCACAGTCCCGGACGTGAGCGTCAACTGCAGCGATACACCACCTTGCACGCCCGGAGGATCGGGCACAACCGCTCGGTGATCGGACGGGTCGAACAGAACGCGGGCACCTTCAAACTGCTCACGCAGCAGCACGACGGCATCGTCGAACATGCGCTGATCGTCGGCGGTGTTGACGCGCGATCCCGATGTCATCTGAATCACAGCCGGTGTCGTGTCTTCCGGCAGAACATCACTGAATAGTGGAAAGGTCGCACGCAAGAGGCTGCGCATCGCCGTGTGCTTCGAAGGGTAAATCGCCGCGGAGAACTGCTCGTCGACTTCCGGAAGCCAGGCAAGACCCGGACGTTCGACTTCCGACTCCTTCAGTTCAGTCAGCGGAAATACATCACCGACTGTCGCCTCACGCTCTCTCAGATAGGCGTGCGTCCGTTTGTCGCGTTCCTGCTGTTGGTGTGCCGCCTGTGCGACCAGACTCTCGGTGACGTTGACCATCAGTGCGGATTGCTGCAAATGCCATTCGTGCTGCGCCTGACGTTCGTGAATCAGCATCCACAGGCCAACGATGACCACACCAAACACACCACCGCCATCAAACACCCACGCGAGATACCTGCGGTTCATCCGCATGCACAGACGACCGACTACCAGGGCTAGAACGACTCCCAGCAGTATGGTGATCAGAATGAGTGAATCGACCATGTCTCAGACTCTCTGTTCCAGTGGTTCGCGATGCGACTGTGTCACTGTGTTCGCGCTCCGACGCGGTGGCCACGCGAGTACGAACAGGGCAGCGATCAACAGAACCATGGTGCCAATACACGACGGTATGAAATCGCGACCGATGACGGCGTCGATGGCAGGTATGATCTTTTCGGCCTGTATGGCCGAGGCAACTTCCTCCCAGCGAATGTAATACGTCTCCTGACTCAGAATGCCGAAAGCTCCCGCAAAGCCAAATCCGCTCAACACGACCCGAGCCATGTGTGCGGCTCCCGCGTCGCGTCGCGCGATCGTCAGCAATCCCATCGCGACCAGTCCGACAACGGCCACAAACAGTGCCGCGACATCCCACACCGTATCGTCCCAGTTCTGCGAGCCCATGAACTGCTCGACATTGGTTGCCCACAGTCCCATGTCACGGAATAGATCCGCGGCGATCATCTTTGGGAGATTCAAGGCCAGAACGAATCCGAGAAGAATATCCAGCGCGAGCACGAGCGCACCCAGCACAGCCAGAGTCCCGTTGACCAGTGATTGCCCGGACGGGATGACAGAGAGGCCATTCACCTGTTCGTCTTCGCCGCCCGAGCCCATCGTGAGCGGTCGACCGGAACGATCACGGAACTCGCCGACGGCAATGACGACGATGTCGATCAACTGACCGATGCCCGCCAACCCAAGCGTGAACAGCCAGATGAGTCCGGTGAAAATTCGGCCCGAGTAAAATCGGTGCAGACCAAAGACGGGGAGCAGGCCCAGGCTTCCAAAAGGAGCGATACTAAGAATCAGCGCCGCCACACGCGACTTGCCAGGCTGCGGCACAACACTGGTATTTGTCAGGCGTCCATCGGATTGTTCATGTCCTGACTCAGCGCCGATCCGCGGGTTGTCATACGTTGGGGCACTGGTCTCTGTCGGGTGAGCGGCAGCATCATCGTGGGTCGACTTGGACCAATCAGAGTCCTGCGTGCCTGACGGAGTTCGACCATCCATCGCACGATCAGCGCTCATCGCTGCTCGCTTCTGAGTTGACGTCGAATACCAGGCCTCGATTGTGTCGCCGAGTGAATCGAGCCACCGAGTGCTGCCAGCCAGTCGCCTGGACGCGTGAAGATCGAACCGCGAAACGACCTGGACGGTCAGCGCCGTACCGGCCATCAGCCCAAACGCGGATGTCGCCAGAGTTTCTCCGCACATGGCAGTGATCATCGCCACAAATCCCGCCAGCAGACACGGCCACAACACGAGACGCTTAGGTCGGACTGGCGCCGTGAGCCACCTCCAGTCCTGGACAAGCATCGGGATCGCGACGGCAAATCCCAGTGCCATGGCTTCGTCACCACGTCCAAACGTGCCGTGCGCTTCCGTGAGCAGGATCGCGGGCACAAGAGGAGGTGCGGCAAACAGCACGCGATGCAGATACCAGGGTATGGCCGTCAGTCGCAAGCTAAGGTAATGAGCAATTAGAAGACTGGTTACGATCGGAATCAGCATCGTGCCGCCGATGGCGACCGCCGCTTCGGCGCCGTCATGATGAGCACCGGTCCCTTCGACGAGGACGCCGGTAGCAGTCGCACACAGCACGACGGTGCAAATGCCGAGGAATACGCGAAACCGAAAACCAATACTGTCATCACGCTCTGTCAGCCGGTCCTCGTATGGCCATACGCGCGTTGCGAAATCGGCAGTCATCCGTCCCCAGAATCGTCCGAAATGGAACATCGGTCCGCCGTCCTGTCGCACCGGCACCGAGGCTGGACCTCGTCGGGGGACGCCGGTCTGACGCGACGCAGGACGGTCCACCTGGACGGATGCGGGCACTCGACGTTCTGGTAGCGGTATGGGATCTGATGTGACCGCCCGGTGTGCCATCACGGTCAGGCTTTGCGGATTGAATGTCGTCACGCCGTCCCGAACGGAATCGCTGCCGAACAGCGCTTCGACCATGTCTTCCACCGACTGGTACCGTTCATCCGGATCGCGCGCCATGGCTTTGCTCACGACCGATGCAAATGGCTCTGTGAGATCAGAAACGTCGACGTCCTGTGACATGTGTTTCATCAGGACTTCCGGCATCGTCTCGCCGAGGAACGGCGGTTTGCCAGTCAGCATTTCGAACAGCAACACGCCCAGCGCATAGATGTCGACACTGTGGCCATAACGTCCGAGACTGATCTCCGGTGCCATGTAGTGGACGGTTCCGACTGTCACCGTGTGCCCGCTGCGATGGCTGGTCGAAATGGGTCCAGTCTCTGTGGGGCGCGGATTATGCGGCGGTTTTTGCAGCGTGGGAGCTGTTTTCTCCGTAAGGTCGCAGTCCGGCGGGATAGGCGGCCCTCAGAGTTGCCCCGTAGGTGGCGCTCCAACT
>Ga0302123_10002507_pt1 | contig 12490 bp, 14 predicted proteins | sample CB21_321_MG_FD_203109 | JGI IMG/M metagenome (GOLD analysis project Ga0302123, IMG submission 203109) | Marine microbial communities from Western Arctic Ocean, Canada - CB21_32.1 | ecosystem: Environmental > Aquatic > Marine > Oceanic | place: Canada: Western Arctic Ocean | collected 2017-09-28 | reverse complement strand
TCCACTACTTGTCGACCGACGCTATCGCGGACGCCAAGGGTGTCACCGATCCCAACGAGGACATGGAGAACTTCGGCTTCTTCATGGTGGATGAGGACACGTGCACTCGATGCGCGCTGTGTGTTGATAGATGCCCGACCAATGTCATCACGCTCGGGAAATTCGCAGGGTCGGTCGCAGATCAGGGCGAGCAAGCGGGACTTGCGCCCTGGGAGACCGACACCGGCGCTAGAGATTACAAGAACGGATACGTGTACGGCGTAAGAGGTATGTAAGGGATCATGGTCAACAAACTTCTCGACAAACTTAAGAGCCTCCCAAGGGAGCTGCATGGCAGTTCTCTCATGGACTCCATTCTCCGTCCGGGGTCGCCGTTCAAGAAGGGCTATTCCGACAGCCCGAGGAACCGCTCGTACGTGATCATGAATAACGTGCTCTACCACTTGCACCCTGTGAAGGTGAAGCGCCACGGAGTTCGTCTCTCCTACACGCTGTGTCTCGGTGGAATTAGTTTCTTTTTGTTCATTCTCTTGACCATCACCGGCATTTTCCTGATGTTCTACTACGCCCCGACCGCAGCAGCTGCCTACGAAGACATCCAGCAACTCTCAACAGATGTTGCGTTCGGCTCGCTCGTACGGAACATGCATCGATGGGGCGCTCACCTCATGGTGTTGTCGGTGTTCCTCCATATGAGCCGAGTGTTCTACCACGGGGCCTACAAACCACCCCGTGAGTTCAACTGGGTGGTTGGCGTCATCCTTTTGTTTCTAACCCTGATGCTCTCATTTACCGGTTACCTCCTGCCGTGGGACCAACTGGCCCTGTGGGCAGTGACCGTCGGCAGCAACATGGCGTCCTTCGTGCCCGTCTTCGGAACCTCCGTTCAGTTCCTGTTGCTCGGTGCATACGCTGTGTCCGCGGACACCCTGCTGCGCTGGTACACGCTCCATGTCATCTTCTTTCCGTTCGTCATCATCGTCTTTATGTCTGTTCACTTCTGGCGGGTTCGTAAAGACGGCGGAATCTCAGGGCCGCTGTAGGAGATAAATCGTGTCGATACCAGAACATCTCCTACAACGCTCCGCTGAAGCCAAGGCATCGGCGCTTGGCATAACTGTTGCTGAGGCCATGGCCCAGCTGAAGGGTGAGGCTCCGCCTACTCCTGTAGCTGAGTCGGCTCCGCCTGCAGCGACTCCAGAAGCACCTGCGCCAGCCCCAACGGTGGTCGAGACTCCGGCTCCCGCTGCTGCTCCGGTTACGGTGGCTGATGCTTCTGCCGATAAGGCGACTCTCGTTCGACCAACGCAACCAGCTCAGACAGGTCCAGAAGGGGTGCGTACTCAGCGACTGCTCACCGTTGTCAGAGCCAAGGCAATTCAAGGGGCCAAGTCGGTCCCAACCGATAAGGTCAACACATGGCCTCACCTAGTGGTCATTGAGTTGGGAGCGCTCTTGGCGGTTCTGGCCGTCCTTGTCATCTTGTCCACCGTTCTTCAGGCACCGCTGCTTGAGGCGGCAAACTTCAACGTCACGCCTAACCCGTCGAAAGCACCTTGGTATTTCCTCGGTCTCCAGGAGCTGCTGTCCTACTTTGATCCCCAGATTGCCGGTGTTTCGGTACCCACAATCACGGGAATGCTTGGCTTCATGTCCATCCCGTACGTCGATAAGAATCCTTCAAACAAGCCCTCGGATCGCAAGTTCGCCATCTTCATGTACGCCATTTTCATGATGGGTTCCGCAACGCTCACCATCATCGGTGTCTTGTTCCGAGGTCCTGGTTTCAACTTCTCGTACCCGTGGAATGACGGCATTTTCTTTGACGACCTAAAGGACTGGATCTTCTTCCCGGAGTTACATCATGGATAGCTTGGTAGTCGGGATCGGAGGCCTTTTGGTCTTGGCGCTGTTGGGGATGTTCGCGGTCGCGTTCCGTCGTTCATCGAGCGCTACCTCGGACTGGCGCGACGAAGTACAACCGGAGGCGATGAAGGCAGATCGCGGCGGTGTAGAAGTAGTTGTGCTCGCCCAAGAAAAGGGGGAGGATATCCCCGAAGGGGATCTGCTGACTGAGACGGACGAGGTTGAGAACGTTGTTCCCGCGGCTCGGGCGGTTCAGGTACAGAGCATCATCGAGATCTCACCCGAGGAGGCCGGAGCAAACCGTCGCCAATTCTTCGGGAAGGCATGGGCCATGCTGTTCTTCGCCTACTTAGGCACCCTGGGTCTCAGCTCGCTCTCCATGATGTGGCCTGTGGTGCGTGGTGGCTTCGGTGCTGACATCGATTTGGGCGATGCTGACGAGCTTCTTTCTGCCGTCCGACTCCCCGACGGATCGGTCTCACCTCTGTTTTGGGCAGAGGCCCGAGCTTGGATCGTTCCTGCCAGCGCCGAGGAAATCGCCGGTTCTCAGTTCATAGACAACGGGACAGTCGTGGCTGGTCTTACCGCGATCTTTATGACATGTGTCCATCTCGGGTGTCGGGTGCCTTGGTGCGATTCATCGAAGGGCTTTGAGTGTGGTTGTCACGGGTCAAAGTACAACGCTCTTGGTGAGTATGAGGCTGGGCCTGCACCACGCAACCTCGATCGTTTCATTGTTGAACTGACAGACAAGAATCGTCTGATTGCCAAGACGGGCAGCATCATCAATACGGCCCGAGCGAGGGACAAGAGCGTGAAGTACCCGCGAGGGCCGTCGTGCATCTAGGAGCGAGACGAACAGCATGATCAATAGCCTCGCCATCGTCCTAGTTGCGATCGCCATTGTTGGCTGGCTCGCCTACCTCATGGTTTCTTCAGTACGCTCTCAGAGTCGCGAGGAGGTCGCCCCCAATCTTGCACCTCCAATGGCGAACGAGGAGCTGGAGACCTCGCGCCTAGAACGAGCCTTGTTCTGGGCTGTGATTCTGTCTGCTTTCGCAGCTATCTCTCTACCCATGTACTTCCTTACTGAGTTCAACCGTCAGGGCAGTTTCATTGAAGCTTTCGCTGAGGAATCGCTGGAGCGCGGTAGTGCGCTGTCCTTGGACTGCCAAAGCTGTCACGGTCCGGGTTTCGTTGGAGCTGCAGCGAGCGCCTTGCACGCTCAATCAGGTGTGAGTACGAACTGGGCGGCTCCTCGCCTAGATACCATCTTCTACCGATACAGCCGTGAAGAGGTCAAGTTCTGGATCGTCTACGGACGTGCTGGAACTCCCATGCCTGGTTGGGGGACTGATGGCGGTGGAGTCCTGAACGATCAGCAGGTGGAGGACATTCTCAACTACCTTGAAGAGAGCCAACTTCCCCAAGATGAGGCGGTTGCAGTTATGGCCGCCGAGGCTTCCACTGCTGACGGCTTCCGGCAGAACGCAGAAGCGAATCTCGCAGCGATGGTCGCTAGCCAAGAAACCAAGCTTGTTGCTGCACAGGCCGCACCAGGAAGGCTCGATGAAGCGATTCGGATCAACGCGGCGCTCAAGAACCTTATCGCGGGGTTACCTATTGACTGGAATAACTCGAGTGCGTCCGAACCGCCAGATCTCCCCGACACCGACGAAGACGGTCTCACTGACCTTGCCGAGGCCGAGATTCCTGGACTCCTTCAGTTCGCGGTGAACCTTGGCCTTACCGACTATGAAAGCGGCATCAAGGTCATCTCGCTTGACGCTCAGAACCCAGTCTCAAACAGTATTGAGTCGGATCTTGAGCTTGCGACATCTCAGGCCGGACTTGTGGGAGCAGCGACTAGTACGGTCACGGTGTTCGCTGAGAGCGCTGAGGCAATCGTCGACCAGCTAGAACTTGGGCTCGCCTATCTGATGGACTCGGCAGAGACGGCCTACTGGGAAGTTGATATTGAAGCGGTGGCCGACGCTTCGTTCGGCGGCGACATGGAAGAGGCAACTGCTGCAGTAAATCTGTTCGCGGGCAACTGTTCGCGATGCCACACTTCTGGTTACTCCGCGGGCGCTCCTTTCACGCTCCCAATCGCTACCGGTGGATTTGGGCCGTCGCTCCTTCCGCCGAGAGCTCACGTACAGTTCGCGGAAGTTGGTGACCTAGCGGAATTCATCTCCACTGGTTCTGAGTCAGGGATCGCCTACGGAATCAACGGGATTGGCCGAGGATTCATGCCTAGCTTCGGGGGCCTTCTCACAGAAGAAGAGCTGGACCTCATCGCAGAGTATTTGTGGGGTTCAACGCTGGGAAGCGCAGCAATTGGAGGCGGATTATGATTAGGGAGTTCATGCGGAGCCTGCTGTCGGCGAACCTGTTTGTCACGGGCATCCTCGTCACCATCGGCGCAGTTATCACCTTCTACGGGACGACTTTCCTCCTTAACGCTACCAACCTAGGCAAGAAGCTAGCCTTTCTTGTCTCCGGAGCAGCGCTATTCGCCTGGACTTCGATCAATTCGCTGCTCTTCGTGTTGTACGCACCTCGTGGTCCGAAACCGGTGAACATTGAGGGCTTGAACGCTTTCGAAATCCGCATCATCCCGTTGACCTGGATGATTGTGTCGCTCATCTTGATGGCCATGTTCCTCATGGCGCTCTCCAAATACGAGTCCGAACAGGACAAGGAGATGGAGTAAGAGCCTGAGTTAGCGCACGCTCTGCGTCCGCGTCGGCACCTCAACGCTAGGTTTCTCAGCGGTCTGTTCTGGTGTCACCAGAGATTGTCGTCGTGGTTCGGTCGGTGGGGGGTTGCGTCGACGTGGTCGTTGAGATCGACGGTGACGTCGTAGTCCTGTCCGTTGGCTCGTCACTCACAAGTGTGGTGGACGGAAGAGTTGTAGTCCTCGCGATTGGGGGTTCGGTTGTCGTTGTTGTTGCAGTCGCGCTTAAGTCCGTCAGTTGGTTCCGAAGTGGTGAATCGAGCGGTAGGTCGTCAACCGCTCGGGTTGCGTCCTCTAACGCCCTGTCTGACGGGCGTTCCTGGTCCCGGAGGCTCACTACCTCGTCGATGCGATGGCGAGCGACTACCTCGTCGTCGAATACAGCAAGGAGAGGCTCAGCTGCCCGTTTGACTGAATAGAGGAGATCGCCTGGAAGGCTGTCCGCCGCTACCACCACTGCCGAGGGAACTAGCACTCCGAGTATCACCAAGGCCGCTGCCGCCCAGCGGAGCGCGGTGGAGGCTCGTTGCCGAAGCGGAACCACGGCGCGGCTGGCCAGCTCGCCGTCGATGGCTAGGAGGTGTGCGTCTCGGGTCTCATCTGAGACAGGATCAATCGAGACTCTCGCTTGTTTCAGCTCATCGAATGGGTCACGGGGTGACATTGGGCTCGTCCTTCCTCAATGAGAGAGACGCCGGCGAGGCTGGCGATTCCATGGCTGTTGTGAAGGCCTTTCGGAGCGAGGCTTCGGCTCTGTCAAGGGCAGCGTATGCGGCGGAACGCTTCATGTTGAGGAGGTCAGCGATTTCCTGACCGCTGAGCCCCTCGACATGGCGGAGTTCCAGCATGAAGCCCTGCCGTTCGGTGAGAGAGCCCATCGCCACGGTGAGCTCAGGGCTGAGCCATCGATCCGCTGGCTCCGGGGCAGCGAGCTCGGGTAGGTCAGCTGTTGGTTGTTCTGGTCGTCGAGCGCGTCGGCGGTGTTCGTCTGCGCACCGGAATCTCACGCTGGCGTACAACCAGGCTCTGAGGCTTCGTCCATCCCCTCGAAAGCTCGACGAGGTCCGAGCGAGTTCCAGAAACGCTTGTTGCACCGCGTCCTCAGCTGCTCCTCGATCCCTTAGCCGTCGGACGGCAAAGCCAACCAAGCGGCCGGCGAGAAGGTGGTACACGCGGTGGAAGGCGTGGTTCTTTCCAGCAACCACGCCTTCTACCAAACTATCGAGCTCGTCGGCGATCACATCCACTTGTGCCTCGACGGTAGCCGCTCTTGGCGTATTGCTCCTACCCGGTCAACCAGTGCAGGAGTCGGTACAGCTGTCTCCAGAGATGGCTGTAGAGAAGACGATGGATGAGCCTCTGGATGCTGGGAGAAAGATCGTCGGGTCCACACGCTCCGGTCCACTGCCACTCTCCGTTGGGCAGTTCCACGATGCAGCCTGCAGCGACTAGGCGACGCTGGAAGTTGGGATGATCTGTAGGTCGATCCCGATGCCGGCGATCCCTGATCCGGTCCGTGACTCGATCGGCCGGAACGTCGCGTACGCGGACAACTGGCCGGTCGCTCACAAGAGCGGGCTCGGGGTCTGAGTCGGGCGCAAAGCTGGAATCTATCCGCACCACGACGATCGCGGGCGGCCCATCTACTGCTCTTGTGCCCTCGTCAGCTACAACTGCGAGCGGGACGACCATCAACGTGGCCAAGAACGCGATCAGCGTTTTCGTGAATCTTTGTCTCATACGGATCTCCTCTATTGGGTTATGAAGAGAGACGCCACCATTGGCTTAGATTCGATGGGTAGGCTGATCAGATGGGCAATCAGGCTGTGTTTTGGCTCTTTGGGTACGGTTCCTTGGCTTCGCGAGCAAGCGTGGAAAGGACCCTTGGGCGACCGGTACAACAGTCGACGGGCTTTGCCCGGGCGACGCTGGCTGGCCACAGGCGCGCTTGGAACGCCTCGATACAAAACCTCCACCGTGACCCCACTGACAAGCACTTCATCGATACGTCACGCCGTCGCTTCGAAGGGACAGTCAGTTCACTCGGGATCTACGCGGCTCCGGGCAAGATGAACGGGGTAATTTTCCGAGTTGAGAAAGCCGATCTAACCAAGTTTGATGCGAGGGAGCGACGGTACAACAGGATTGAGGTGACCGAGTCCATCGCTTCCGACCTCCCATTCGATGGGCGAGTCATGACCTACCTCCCGCGCGCCGATGCTGTCCGCCTCGGCGATGAAAGCCGCCGTGAAGGCAAGGATTACCGGTCCGCGAGCTACGAGCGCCTAGTAGAAGCCGCCTTCACCGCGCTAGGACCAAGAGAGCTGGCGATCTATAGAGCAACAACCGACGACTCAACAGCCCCAGCGATAGAACTAACGGTGGTGCGGCCCAGTTCCGCGTTTGGTTAGGTCCAGGCCGTTGTAGGGCAGCGGAGGCTAGAGCTATCGCTGGAAATCAGCGTTCCCGACTCGAGGCTGTTGGTTCACTCAGGCTGGCCTATCCGGCCGCTTCGCCGCCACCTTCCCGTAAACCGGTAAGGAAGCGAGCGGGGTTGTTCTAGTTCTAGCTCTCTCTATTGATCAAAGTAAGCCAGCACCTGCAGCTCGGTCGACAGATCGACGTTCCGCGAGATCACACCGTCGGGGAGCTTGAGGGTCTTTGGAGCGAAGTTCAGGATGGAGGTGATGCCTGCTTCTGTGAGCCTATCTGCAACGCTTTGAGCCACTCGTCTCGGAACCGCCATGATCGCGATGGAGACGTCGTCCATTGAGTGCAGTTCTTCCATAGGCTGCACGGTGAGCCCGCCCACCTCTGTGCCGATTGCCTGTGAACTGGCGTCGAAGATATTTGTGAGGAGGAACCCTGCGTCCAAGAGGCCTCGATAGTTGGCCAGCGCCGATCCTAGGTTCCCGGCGCCGACGAGAGCGATATTTCTCTCAACTTCTAGTCCGAGCGTCTTGCGAATCTGATCCTGCAGATGGGTGACGTCGTATCCGAGACCCCGAGTACCACTTACGTTGAGGTGGGAGAGATCCTTGCGAATCGAGGAGTCGGTGAAGCCGGTTGCTGCGCCTAGTTCCCCAGAAGAAACCGTCTCCGTCCTCGTCGGTAAGGCTCCTAAGACGGAGAGATATCGGGGGAGTCGCCCGATGGTTGCTCTGGGGATATTCACGCTGGGTGCCACCGGTAAAGCTTAGGCGGAGGAGAACCCTTGCTCCTCATCGAAGGGTCGAACCCTGAGTTGGAGGTTGGCATTCGCATTAGCTGTGGGTTGGTAGCATGGGGGCCATGTCAAACGTCGTTGTTGTGGGTGCTGGTCCCGCTGGCTCATCTGCTGCCTTCTGGCTCGCAAAGGCTGGCGTGGACGTGACGCTTGTCGAGAAGAAATCCTTCCCACGGGAGAAGACTTGCGGTGATGGGCTGACTCCCCGAGCCATCTATGAACTGCAACTGATGGGGTACAACTTCGACTTCGAACGACCGGGTCTACATCGCGTCACCGGATTGCGCAGTTACGGCGGTCCTGAGTTGAAACTAGAGATGCAATGGCCCGACCACTCCAAGTTCCCCAACTGGGGGGCAATCGTCCGCCGGAGAGATCTTGATCACGACGTCGTCAAGTTGGCGGTGACCGCCGGGGCGAAGCTGCACGAGAAGACCACGGCTGAGCCAGTGGTTGACGGTGGTCAGGTCACCCACGTTGATCTCATCAAAGATGGTGAACGCGAGCGTATCGCTGCCGACTATGTGGTGATTGCCGACGGCACGTTGAGCAGATTTGGTCGGGTTCTCGGTACCTCTCGACGCCGCGACTACCCGATGGGGTTGGCGGCTCGTGGATACTTCGATTCTCCTCGGTCGACCGATCCTTTCATGGAGTCCCAGCTATACATCACCGATGCCACCGGGGCCGCCATGCCCGGGTACGGTTGGATTTTCCCGTTGGGAGACGGCACCGTGAACGTTGGGGTGGGCCTGCTCTCTACCTTCAAGCGCTGGAAGGATGTCAATACCACTGACATGATGCATGCGTACAGCGGTAGCGCGCCCTCAGAGTGGGAGTTGACCAATCCGACACCGCACCGGGGAGGCAAGTTGTCTATGGCGCTATCAGTTGGACCAAAGGCTGGCCCGAACTGGATTGCGGTTGGGGATGCAGCGGGGGCCATCAACCCATGGAACGGTGAAGGCATTTCTTACGCGTATGAGACCGGTCGCATAGCCGCCGGTTTCGTCATTGATGCAATCAAGACAAACAGCCCGGGGCATCTCATGGCGTATCCCGACTTCTTGGAAGAGGAGTACGGCGACTACTACCGCTTCGCGCGGCTGTTCGTTAAGGCGATTGGGCAGCCGTGGATCATGTCCACACTCACGAAGACCGGACTTAGATCCAAGCCACTAATGGAGTGGGTCCTGAAGGTCATGGCCAATCTCCTTGAGGAAGAAGAGAAGAAGACTGCCGAGCACGCCTATTACATGCTCGAGAGGCTGGTTCGGATGGCACCGGGGAGGCTTGTCGCGCGCTAGTAGGAGGTCGACAGATTCCGTGGCTAACAAGAGGAGCCGGTTCCCTCGACAGTCAGTCTGCGAGCGAGGGTACGATGCCGCTTAAGCCGCCAACTTCTGGGCATCCCAAGGCTGGTCTAAGGCATCGGTTCGGGGTCAGGCTCTTGTTTGCGGGCGCAAACTAGGCTCTTGTGATGACTGATGACAAGATCGCTGGGAAAGCAGTCCTCGTTACTGGGTCCTCGAGCGGCATTGGCGAGGCTATTGCTCGACGGTTCGCCGGCCTGGGGGCCAAGGTGGTGGTGAACTCAGCGCAGTCGGTGTCGGCCGGCGAGCAGCTTGCGCAGAGTCTCCCCGACGCGATCTATCTGCAGGCTGATATCAGCGATGCGGTTGATTGTCAGGGTCTCATTGACGCCACTATCGAGAAGTACGGCCGCTTGGATCTGTTGGTCAACAATGCCGGCACTACCGAAGTCATCCCACATGAGGACTTTGATGCAGCCACTGACGAGATCTGGGAGCGGATCCTTGGGGTCAATGTCATCGGAACGTGGAGACTCTCGAAGCTAGCGGTTCCGTTTCTGCGAGAGGGTGGCGGCGGTTCAATCATCAACATTTCGTCGATCGCCGGCGTGCGCCCCATTGGCTCGTCTATTCCCTACTCGGTTTCAAAGGCTGCTATCAACCATATGACTGAGTTGATGGCCAAGGTGGTAGGTCCGGAGGTTCGTATCAACGCAGTGGCACCGGGCCTCATCGACACCCCGTGGACCGCTGGCTGGGAAGAGATGCATACCAGTGTGGAGAAAGTCGCTCCACTCCAGCGCTCGGGACTACCTGATGACATCGCCGAAGCCTGCATCGGTCTGGCGCGTGCTGAGTACGTGACGGGCCAGGTGCTGGTAGTCGACGGCGGCCTCACAAGCGTGATGTGAGCGCGTAATAGGGCCAAGACATAGGGTCTGCGCTTCCTTACCCGTTTACGGGGAAGGTGCCTGTACGGGAGGATGGGGCGGCCCTCGTGAGCCCTCAGACCAGAGATGCGGGTGTTAGCTGCGAAATGCTTCGCAGGTGGTCTTGTACTCGCAGAACTGGCAGTGTGGGCCTGTCGAATAGCTCGGGTTGAGCGCATCTTCGTAATCCCAGGCTCCGACAACTTCGGCGGCTTCCCTGAGGCGCTCAAGCGCTCGATCGAGATCTTCTGCGTTGAAGACACGGCGGGTACACATGTCGTCTTCCGCCGCTCGAAGGTGGTGATGGTGGACAGCAACCTCGGTGGCTCCAGTGGAGAGCCAGGTCGCGACGGCATAGAGCTCCTGTTCTAGGAAGGGGATGTCGGACGCCATGGTGGTGCGGTGTTCGATGACCGCTGCCTTGTCGGATGCCTCGCGTCCCACGGCGTCGACGACCGCCGAAAGCGTTACTGATCGCCTCCCGCTGTCCGCGGGCAGCGTCACTCCGAAAGGGAATTCAGACTGCGTGATTTCGATTGGGTGCGACTCCTTCTGCACCAGCCTCTTGTGGGCTTCCCAGAGGAGATCGAAGTCTGCCTGCTCAGAGCCGGGGAGGTTGGTGCGGAACGTGGCCATCACTGACTCGGGGTCGTCGGAGAGAACAGCCGCTGCGATGGCATCGTGGAACGTGAGGCCCACCCGATGGGCTGAGCCGAAGTCCTCTTCCTTGACGGGGATTGGGACGTTGTAGATGGTCTTCCAGGCCACTCTTCGTTCGCACACTCCGAGATTTCGTAGGCGGCTCTTAGGAAGCATCACCGACACGGTGTTGGATGGTGGGTCTGTCCGGTCGGGAGTTGGGTATTGGCCGCAACGGGCGAACCGGTTGCACATCCAGCAGTGAAACCCGGGACGGATGTCTCGGTTTTCGCCCATAGTTCTGCCGATTTCCAGCAGTTCGCCGACCGACCTCTCAACGTCGGTGGGATGCTCGATAGGCTCCATTTGTCCGGCTGTGAGCAACACATCGGAGTACTCAACGTCGGCATCGCCGTGATCAACGACAATAAGTTGTTCGACGGGCGAAGAGGGGGTAGACAGCTTGATACGAAGCCGCTCTATCTGACCTGTGTCGCTAGTGAGGTCGATGTGGAACGGGACTTCGAGGTACATCGTCTTGTCACTTGAGACTACTGATACCCCGGGCGGATCGAACTCCACGGCGGCGGGACGTTCGGGAAACATCGTCCGCCACTCTCGGAACCTTGACGAGCATTCCTGCTGCTGTAGGTCGTCCATAAACCCAAAGAGGTCAGATTCAATGCTGCGGACATCTTGAGGCTGGTTGTCTAGGTACCACTGTACGATCGCATCTCGGATCGCAACCCAGCGTGTGAGCGCTCCCGCTGGACGCTTTGTGCCGGCACCGTAGGAGCCAGGGCACAACTCGGCCAGCTCTACTTGGCCGAGTTTGAGTTTGCGTGGTCCCTCGCTGTACATCCGTGGCAAACGGTAGCCAGACCCTGTGACAGCGTTGGGCAATCTACTGATCCCGGACCCCAAGCTCCGGCGCGTAGCCGCTACCGGTCACGGTCGGTGCTGCTGACTAGCCTTCGTCGCATGAAACAGCACATTGGCTTGGTCCTGGTCGCGGTCGCGGGGTTTGTGGCCTATGGCATCGGCGTTGAGAGTAAGTGGATATGGATCTACGCTCCCGTATCTCTGATGTTCACGGGGCTGGTGTTTGGGTTCAATCGCAAGGCTGCATTCTCGAACGGACTGCTCGCGGCCTTAGCGGTGGTCATCGTGGGCAACCTCGCCGGGGGAGTCCTCGAGGTGAGAGGGGACATCCTTTACATGTTCGAGGTGGCCGGAGGAGTGCAATACGACAAGGTGTTCCATGCAGTGGCGACTGGTGTGGCATCGTGGGCGAGTTGGGAACTCTTGGGCACGTGGGGAATTAGCAGGGGCCGCTTTTTGGCTGCTCTCATGATGGGGGCTGGTGGCGGAGCCTTTATCGAGATGTTCGAGTTCTTTGGCACCAAGCTTCTCGACACAAATGTGGGGGGCTACGACAACAACATGCTGGATCTGATCGCCAACTCCACAGGATCACTCGTGGCGTTACTCCTGGTGAGATACCGCAAGATTGGTATCGGCGCAGAACCGTTCGTCATGGAATAGGGCAGCGTCTAAGACTGTCCCTTGAAATCGGCCGACCGCTTATTGAGGAAAGCGTCGATTCCCTCTCTCCCATCCGCTCCGGATGCGTTCTTCGCGATGTGCTGGGACTCCGCTTCCATCTGACTCTCGAGACTCTCAGTTGAGCTAGACCGAACAAGGGCCTTGACCGATCCATAGGCCTTGGTGGGTCCGGTCGCGAAGCCTTCGGCCACGGAACGTACGGTGTCGTGGA